>Ga0308165_1004176_pt1 | contig 14570 bp, 10 predicted proteins | sample PhyWR2_FD_201032 | JGI IMG/M metagenome (GOLD analysis project Ga0308165, IMG submission 201032) | Phyllosphere microbial communities from UC Gill Tract Community Farm, Albany, California, United States - DLSLW.R2 | ecosystem: Host-associated > Plants > Phyllosphere > Unclassified | place: USA...
AGGCGTTAAGGTAGAGGGTTTAGCGTTTTGAACCGTAAACACTCTTAAAATTAAGGCTTGGGTTTTCACCCAAGCCTTTTTTAATTAATCCACCTCACTTTTCCTGAGTCATTATTGAGCGTTAAATAAAATACAGATGTTAATACTTCTTAGTGTTAGTGGCGTTTAGGCGTTCGTAGCCACCATGTCGTCATTCCCGCCTGCGCGGGAATCCTAATATTATCGCTACCTTTTTTCCCATTACGATCCAAAGTCAATCTACCAATGACAGGTTCTATGAACGGTCGTCATTGCGAGGTACGAAGCAATCTCTAGTCGTAAATCAGATTGCTTCGCTGGCACAGGCCTGACCTCGCAATGACGACTCGGTGAAAAACATGTCATCCCAACTCCTTTGTGTTTCTAAAACTGACGCCTGAGGATGACGATCGTTCATGGTTGACGTTCGTGGTTGATGATCAGTGACCTTCTCAAATCTCATATCTCCCCTCTCAAATCACTATTACATCATTTGAAAGTTAATCGCCATATTATATCTCACACGAACAGGAACACCCTTGTTTTTACCTGGTTTCCAAAGCGGCGATTTTTTGATCACTTTAACAGCTTCCTCATCACAACCAAAACCAATTCCCTTTAAAACCTTAACATCGGTTACAGAGCCATCCTTTTCTACAACGAAGCTTACAAAAACCTTTCCTTTCACACCTTCTTCCTGCGCCTGGTAAGGGTACCTTAAATTACGCTCCATATATTTCGACCAAGCTTTTGGACCACCAGTAAATTCAGGGTATTCATCTACGCCCGTCGCATCAATAATAGCATTCGGGTCGCCCCCGCCCTCTCCTTCTTTGCCCAGGCCAGTTCCTTCACCGCTCCCCTTCGTATTGACAATTACCGCGTTTGGTGCTACAATTCCATCTTGTGTTACATTGCTAACAACAGCAAGCTTAATGTCGTCTATTGTTGGTGGAGGTGCAAGATCTTCCTTATCCACCACCACAATATTTTGCGAAAGTGCCACCGTTTTAACTTTTACGGGCTCGGCCTTTGCGGGCTCAACCTTTTTCTCTGGCTCCTCAACGGGTTTCTTCATTTGGTGGATTACATTATCCAATTCTACAACAGTTGGAGTCTTTTCTACCAATATCTCTTTCGGGAAAAGCTTGCCGTATAGTAAAGGAGCAAAAAACAAAAGCAGAAAAAATGCTGATGATAAGAACAGGGCCTTGGTAACAATCGTTGATGATTTAGCCCTTAACTGGTAGGCACCATATTTTTTGTTGCGGTCTGCAAATACAAGATCGAGCCACTCGGTTTTGTATACATTAATTGATGAGTTGAACATAGTTGTTGAGTTTTATACTATGATGCAACCCAATTGGCAATTCCACAAAACATTCGAAAAATCTAAATATTTTACGAAAAATGAAAAAATCAGACGAAAAATGTTTTTTTTATTTCATTTTCAAAAAAATTGATACAAATGGAAGATTTGTTTTATAAAAATTAATAAAATATAGTATTTTTGACAAAAAACATAACAAATTAATGAAAAGCTTAAGAACCATCGCATTAAAAGAGGCTCAAAACAGAATTTCTCCTGAAGTTAAATCTCCTTCGTCGAAAATTTCTGACTTTTTCGGCGCTAATGTATTTGATAAGAAAAAAATGAGAGATTTCTTATCTAAAGACGTGTATGAGAAATTAATTTCATCGATCAATCAAGGTGAGTTAATCAATACTGATGATGCTAACCAGATTGCAACCGCGATGAAATCGTGGGCAATGAGCGCTGGTGCAACACATTATACGCACTGGTTCCAGCCATTAACAGGTACAACTGCCGAAAAACACGACTCATTTTTTGAGCCAAGTGGCGAAGGCGCAATCGAGAAATTTGCTGGAAGCGCATTAGTTCAACAAGAACCAGATGCCTCAAGCTTTCCGAACGGAGGGATTCGTAATACTTTCGAAGCGCGTGGTTATACCGCATGGGACCCATCATCTCCAGCTTTCATTATGGATAGCAAAGCAGGTAAAACACTTTGTATCCCAACCGTATTTGTATCGTACACAGGCGAAGCTTTAGATTATAAAGCACCTTTATTAAAAGCATTGGCGGCACTTGATAAAGCAGCTGTAGATGTTTGCCAATATTTCGATAAAAGCATTACCAAGGTAAACGCCTCTTTAGGTATTGAGCAAGAATATTTCTTGGTTGATGAATCGTTATTTAACGCCCGCCCTGATTTATTGTTGACTGGTCGTGCTTTATTCGGACACATGTCTGCAAAAGGTCAGCAATTAGAAGATCACTATTTCGGATCAATTCCTGAACGTGTATTTACTTACATGGTCGATTTCGAAAATGAGGCTTTAAAGTTAGGTATCCCTTTAAAAACCCGTCATAACGAGGTTGCACCTTCACAATTTGAATGTGCGCCGATCTACGAAGAAATCAACCTGGCTATCGATCACAATCAGTTGTTGATGGATTTGATGGAAAAAGTTGCCCGTCGTCACCATTTCCGTGTTTTATTGCACGAAAAACCATACGCAGGCATCAACGGATCAGGTAAACATAACAACTGGTCGTTAATTACCGATACAGGCAAGAACCTGTTGTCACCAGGTAAAACGCCTAAAAACAACCTGATGTTCCTTGCTTTCTTTGTTAACACCATTAAAGCCGTTAGCGAGCATGCCGATTTGTTACGTGCAAGTATTGCATCGGTAAGCAACGATCACCGTTTAGGTGCCAACGAAGCTCCGCCGGCAATTATCTCTATCTTCCTTGGTTCACAATTGAACGATGTTTTGGACGAAATTGAGCACTCACGTATCAGCAAAAAAATTAAAGAAGATAACGCACTTTGGTTAGGTATTCCTAAAATCCCTCAAATTTTGTTGGATAATACCGACCGTAACCGTACCTCTCCATTCGCCTTTACAGGAAATAAATTTGAGTTAAGGGCTGTTGGTTCTTCTGCCAACTCATCTGCTCCAATGACCATCTTAAATGCAATTATGGCCGAGCAGTTAACCAAATTTAAAGTTGAGGTTGATAAATTGATCAAAAAAGGTGATAAAAAAGATATCGCTTTGTTAACAGTGATCAAAAAATACATTAAAGAATCTAAATCTATTCGTTTCGAAGGAAACGGTTATAGCCAGGAGTGGGAAGATGAGGCTGCAACACGCGGTCTATCCAACATTAAAACTACGCCAAAAGCTTTAGATGCTTACTTAACTGAAAAATCGGCCGAGTTATTTGCAACTACCGGAATTTACAGCAATCGCGAAATTCATGCCCGTCATGAAATCATGCTTGAAAACTTCTACAAAAAGTTACAAATTGAAGCACGTGTAATGGGCGAAGTAGCCAATACTTCGATTATTCCTGCTGCAATTGCTTACCAAAATTCATTAATCGAAAACGTTAAAGGATTAAAAGAGATTGGTGTAGACAGCAAAACTTCAATTGATATTGTTAAAAAACTATCTGAGCATTTAGATATCGTTAAAACAAATATCGATGCCATGTTAGAAGAACGCAAGGTTACCAACAAGATCGAAGATACGCGTGAAAAAGCAATCGCTTATGATGAGAAAGTTAAATCGTACTTTGATACTATTCGCTATCACGCTGATAAATTAGAGCAGATTGTTGACGACAGCGTTTGGCCATTACCAAAATTCAGAGAATTGTTATTTATGAAATAAGTTTAAGCCGTAAGGTTTAAGGTATAGGGCGTAAGGTAAAAACTTTACGCCCTTTTTTGCATCCTGATTTTATAAGCCTCTCGTTATTCTCGACATTAACTTTCAGACTGCAGACTTAGGACTTTCGGACTTCCGACTTCTTTAGCTTTAGTCTTTCAGCTTTAGTCTTAAACAACTATCTTTGCGCCAACATGAGTGATAATAGGTATAATCAGCGTGGCGTTTCTGCCTCAAAGGAAGATGTGCACAATGCCATCAAAAACATCGACAAGGGAATCTTTCCGAAAGCTTTTTGCAAAATCATTCCCGATATTTTAGGTGGCGATGAAAACTATTGCAATATTATGCATGCCGATGGTGCGGGAACCAAATCTTCGCTGGCCTATGTTTACTGGAAAGAAACCGGCGATGCGTCGGTATGGAAGGGAATAGCACAGGATGCCATTATCATGAACATCGACGACTTGATTTGCGTAGGTGCAACAGATAACATTCTCTTATCATCAACCATCGGCCGCAATAAAAATCTGATCCCTGGCGAAGTAATTGCCGCTATTATAAATGGTACAGAAGAGATTTTAGCTGATTTACGCGAGCAGGGAATTTCCATCTATTCTACAGGTGGAGAAACTGCCGATGTAGGCGATCTGGTACGAACAATTATTGTAGACTCGACAGTTACCTGCCGCATGAAACGCGAAGACGTGATCAGCAACGATAATATCAAAGCTGGCGACGTAATTGTTGGATTGGCCTCTTACGGCCAGGCGACTTATGAAACCGAATACAATGGCGGTATGGGCTCAAACGGGCTAACCTCTGCACGCCACGACGTATTTGAGAAATCGATAGCCAATCAATATCCCGAAAGCTTTGATCCTGCTGTACCTTTTGATCTGGTTTTCTCAGGCAAGAAGCAACTGACTGAGGAGATTTCGATTGATGGTTTCGGCAAAACAACGGCCGGCAAATTAGTACTCTCTCCTACCCGCACGTATGCCCCGGTGATTAAAACGATATTAGAAAGTTACCGCAGCCAAATCAATGGGATTGTACATTGTAGCGGAGGCGCACAAACGAAGGTTTTGCACTTTATAAACGACGGTATCCATGTTATTAAGGACAATTTATTTCCAGTTCCACCGCTTTTTAAGTTGATACAGGAACAGTCGGGCACCGATTGGAAGGAAATGTACAAAGTATTTAATATGGGCCACCGAATGGAGCTATATGTACCCCAGGAAATTGCGCAAAGCATTATTGAAATTTCGAAACGCTTTAATATTGACGCACAAATTATCGGTCGGGTCGAAAGCGCTGATAAAAAACAGGTAACCATCGAAAGCGAAAAGGGAACTTTCGTTTATTATTAACCCTTTTTTTGATAACAGAAGGCTTTAGATTAACATCTAAAGCCTTTTTTGATGAATTAACATTTCGGATTATCGATGCGGCGTAATCCGCGTTATGAAATAAATTCATTACAATGGTAACAATCGAAGCTAACAAATAAAATGGCGCTATATTAGCTAGATCAAATAACAAGACATGTACTACAAAAAATCCCTGGTTCTGGCCTTACTGGTATCCTTTGCCTTTGGCTTAAGTGCCTTTATGCCACAAAAGTCAGACGAAAAGAAAGCTAAAAACCTAAAGGTTCTACCGAAAGACATCAGCCATGAAGATCTCGACAAGATCATGGATAACTTTAAGATGGCGCTGGGCGTAAAATGCGGATACTGCCATGCGCCAATGGCCGATAACCCACGAAAGCTAGACTTTGCAAGTGACGCAAAACCCGAAAAGGAAACTGCCCGCGATATGATGCGGATGACTGCAAAGATCAACAAGAAATACTTCCACAATGCTATGGAAAACGGCAAAACCGTCTCTAAAATAGCCTGCGTAACCTGCCACAATGGTAAAACAGAACCAGCAGCACAATAAACCCGTTTCAATGGTTGTTTTAACTGGCAGCGATACTTTAAACGAGAGACTGGTCTAAAAGAGCAAAATGAAACCCTAAGTGTAGGTCCGAAAGGTATAGGATTTCGTTTGACGGCTTAACCCTCTCCCTTTCGATGACGCTGGTTTTTGCTTGGTTTGTACAGAGACTGTCTCATAATGTTAAATCCAATCCGGATTTGTCACGTTGAGCTTCCCGAAAAATCGGGACAGGTTGTCGAAACGCATTTTTTAAGCATTTAAACAAATCCTTCGACGAGCTACTATTGACGTTTTTGGCAACCTGCTGTTTATAAAACTTTACAGGAACGGTCGTCCTGCTGATCCGATAGCTATCGGATTTATTTCAGCATCTTTTTTGCCATAAAGGCTCTGATCCCGTACGTACGGGACAGGGCGACGAGGCGGTTAACCAGAACGCTTAGGATTCTTTCAGCCTTAACGTCACTCATATTGATTTTTGCTGAAAATTTAAACTCAGGATGACAAAATTAATTATGACACAGCCTCAAGCAAAAGCATTGCTTTTAACCTAAGTACTGATAGGGAGAGGTTTTTACTCTCTCTCTATAAACTTATGAAAGGTACTTTCCTCTCCGTCAGCCTTTTTATCCTGATACAGAAAATCAAGCTTCTGCTCGTCGAACGTCTTGAAGAAAGATTCCCAATCCACTTCCTTCAAATCTGATTTTGAATCGCTATTTTTTGGGAAATGAATCCTTAAAATTCCACCACCCTTGCCGTCTTCGGTATCTGCAACTATGGCCGGTACGCCGTTGTGCTTTTCTGCCCAGGCCTTAATGGTATCGTGATCGTGCGTTTGTTTTGAACTGCTCATCTTTTTTATATTAGTTTAATAATTAGACCAATAGTAAAATTCATTTTAACAGAAATGGTTTTATCAAATACAAAAAAAGCTCGCGATTTTAGAGGGGAAAGATTCGAAGATTATAACTGAATATCTTCTAACAAACTTCCGTTGATCGTTTTGGCAAAGCAACGAACCGGACTGGCAAAACAATGAACCGGACTGGCAAAACAATGAACCGGACTGGCAAAGCAATGAACCGGACTGGCAAAGCAATGAACCGGACTGGCTGAGCAATGAACCGGACTGCCAAAACAATGAACCGGACTGCCAAAACAATGAACCGGACTGGCAAAACAATGAACCGGACTGGCAAAGTAACGAACCGGACTGGCAAAACAATGAACCGGACTGGCAAAGTAACGAACCGGACTGGTAAAACAATGAACCGGACTGGCAAAACAATGAACCGGACTGGCAAAACAATGAACCGGACTGGCAAAGCAATGAACCGGACTGGCAAAGCAATGAACCGGACTGGCAAAACAATGAACCGGACTGGCAAAACAATGAACCGGACTGGCAAAGTAACGAACCGGACTGGTAAAACAATGAACCGGACTGACAAAGTAACTCGTGCTACTGCTAACAAGGTGATTGCAGAAGTAATATACCTCGAGCCTTCACGCTTATAGATAGAGCTGGTGTTATAAAAAAAAAGCTCCCGATTTTCATCGGAAGCTTTTTGTACTAATTTTAATTCGGTATTAGTTAAAGAAATATTTAACACCTAACTGGCCAGTCCATCTCGATGAGTTATAGTTCGAGAAGTCTTGAATGGTAAAGGCGTTATCTTTAGCGCTTGTTACCGTTGGGTTAAATTGATATGATGGAACCCTTGTAGTTGCATTTACACCTGTTACTGTTAACAACGTATAATTATCATTGCTTAGGTAATAAAATCTTCCCCAATCTTTATTTATCAGGTTACCAACATTATTAATATCAAAAGAAACGGCTAAATGTTGTTTAGAGTTACCAAGTTTTACGTAGAAATTTTGCTCTGCATGTAAGTCAAACATATTTACGAATGGTAAGCGAGCACCATTACGCTCAGTATATTTACCTCTCTTATCTTTCAAATAAGGATCGTTATCGATAAACTTATCAAAAGCTGCAGCTTGCTCAGCCGGGGTATACGTTCTTGCAGTAGCGCCAGTTCCAACAGTTAGCGGAACGAAGTTCAATTGGGAAGCAGATTGCGGAACGAATATAAGGTCGTTGCTGCTGCTTGTACCGTCATCACCAAGTATACTGTTTCTATAAACATAAGTATATCTTGTTCCCGATTGGCCTGTATAGAATAATCCGATTGAAGTTCCACCAAATTTAAACCAATCTTTGCTGTATGATGCGTTTGCCTTCACCATGTGACCAAAATCGAAATCTGAATTTGATAGCCTCAAATTGTTCTTTCCAAAAGCCGTTTCCATATATCTCCACTGAGAAGAGTTTTGGCTACTGGTCGGTTCGTTCATTACCTGTGCTCTCGAAAAAGTATATGAACCTGATAGGTCTAAACCGCTTTGGAACTTTTTAGATAGCGCACCTGATACAACGTATGATCTGCCAGCTCTACCACCATTTTTCACCAACATAACATAGGTGTAAGGGTTTTGTATACCAGCTACACTCGGGTTAAAATCAATTTTCGTTGTAGAGTACAATGGTCTGTTATCAACACCCACCGCATTACTACTAGATGGAAGAATATTTGCATTATAGTACATGGTTTGATTTAAATTCAAGGTATAGTTACCTTCAATAGTACCTACAATGCCGCCAGGTAATTTTTGATCAACGGCGAAGTTGAATTTAATAACTTTAGGAGATTTGAAGTTTTTGGCCATAATGTTCATCTCTCCAGAAGGAGAAGTTGTTGTCCCGCCAAAAGCTTCAGCTGTATATTGATTGTTAACATCTGGTTGGAAAGGCAAGGTTCCATTTGGCAAACGTGGGTTACTATTATTTGTATAACCACCGATTAATACTCCAGCGTTAGAGAACATTCCTCCAGGTGTAACCGCAGTAATTCTAGATTGAAATAAACCGATACCACCTCTAAATTGAGTTTGGCCATCGTTCATTGAATGTTTAATGGCGAAACGAGGAGATAGAGAAACGTAAGCATCTGGGGCTTGACCAGAACGTGCTCCACTCAAATCATAATACTTTTGAATATTTCCTAAAGCGGTATTATTGAAGTAGTTATCGACCGATGGCTGATTGCCATAACCGATTAAATCCGCACGTAAGCCTAATAAAATAGTTGTATTTGCTGTTACATCCCATTTATCCTGGAAAGCCAAACCTACACGGTAAGTTTTAAACTTGGCGGCAGCGGCAGATCCATCACCAGCTATGTCATCTACCAAAGAATACGAATAGTTATAGGAAGCAGGGCCACGATCGTTAACGAAATCACTTATGCTATTATATACGTATGCACCATATGCCTGGCGGATAAATAAGTTATAGTAATCGTTATACTCGGCATCTTCAATTAATGAAAGGGTATGGTTACCAGTATAAAATTTCGTTTCGTTGATTAAGCTGTATGTTTTTTGCTTTAACTGGTTGGCAGCACTAAAAGCTTCCGTACCGAAATTAATATTACTTGCACCATCTCTAATTTGTACACTTGGGAAAGGATTTCCCAGGCCTCCTCTATCATCTAATACATTGGTATAACCCAATAACAAACTATTAGATAATTTATTAGAAAAGTTTGATTTTAGCTCTGCAGTAAATTGATGCGTTTTATTTGGATAAACAACTGCACCATTATTGAAGTTAATGGCAGTTCTAGAACTTGCCGAAGTACTTACGTTCTCTGCATCAATATAGTTGTAAAATAAAGAGAATTTGTGTTTATTGCTAATATTCCAATCTAATTTTGCAGTCAAAGCTTTTCTATCAACTGTTGCTGCATTGTTCAAATATCCGCCCGGCTCGTAGCCATATTTTGTTCTAAGCAAGTCTGCCAATCCATCAATGTCTGCTTTCGTAGTTGTTGTGTTGCCATAATTTGCGAAATCAAAAACTTTCGGCGTATTTGATTTTTGGTACTCTCCAGCCACAAATAAAAATAATTTATCCTTAACTATCGCACCACCGATATTAGCGCTATACGTCTCCGCTGTAAAATCCGGAAGTTTAATTCTCGTTGCCGTTTCATCGTTGGTTGGCGTTTTACCTGCCAAGTTTTGGTTTCTTAAGAAGTAAGAGAAACCGCCCACAACTTTATTAGTTCCTGATTTAGTAACAGCATTTATCGAACCGCCTAGAAAACCAGAATATCTAACATCAAAAGGGCTTACATTTACCTGTAACTGCTCAATGGCGTCTACAGGAATAGGAGATGAATTGGCTTGGCCACCATTAGTACCTGTTGCAGCTAATCCGAATTGATCGTTGGCTGGTGCACCGTTAATGCTTACAGAATTGTACTTGTTGTTCTGACCAGCAATTGAAATGCCTCCATTGTAATCTGCTCTAGCTTGAGGTGTCTGTCTTACAAGATCATTCAAGTTACGGTTCATTGACGGCGTAGCTGCAAGTTTTTCTGCATCAAACACCGTTGTGGTATTTAACGCGTTCTTATCAAATACAGAATTTGATCTTTGCGCACCTTTAACAACAACGTCTTCCAATTGTTTTGTATCAGAACTCAACAAAAAATTGATTTTCATGTCGTCGCCCAAGTTAGCATTAATGCCGTTTTTTACTTGCGATTGATACCCTAAATAGGTTACACTAACACTATAAGGGCCTCCAACATTTACGTTAGGTAGTGTATATCGCCCATCACCACGGGTTTGGGTGGTATATTTTGTACCTGAAGGGGTGTGAATGGCGACAACCGTAGCTCCAGGAATCCCTCCCCCATTATCACTAACAAGACCACTTAAGGTAGACGTAGTGATTTGTGCATTAAGCTTTAAGCACAACAGCGCCATAAAAAGAACTAGTAAAGATTTCTTCATGCTTTGTTTTTTAATTGTTTTTTGTTGTTTAAATAAATCTTAAATCGATTTTACGGCGGCAAATGTACTTATTAAAATTTAACACATTTTAACATCCAATGTTAAATTATCATTAACTGTGTCAGATTTTTTCAACATTTAACATCCTTTAATGGCGCCCTAACTATCGCTTTATCAATACTTTGAATTAAACGATAAATTTTTATTAATAAAGCACGATTTTCATTAGCAAAAACCTACCAAACTGCCAACAACAGTGAAATTTTGAGAAAAAAGTTGCTAACACTGTAAATTTTTATGTAAAGCCAGTCGCAACAAAAATACATTAGGTTAAATACTGCTAAAAAACATGTTGCATGATAAAATTTGTTAGCCGATCGACGTTAGAATTCTCACTTGCGGTAAAATTATATTCTAAAAAAGTTTCCAAACGAAATATTATTGATGTGAATTGCGCATGCTAAGTTATACACAATGTAAATTTTACGGCTGATGCTGATTATCGGCTAATCAATTGACATTTTTTTTTTAGTTTTGGCAATTGTTGAACCTTAAAATTTAACTGCGTAAGGTGTTTCGTCAGATTGCGATAAACACGAGAATTATCTGCCTTAGCAGAGACTCCTTCACCCGAAGATTACGGAACAAACTGATAAATAAAATCAAATCTCTTTAAACATAGATACGAACCATCCATAACTAAATTTGTGATTAAATATTGGCGATCACAGTTATGGTAAGCTCCATCTGAAGGAAAAGAAATAAATTAAAAAACAGATGAATTACGACGTTATTGTTTTAGGCAGCGGCCCAGGTGGCTATGTAGCTGCAATCAGAGCTTCACAATTGGGAATGAAAGTTGCAATTGTTGAGCGTGAATCATTAGGTGGTATTTGTTTAAACTGGGGCTGTATTCCTACAAAAGCACTTTTAAAAAGCGCTCAGGTTTTCGAATATATCAACCATGCGGCCGAGTACGGAATTACAACATCAGGCGCAACTGCCGATTTTGCAGCGGTGGTAAAGCGTAGTCGCGGTGTAGCCGACGGAATGAGCAAAGGCGTTCAATTTTTGATGAAAAAGAATAAAATTGACGTAATTATGGGTACTGGTAAATTAAAGCCAGGCAACAAATTAGAAGTAAAAGGTGCCGACGGCTCTCAAAAAGAACTCACGGCAAAAAATATAATTATCGCTACAGGTGCACGCTCAAGAGAGCTGCCAAACTTGAAACAAGACGGCAAAAAAATTATCGGCTATCGCCAGGCAATGGTGCTGCCCGAGCAACCAAAAAGCATGGTTGTTGTAGGCTCTGGCGCCATTGGCGTAGAATTTGCCTATTTCTATGCTACAATGGGCACAAAGGTTACCATTGTAGAATTTATGGAAAATGTTGTTCCCGTAGAAGATGAGGACGTGTCGAAACAACTGCTGCGCAGCCTTAAAAAAGTGGGTATCGACGTAATGACGTCTGCATCTGTAGAATCGGTTGATACAAGCGGAACGGGCTGCAAGGTTTCTGTTAAAACGGCGACAGGAATGCAAACTATCGAGGCTGACATCGTTCTTTCTGCCGCTGGTATTGTAGCCAACATCGAGAACATTGGCTTAGAGGAAACCGGCATCAAAACTGAAAAAGGCAAAATCGTAACCGACGAATTCTATAATACATCGGTAAAAGGTTATTATGCCATTGGCGATGTGGTTGGCGGACAAGCGCTTGCACACGTAGCATCTGCCGAAGGTATTATCTGCGTAGAAAAAATTGCAGGCCAGCACGTTGAGCCTTTAGATTACAACAACATCCCGGGATGTACGTATTGCACCCCTGAAATTGCATCAGTAGGTTACACCGAAAAAGCAGCCAAAGCAGCAGGTTACGAATTAAAAATCGGTAAGTTTCCTTTCTCTGCCTCAGGTAAAGCCAGTGCCGCTGGTGCAAAAGATGGCTTTGTTAAGTTAATTTTCGACGCAAAATATGGTGAATTATTAGGTGCCCACATGATTGGTGCTAACGTTACCGAAATGATCGCCGAAATTGTAGTTGCACGTAAACTAGAAACCACAGGCCATGAAATGATTAAGTCTGTTCACCCCCACCCTACCATGAGCGAAGCCATTATGGAAGCTGCTGCAGATGCGTACGGAGAAGTGATACACTTGTAGTTGGGAGTTGGGAGTTCGGAGTTTGAAGACGCCTAAACTGCTAAAACCTGCCAGCTCACATCATTTAACATAATTCACCTAAATCCCTTTGGTTAGTGCCAAAGGGATTTTGTATTTTTATATGCTCCTTGTCTTGATACTTGATACTTTAATCTTGATACTTAAATCTTGATACCTGATACTAAATACTTGATACTAACATGAAACTTCACACCATAAACACCGGATTATTTAAGTTAGATGGCGGCGCCATGTTTGGCGTTGTTCCAAAGGTGATCTGGCAAAAAACCAACCCCGCAGATGCCAACAACCTCTGCACCTGGGCAATGCGTTGTCTTTTAATTGAAAACGAAAACAAACTTACCCTAATTGATACCGGTATTGGCGATAAACAAAATGAAAAGTTCTTTAGCCACTATTACCTGCACGGCGAAGATAGTATGCAAAAATCGCTGAATACATTGGGGTTTTCGATGGCCGACGTTACCGATGTGTTCCTCACCCATCTTCATTTCGATCATGTTGGTGGTGCTGTCATCAGAGAGAATGAAAAGCTTACTCCAACGTTTTCAAATGCAACTTATTGGAGCAATGAAAACCACTGGAAATGGGCTACCGAGCCAAATGCAAGAGAAAAAGCATCCTTCTTGAAAGAAAACATTTTGCCAATTGAAGAAAGTGGACAACTCAAATTTGTTGAAGAAAAAGAAAACATAATCTGGCAAGAGGGCATTCAAATTGGTTTCGCCTATGGACATACCGAAGCGATGATGCTCCCCAAAATTAGCTACAAAGGCAAAACTATAGTGTACATGGCCGATTTACTTCCGTCTATCGGGCATTTGCCGTTGCCTTATGTGATGGCCTATGATATGTTTCCTCTTAAAACGCTGACCGAAAAACAGGCTTTTTTAGAAGAAGCGGTTGAAAACGAATACATTCTTTTCCTGGAGCACGATCCTATTAACGAATGTTGCACCTTACAGCGGACCGAAAAGGGAATTAAAGTAAAAGACACGTTTAATTTGAACGAAATATAATCCGACCTTTCTAAACGATTTTTCCAAATACGCTGCCATTTAAAAAAGGCAAATTCCTTTTTTTTCAGGAAAAGAACGTCCGAAATTCTTGGCATCTGCAGTCCCGCTTTCCGGTTATATCTCTTTGCGAATGTAAGCTGGGGACACCAAAAACTGCAACAAAAAGGATAGCCCTGCAATCAGGTTTAGAGACAAAATTTTGTGCACCCCGCTTTATATATCAGTCCAAAAATTTATTTTCAGATTTATTTGTATTTAATCTAAATAATAACAACTTTTGTAATCAATGGAAAAAGCTTGTATCGACATTAATGAACTGGTTAACGTATTCTCAAATAATCACGGCGCTGTTTATCAATCTGATAAGTTAAATTGCTTTTATATTGATTTCGGCGGAAAATTTGCCCGTTTCAACTGTCTTTCGCTTCAAAAGTTGAAAAAGGTTGTAGAGCAGATCAACATTGAAGATTTACTCCTAAACACAAAAAGAGCCGATTTCGAACTGGTTACTTTTAACGGTTGCGAGCATATTTACCTGTTAAGCGCATTAGAAATTGTTGCTCTTAAAGACCTGCTTCATGGCACTTTCACCATGCTAAAACTTAACCATCTAATCAGCGATTGCCTTTATCGGTTGGTTTACTAGTTTATTGGTTCATTAGTTCATTGGTCAATTGTTCATTGGTTCAAGCATTGCGCTAAGTCATCCGATGAATTTGGTTCATTAGTCAATTGTTCATTGGTTCATGCATTCCGTTAAGCCATCCGATGAATTTGGTTCATTAGTTCATTGGTTAATTAGTCAATTGTTCATTGGTT
>Ga0308165_1004177_pt1 | contig 14567 bp, 13 predicted proteins | sample PhyWR2_FD_201032 | JGI IMG/M metagenome (GOLD analysis project Ga0308165, IMG submission 201032) | Phyllosphere microbial communities from UC Gill Tract Community Farm, Albany, California, United States - DLSLW.R2 | ecosystem: Host-associated > Plants > Phyllosphere > Unclassified | place: USA...
GTCATTGCACTATGCGATGTCAGACTGGAACGCAATGATTCGCTGATGTTGGGCATAGCGACAGCCTTCATAGCCTCGGTCATTGCACTATGCGATGTCAGACTGGAACGCAATGATTCGCTGATGTTGGGCATAGCGACAGCCTTCATAGCCTCGGTCATTGCACTATGCGATGTCAGACTGGAACGCAATGATTCGCTGATGTTGGGCATAGCGACAGCCTTCATAGCCTCGGTCATTGCACTATGCGATGTCAGACTGGAACGCAATGATTCGCTGATGTCGGGCATAGCAACGGCCTTCATAGTCCCAGTCATCACACGTTGCTTTTTTTCCGTTAGTTCGCGAATGCTGAAATTAGATTTATTTTTCATATTATTTTTCCCGTCTTTTGATCCTCCTAATATGCCATATTTTGAACTTAGTCTTCATTCCCTATGTGGGGGTTATCACTGCAATCCTCACAGCCCTTTTGCAACTACCATTTTAATCGTCCCGCAGGCATACATCTCCCTGCTTTATATAGTGCGTTAATAAGTACAGGTTGAGTCCAATTTTAAATTTCATGATAAGCAATTGTTTTACAATGTATTTTGTTTTTATGCGCATTTGTTATGCACGGACTCATCCTGTCCGCTCCTCTGTTGATAATCCATTCCTGCTTCAGTAACCCGGATGCCGGAATGGATCGACACGACAAACTTGGATACCGACTAGGATTGATACTGACGCGCCTCAACAATGGCGAGTCACTGACCGTGAGTGGTCTTGCTGACGAATTTAACGTTTGCGAAAAAACAATACGGCGAGATCTGACCGAGCGACTTGCTTATCTGAATCTGCTTCGACAGGGTAAACAGTACCGACTGCCTAAAGGTATTCTGGGGCAACGCAGCAACACGGATTTGCGTCGTTTTACCCGCATCCTCGGTATCGAAGGGCTGTTCCCCCGCTGGGAAGATCGTCTGCTGAATGTGCTATTGGGTGATACCGAAAACAATCCCTTCCTGATCAAGCAACGCCCTTATGAGAATTGCGGTGCCTTCATGTCCACTCTGAATGCCATTTCCGGGGCGATTCAGGCATCCCAGAAGATTGCGTTTACCTATAAAGACAAGATGTTTTCGGCCACTGAACCTTATCGTGTCGTGAATGACAGAGGGCTCTGGTATCTCGCTGCCCGGCACGAAGGAATGTTGAAGAGTTTTGCCGTTTCCACGATGACCCATGTGCAGGTCAGCAATATGCGATTCAGCCCTGATCCCGTAGTCAGTCAGCAAGTGGAACTTGCGGAAAGCATCTGGTATGGCGATGAACTGACCGAAGTGCTGATCTCTGTCTCAGCCCGTGCGGCATCCTATTTCTCTCGCCGCAACCTTTATCCCGACCAGGAAATTATCCATACAACACCAGCCGGTGATTTGCTCATTATTTCTCGTGTGGCACATCCCCGGCAGATTATCCCTCTTATCAAATACTGGTTGCCTGAGGTGGAAGTTATTAAGCCAGCTTCCATCCGCAATCAGATTATTGACGACATGCGCAGTGCGCTCAGCCGATATGATGAAATGAATGGAGAAACTTCAGATGAATAATGAAACAACCTCACACGACGATAACGATGCGGAAAACGCTTTTGAAGCGCTCGCAGTAGATTTACTCAGCGGGTTGCTGGGGGCTCACGATAATGAGCAAAATGCCGATCTGAAAGGCTGGCTGGATATTCCTTTCCCCGTTCAGCCTGAAGTATTCCTCAGGCATGCTCAATTTATCTGTGAGCGTTTTCAGGCAGGGGATGACAGTCATTTGCTGATGCACGGCATCGATGAGCAACTTGAGGCAATGTCTTATTCAAACAGCGACAGACAAAAGCCCAACAGATTTGGTGCTGTCAGAGCGGTGACGACGGGACGCGATGTGGCAAAGGTCAATGCTTTGCTGAAAGTCATTATCACATGGTACGAGTGCGAAATAATCCGGCTAAAGATGAAATATGGCGAAATGACGCCACCAGGCAAAAAATAAACTACCCGAATGGGTAATTGAGAAGGGAGAGCATACTGCTCTCCCTTCTATTATTGGTTGACGGTTACAACTTCACGATGCCATTTTTTAGAGCAAGACGCACACACTTGTTGGCCTCCTGCATAATGACATCGTGCGGATACATATTCATTGCACGATAACCGTCTGATTTCGCCATTTTTCCTTCCATGCCCGCATTATCCAGAATGGCCTTCCACGCATCGCGAATCTTCTTCGAATCTTTTTCACCCACGCCGCCGGAAAGGGTGCCAAACAGCTCCTTGTTATTGTCGCCAATATTTTTGTATTCCTTTGCGCTGGGGTCCAGCAGCATTGCCATTTGTGTTGACTGACGGGTGGCTTCATAACAAAGTCCGGCGACTTCCAGAGATATTTTTGCAGCAGATGCCGTTGTTGCGGTCATCAGCATTACGGTGGTGAGCATTATTTTCTTCATCATACTTTCCTTGAGTAATTGTAAATACAGGAGCCAGCCCGAACGAGCATATCCGGGGGGATGGACAGGTTATGACCAGGACAAAAAGAAATTTCAGGAATGATAAAAGGAGCGGCGTAGTTCAGGTGCCAGACGCCAGCAACCGGGAGAAGCGAACTCCATGATGCAGGCCATACGGGCAAGGTCACGGCGGGCCGTGCGGGGTGAAATTCCAAATAACTGTGTGAGCACACGGACTGATAGCGTCTTTCCCTGGCAGAGTAAAATGACGCAGTGACAGAGGCGTTCGGCGAGTTTTTCAGCGCGGGCCATCAGTCCTCCCAAACGCGCCAGGTATTCCCGCGCTGGAGTCGTTTTAGCTGACGATGCAGGACCACGGCATTATCCGGTCTTCCGGTCAGACATTCCGCTGTGAAACGGTGGCAGTTTTCCTTCAGCAGGTGATACTGACGTCTGGAGCCCAGCGCCCGTAATGCCCGACCGGCTGCGGCGATATTTCCCACCGGCAACCGTCCCTGGCAATCCGTATAGACCGACATGGCGGGATTCAGGCCATTTAGTCGGGCCATAAATCCTTTGCGGTCGCTGCACAGCACTTCACCGTCGCCAGAAAGATGCACTATCCGGTTATTGCCGGTGTAGATACCGCTGTGGGTGACATAGCCGCCTGCCAGCTCGCACCAGACAATGCCGCCTCTTGCCGGTTCGTCCACCGTGTCGCGGATAACATTATCAGTGAAGCTTTCTGCCAGACTGAACAGAGGGCGGGATATCATCAACCGGAAAATGAGCGAGAACAGCATACAACCTCCTTATCAGTCCGGGGTTACGGTGACGGTGAAAACATCCATCGCGCAGTACGCCACAAAATTATCCTGCCAGAGCATCCAGAACTCGCTCAGTTCATGGTTTAGCGGCAAGTCGCCCGCGAAGCAGTGCCAGGCATAGCGCTGTGACCAGCTAATATCGAATTCTTTTGCCAGTTCGGGCCAGACACGGCCCTGCCAACTAAAGTCTGTGAGGTAATCCAGTTGCCATATTTCAGGCTTCGCGCTGCGGATAAGGCGAATTTCTACCGGGTGCCATCCGCCATTTTCGGCGTTGTAGTCCGGGTCACGAAAGTTGAGTACGGCACTCTGGCAGGCGTCAGGCAGGGGCGCGATGTGTGCGGTTATCAGCGCGATAAACGCGTTACTCAGGGGAAGGTCAAGCGTGGGCTGATGCAGAGTGGGGGAAGAGTGGGTCACAGATAATCTCCTTTATAGCGATATAAATTGGGTTGCCTTCGACAGTGCAAAAGTCGTGAGGGAATGGGTCAGGGCAAGGGGGATAAAGGGGGTCAGGCAGAAGGGGATAATGCTAAAAGCTTTTCCAGTCGTTTTTCCCAGTCGGGGTAACAGCGATGGCTGAATGCTCCGCCTGAACCCTCTTCGGTGAGACAGATATCAGCACAGCGAAGAATGGCGGCGAGGAAACCCGCATTATTGCGACTGGCGCTGGTATACAGCGGACGCAGGACTGTAGATGTGAAATCACCAGTTGCATGTGCTTTAAGAACGCCAGATATGGCACTGAGGGCAATCCATTCCCGGGAAAACAGACCGCCGCTGTCGTTGGCGGTAATGCGTAATCCCCGATCGCCGTCCAGGTTTTCCGTCATCTCCCAGTGCAGCAGGCCGGTGGAATGCGGATTAATTTTTTCGGCCTCGCCGGTCAGAATACAGAGGTCGGGGTGAGTTTCAGTGGCGGTAACGGGTACTGGTTTGGTCTTTTTCATCGGTTAATATCCTGAAGGTTCAGCCATAGCGATAAGTTCAGCGACTCCGGTAAAGGTCGCTGACGAGGGGAACAGCAGATAGAAGCCCTGCCCTGAATCACTGAGAATGGTCATGGCGAGAAACAGTGATTCATCCAGACGGATGACGTATTCGGCATTGCAGGCCAGATGGTGCAGGTAAGTGGCCAGTTGCTCAGAGAGGTGTATCTCCTCATCGGGCAGCAGATATAAAAGCAAGGTCTGAGTTTCTTCCCACAGCTTTGCCGCCGCAGTGAGGCTGCTATCAGTGCATTCAGTGAGTTCGTTAACCAACTGCAGTTGCTGAATAGGTGACACAGGCAGGCAGAACGCATCTGCCGGAAACTGTATGATATGCATGGTGGTGTCCTGATTAATAATGGGCACCAGAATAATATGTGAGTGAAATCCAGGGTTATTACAGATGAGTAAAGATAAAAATATTGCAAAGCTTTCTAAATTTGAATTCACTCCAGGGTGGTGTATTGATAATAATAAAGACATTGAGTTTATTAATGATGTCTCTGCGACTTCACTGATTAGAAAAATATATGGCACATACCTTCCTGATGATAATGAATCCCGTGACGACGGTGGTAGCAAACGAAGTGTAATGACATATGTTGGCCGAAGTACTGTTTTTAAAAGGCTGGGTTGTATTTTCTCTGAGGCACTGCAACATGGCGTATCGCCAGACGATACTCGTGCAAATTATAATGAAGAAAGATTTCATGCTCATCGTCAGGCGCAGCTTATCAACCACCTTATGCTTTATTCTTTTTGCTATCAGAAGCTCAATGATTTTCATCGGTATTATATAGATTATATTAAATTGCTGGTCGAAAAGGCCAAAGGCAGAGAGTGTTCTCTGTTTTATTCAGGAGAGGTAATAGTGAAATCATTCTTCCCTTCTGAGAGTGATTCTATTCTGGAAGGGATCTGTTCTAATGGCTGGAATGCCATGCCTATCAAATGGCAAACATCTTCAAGTAAAATTTATAAGATATTTAATGAAGGTTACCATGAGGTAGTCAGTGGTTACTGTCAGGAGGGAATGTCGCCACAGTTTTTTGATTACGTCAGTGGTGTGATGAAACTAATTGATAAAAACATAAGTAAGCTAACTGAATTATATTACCTAGGCATGGGTGCGGATAATGTCGATTATAATTATTATGAGAAAAAAACGGCATTTGATACCTTTTTCCTTTTTAGCGTAGTTCACTATGTCTTATCAAGAGAAGGAAAAAAAGTATTGAGTATGCCTTCATTTTTTATCAAGGCTCGTTACATCATTACCGTTCCCGAAGTACGGGGAAAAATGAAGAAGTTGCGGGATTTTATTTTGATAGATATATGTTACCGGGATTTGCAATCAGCAGATAATGAGGTTACTTGGCCTGAACTTTACCACCATCTTTTAAAGCTATTTGCAAAATACCACAACCAGCGTTCCCGACCTGCCAAAGCGAGTTTTACTGCTCTTAGAGATTTCTACGATCGAAGTATGCAAGATAACAGCATTATCCAGTGTCTGGAGAGGAACTTATGTCCACTTGACCGGATGGAAGATCAAATTAAGTGTTCCTTCAAGTAGCCTTACTCTAGCTGGCATCAATAGAGTGGTGTTGGGAGGACTGTACCGATGATTGCTGTCTGTTGCCCACACTGGCGTGGAAAGCATTTTAACGGAAAAAATTTAAAATATTTTCATTTTCCCTGCGACACTCCCCCTCCATTTAGCTCCGTTTTTAATATTTTTGCAGACGACAGATATCATTCAATTTATTGATTATTAGACGTTTTACGAGTTTTTTGCATCTTTTTTTGCCTGCATGCAAACACGTGTCACAGTTAATCCGCAGTTCTGAATCACCTGTGAGATAGTGTGCTTGTTCCAATAAATACATCACCTGTTAGGGCAACGGGTGTTTCTACAAACAGAAGAAGAAAGGAGTTTGACATGAAAACCGTTATATCAGGCAGCAAGAGATAATCAGCAGTGAGACTGTCTGAGTTATTACCTGACTACATGAAGTACGCTTATATATACAAGAAATCATATTTTTCTGATTTCTCTAAGATTAACAAGTACATCCTGCCCCGGCTAGGTGAGCTTGATATCCATGAGATGAAAAAACGTGACATCGCTGCTTATTTACAGAGTCTGGATGGCCTGAAGCCCAGTACGAAAAATAGACATTTATCGCTCTTAAAAGCGGTGTTCACCTGGGCGGTTGAGTATGGCTATCTGGAAAGTTCGCCTGCTGCCGGTATGAAGGCATTTCGTGAACCCGCTTCGCTGAGGCGCGCGATGGAGCCAGCCGAATTTAGTGTCTTCATAAAGACACTGAGGGCTGAAATTAGGGCCGATGACAGGGATACCCTACAGTTGCTGCATTTCCTTGCCTTCACCGGTCTTAGGTTAGGGGAGGCCCGTGGAGCTTGCATCGACGATGTTAACTTCACCCGCAAGACGCTTTTCCTGTTTGATACTAAGAGCGGGGATTCACGTCTGGTGCCGCTATGTAGTGAAGCTATGAATATCGTTTATTTGCAGTTGAATAAACACGGTGCTCATGGACTGCTATTTCGCTCAACGAGCGGGGGTAAGATCAGTGAGCCGCGCAGGCTGATGAAGAGAATATGTGAAAAGGCCGGGATTAGCCCCTTCACCATCCATGAGACAAGATACAGTGCCGGAGCCTCTATGCTTGCAGTTACACGCGATATCTACGCGGTCCAGAAATTTCTGGGGCATAAACAGATAAGCACGACACAACGCTATGCCCAATATTTTGGCGTTCAGCAGCATGCCGATGTGGAGAGAGCCATGGCATTAATGCTGAAAGGCTAAATTAACTTAATTAGTAAGAGTAAATCTTTGGATTTTATTTCTCGTGAAGGGAAGGGAATTCCACGACTCAAATTTAGATAAAGAAGGTATTTTGTATGTCAAACGTTAATGCACAGTCAGCTGAAGTACGCTTGCCAGATGGCTTTTATGAAAATAATAGCTGCCTGTTTTTTCATGATGAAATTGGTGATAAGGATATCTTAATTTCAACTCAATCACTGGTGCCAGTGGTGAAAGCTTGTAATAAAAACCTGAATGCGAACTGGCATATCATGCTTCGCTGTATTAACCATAGTGGTGCTGAAGTGGAGATCACAATTTGCCTGAAGCAGGCGACGATGAATATTGATCCGATAATCGGCTATCTGGCAGGTTGTGGTGTATTCATTAAGAATAAAAGATATTTAATGAGCTTCCTTGAAGCATCGTGTGGGCTGGATTTGCCCGTTTATCGGGTCGCCACTCAGGCAGGGTTCCAGCCAGATGACGAACTCATTTTTATGTATGGCTATACACCGGTATTTGCGCCTGAGAATGTGGATTTTCAAGGTGTTGTGCCTGCAGAAAGCATGCAAGTAAATGAAAGTGTGGCGATTTCTGGTTTGCTGGACGACTGGAAACTTACGGTGGCGGGTAAAGTACAGGGGTTTGCGCCAAAAGTGTCAATCCTGATCGGTCTGAGCTCGCCTCTTCTGTCTTTCATTGGTGAAGGTGGTGCTATGTTTCATCTGACGGGGCATAGCTCTACCGGTAAGACGGTAGCTATGCAGTTGTGTGCCAGTGTCAATGGGCCTGCAGCAGAACCCGGAAGTGGCGCAATTACAGGTATACAGCGCTGGAACACCACCAGTAATGGACTGGAAACCCTACTGGCGTCCAGTAACAACACTACGCTTGCTGTCGATGAGTTAGGGAGTTTTGCAGGGAAGAACTTCTCTAATGTGCTTTATGATGCGGTGTCTGGTAAGTCTAAGGTGCGCATGAACGTTGAGGGTTTCGGCAAGGCGGTCGAGTCCACCTGGTCCCAGAACTTATTATCAACAGGGGAGCTGACTATCGAAGATCGCATTCGGCAGGATAAAAAGTTGGTAAATGATGGTCAGTTGCACAGGTCGTTATCCATACCGGTCGTAGCCGAAGATTCCCGTGGTGAGGGCGAAAGTGCTGAAGCTGCCCGTCAGCGCATTGGTGAGATTAAAAGAAATTTGCTCTCCTGCTATGGCAGTGCAGGCTACGAATTTGTACGCTGCCTGACCGGTTTGCTTGATGATAATAATAAAGCTTTAGGCTGGCATCAGACAGCGGTGTGCCTGAAAGATGCATACCGTATTCGGACTGATGAACTGATATCCCGTCTGCATACAAATCAAATTGAGTTAAATGACGTTGAAAATCGTGCATTGGATCGGTTTGGCGTTTTATATCTTACCGGCGTGTTGGCTGTGGAATGGGGCATTTTGCCGTGGAGCAGAGAGGATATTTTAGATGTGGTTTATGAGGCATTTACCCGATGGTTGAAAAATTACCGTAATGATGCCAACCGAAAAGAAAACGTCCTTTCCGGGGTGCAAAACTATCTGGCAGCGAATGGGGCTAAGTTCTATGATGCCCGAATCCCCTATCCAGGCGTTATAAAGACAGATATTGCTGGGTACTGTTTAAAAGATGGTTGTTACCTCATTCTGCCTGATGCACTGGGACAGCTGGCAGAGAAATGGGGACTGAATACAAAAAAACTGGCACAACTCATCGATTTTGAGGGATTTTTGATCCGTCCTGAAGGTGACAGGTTGACGATGCGCAAGACGATTAACAGGGGCAACGTTACCGGCTATTGTATTAGTAGTGAGTTCACTAAAGCGAAATTTTGATAATCAGTAATGATTAAATAGGCAGCCTTTTCCGGCTGCCTTATTTATTTAAGTTGTGCTGTTCTGGCTGCCTGTCAGCGAACTAATATGTTCTTCGATCAGTTGACCGGTCGCTTTCAGCCGCTGCGGATGCAGATGAGCATAACGCTGGGATGACTGAATACTGCGGTGGCCGAGTTGGGCCTGAACGTCATATAGAGTACCTCCTCGGGAAACGATTAATGCTGCAACCGAATGACGGCAGGTATGAATACAGACCTCATCATCATAAATGCCCGCCCGCCGTACGATGCGCTTGAAGGCTTTGGTGACATTGCAGACCGGTTTGCCCGGAATTTTGCCACCAAACATCCAGATATTGCCTCCGAAGCGCGGCAGCTCGTCAATAAGCTTTATCGCCCAGTCGTTGAGATGTACCAGCCTCCCGGTGCCATTTTTGGTTTCTGGCAGCCACAGCGTTCCCTGCTGCATACTGTAATGCGCCCATTTTGCCAGCCTCAGCTCGTCGCGACGTAATCCGGTCAGCAGCAGTAAACGAATATAGATACCGGCCACCCGACTGTTGTCTTCACTGGCAGCCTCGAATATGCGGCGGATTTCGGTTTCCGAGAAGTACCGCTGACGGGCATTGTTCTCACGCAGCAGAGGGATGTTGGCTGCCGGGTTCACCGTCACCATCTCATGGCGCAGTGACCACCTGAGAAGGGCTTTCAGCAGAGCGATCACCCGGTTATTAGTGGCAGGTTGACAGGTTTCGCACAGTGATGACTGAAGATGCGTGACGTGACGGGGCGTGATTTCATTGAGCAGCAGATTTCCCATCACCGGGGCAATATGGTCACGAAAGCGCTGTTCATCCTTGTTCCAGCTTTTTTTATGCAGCTTCGCCCACGGAAAATAATACTGGCTGAAGGCTTCCTGAAGAGTGGGAATGGCCCGGCATTTGTCCCGCTCATGACGCGGGTCAGTGCCGGTAGCAATCTGGCGCTTCATTTCGGTGGCAATCTTTCTGGCTGTCGTGACATCAATTTCCGGCCAGTGACCAATACTGATGGCGCGTTTTCTTCCCTGCCAGAGATAGCGCAGGAGAAATTTCTTCTTGCCTTCTCCTTTGCCTACCAGACATTTGAGCCCGCTGATTTCGGTATCGCTGTACTCGGCTTCCCGGGAAGCCGCATCTGGTTCATTAGGGGGCAGGGCATCAATGAGGCGGTGAGTGAACTTAAAGCGGCGTGGTGTGGACATGCAGAAGTCTCCTTATGCCGGGGTGATTAATGCGTGAATAGCGACAGAAAGTGAGGCAGGGAGGGAGGAGTCCCGTGCCTCAGTGTATAATGCGTAATGGGGCTAAAAATGCTGCATGACTATGTTTTGACGATGACGGTTACAGATTGGGAGGGAAGGTGAGATGAAATTCTCCGGTCTTTCTCTGGTCTTCTCCGCAACTTTCCCGGTGAAATTCACGAAAACGGGAGGTGAAAAGCGTTGCGCCATAACGGTTTAACTGGTTATTCCCCGTTTCCCCGTGAAAATGACGCTGGGGTAGCATTGAATGAAAGAGATTGGTATTCGATTAACTGAAAGATACTGATAACAAATGATTCATATGAATAATATATAAGTGAATGTGTATGTGAAATCAGTTGTTAAATATCATGCTGCTATGATTAATCTCAATAACCCTAACTAATTGAGATGAGTATTAATGATTAATGTGACTGCAAGAAACATCAATCTCTTTAAGTTTCCACGTTTACAAGTATCAATAATGTAAATAACTCTCGATGAGCTGTAGAGTTTATGAAGATATATTGTGAAAGGATTCACGGTCAGAGTTATCCTTTTTGATGTTTTAGTTATGGTTCTTATTTAATATGAGTTTGTTAAATTTTATAAATGCACGTAACGATACAGAATATAAAAAATCACTCAGGAGTAATCATTTATCTACGCACTGTAAAAATTAAGCGGGAAAACGGGAGATTTGAATCAAAGCGTTGGTATGCAAGGGATGTGTCGAACTCTCTAGCGGGAAAACTGCGGAGGAATTGCGGGGAAGTGGCGGGGAAGTGGCGGGGGAAAACTTCCCTGTTGATGCTGATCAGTCTTTCTGGTTGGCTCTTGCTCACATTATGTACAGTGTTAGTCTGACAAAAATCGGTGAGTGTGACAAAGACAGTATTTTGTGCAGTTTTAGGTGAAATCTAATGGGTTGAGTGACTTTGGCTATGCTCCCGACAGATTAACACGCTACATCGGTAACACCGTCAGCGCTTGGCTCGGCGCAAATAAGCTAACGAAGCTGAAGATCTGCTGTGAGCGAGGAGCGGACATTTTCTTGGAGCAAATGACTCTGAAGTGGCAAGATGATTATCTGCAATTCATAACAAATTTTTGGTGTACTACGAATGAATGTTGCATCGGTCAAAGGAGATTACTGATGATGAACGAACGCTACCCAGTGGACTTAGTTATTTCGCTTCAGGACTTCAATGCTTCAAACTGGAAGGATTCAATTGCGCAAGCTACCCGTGAGGGTTATCCAGCTATGTGGCAAGCACTGTCGAGTGCTGCTCGTGAGGCTATTGATCAGGGGAGAATTGAAAATGGAAAGGTATTATGGTTGCTTGCAGATGCCTGTTCGATGATGCTTTCGCTATCAAGTCCTAATGAACCCTTCAAGCCTTATGCTGTCTACTATGACCGCAGGTCAGTTATTCCTGATGATCTTTCTAATTCAGATATTCAATTCTTCGCTGATATCATTGATGAGGTAGACAATGATTGGCTGAAAGCACGACTTAGTGATTTAGTTTGGTTGAAGAGCAAACCACGTAATATCCGATTCGCCCTGAAGGCTATCGATGCTTACCGCAGTCTTCCTCTAGACACTGAAACATGGCTACATGGAGGACGAGACTGTTGGCCTCGCGCCATAGTCTTGGCCCGAATGCTTAGAGACGGTGCTGGTGATAGACTCCAGCAAATAGAGACGGCAATTGTTGCTGCGTTTAAAGCGTCTATCCGAGCCGATGGTTTTCTTGGATTGTGGTTGGCTGACCTTCTAAAATCGAACCGTTTAGGGTTGTCAAATCTGACGGATATCTCTACGAAGCTAGAAATACTGGCTCGCGAGTTTGATGATGAGGGGGATTTGCATAAGTCGAGGGAGTATTTTTCTGCTGCTGCCAGTTGGTATAAGTTGATTCCTGACGAGGCAAAAGCTGCAGAAATGACAGTATTACTCGCTGAAGGATGGGTAAAAGAAGCCGTTGAGCGAACCGCATCTGAAAGCCCTAGCCACATGGTGGCGGCGAGCTTTTATGAAAATGCCATTCAGATATACAGAACAGTTCCTCGGGCCGTACGCTCGGTTTATCAGGTCGATGAGCGAATTGCCGAGTTGCGAACCCACCTAAATTATTCTGGAGAGAGAGCTCTAGGAGAGATGGGAGTATTTCAAACTCGTGGAGTAGATCTTACTCAGCTCATCGAAAACGCGAGGGAATCTGTCACAGGGAAATCTGCAGAAAATGCGTTGCTCGCATTTGCGAACATATATCGTGGCGTAAATGCAGATAAAATGCGCAAAAGTGCATTGGAAAGAATGCGTCAACATCCCTTACAATCATTGTTTGCGGCAACAGTGATGAGTGGTGATGGTAGAGTCATTGCTAAACGTCCAGCTATGGGGCTCGGTAAGGAATTGTCAGAGGACGATGAAATTGCTATTCGAGCTGAGATGATTCGTGATTATGGAATCTTAGTTAATATTGTCGTTCAAGCCGACATCTGGCCTGCTCTTGAAATACTTTTGCTTGAGCATCGATTGCGCGAAAGTGATTTTATCGAGTTAGCTCGCTCTTCTCCCATTGTGCCTAAAGACCGAGTTGGCCTTTTTGGAAAGGCACTCTTTGCAGGTTACGAACGTGATTTTGTTACCGCGCTTCATTTACTGATCCCTCAGATAGAACACTTGGTGCGAATGCATCTTAAACAAGCAGGAGCCAAGACCACTAATCTCGACAAGGATGGTATTGAGAACGAAAATGGTATGAGCACGTTGATGGGATTGCCAGAGGCCGTGCAAGTATTTGGCAAAGATCTCGTCTTTGAATTCGAATCGTTGTTCTGTAACGCCTTTGGTCCAAATTTGCGGAACGAATTGGCTCATGGGCTGCTAGATGAGGATGGATGCAATTCCCCCTTCGCTATTTATGCATGGTGGTTAGCTTTAAAAATAACATTCAACACATGGTGGAACTCAGTTAACTCTATTCCTGCCACTCAAGACGGTAGTGAAGAACAAGCTGTGGACTAGTTCGTGCCGCTGAAAAGTGGAGTGTGCATAAATAGAATTCTTTATTATCCTAAAAATGCAGGGGGGCTTACATGTATACATTTGCCCCTTTCATTCGATACCACACTGTGATGTTTTAATGTCCGCTCCTGGCACGGAACGGACCTTCATTGACGCTATTCCAGACCTAAATTGCTGCTCAGCAGGGATGCCGCCATTCGCTTCACTTACTGGAGGCTTAGCAGTGGCTGGGAAAAGTTGGTTGAAGGAGGGCTGATAACCGACTTGATCGAGAACCGTGAGCAAGGCCGGGAATCTTTTCCGGGATTGTGAGGGGTTGAGCAAGCCTACCGGCGCGGTAGTGTTTTGCACACATCCGAAGTGAAGCGATGCTGCTTGTCTTCTCCTGACCGGACAAAGACCGGATTCTGCCTTGCTGTGATCAATTCACCAGTAGGTATACCTGGTGGAAATATTATTTATTGGCAGAGTGAAGACCAGCAGACATTGGCACAATGACCGGAAGGGCATCGCTAAAGGAAAATGCTCAGGTGGGGCCCAAGGTGTAAAGCAGTGCCTCCTGTGGTCGACACGACCAGAAATCTACCGGAACCCCAGAAAGCAAAAAACCAGCCCTTAGGCTGGTTTCTCTAAATAGTGGTGCCCGGACTCGGAATCGAACCAAGGACACGGGGATTTTCAATCCCCTGCTCTACCGACTGAGCTATCCGGGCAACGGGGCGCATTAAACCGTATCAGCGGCGCCGCGTCAATAAATTTATCACTTTCATGGTTTAAGCGCTCAATAATGACGCATTACTGGCGATGAGACGCGGATCTTGGCAGACAAATACCATTGCTTAAAATTATATGCCTTGTAATCTCAATTCATAAGATGAATTTTTAAGCACTTTTTTGACTTAAAAAGTCATATCAAACATTTTGAGGAAGCTAATTACAAAACATATTTTTTACAATTACTTATCAATTTATAATAAAACCGCATTATTTGTATAAGCTAAAAAATTCAATGTTGCCGAATTCCTTTAATGATAGGATTTATTTTAATAATACAGATAAAAGGAATTCGTTACATATTACTAACTATTAGCGATGCTTAAATATGCATTCAAGGCTGGACAATAATATTTTTTTATTTATTATATACCTCGTAATAGTGATAAATATCACGGTTTACATAATCGCACAGGTTACAATGTCCTCGGTTTCCACATAAAGAGGAAATAGGAAATGGAAAATAA
>Ga0308165_1004178_pt1 | contig 14566 bp, 20 predicted proteins | sample PhyWR2_FD_201032 | JGI IMG/M metagenome (GOLD analysis project Ga0308165, IMG submission 201032) | Phyllosphere microbial communities from UC Gill Tract Community Farm, Albany, California, United States - DLSLW.R2 | ecosystem: Host-associated > Plants > Phyllosphere > Unclassified | place: USA...
CGAGCAGGCCGATCGGCAACCAGGCCAGCGGCGACACCGGTTTCAACAAGCTGATGATGGGACCGAACATACCCGACAAAAAGCGCACGCGGCCGATCATGAAGCCCAGCGGAATCCCCACCAGCGCTGCCATGCCGAAACCGACCGCCACGCGCTGCAGCGACGCCAGCACGTTCCAGCCGATACCCTGGTCGTTCGGGCCGGTGCGGTAGAACGGATCGGAAAACAGCTTGATCGCCTCCTGCAAGGTCACCAGCGGCGTCGGGAAATTGCCGGTCTTGGCGGCGACGATCTGCCACACCAGCACCAGAAACGCGAGGCCGGTAACGGGAGGCAGGATCTTCATGAGCCAGCCTGCAAACGGCGGGCTTTTCCTTGCCGGTTTCACCTTCTTTGCAGCCGGAGCAGGAGTGGCGGCGGAAGCCGCTGCCGCAGCGGTTGGTGCGGCCGGCGCCGGCTTGTCGTTCATCATCGTTTCCATGACTGCGCTCATATCGATTCCTTCACTTGATCACTTGATGCTGCTGCAAGATGTCTTGCGATCCATCGGCCTGCATCGGCCTGACTAGGCAAACGTTCAGGCCTTGACCTTGAACGACGCGGCGTAGGCTTTCGGATTCTTGCCGTCCCATACGGTGCCGTCCATCAGCTTCGATGTGCGCATCACGTCCTTCGGAATGCTGGTCTTGGTCATGGTCGCGGCGTCCTTGAACAAGTCGATCTGGTTGACCGACCTGGCCACAGCCAGGTAGTCCGGGTCGTCCTTGAGCAGGCCCCAGCGGCGATGCTGCGTCATGAACCACATGCCGTCCGAGAGGTAAGGGAAGTTGACCGCGCCGTCGTTGTAGAACTTCATGTAGTTCGGGTCGTCCCAGGTCTTGCCGAGGCCGTTCTGGTAGCGCCCCATGATGCGTTGATCGATGACGTCCTTGCTGGTGTTGACGTAGGACTTGTCGGCGATCACTTCGGCCATCTTGTTCTTGTTGGCCAGCGAGGCGTCGATCCATTTGCTGGCCTCAAGGATTGCCGCCATCATGGCGCGACAGGTGTTCGGATATTTCTTGGCGAAGTCGAGCGTGGTGCCGAGGACTTTTTCAGGATGGTCCTTCCAGATGTCCTGCGTGGTGGTGGCGGTGATGCCGACGCCGTCGACGATCGCGCGGTGGCCCCAGGGCTCGCCGACGCAGAAGCCGTCCATGTTGCCGACCCGCATGTTGGCCACCATCTGCGGCGGCGGCACGGTAATGACCTTGGCGTCCTTCATCGGATTGATGCCATTGGCGGCCAGCCAGTAGTACAGCCACATCGCATGGGTGCCGGTCGGGAAAGTCTGGGCAAAAGTATATTCGCGCTTGTCGGTTTGCATCAGTTTGGCCAGCGACGCCCCGTCGACGCCGCCCTTGTCGGCAATCTTCTTCGACAGCGTGATGGCCTGGCCATTGTTGTTCAGGCTCATGAGCACGGCCATGTCTTTCTTCTGGCCGCCGATGCCCATCTGCACGCCGTAGATGAGACCGTAGAGCACGTGTGCCGCGTCCAGCTCGCCGTTGGTCAGCTTGTCGCGTACGCCGGCCCAGGAGGCCTCCTTGCTGAGCACGATCTTGATGCCGTATTTCTTGTCGAAGCCGAGCACCGAGGCCATCACGACGGAAGCGCAATCGGTCAGCGGAATGAAACCGATCTTCACTTCTTCCTTCTCCGGTTTGTCGGAGCCGGCTGCCCAGGCTCCCCCCGTGGCTAGTCCCAACATGCTCGCTCCCGTTGCAAGTCCTGCAGTCTGAATCAATTGACGACGCTTGAAATCCACTTCGTTCACAGCTTCCACGGTCTTGCTCGCTTGCTCTTTGAATTTCATCGCATTCCCCATTTGGTCGGCGGCAAAAAAAAAGGCGTCCCTCCGGCATGCACTGAGTCATGTCGAAAGACGCCTTTGTCTTGGATGGACCCGACCGCCGTTGGCCGGATCGTTCATTGCGCAAACCTTGCGCTAATGCAGACGATTCAGCAAAGAGCGTGCCAAGCAGGTGGGAAATGCGTGAAAGCCGCGCCCTTCATGGGCAAAGCGGCAATCCGGCGTGGCCGGACGAAAAGCAAAGCAAGGGGAGTTTGTGTCACCGGCGGCACATCGGCCCGCACCGGCTTTGTGCTGCGCACCAATTTGGCGGTGCATGCGCCGCCCGATCGGGAGATGTCAGCCGAGCAAGTCTTCGACGTCCAGCAGGCGCTGGGCGATTTCGGAGAGCTTGAGGTTCTTGTTCATGGCCATGCTGCGCAGCTTTTGATAGGCCTCGTCTTCCGACAGCTTGTGCCGGGACATCAGCAGGCCCTTGGCGCGCTCGATCACCTTGCGTTCGGCCAGCTTGTGCTTGGTGTCCGACAATTCGGTCAGCAGCTTCTGCTCCTGGCGGAAGCGCGCCAGCGCTACATCGAGCACCGGCTTGATGCGCTCGGCTTGCAGCCCGGCCACGATATAGGCGGTGACGCCGGCTGCCATGGCGGCTTCCATGCTGCTGGTGTTGTCGTCTTCGGTGAACATGACGATGGGGCGGCGTTCGTCGCGCGTAGCGATGACGATGTGCTCGAGTACGTCGCGCGCATCGGACTCGGCGTCGATGATGATCATGTCGGGCTGGAGCTGGGCGATGCGCTCGGGCAGATACAGGTCAGCCGGCAGCGAGGCAACGATGTTGTAGCCGGCCTCCAGCAATCCGATGCGCAAGGCTTTGCCACGCTCGGCCTGCTCCTGCAGGTCGGTGTCGGTCTCATCGGCATGGTCGATGACAGTGTTGACGACGACAATGCGTAGATTGCGCATAGGAGGTTCCAATGGTCGACTGGACATCGTGAATCGCTTCTGAACTCGTTACGGGTCTGGGTGGTTGTGGCGCATCCTTGCCGGACCTGGACTGCGCCGGTTCCATGTTGCCACACCTCCACGCTGCATGCCCGCCCGAATATCCCCCGGATGCAGCGGGCGAATAGTAACCCATTTGGAAATGCCGCACACTTTCCCTCATCTTGTGATGCATTCGACGAGCGCCACTGTGGCGCTGATCCGCAACGGTAAGCAACGGGCAAGCAACGCGCAAGCAAAAATCAAACCAGAAAAAACACGGCGCGGGGGGGATGAGTGTTCCGCATCCCCTACTTCGGCGCTCGCCTTTTCCTACAGGAAATTGAGGCGCACGCCTATCTACCATCAGCAAGGCGATTGTTAACATCCATCGCATCAACATTGATTTGCCCTCGCACCATCATCCGCCCGGAGGAGATTTATCCATGTCACGTCGCATTCGTTGCCTGCCGGCTGTCGGCAAGTCCATGCAACTCGCCACCTATTTTGCCGCCGGCAGTGCGCTGGCGCTGACATCGGCCAGCGCGCTGGCTGACCCATCGCCGGCGCTGGATCGCTTCAGCCTGTCGGCAGGCGCCTACTACGTCGATCCGACGTTTCGCGTCAACGCCAATTCGCAATACGGTTCTTACCAGTCCGGCGACATCGACCGGGATCGCACAGCTTTGCCACGTGTGCGCGCAGAGCTGCTGCTGTTCGACAGCCAAGGGCTGTCGTTCGACTATTTCACCTACAAAAAGAATTACGGCGGCGCCATCAATCGCACCATTCCCGTCGGCACCGGCTCCACCCTCAACGGTAGCGGCGACGCCAATATCCAGGTGGACATGGCATCGCTGGCCTACAAATGGTGGATCGGCCAAGGCAACGACGTCTTCGGCATCGGCCTCGGCGCCGGCTACTATCGCGCCAAGATCGACGTCAACGCATCCGCCACCCTCAACGGCGCGGCCGGCACCTTCAGCGACAGCTATTCCGAAAAGACCTGGGCGCCGCTGCTTGAAGTCGGTTGGAAGCATGCCTTCAGCAAAGACTTCCGCCTCTACGCGGAAGCCTCCGGCGTCAAGAAAAACTGGGGCAAGGTCACCGGCCACATCTACGGCGCGGCAGTCGGCGCAGAGTGGTATCCGCTGGCCAACCTGGGTATCGGCGCCGACTATGGCATCACCCGGATCAAGATCAACCGCGACGGCGGCGGCACCATTAACGACGCCAATCTGGATATCCGCCTGAAAGGCCCCTCGGCTTACGTGAAAGTGCGTTTCTGACATGGACGCCGTGCGGCCTTCGCATGGCGACGATGAACGCTGCAACCCTGCAGTAACAACAAGGAGAACAACATGACACTCGGCACCATCCTTCTGATCGTCCTTATCCTGATCCTGATCGGCGCCCTGCCGACCTGGCCGCACAGCCGCTCATGGGGTTACGGCCCCAGCGGGATTGCCGGTACGATCGTCATCATCCTGCTGATCCTAGTGTTGCTCGGACGGCTATAGTCCCGGGTTTTGCCTGCCGTGCCAGGCAAACAGGATATGATGGCGGCGTTGCATCCCGAGGGTGCAGCGCCGTTCATCATTTCTACCGGAGGAGTCTGCAACGATGAGAAAAAATCGCCGACCACATCTGCTTCTGCTGCCGTTCCTGCTGGCCGCCGGCATTGCCGCTGCTGCCGTGCACGCGCCGGCGCTGGCCGCTGAAGAGGACGTTTCCCAGGAAGATCCTGCACGCTGGTATCAAGGCGACGACACCGCCCAGCTGCACTACAAGACATTGGTCAAGGAAGCCCGCGCCGCCGGCGCCCAGGCCCTGCGGGAATGCAAGCCGCTCAAGGGCGCTGAAGCCAGGGGCTGCCGCAAGGAAGCGCGCGACAACCAGAACAGCGACCTGGCGCGCGCCAAGCGTATCCTGAAGGCGCGCAGCGCCGCCGAATGACTTCTGGCGCGTCCATGTAAGCCTGTCTTTCAAAGCAGAGGCGTGAAAAAGGGGACCCGCAGGTCCCCTTTTCATTTCGGCCGAATCAGGTCCGGCGTTGTGCAGGCTTATTTGCCGACCTGATTGCCAATCACGCCGCCGACCGCAGCGCCGCCGGCAGTACCGATGCCGCTGCCGCCAGTCAGCACGGCGCCGCCGACCGCGCCAACGCCGGCGCCGACAGCCGTGTTCTTGTCACGCTGCGACATGCCGCTGCAACCGCTCAGGATTGTCAGGGCGCAGACAGTGATGGAGGTCACTGCGATCTTATGCATTATTTTCATGATGACACCTCTTCAAAAAATGGTTGTTGCTGCGGGATGCAGCAGTCGATTTCTCATGGGCCCGAATGAAGAGCCGGTAATTTTTAGACCGTGGTCAGCGTGCGAGTTTCATGTCGAAGGACTGCGCAAACATTCGCTTACACTTTTCGCATCGTTGACATCGCATGCCTGTTTTTTCAGGCCAGGATGCTCATACACAATGACCGCATTACGGATCGATTGAGGATGCTTGCGCTGGACCATGTCGAGGTAGAGGAACTTCTTCTTGTCCATACCGGACGGGGCTTTGGACTTGGCAGCGTTCGCCTTGGCGAGCATGAACGCCGATGCCTGCGAGGCATTGTTGCCGCCCGTTGTTCCATTGGCGGCGAAGGCGGAGGAACACACCATTGCGCCGGTCAATACGAGCAAAGCCGCTGTAGTTATTTTTTTCATAATCCCTCCCTCGACAAGTCGTGCGCATCACGACGCGGGAATGTTTAAATGGATGCACCAGCGATACCGGACCATCATGACAAAAGAGGATGGCGCTCAACAGCCGTGCTTCTCCGATTCTGCCGTAAGACGATTCCTACAATCGCTCGGGCCGGACATGAAAATGGGAGCCCGGAAGCTCCCATTTCAGTAACCGGCTTAACGGTCCTTCAGCGCTTCCTTGGCGTCGCCGTAGGTCTTCTGAACATTACCGTCAATTTGCTTTGCAGCGCCCTTGACCTGCTGTTCGTTGCTATCGACCATTTCGCCGGCCTTTTGCTGGACCTTGCCTGCTACTTCCTTTGCCTTGCCTTGGACTTGATCTTTATTCATGATGGCTCCTGAATGTGAAGGGACCAGTTACTGTCATCTGAAACAGTCAACTGCACACATCTCCTTGATGGAAACGCGATGATTCATGGTACTCAGCAGCGCTTTTCCAGACCATAAGACAGCCCCGCTTTGCAGCGTAGGACAAGGCGAAAAGAATCCGTCAGGGAGAGGAATTGCCGGAGATCGGCCTGCAGCGTACTGCAGGCCGACGCCTCAGATGTCGGCGACAGGCGCCAGCGGGAGACGTATGGAAATGATGGCGCCGTTGCCGGGCGTCGAGCGGATGACGATATTGCCGCCAAAGAAAGTGGCGCGCTCGCGCAAGCCGCGCAGGCCGTACGTCTTGTTGTTGTCCTGCCGTTCCTGCGGAATGCCGACACCGTTGTCGCGTACAGTCAGCGAAACCTGCTCCTCATCGATGTCGAGGATGACATCGACCTGGGTGGCCTTGGCATGTTTGGTGACATTGTTGAGCATTTCCTGCAGCATGCGATAAATCGCGATCTCCATCTCGTGGCCGATGGTCACATCCTCATCGGGCAGGCTGGCCTTGCAGGTGATGCCGGTACGCTCCGCCAGTTCGTCGAGCTGCTCGGTGATGGCCGCCTTGAGCCCGAACAAGTCCAGCATGTTGGGACGCAACTCGGTCTGGATGCGTCGCGTGGTGCTCACCAGCGAACTCATGAGTCCCTGCATGCGCGGCTTGCGCTCTTGCCATTTTTCGTCTTCCGGCAGGATCTTGTAGACGCTCTCCAGATGCATGCTGAGCGCCGTCAGCGACGCGCCCATGTTGTCATGCAGCTCGCGGGCGATGGCGCGCTTCTCTTCTTCGCGCACGGTTTCCAGATGGTTGGTCAGCTCGCGCAGCAAGGCCGTGCGTTCGACTACCGTTTTCTCAAGCTGTGCTTCGCGCTCACGCAGGGAATCCTCAGCGCGCTTGCGTTCGGAAATGTCGGTGCTGATGCCGATCACGCCCAGCACGTTGCCGGCTTTGTCGAACCAGGGCACGCGCGTGGATTGATAGGTAAAGACGCCATGCTGCAGATGCAGCGTCTGTTCGATCGTTTCCGGCAGACCGTGCGCCATGACACGCCTGTCGTCCTCGTCAATGCGATCGGCCTCCTCCGGCTCAGCGAACAGTTCACGGCTGGAGCGGTACATGGCCTCCCCCCAAGTCTTGCCGACCTGCTGCAATAACGCCGGATTGGCGAACACCAGCAAGCCCTGGCGATTCTTGACGAAGATCGGTTCGCGGGTGCTGTCGCTGACCGCCGTCAACAGCGAATTGGCCTCGGCCAGCTTGGCCGCACTTTGCATGCGTGCGCCGTATTCACGATCGAGCTTGCCGGCAAAACGCCAGAATACGAACACCACCAGTGCACAGTCGATCAGCGTCAGGAACGGCAGCATCAGTTGATCGGAATACAGCCCGCGTGCAGCGCCCCGGGACACCAGCCAGTTGAGCAGCAGGATCAGGAACAGCATGGACGGCAACAGGCGCCGCAGCATATTGCCACCCGGCGCGTGTCCGGTGATGATGGACATCAGGCGGTGTGACGGCCGCGCCATCAGCAATGCCGCGCCGAGCAGCAAGAAGCCGAGGGCGGTCAGCAAGGGAATACCGGTCGAATAACGCAGGAAGGTCAGCTTGCTGATGCCGTACAGATAGCCCACCAGCGGGATCGCGCTCAGGCCGATCAGGACGAAGGCCAGATATTCGGCCGGAAAATGTCCACCTCGGATACGCAGGTCTTGCAGCAGCAGGATCAGCGCGGCAAGCAGGAAACAGCCGGCCGCCAATGGATGGATTTCCGCGCCGAACGCGCTGCCGGCCATGGTCAATACCGGCAAGGCCGCATGCAGCAACTTCACGCCGAACAGATTTTGCAGCAGGAATCCGCCGCTCAGCAACAACAGCAGCACGGCCAGCAAGCGTGCCGCCAACGCCAGCCTGCGGCTGGTCTTGCCGATATTGAGGCATTGCAGGTAGAGCGCCGCGCCCGACAGGATGAAGCCGGCTGCCGAGCTGCCTTGTACCGAGATCAGGTCGGCCAGGATTTTGCGATAGCCTTCGTCAGCATAGCAACTGATGAGGACCACTGCGCCGAACAGCGCAATGATCATCGCCAGGCTCATGGCGGCGCTGATGATGCTCGCGAAATTGGCCTGGGTGGCGACGTAGTGTTCGAGCGAAGAGCTTTCGCCGGTATCGTTTCTGGCGGATGTCATGCGCATGTGCTGAAGCCCTTGATTTTTTCGTTGGCCGCGCAGCAACGCGCGGCGGCATGCATTGACATTATATTGGGTTGCGACACCGCATCATGGCGATGTGAACGGGGAGGGCGATGTCCCGCATCGGGAGGTCAGGCTGATGCGAATCCGCGCGACGCGCTGTTCTTGCCCGCTGCGCCGTGGCCGCTGATGCGTTCGATCAGGCTGCGCAATTTGGTGAACTCCGACGATTTGTCGAAAAAGAACTGCACGCCATACTGCACGCCGACGCGGCGATAGGTCGAGCTCACATGGTTGCTGAAAATGATCTTGAGTTCGTCATGGCGACGTTTGCCGGTACGTGAGAGCGATTGCAGCAAATGCATGCCGTTGCCCTGCTTGAGTTGGATATCGAGGATGAGCACGTCGTAGTTCTCGTTTTCCAGACGCACCATGGCGTCCTGTTCGGTCTCTGAATAACCGGCCAGCACCACGCCAGGAATCTCGGCAAGACTTTCAATGATGAGGTCGCGCACATCCGCCGAGTCCTCCACCAGGAAGATCTTGAGCGGTGCATTTGCGGAATGCCCGTTCGTAGTCATTAGTTGTTGCAGCGCATCTTCCATGATAACTATCCAAAACGACTAACAATCAATACGGCGCTCCGCCGCTCGTCTCCCACCTCGTCATTTCCTTCCTGGTCGGTCGCCGTGCAATCCTGCCGTCAGTCGATCAGGTTGTTCTTGATCGCGTAATAAATAATGTCGGCGTTGTTCGCCATGTTCATCTTTTGCAGCACACGCGAGCGATAGGTGCTGACAGTTTTGACGCTCAGGCACAGCTCATCGGCGATTTGCGTCACGCCCTGCCCTTGGCCGAGCTTGTAGAAAATTTCATATTCACGCTGAGACAAGGTCTCGTGCAGCGGCTTTTCCGAATCCACCGGATCGGTCGTCAGCAGCTCGGCCACGCCGTAGCTGATGTATTTGTGGCCGCGCAAAATCGTATTGATGGCGCTGACCAGGTCTGTCGCGAGCGCTTCCTTTTGCACATAGCCGCTGGCGCCGCTGCGCAATACCTGCACCGCGTAGCGGCTTTCGGGATGCATGCTGAGCATGAGCACCGGCAGGTTGGGCTTTTCCCGCTTGATCTGTTTCAACACTTCAACGCCGCTCTTGTCGGGCATCGCAATATCCAGCAGGACAATGTCCCACTCCTGGGTACGCACCAGCCGGATCGCTTCTTCCGCCGTACTGGCTTCGCCGCCGACTTCCATGTTGGGAATGTCGGCAATGAAATGCTGAACGCCGGCGCGCACCACTGCGTGGTCATCGACTACTAATATTTTTGTCATAGTTTTTACCAGCATCGAAGCAATGCTGCATATCTCTCATTGATCAGGCAAATGCGGTCAAACTGCCAGGGTGCAGCCGGTCCATCATTTGTTCAGAGTGATCCGGGAATCCGGACGTCTTCCGCGGCTAACTATACCTCAACGATTGCAAATTTCGTACCATTTGAATGCATCTCAGGGTGGCGGCCGCATTCGCGGCGGCCACCCCGACCGACCGGCTGCTTACTTCAGGCGCAGGTCGTTCTTGACCGAAGTCACGCCCTTGACGCCGCGAGCCAATTCAGTCGCACGGCTGGCTGCCGTTGCCGAACTGACAAAACCGCTCAGTTGAACCACGCCCTTGTAGGTTTCGACGTTGATTTCGGCCGCCTTCAGGTTCGGTTCCTGGATGATGGCAGTCTTCACCTTGGTGGTGATGACGGCGTCATCGACATACTCGCCGGTGCCTTCCTTGTTTGGCCCGGAAGCGCAGCCGACCAGCGACACCATCATCAGTGCGAGGAAAAAGCCGGTAATACGTTTAGTCAAAGATAAAGTCATGATGGATCTCCTTGTTGGTAAATTCAATTCGTGTTGCCTGCGATTTTTTATGGAGAAGCATCGCTACCTCTCCATGACCTTACTGCCGTACTCGCCCCGGGACTCGGCGACTCAGCTACGCGATTTCACCTGAGCCGGGACGTTGGATGAGTCGTCCGGTTACTTGCCGTACTTCACCTTGGCGTCGGCTTGGCATTTGTCCTTTTCACCGCCGTTCAATGCATCGCACTTTTCCTTGGCGGCGCTGTAATCCGCGTCATTGGTGGTTTTCTTTGCGTCTTTCCGGGCGTCAGTCGACTTGCGCTTGGCCTTGGCGTCGGCGACGGCGGTTTCATGCGCAGCCTTGGCTTCCTTTTGGCAGACGTCCTGCTCATTTCCCTTGAGCGGTTTGCACTTGGCCTTGGCAGTCTTGTAGTCCGCATCGGCTGCAGCCACATCGGCCTTGTATTGCGATTTGACGGGGTCAGCTGCGCTGGCCAGGCCGTGGGCGCCCAAGGCGGCGGAAGTCAGGATACAAGCGGCGATGATTTTTTTCATGGATAAGCTCCTCTGGTTTTATTAATGATTGATTTTTGTTGACGCCGGGGTGCGGCAAGCAGGGCTGCGAAGTTTCGCAAGGGTCAATGACGCCAGTCTTTGTTGCGCTCTTCGAATGCCTTGATCTGTTTCTCTGTTTCGTCCTTGTTGATGCCATAGACTTCCTGGATGCGGCCGGCCAGCTGTTCTCGCTTGCCGTTGATGGTGTCGAGCTGATCGTCAGTCAGCTTGCCCCATTGTTCCTTGGCCTTGCCCTTGAACTGTTTCCAGTTGCCTTCGATGATGTCCCAATTCATGCTGTTCTCCTTCGCGGTGATGGTACGAATGCCGTTTAAGTGATGCACTGTTGCGGACCCGGCTCACAGGCCGGACAAGCGCAGTCAATCGAGCAGGTCGCTCATGTCGTCGGCGTGTTCTTCTTCCTTCGCCATGATGGAAATGAGCAAATGTTTGGTGGTCGGATCATCGTCGCCGATGCGCTCGATCATCTGGCGGTACGTCTCAATGGCGATACGCTCGGCGATCAGGTTGGCGCGGATCATCGACTTGATGTCGCTGGAGTCGTCATAGTCCGCATGGCTGCGCTCGGACAGCTTGTTCGGATTGAAATCCGGCTCGCCGTTCAATTGCACGATGCGCTCGGCGATCTGGTTGGCGTGCGCTTCCTCTTCCGCCGCATGCTCAAGGAACTCGGCCTTGATCGGTTCGTTTTCCAGGCCGGTGGCGGTGAAGTAGTGGCGCTTGTAGCGCAGTACACAGACCAGCTCGGTTGCCAGCGCGTCATTGAGCATCGCCACGACTTCTTCGCGATTTCCCTTGTAACCCTGGGTGACGGCGCCGTCGGCAACCTTCTTCGCGGCTTCACGCACCTTCTCGCGGTCAATGTGAAACGGCTCGCCTGAAATACGGGTAACCGTCGATTCTTTGCTTTGCATGATCATGTTCCTTTATCCGATTGGCTCTCTGGCTGCAGGTGGCTACCAGTAGCGACGATGAACCGGCCAAGCTTCAGCGTTCACCGGTACGCGACACGCACAGGCCCAGCAGCAGGCCGATGCCTGTGGAAATTGCGATGGCGCGCCATGGATTCGATTGCACGTAGTCGTCGGTGGTGGAGGCGATCTCCTTGCCGGTCTGGACTACATAGGACTGGATGCCTTGTGCCTTGATGAAGGCGCGATCCAGGATTTCTTCTCCCTTGGCGCGCAAATCTTCGGCTTTCTTGCCGGTAGTGGCGGCAGCTTCGGTGAACAGTTCCTGCGCTTCCTGCAGCAGGACCTGTACATCGCTACGGACGGTTCGCAATTTTTCTTCGCGCATTTCGTTCCTCTCTTTCATGTTGGTTGGCAGCTTCAGCAGTGAATGACATCTTGTCGATGCCGACGCTCAATACATGAAGTACTGAAGGATGAGCAGCGTCAGCAAAGGCATGCCCAGTAGCCAGCAAATCACCAGTTTTTCTTTTTCCATGGTTGCACCCGTTTCGATAATTCTTGTGTGTTGAAACGAACCGCTTGTCTTTTTCTCGCGTCTCTTCCTGCCATTCCTCGACTGTATTCGGTTACTGCTGCGTTCTTCGCTTGCTGTTTGCGCCGATAAACCGGTAACTGAACGATACCGGCGGCGACCTTTTCCAGCGATAGGACTGCTGCTGATAAGCTTGTAGGACAAGGCCGCGATCGGCTGTCGTCAAGGCGTTGCGTCCTGCGACAGCTCATCCTTGCCGGCTTCCTTGCTGGGCATGGTCGGCGCGACGACGTTGCCGCCCTCGCCTTCCCAGCGATGCAGCGCCTTACGCTGCAAACGCGCTTCGCGGGTCGACAGACGGTTGGCGCAAACATGCAGTACCGCGACCACGGCGGCGCCGGTCAGTCCCAACGTGAGCAAAAGATGTCGCGTATTTGGCATGTGGGCTCCCTGTCTCAATCCGGCAGCATCGATCAGGCAGAGATGTGCTGCTTGAGCGAGCGCTTGATCAACTGGCGCGCCTCACCCATCGTGCGTTGCACCTTGCCGGCTTGCTGCAATTGCGCGGCATGGCGAAGATGCGCCTGATCGCGCATCAGGGCGGCCAGGTTTTCTTCCAGGCGAGCTACGGCGATTTTCATGTTGCCAAGCAGTTGATCCTTGTTCATGACGCGCTCCTCGTTGGGGATGGATGAAGCAGTGGGACAAATCGTAGCAATGCTCCTTGGCAAGAGGTATAGGACGCTAGCCCATTGTCTTGTAGGACAAGATGAGAACCCGCGCCAGCAAAGCGATTCAGGGAATCCGAAAGGAATAGTTACCCGCGTTGCCCCTTCCTCTCCTACAACAGATTGCGCAGGCGTCTGATGGCGGCTGCGCGTGTCGGCAACTACGATGCAGACATTGGATAGCGGCGCTACGCCGTTGGCTGATAGATGACAGATTTGCACGATGCCGGCGTTGCCGATCGGCTAATCCTGAGAACCCCGTGCATATCTCCCGGTCGCCTGACCTCACTCTGGAACAAGGAGCAAGCCATGGGTAAATATTTTCTCGCCTGGATACTCGGCGTCCCCGCATTCGTACTGGTGCTGATTTATTTCTTCGTCCACTGATGCACCGGTGGAATCGGCAGAAAAGAAGTTCTTTTCCACTCTTCGACTGAAAGGCACATCATGAAAAACGACCGATTGATTGACACCCTGAACGACCTGATCCAGATTTCCAAGGACGGCGAAGAGGGCTTCCGGACTTGCGCCGAAGATGCCTCGGAGCGCCAGGCCTACTACAAGACCCAGTTCCTGGAACGCTCGCAAGCCTGCGGCCAGACCGTGCTGGAACTGCAAAATCTGGTGCGCGCGCTGGGCGGCGATCCTGCCACCCACAGCAGTGTGAGCGGCACCCTTCATCGCCAATGGCTCAACATCAAGAGCGCCATCATGGGCAAGGACGACGAAGCCATCCTGAATGAATGCGAGCGTGGCGAAGATGCCGCCGTCAATGCTTATCGCAAGGCATTGGCCGAAGACCTGCCAAGCGACGTGCGCCTGATTATCGAGCGCCAGTATCAGGGCGTACTGGCCAACCATGACCGTGTGAAGGCGTTACGCGATCAGGTTCGCGCCAAGAAGGCGGCTTGAGCCTCATCATGCGACGCCATGAAAAAAGCGGCCTGCGGGCCGCTTTTTTCATGGGTGAACCGGATGGTTATTTCTTGTGCTGTTTCAATTGCAGCGCGAGTTCATGCAACGCGGTCAGCAAAGTCTTGATGAATTCCCGGGTTGGCTCATGCGTTAACTTGCCGTCCGTGAAACGATCGCCCGCGCCGCCGATCATGACTTCCGGCCGGTTCAGGAATTTCAGGTCGAGGAACACGCCAATCTGGCGCAGGTGATATTGCGCACGCGCGGTGCCGATGGCGCCGGGACTGGCGCCCATGATGGCTGCGGCCTTGCCGGCAAACGGTTGTTCAGGTGGACGCGAAGCCCAGTCGATGGCATTTTTCAACAGACCCGGAATGGAATAATTGTATTCGGGCGTCGAGAACAGGATCGCATCGGCCTCGGCGATCTGCTTGCGGAAACGTTCGGCCGAAGGCGGCCATCCGCTCGCGCGCACGTCGTCGTTGTACGGCGGGATGTCGGAAATATCGGCTTGGATCAGGCGCACGCCGGGCGGCAGCAATTCCGCCGCAGCGTGCAGCGCCGCCGTGTTGTACGAGCCTGCGCGCAGGCTGCCGGAAATGCCCAGGATGGTGATGTCGGTATCGCTCATGTCAGTGTCCTTTTATACAAGAGAGGAAGACGGGAAACGGGGAAACATCAAGCCATGCTACACCACACGCGCGGGATTTTTGTCCTACGCCTCTCCCAGGTAAGCCGCCTTCACGCGCGGGTCACTCAACATTTCCCTGGCGTTGCCGCTCATGGTGATCAGCCCCGACTCCATCACGTAGCCGCGGTGTGCCGCCTCCAGCGCCAGCTTGGCGTTTTGCTCCACCAGCAGGATGGTGATGCCCTGCGCCGACACATTGCGGAT
>Ga0308165_1004185_pt1 | contig 14555 bp, 11 predicted proteins | sample PhyWR2_FD_201032 | JGI IMG/M metagenome (GOLD analysis project Ga0308165, IMG submission 201032) | Phyllosphere microbial communities from UC Gill Tract Community Farm, Albany, California, United States - DLSLW.R2 | ecosystem: Host-associated > Plants > Phyllosphere > Unclassified | place: USA...
GCAGTTGACCGCTTCCTGCCATACATCGCAGGTGGTGTGGCGTTCGGAAGCGTGAAGAATACATTCTCTCTTGGTGATGAAGATGGTTCGCTGAGCGGTTCGAAGAGCAAGACGCTCACCGGTTGGACCGCTGGCGCAGGTGTTGACTACGCTGCGACTGACAACGTCATCGTTCGTCTCGAATACCGCTATACAGATTATGGTCGCAAGGATTTCAGCGCAGATCTTGAGGGCCTTCAGCTGGGAGCAAGCAACAAGTTCAAGACCAACGAAATTCGTCTTGGCGTTGCATACAGGTTCTAATTACCCGTCTCAAAGTCGGTTTAAATCGAAGATTACGGCCCCGCCTAGTGCGGGGCTTTCTATTTGGAGATGATGCAAGCGCTTAAATAAACCATATAGCGGCTTTCTTGCCGGTGAACTTTATTAGAACACATTGCTTCCCTATATACGCAATCACAGCATTGCTTATGAGCGCTGGAAGTTTTCTGCCGCTCGCAACTGCTACATTGTTTTAAACTTTTGACCACGGATGTACTGGCACTGGTGTTTTAGCAATGGTTAGGAAGGTCGGTGCATTTTTGCCCCGGCCTTTTTTGTTTCACAGGCAAATTCGTAATGGGATTGGCATGTGATAAGGCTGCACAAATAAGTCCTATCGAACTAAGTCTTCAGACTTATTCTGGTTTCGGCGACCGCAACTTGTTCCGCTATGAGATGTGGGTCTCTAGCCCCGGCTTCAAACTCTATAATGACAAGTTTTGCCATTCGCGCTTGAGCTTCGTGAGTTTTAGGGCGCCGTTGCAGTAAAGGGCAGCAATCGTGATATGCCCGATGTAGTATATCCACCACGTCAGGGCGAAAAGTTCCGCTGAGTGTGATGTCTCTGAAAGGCATTTGGAACTCCCTCCTAAGACAAATATTGACAGACGAATTGCTGCGAGATGCCAGAGAGAATTTCGAGGCCATTTTTCGTGATGTGTTGACGTGCGTTCGGTCGATGATGCACTGTTTTAAAGGGCTTTCATTACATCGAGCAAGGCAAGCGCCTAAACGCCTACCTCGAATGCATAACTGGCAGTGTTTGCCGGGTGTTTGCCGCTATTTCTTCTGCTTCTCAGTATCTTTGATCTGAGTTGTGAAACCGCCACCAGTTTTGCTTGCCGACTTGTCAGCTGCTGCTGATTTGTCCTTCTTAGGTTTGCGTACTTCACGATTACTGCGTACTTGGCCTTTTGCCATGAAGGAAACTTTCTTGCTTAAAGAGCGGAGTGTTCCAAACCTGCACAGATATCCGTTCAGGTCATTTTGCTCTGGTTTAAGCCTATCATCAATGTTTCGTGGCCGTACAATAATTCGACGGCTCGGCTTAGCTAACGATGAGGAAAGACGACCGCCAAACATCTCTCTCAGCGTTTATTGTTCTTGCCTAATGCGCATTACGTTATAAGCGTCACTGCTCATTCAACGATTACCTTACGAAGACGTGGTGTAAGAGATCAAAATCTACAGTCAGCCAAAGGGCTTAATCTCAGACAGAGACTCTGTAATTGATTGAAGATTAAATACAATAGAGAATATGTAGAGCGTTCCCAACACCGTAACCACTATTCGCCGTGGCCATTCGTTTGTTCGAAATAGGGAATTATCATTGGCGTAGAAGCTATGATATAACCGAATAATTAAGACGAGTAGTAAAAACCGCTAAACCTAATACGACCAAAAGTATAGCAATAAAATAGCTGTCAAGATTTGAAGATCGCAGACTTAAAAGTCCCGTCAGAAATCCGAGTGCTGTAAACAGGCGGATTAAATGTTCTACAAAACCAAACAGACCGCTCAACGAACGGCGAGTATCGTCAGAGCTGCCGCGGAAGAGTATGAAACTCCAAAATTTACTCATTTATTGTCCTCATTGCTCCGCATTCAGGTATTAAGAATTGCACCGTGGGGCTCACCCCGAACAAGAGGCATTCACCTTAGCATTCTTTGAAACGGGAAATGCAGCAGAAGCCTATCGCCGGTCTTATGATGTGAGTGGCGTCCGTAACTGAAAAACTGATCAACGCTCAAAAAGGCGGAGGGCTCATGCGATCGCGGATCGTTGACAGAAATCTGTATCTTAATCATAGATGGCGGGCTTAGAAACAGAGACCTTTTATGACAAACTGCGCGAAAAAAAATACAGTCTTTTTAAATGTCTGTTCAATTGCTCTTGCAATAATATTCGTACTTTACGCTGGGCTTCTATTCGCGGGTAGGTGGCACGGGGATGAGTTCCATGTTTTATCAGACGTCAGAGATTACGGATTTTCAATTCTTATCGATAGAGTGATTTATTGGAGTCCGCGGCCAATCTCAGAACTCGTATTAGCTGGTTATTTTTATGCGGTGATCTCATCTGGATATCGATTGATCACAGCATTTCTATTTATTCTGTGGTGTGTATTTTTGATGGTGCCTTTAGCAGCGGCATGGCAAAACCGGGAAGATGGCAATACGGCGCTGTTCATGGTTCTGGCGCTTCTCGCCTTGGTTATATCAGGTGGAAACAATTCTGATATTCTATACTGGACGCAAGGAGCAGTTGCTTATATTCCCACTTTTGCATTGTGTATTTACTTCTCTGTAAGATTGATATCTGCGTCCGAGATTAAATATATGGATGCTTTTCTTCTGTGCATCTTATCGTTGTCGTCGGAAGCCGGAACATTTGTCGTTCTTCCATTTGTCACTTTATCTATATTATGGTCCGCGTTCAGGCGGAGCAAATTGAACTATGGCGGGATTGCTGCTCTCGTATGTTCCCTTATCGTGTTATTCTTAGCATTGAAAGGAAGAGTTTCTGTATCTAATGAAGCAGTAAATGATTTAGGCATAGCACACAATGTAATCGCTTCTCTGAAGGCGACAACGTTTCATTTTGCTAAAGAGTTTTTTGTTTTTGGTGATAACGTAGTGAATGAGGAAATGAAGTGGTTTGGGATACTGGCGAAATTTATGTTTTTTGTTGGTGTTGTATTATTATTTAGAACAATAAAAATGTCATTTCAGCAAATAATTAATTCTTTATTCTGGTCAATTAGCTGCTTAGCTGCATCAATCATGATGATATTTTCAAGTTTTTATAAACTTGGGATTGCTGGAGCGCCGAGGCATATCTCGACAGAAAGTATGTTTATGTGGCTTTCGCTGTTTTCTTTGGCTGTAGTAACGTCTCAGTTTTCACGAGTGCTCGCATTTCTTGGTTCGCTGAAAAGAAATATTGGGGTCGTTCTAGTTACATTCGCCGCAATTTTGCCGACAGTTCTGTGTGCGAATAGCATAAGTGAGGATTACAAAAATCTAAACCACTATGCTGAACAGCGAGACAGGATTCTTTATGAGGGGAAAGTCTCGGGTGAAACTATGAATGTGTCGCTCTGCCATCCTGGGAAGATTGTCGGAAATTTCTGTGATTATTTCGTTGTAGGCGAATATTACCGTGGGGATGGCAAGAGTTGGATCACTGAAGCGATAATGCGTTATTTCCAAAAAAACCACCTTGTGGTTAACGCTCCGAATGATTAATCGCGAGATACTCCGTTTCGGTTGCGTTGGGATTGCTGCAACAACGATGCATCTTTTTGTTTCAGCTCTTTTGCTCTGGATGTTTCCGAGAATGGCATTAATAGTAGTAAACACGATGGCATTCTTCGCGGCCTTTTCAATCTCGTATGTTGGTCACAGGTATTATACATTTAGCCGAAAAGGCTCGCCAATAAGGTTTTTTGCGACATCGCTTACTGGCCTAGGAATAAACAATTCGATTGTTTTGATCGCAAGTTCGTTAACAGGCGCGCGATTTTTATCTATTGTGATAGGAACGGCAATCGCACCATTTTTGGTATTTCTACTTTCTAAATTTTGGGCCTTTAAGGTGGAGTAATGTCGTTAAAAAAAAAGCTTATTTCTCTAGTCGTACCTGTATTCAATGAACAGGATGCAATTCCGCTATTTTACCAGGAGATACGGCAGAAACTGCTAATTGATGGAATAGATTTTGAGATTGTTTTTGTGAATGATGGCAGTTCAGATGATACAGAAAGCGTTCTAGAGAAGCTTCATAATGCTGATCGGAGCACCGTTAAAGTGATTAGTTTTACTCGCAATTTCGGTAAAGAACCCGCTCTGTTTGCTGGCATCGAATACGCACATGGGGACGCGGTTATACCAATCGATGTCGATCTGCAGGATCCTATAGAAGTAATTCCACTTATGATCAGCAAGTGGAAAGAAGGTTATGATGTCGTTCTAGCTCGGCGTTCCAATCGCGATATTGATACTTGGGTGAAGCGGTACACAGCTGAACAGTTCTACAAGATCCACAATACCATCTCGCATTCGCGTATCGTAGAAAATGTAGGTGATTTCCGCTTAATGGATCGAGCAATTGTTAACGCTGTAAAGTCTCTCAACGAGCGGCAACTGTTCATGAAAGGCGTGCTCTCCTGGGTAGGTGGAAAGACGGCTATTATAGATTATATCAGGGCAGACCGTAGCGCAGGTGCCACTAAGTTCAATGGTTGGAAGCTCTGGAACTTAGCCGTTGAAGGAATCACTTCTTTCAGCACGGTTCCTCTTCGAATATGGTCATACATTGGCAGCCTAATTGCTGCTTTCTCCATCATCTATGCATTTTTGATGGTCTTGGACAAGCTGTTGTTCGGAAATCCTGTTCCGGGTTACCCTTCGTTGATGACGGCTATACTTTTTCTCGGAGGCGTCCAGCTTATAGGGATCGGAGTGTTGGGGGAATATATCGGGCGAATTTATATGGAAACGAAACAGCGTCCCAGATATTTGATAAGACAAACGTTTGATTGAGCTCAATACAAATCGAAAAACAGAACCGCCCAAAGAGGCGGTTTTTTTATTGCCGAAAGGTATCAGCTTCGGTTGCGCTCGTTACAGATCATGAAGCCCATCAAGGCAATGAAAGCTCGGTCATTACTGTAATAAACCATCCCATAGCGGTTCCTCCCGCATCAATAACTCGCAATGCGGGAAAAAGCTCAAGTCGCTCCATTAAATAGAACCCCAGATGCTGGCGGGCGATCTGGGGTTGCGCTTGATCGATTGTCACACCTCACTCGCGCATCACAAGCATGTCAGAATATTAGCAGAAATCAATATACGCAGCCCTATCTGTTGGCTAATCGCTTATCCCCGTAGTGCTGACTTGATATAAAATGTTTAAGGTTGTGGACCGTTTGGAGTAGCAAAAAAATATTTGTTGCAATCATTCTTTTGCGTAGCTGATGACTTGATGAACTGAATTACCTATATGTGAGCATACGCAGTCAACAAGAGCACAGAAGGTGCTCATTTACGATGTTATTACAATCGTTGACGCTATCTTGAAATTGGCGAAAAACGGGGGCAGGCTTTGACCCCTATGCAGCTGATGAAGCTCATCTATATTGCGCACGGCTGGAGCTTGGCATTTAAAATAAGGATTTGTTTCAGCACCACATTGAGGTTTGGAAGTATGGACCTGTGATCCCAGATTTGTACTTCGCTACTAAACAATGGGGACGCAGCCAAATTCCGTTGGGTAAGATTGAGGGCGATATAGGCGTCGATGGTGGTACTGCCAAATTCTTGAAAGATGCTGTCGAAAACTAAGCTCACATACGCAGTATTGCGCTCTCTTATATGACGCATAAACCCGGAATTCGTTGGAGCCAAGTTCATTTGAATGACTTGAATTCAACTATACCAGAATCTTGCATAGCTTCTCATTACGAGCAGTTATTGAATGAGTAATCAAAAATTACCGCGGCCGACTGAAAACGAAAAATCGCCTCCTGCTTGGGCTGATACGTCCCTTTCTCGAAAGGAAGAGACCCTATGCGATAATTCAGATAAGTTTTAGGGATTAAGGCCAAAAATGTGCAACTTTGGCACGTGTGCTTTGGTTGGATAGCTGCCCGTGTGATGGTGTTTTTCGCACTGTTTTTTGTTGTGTCTCCGGCAATTCGGATGTGGTACCAGCTCACACCTGGGGTTTGGTTAACTGACGCGCGACTATCAAAAATACTATCTCTAATCTTTATAGGTAGTATTGATGCGATAGTTTCATCCTATATGCAGAAGCAATTACAAAAATAGAAATTTACAACTTCGAACAATCCGATTTTACAAGCTCCTGCAATCGCAGGGCCTTTTCTTTTGCTCAAAGGAAACACAATGGCGAAGGATGTCTTTGCCAAAGCGATGCCGCATGTGCAAGCAGCTTGGCGGCGGGATGCGGTGTAAAAGTCTCGCAGTGCGCGGGTTGGAAGCAGATAAGCCTAAAGTCGGACACAGCGCTCCATCTGGCTGGTAATGATTTGAAAGCAGGGCAGGGTACTGCTGGACACAATGCCTGCGGCTGCAAGCATTTGGCTGGTAATGGGCGATGATATTAAGTGGCTGATCGGGAGTGCCGTCACTTTTGGACGGGCGCTGATCGCGGCATTCCGATCTTTATAGGCGTTCATGAAATCAGGTGATGACGCTCTGCACGAGCGTATCGACCGCACTCGCGATGATTACGCCCGCCGTGTAGATCTGGACGGACATGTCAATCAGATACGTGAAGGCATGAAGGAACTGAAAGACGAAACACGCGACAGTGCCAAAGAAACAAACAAGCGTCTCGATCAGGTGCTCGCAGAGCTGGCGCAAGTTAAGAAATGAAAAAGCCGCCCGGCTGGCGCAGGGCGGCTCTATTGTATATGAAATGTTGGTGAAATTAGAACTTGTAGTTCAGTCCCACGCGGATAATATTTGCATGGAACTTGGATTTAGCGAACTCTTCAAAGCCGGTGTATTCATAGACCTTATGTTTGGTGCTGCCAAGGTCAGCGAATAGGTATTCACCTTTTACTGTCCAATTATCATTCAGAGCATATTCAAGTCCTGCGCCTATAGCATAACCAAACTTAGTTTTAGACGTCGAGCTATCGGTGGCGCTATACTGTACCACGTTTGTCTCCACGCCACCGTAAGCAACACCTGCTGTAACATATGCCAATAATCTTTCAGTTGGCAGGTAACCTATCCGAGCACGGGTTGTACCCAACCAAGTAATTTTCTTCTCAAGATCGGCATAGTTATTTGCTTCAGTAAGCCAGTAAGGTCCAGTCCGGCTATTTTTCTTCATGCTGGTTCCTTGAATATCTGTTTCAAGACCAAGCACGAGCTGATTGTATTGCCAGTTATAACCTGCCTGAACGCCGCCGATAAAACCATTTAATTTTTGGCTTACTGAATCCGACTGAAAGTATTGTCCAGAATAATCAGAATTAAAATTGGTTTTTAGTTTTCCACCTGCGTAGCCAGCGTTGATGCCGATATAACCACCAGTCCAAGAAAACGTATCTGGAGCGATTACAGCAACGGGTTCTTCGACTATTGCGTCTGCGGCATAAGCTGATGTTGCAGTTAAAGCGAATGCGATTGATGCGAGAATTATTTTCATTTGCCCTCTCAGGTTGTATTTAACAATGTCATATTGTTGGAGTAGGGCTCGTTGTATGCAATATTAGTACAACACGTAATTGATTAGGATCAAAATACCATTTTTAATTTTTCTTTAGTGAGTCATTGCAGCGCAATAATATTTAATTTGAGCGCGGTTGAATGCGTAGCTTTCAAAATAAATTTGTTATGGATTATTGCATGTATAATAACGTGGTTGGGTGTTTTGTTTGGTGGAAAAAATCCGACCTGTTATGCATCGGACAGCTTTCTTTTAATTGTCCAACTCTTTACCTATAGGGCCTCTTTGAAATTTAACTGAAACTACTTTTATAGCATCAGCAGCTTCTGCATTTCCTTCGCTTCATCCCAAGGAGCGCACAGCCAGGTTTCAATTTCCTTTGTCGTGCGCAGAATGATGGACATTGCTTTGAGATGGACTGGCTTAACGACTGCGTTAGGCTCAGTGGTAAGGAAGCCGAAAATATCGACTTCGACCGGCCCTTCCTTTTTCTTCCGCACGCCTTTCCATGTCGTTCAGATGCCAGCGAACGCAAACAGCGGCCTTTCCTCATTGAGGGCGAACCAGTATAGCGGCTTGCGCTTTGTCTTGGGATCGGCCGTATTCAGAGAATGAGGTGGCCGGAAAAGTCACGGTCTTTCAAAAGCGCTTCAATTGCAGCTCGCACGTCGCCCTTGTGTTAGGCGAGTATCATATCAATTTCATTGTCGTATTCATTTTCTTCCGTAACCGCATTCATTCTACTGCTCCATTAAAAAGCAGATACACACGCCATCCGTATATCTGTGTTTGTCACAACCGCCATCGATGTTTTTATTTTATTCATGAAAATGAAAGAGTTAACCGTGAATTAATTGAAATGCAAAAATTGATTTCAGGTCATGAGAAAATGTCGTTATTTTCCTCTGCGGAGCTATGCTAACCACGTGCAGTATTGGCTACGAAGTAGGCCAAATTCATTTTACAATTCAATTTTAGCGCTATTGTTTTTATTATGGTTGATATCTGCCTTTTAATAAGTAGGTCTAGGATTCGAATGTCTGGGCGCGCACCAAAATCAATGACTTAGCACACATTTCAAAATACCCATTTTACGGCAGAAAAATCTTTCTGCTAAAACGACTTTTGCTGAAAACTGAAAAATTCGATACTTTTAATAAGTTTGCACTGACAGCAATGTCAGTGCCAAGAGAAGTATTATCTTAAACTAATCTAACTTGCTGGACGCGGTGGCAGGCCCGCATGTGATCGCATTTTCTCGTAAAGAGCAGCGGCAATTGGCTCATAGTTTTCATCGAAGTGATGGCCGCCAGCAAGTTTCATGAGATCTGCGCCTTTGAGTTCTGGTGTGGTGCAAGCTGTATCGTCTTCTTCCTCACCATAGACACAGACGACACGATCAAGTGGGATTGTCGAGATGGCTGGAACGACATCTTTGTCACCATCCATTCCAAGCCAGCCTTCGATTGAAACCTGAAACGTTGTTGTCGTCTCGACGCCTAAAAGGCCAATCATCTTTGTGCGATCTTGCATGGCCGGATCTAAATATTTCCAGGCGAAGGGGAACGTATCCGCACCGAACGAGTAGCCCAAAACTGTGACCGGTAGTTTGTTTGTCGGATCAGCTTTCTGGATCATTGCGGTTGTATCACGCGCGATTTCTTCAGGTGTCCGCTCTGACCAGAAATAGCGGAGTGAGTCGACGCCGATAACGTGAACGCGATTTGCTTGCAGCCATTCGCCAATGGATTTGTCGAGATCGCGCCAGCCGCCGTCGCCTGAGTAAAACACCGCGACCATTTCAGCCTTGCCGCCTTTAGCTGGAAGATCAACGATAGGCAGTGCTTCGTTTTTGGCGTCCTGATCCGCCATGGCAACCACATTGTCGACCGCCATTTTCATACGGGAAGCAAAATCTGTCCCGGATTGCAACACGGCCACTTTCTTCTGGCGTGCTTCCAACGGATTGTTGACTGGCGAGCCTGTTGGGCCAATTACAAGTGTTGATGCAGGCATTTTCGCATCATATTCATAAGTGAAGCCGCCGCCTGGCGCTTTGACGGCGTCAGCTTCCTCTGTGCAAGAGGGCAGCCGAGTTTTTGCAGGCGCTGGGTCGAGAGCGATTGCGCCGGCAATCGTTGCATCAGGGGAGTCGGAAGCAGCGGCATAAGCGATTGTAGCGCCCTGTCCAATGCCGGTTACGACTGGATGGAAATAGACATCCAGATCAAGTCCACGCAGGGCCTCTTTGGCAATGGCTTCAAAGTCAGAGTCGAGATAATTGCACTCGCCGTCTTCTTTATCGAGTGCTGCCCGCCATGGGCCAAGCTCGACCGGAAGAACGATGATATTGCGGGCAAGCATGGCATCCATATAGCTGCGTTCATTATCACCGATGCCGTTTTCGTCGCTCAGCAAAATGGAAAGTCCAACCGGATCGCCTTTCGGCATATAGACCGGGATGTTTGAAAGCCGCTCTGCACTGGCATGGATTACCGGCTCGTCAGCATTGAAGAACTGTGCCCAATGACGGGCGATTTTGCCCGAATGCATCGCAGCATAAGCACCTGCTGCACCAAGCAGCGCCAATCCGAAGACTGTCAAAAGAATGCGTCGCTTCTTCATTTGCGAATAAACTCCAGAGGGCTGCCGTTAATCAGGGTTGTTGCATCGATAAGCGCACGCGGTGTTTCAAGTCCGCCGGGACAGACCATATAATGTGGTGTCCAGACGGGATCGAATTTTTCCTTGAAGGCTTTAAGGCCATCAAAGTGATAAAGATCGGCTCCGCGCCGGTAGATGAACGAGCCGAAGCGGTTCCACCGTGACGCAAGTCTGCTGCGGTTTAGGCCCGAGAGCGGTGCGGCGCCCAGATTAAACCATTTGTAGCCCTGTTCTTTGCTATACATGAGCAGTTTGGCAAAAAGTGCGTCCATCAGCAACTTATGGACATTCGGCATGTAACGCATGAGATCGACGGTGATTTCGTATTTGTCGGCTCCGCGCCAAAGATTGGCAAAGGCGACAATCTCGCCATCTTTTTTGATAACGGCAACATCGAAACGCTGCATATAATCATCGTCGAAATAGCCCAGTGAAAAGCCTTTTTCGCTGCCAGACTTATGATCCAGCCATGCGTCAGAGATTTCGCGCAAGCGTGGCACGAGTGGAGGTATATCTTTTACGTCGATGACTTCAAAAGTCAGTCCGTCCTTTTCAACCTTTCGATCCGCATAACGGAATGGCTGTCGGCGTGGACCTTCCAAAGAAAAGTCCGCAAGGTTTACACGGGCAACTTCGCCAAGCTTCAGGGCGACAAGCCCCATATCAAGAAATAGCGGTAGGCTTTGCGGACCAACTCCGTAAAACACTGTGCGAAGCGCCATTTTGTCGGCAAGACTATGGAATGCCCAAGCGAGGTCTTTGCCGCTTTGTGCTGTGCCGATCGGTTCGCCCAAGGCAATCAGACTTCCACCGGATTGCGCATACATGATGAAGGCACTGTCATCTGGTGCCAGCAAAAATTGCTTGTCACCCAACATAGCGAGTGCTGCATCGGTGTGCGGACATTCAGCAACGAGATGTGGAACGGCGTCTGGGATTGAATAATCGCGTTTGCGTTTACGCTGGCTATGACGGTTGATGATGGAGTGCAGACCAAATGCTGCGACAACTGCAAAGACCAGAACCGTTGCGCGCAAGAAGCGCGGCGCATTGTCATTCCATGCGAAATCCCACCATAGATTGTTGGAGTATTCGACATGGCGATAGACGAAGAAACCGAGCCATGTCGAGACAATGACCGTCGTGCCGACTGAAGCAATCCAGCTCCAGCTCAATTCAAAGGGGCCAGAAATCGGGCGTCGATAGAAGGAGTCCCGAAACCCCCATAGAGCAAGCGCGAAGACACAAAGAATGCTTGCTTCTTCCCAGTCGAGCCCCTTGGCAATCGAGAAAACGGCACCAAACAGCAGAAGAACGATGGCCGCAATCCATGCGCGCTCCAGCCGTTTGAACAAGCCACGTGCGACAATGAGCAGAGCGACGCCAACAAGACTTGCCGCAAGGTGAGAAGTCTCGACAAAAAACTCTGGAACAACACCTGAAAGGATTTTGACTCGATAACGCATATCGGGTGTTGCGCCCGAAACAAGCAGTATAATGCCGCCAAGGAAGATGATGCTGGCGGAAAGTCCCGGTATCAGTGGTTCGACAAGGCGTTTTGCAAACTTGGCCTGCCGTCCGAGCATTTGCCTGCGGCGTAAAGCCTCCCAGATGAGCAGGCCAATTGTCGAAACCACGAGCGGCATGACCGTGTAGATGACACGATAGGCCAGCAGGCCGGCAATCGCCTGCGGATTATCGCCAATGCCCAAACCGGCGATGATGGTTGCTTCAAAGGCACCCAGGCCACCCGGAGCATGGCTCGCAATACCAAGAACAATCGCAATTACATAGACGAGCGAGAAGACTGCAAAGCTTGGCACGGCGTCCTGTGGCATCAGAACATAAAGCGTTGCAGCTGCTGCACCAACATCGACAAGGCCAGCAAGGATTTGTGTGATCGCGCCCTTTGAGTTTGGCAAGCGCAGACTAAGCGATCCGATGCGCAACGTGCGTTGTCCATGAGAAAGCCAATAGATCAGCCAAGCGATGCCAGCGAGAATAATAACTCCCGCGACGATATCAATACGGGCATCAATGGTCGAAATCCACGGAACATCCTGCGGATCAATCAGGAGGGCAGCGCCCACCATGATGATGAGCGCAAACCAGATTGCAAACCATGAAGTGCCAACGATCTTGCCAATGTCAGCAAGGCTGATGCCTTCGGCTGCATAAATGCGATAACGAAGTGCGCCACCCGTGAGCAGCGAAAAACCAATGGCGTTTGAGATCGCATAGCCTGCAGCACCCGCAACGGCAGCAATGCGGCGCGGAATCTGATTGGGTGCGATGGTATCAACCGCAACCACATCGTAAAGCGCAACTGCTGCATAGCTGAGCATCGTAAACAGGACCGCGAGGCCGATGATGGTCCATGGCATTTCATGGAATGCATCAAGCGTTTCTTTGCGCGACGTGTTCTGAAGCAGATTACCAAGAACATAGATTGCGAGCAGCGCGATTGCGATACCTGCTATCGGAAACAGAAAATGTTGGTAACGTCTTAGCCACGCAAAAGAACTTTTAGCGGGTGGCGGTGTTAAAGAAGGTTCTTCATCGTCAATTAAGCTCATCGGAGCGTTGTCCAGTCTGGAGCAATCTAGAATCTGGCAAATGATCCTGATTTAGGGCGAACTTGTGTTCGAACGAGATGCCACATTGAAAATATTCAAACTAATGCCGAAGTTGGTCTATAGGGCTGTATGAAATAATGTTTAGCGCAAAAGTTTTGAGATAAATTGAGAGATTTTTACAAACCCTGCCGGACTTTGTTCAAAAACAAATGACTAGAGCTGTTTGTATGTTTGAGATAACAAACATCCGGTCTGATATTAAGAGGTTTTAGTGCTTAGTGTTTCTTATTTAACGGCGGCTGGGGCAGGTGCACTGTCATTTCTTTCGCCCTGTGTTTTGCCGCTGGTTCCGCCATATCTTTGTTATATGGCAGGGGTGAGTGTGGAAGATTTTCGCGCTGAAAAAGAAGCGCGAGTCGCTGCGGCTCCAAGCCAGCGCCGCTCGCTTGCTTTTGCTGCCATTTGCTTCGTTCTTGGCTTTACTACTGTTTTTGTTGCGCTTGGCGCTGGTGCATCATCGATTGGTGCATTCCTGCGCATGTGGCAGCAGGAAATCGCAATGGTTGCAGGCGTTGTCATTATATTGATGGGCCTTAACTTCCTCGGCGTTCTTCGCTTTTCATTCCTCTCGCGAGAAGCGCGTTTTCAGGCGCGCAGCGCACCTGCAACGCCGTTAGGTGCGTATGTGATGGGCTTGGCTTTTGCGTTTGGCTGGACACCGTGCATCGGTCCAGTGTTGGGGCCAATCCTGACTTTAGCAGGCGGCAGTAGCACTGTAGGCGAGGGCGCAGCATTGCTGGCAGTCTATTCGCTTGGGCTTGGCATTCCGTTTTTGATCGCAGCGCTTTTCTCTGGCGCGTTCATGCGGTTTTTGTCGCGCTTCCGTGTACATCTTGGCAAGGTCGAAAAGGCTATGGGCGTTCTTTTGATCGCGGCTGGTGTCCTGTTCCTGACAGGTGGAATGCAGTCTTTCTCTTTCTGGCTGCTTGAGACCTTCCCAGCATTGGGCAGACTTGGATAACGCGCTGTAAGCTTCCATATACGCTTTGATGCTATTGAGCAGATAAGCCTTCAATCATTCTGGACGATACCATGACCGACCGTACCTGCCTTTCCATCGTGCTTGCCGCTGGCGAAGGCACACGCATGAAGTCGAACCTGCCAAAAGTTCTGCATCAGGTGGCAGGCCTGCCGCTGGTCTCCCATGTGGTCAAAGCTGTGCAGGGCACGGGTAAGAGCGACGTTGCGCTGGTCGTTGGGCGCGGAGCGGATGAAGTGCGCGGAGCTGTCGAAAAAGTTGCCGATGCTGTTTCTGCGTTCGAGCAGAAAGAACGACTTGGTACGGCGCACGCTGTTCTGGCCGCACGCGAAGCGATTGAACGCGGTTATGATGATCTGCTGATTGTCTTTGGCGACACGCCGCTGATAGAAGCGCATTCTTTGCAGGCCGCACGCAATAAGCTTTCAGAAGGCGCAGATGTTGTTGTTATAGGCTTCCGCCCTGAAAGCTCGCATGGCTATGGTCGCTTGATCGAAGAAGGCGGCAAGCTAACCGCAATCATCGAGGAAAAAGAAGCGACCGACGCGCAGAAGAAAATTGGCTTTTGCAATGGCGGTTTGATGGCCGTTCGAGGTGCTCACGCGCTAGCACTGCTTGATGCGGTTGATAATAAAAACGCCAAGGGTGAATATTATCTCACTGACATCGTTGGCCTTGCACATGGCAAAGGTTTGAACGTCGTGGCGATTGAAGTGCCGGTCGATAATGTGATTGGCATCAACAATCG
>Ga0308165_1004186_pt1 | contig 14552 bp, 15 predicted proteins | sample PhyWR2_FD_201032 | JGI IMG/M metagenome (GOLD analysis project Ga0308165, IMG submission 201032) | Phyllosphere microbial communities from UC Gill Tract Community Farm, Albany, California, United States - DLSLW.R2 | ecosystem: Host-associated > Plants > Phyllosphere > Unclassified | place: USA...
GGTGAAATCCTGCGGAAACAGCGTCAACCCGCCGAGGATTTCGGTGTTGCTCTTGAAGGACATGTTCAGCAGCCAGTAGATCGGCACCAGCAGGAACAGGATGTAGATCAGCAGCGGAATAACCTTGCGCTTACTCATGTTGGCGGCCTCAGCGGTTGGCGTCGGAGTGGGTCATGGCGGTGTAGAACAGCCAGGACACCAACAGGATGATCAGGAAATACACCAGCGAGAATGCCGCCGCCGGGCCCAGGTCGAATTGGCCTACAGCCATCTGGGTCAGCGTCTGACTCAGGAACGTAGTAGCGTTACCCGGACCGCCGCCGGTGAGGACGAAAGGCTCGGTGTAGATCATGAAGCTGTCCATAAAGCGCAGCATCACCGCGATCAGCAGCACGCTTTTCATCTTCGGCAACTGGATATGTCGGAACACCGCCCAGGGCGATGCGCGATCAATCCGCGCAGCCTGGTAGTACACGTCCGGAATCGCGCGCAGTCCGGAGTAGCAGAGCAGCGCCACCAGGGAAGTCCAGTGCCATACGTCCATCACCAGCACCGTTACCCAGGCGTCCATGGTGTTGGCGGCGTAGTTATAACTGATGCCCAGGGCGTTGAGGCTGTAACCCAGCAAGCCGATATCGGCGCGACCGAAGATCTGCCAGATTGTCCCTACCACGTTCCACGGGATCAGCAGCGGGATGGCGAGGATGATCAGCACCAGCGAAGACCAGCGGCCCTTGGTCGGCATGGTCAGGGCGATGGCGATGCCCAACGGGATTTCGATCAGCAACACGCAGGCCGAGTAAATGAACTGACGCAGCAGCGAATCGTGCAGGCGTGGGTCAAGCAGCACCTGCTTATACCAGTCGGCACCGACGAAGTAGCGACTGGACTGGTCGAAGATGTCCTGCACCGAGTAGTTGACCACGGTCATCATCGGGATCACCGCACTGAATGCCACCAGCAGGAACACTGGCAGCACCAGCCACCAGGCCTTGTTGTTTTGCACCTTGTTCATGGCTGCACCTCCAGCAGGTAATCGTCGGCGTACACCATCAACCACTGCGCGGGAAAGCTGATGGAGGCCTTGCCTTCGGGCACGGGTTTGTCTTCGGCCAGGCGTACCTTGAGCAACGCGCCGTTGAGGTTGAGGGTAATAATCTTGTAGGTGCCGAGGTCTTCGAGATGAGTGATATCGGCCTGCAGGGCGTCAGGGTTGTACTCGTCCCACACGTGGATGAATTCCGGGCGGATACCGACCTGCAGCTTTTTGTACTCGGTGTTGGCAATACGTTGCTGCAAGGCCGCTGGCAATGGCAGGTGGGTGTCGGCAAACCGCACCCCGCCCGCCTCGGCTTGCACCTCGATCAGATTCATCCCAGGGCTGCCGATGAAATAGCCGACAAAAGTATGGCTGGGCCGTTCGAACAGATCGCGGGGTGTGCCGAATTGCACGATCTGGCCGCCGTACATCACCGCGATCTTGTCGGCGAAGGTCGAGGCCTCCAACTGATCGTGGGTGACGTAGACCATGGTGATGTTGAACTGCTCGTGGATCTGCTTGAGTTTGCGCCGCAGTTTCCACTTGAGGTGCGGATCGATCACCGTCAACGGTTCATCGAACAGGATTGCCGACACGTCGTCACGCACCAGGCCACGGCCCATGGAGACTTTCTGTTTCTCGTCGGCGGTGAGGTTGCGGGCCTTCTTGGTCAGCAGGTTCTGCAGGTCGAGAACTTCGGCAATTTCCTGCACCTTGCTGTGGATTTTTGCCTCGGCCATGCCCTGGTTGCGCAGCGGGAACGCGAGGTTGTCGAACACCGTCATGGTGTCGTACACCACCGGGAACTGGAACACCTGGGCGATGTTGCGTTTTTCCGGGGTGAGGTCATTGACCACTTTGCTGTCAAACAGCACCTGGCCTTCGGACGGGCTGAGCAGGCCGGAGATGATGTTGAGCAGGGTCGACTTGCCGCAGCCCGACGGCCCAAGCAAGGCGTAGGCCCCACCCTGCTCCCACACATGGTTCATTTCCCGAATGGCGTAGTCCTCAGGGCCGCTCGGCGTAGGGCTGTAGCTATGCGCCAGGTTCTGCAAATGGATCTCGGCCATCAGGCAACCCTCGCAACACGGCGCCCGGGGGCCTGGACCAAACGGCCCTGCCCATCGAACACAAACAGTTTATGGGTGGGGATATACACGCGGATCGGCGCGTCGACGTCGTATTCGTGCACCCCCGGCAGGTGCAGTACCAGCAGGAAATGTTCGCTGCGCACATGCAGGAAGGTTTCCGAACCACTGATCTCCGCGACTTCCACGGTGACCGCCAGCTCCAGATCGTCATCGTTGCTTGGCACCAGGCTGATATGGCTGGGGCGTACGCCAAAACGGAATTCGCCTTCGCCAATCGGGCGCAGATCGACGTTCAGCGGGAAGTGCACGAAATTGGCAAAGCTCACCTCATTGCCGCTGATACGCCCCGGCATCAGGTTGATCGGCGGCTCGGAAAACAGCTCGGCGGCCAGCACGGTACGCGGCTGGTGATAGACCTCGGCAGCCTTGCCGCTCTGAATCACCCGGCCTTCGTGAAGAATGGTGGTGGTGCCGCCCAGGGCCAACGCTTCGTTGGGCTCGGTGGTGGCGTAGATGGCGATGGTGTGGCGCGCGGCGAACAGCTCGCGCATTTCCTGACGCAGTTCTTCGCGCAGTTTGTAGTCCAGGTTCACCAGTGGTTCGTCGAACAGGATCAGCTCGGCGTCCTTGACCAGTGCGCGCGCCATGGCCGTGCGCTGCTGCTGGCCACCGGAGAGTTCCAGCGGGTGACGCTGGAGGAACTTCTCGATGCGCAGCATCTTCGCGGTTTCCAGCACTTTGCTCTGGATCAGCTCATTGGACACACCGGCCTGGCGCAACGGCGAGGCGATGTTCTCGAACACCGTCATGGTCGGGTAGTTGATGAACTGCTGGTAGACCATCGACACGTTGCGCAGGCGCACCGGCTTTTGCGTGACATCCACACCGTTCATCAGGATGCGACCGCTGTTGGGCTTATCCAAGCCGGCCATCAGGCGCATCAGGCTGGTCTTGCCGGACAGGGTGCGACCGAGCAAGACGTTAAAGGAACCGGCTTCGAAACGCAGGGTGGCGTCGTCGATCCAGGTCTGGCCTTCGACAACGCGGGAGACATGTTCCAGGGTCAATGACATGACACGACCTTTTTTATTATTGGAATGAATCTGGCCAGCTGTCAGAGCGAGTTTCGTGCCAAAACGACAAGTGTTTGATGTGCAAGGAAATGGGGTGAAAGCGATGTTCGAGAGTGAACAATCTGACTGAACAATTGAACAGTTCAGGGGTTGACAATGAACAGTTCTGAACAACACTCTCATGCACAACACAGGGCAACTGTGGGAGCGGTTTTTCCAGGCAGATTGTGCAAGCCCAATAACAATAAAAACGAAGGTCACCCCATGGCCGAACCACTGGCTCACGACACCCTTATCCAGGAATCCTGGCGCCGCTGCCGCGCCTTCGGCCTGGACCACCAGAGCACGCCCAGCTTCGACCAGCTCCCCGCCGAGGGCATCAGTCAACTGCTGGAAAGCCAGCACTCGCTGGTACAGACCACGCATCAGGAAGTGCTGCCCTACTACGAAAACATCCTCAGTAATTCCAACTGCCTGATCATGCTGGCCGACAACCAGGGCCAGGTGCTGACCAGCTGGGGCACCCAGCGATTTATCGACCCCAAGCTGGCCAGAGGCTTCAACCCCGGCGCCAGCTGGATGGAGCGCTCCAGCGGCACCAATGCCATCGGCACCGCGCTGGCCTGTGCCCAGGCGGTGCATATCGAGCACGATGAACACTTCCTCAAGGCCAACCGCTTCATGACCGGCTCGGCGGCGCCGATTTTCGATGCGCAGCGCGAGATCATCGCGGTGCTGGATGTGTCCAGCGACAGCTACCTGCCGCCCTCGCACACCCTGGGCATGGTCAAGATGATGAGCCAGACCGTGGAAAACCGGCTGATCCTCAACCTGTTTCGCGGCGAGCACTTCCAACTGACCTTCAACACCGGCCTGAGCAACCTCGACAGCCAGTGGGCCGGCCTGCTGATCTTCGATGAGAGCGGTCAGGTGCTGTCAGCCAACCGGCGTGCCGACAACCTGCTGGGCATCAGCTTGTCGCGGGTGATGATCGACAGTTTGTTCAAGGTGTCATTGCTGGAGTTGTTGAACCAGCCGGAAGGATTGCCTTTCTCCCTGCAGGCCGCAGGACGCAACCGCTTCCAATGCGTGTTGAGACGCCCCAAGCAGATGCCCGTGCAGGCGCGCGTGTTCACCGAGCCGACGCCACCGACGCCTGCGTCGATTGGCCTCAAGACCCTGCACTTCGGCGATGTACGCGTGGAGAAGGCCGTGCGCCAGGCTGAACGCTTACTGGAAAAGGACATTCCGCTGCTGATCCATGGCGAAACCGGCGTGGGCAAGGAAGTGTTCGTCAAAGCCCTGCACCAGGCCAGTTCGCGCAGCCAGAAGGCGTTTATCGCGGTGAACTGTGCGGCGATTCCCGCCGAGCTGGTGGAATCGGAACTGTTCGGCTATGAAAAAGGCGCCTTCACCGGCGCCAATCAGAAAGGCAGCATCGGCCTGATCCGCAAGGCCGACAAGGGCACGCTGTTTCTCGACGAGATCGGTGATATGCCCCTGCCGACCCAGGCCCGTTTGCTGCGGGTGCTGCAGGAGCGCTGTGTACAGCCGGTGGGCAGCAGCGAGCTGTTCCCGGTAGATCTGCGAATCATCTCGGCCACCAACCGTGCACTGCGCGAGCTGGTGCAGGCCGGACGTTTTCGTGAGGATTTGTACTACCGCATCGGCGGCTTGACCTTGGAACTGCCGCCGTTGCGCGAACGTACCGATAAGCAGGCACTGTTCCAACAACTGTGGCAGCAACACCGCGAGCCGACTCAATGGGCAGGCCTCAGCGCCGAAGTGCTGGCGTTATTCGAACAGCACCCGTGGCCGGGGAATCTGCGTCAGGTGAGCAGCGTGTTGCAGGTGGCGCTGGCCATGGCTGAGGAACAGCCGATCCGCGCGGAACACCTGCCGGATGATTTTTTTGTGGACTTGAAGGTAGATCCACCGCTGCCCGCCAGTGAATACCTGGATGACAGCATCGATCTGAACCAGCGTTTGAAGGCGGCAGGCGGGAACATCTCCCACCTGGCGCGGGAGCTGGGGGTGAGCCGCAACACCTTGTACAAACGCCTGCGCCAGCACGAAGGCTAACGCGGCTTGACCACCACCAGCAGGTCGGTGAAGTACTCCACCTGGATCGGCAGGTTGTCCGCCAGTGACGACAGCGCCGCCGCCGTATCATCCAGCTTGAACACACCGGACACCCGCAGGTCCTGCAACGCCTGAGGGTCGAAGCGCAGCATGCCATGGCGGTAGCTGGCGAGGGTTTGCAGCACGTCGCTCAGGGGTTGATCGTTGACCTTGAGCAGGCCACGGGTCCAGGCGTCCGGGTCGCTGTTGCCGATGGCTTGCGGCGGCTGGGCGCGGCCGTGATCGAGGACCGAACGCTGGCCGGCGGTGACGTTGACGCCGTCGCGGGTGGCGCCTTTGACCGCGACGCTGGACTCGATCACCGTGACCACCGTGGTGCCATCCGCTGCACGTTTGACCAGATAACGCGTGCCCAATGCCGTGGCCGTACCTTGGTCGGTACGCACCACGAACGGCCGTTGCGCATCCTTGGCCACGTCCACCCAGAGTTCGCCTTGCAGCAACTCGATGACCCGTTGATGGCCGTCGAATTTCACGTCGACCGCCGAATTGCTGTTGAGCTGCAACTGGCTGCCGTCTTCGAGGGCGATCTGCCGGCGCTCGCCGACGCCGGTGCGCTGGTCGGCCATCCAGACCGGCAGGTGTTGCAGGCCCAGCCAGCCGCACAGGACCACGCCGAGCAAGCCCACCGCTTGCGCACCTCGCGCACGTCGCGGGGCGAATGCGCGGTTCAAGGCAATGCGTGCGGGCTTGGCCGGCAGCGTGTCGAGGCTGCCCCATACTGCGCCCATGCGTTCGATGGCCACAGCGTGCCGCGGGTCGGCCTGGCGCCAGGTGTTGAATGCCTGGTGGTCGGCCTCGGTGACGTTTTCGTCATGCAGGCGGGTCAGCCACTGCGCCGCTTGTTGGATGATCTGTTCGGAACTCATGCCAGCGGGTCTGCCGGGTGCAGGCTGTGGTAGCAGTGAACCAAGGCACTGGAGATGTAGTTTTTGACGGTGCTGGCAGACACGTCCAGGCGTGTGGCGATTTCGCTGTAGGTCAGCCCGTCGAGGCGGCTCAGCAGGAACGCTTCGCGCGCCTTGGCAGGCAGCCCGGCAAGCATCTCCGCAATACGTTCCAGGGCTTGCAGCGCGACATGAATCGCGGCCGGGTCGGGCATGCCAGCGTCCTCGCACTGGATCACCAGGGCTTCCATGTAGGCTTTTTCGATGCGACGACGACGGGCGCCGTCGATCAGCAACCGCCCTGCCGTGGTGGCCAGGAACGCACGGGGCTCTTTGATCTGTTGAGGTTCGGCCAGCATCAAGACGCGGATGAAGGCGTCATGGGCGAGGTCCGCTGCATGCTGGGAACACCCGAGTTTCTTGCGCAGCCAGCCGTGCAACCAGCCGTGGTGCTCGCTGTACATCGCCGTAAGGGTCTGCTGCCGGACGGAGTCGCCGGGCGCGGCCGGAATGTCGTGCATGCGCAAAAAGATCTCAAATGGGAATAATTGCCAATTGCGCAGACAATGCCAGTAAAACAGGGTTTGGGCAAGGGGCTCAGCGCCAGCTCCACGACACACCGGTGTAGATGCCACGGCCATCCGCCGGCGTGGAACGCGCTACATCCAGGCCTTTATCGTCGTATCCCGGCGTGACGGTGTTGGCGTAACGGCGGTTGGTGAGATTGCGCAGGTCGACCCAGGCTTGCCAATCCTGCTGGGGCGCATCGTAGCCGAAGGTGGCACCGAGCACCGTGTAGGACGCGGCGTAGTAGGAGTTGGCGTAGTCCACTGCCACTCTTGATGAATGCTCGGTGTTAAGGCTGGTGTAGAAACCGGTCGGATGGCTGTAGCGCACCTGCGCCTGATAGTAGTGCTTGGGGATACCCGGCAGGGCGTTGTCGCCAAAGCGGTCGTCATCACGGTAGTGGAAGTCGCTGAAGGTGTAGGCCTGGCGCAGAGTGAGCTGGCCGTTATGGCCGCCTTCCCACAACGGGCTGAGCAGGCTCAGTTCCACGCCCTGGTGCACAGTGGGGCTGGCGTTGGATTCTGCGACGATGGCATTGCGGGTGGCGGTTTGCGCCTGGGTTTCCACCGTGAGCAATTCGTGGCGCACTTCAGAGCGGTACAGCGCCAGGTCCCACTGGCCGAACCATTGCTCGCCGCGCCCGCCGAATTCCAGGGTGGTGGCGGTCTGGTTTTTCAGGCTCACGCCTTCACGCTGAAGGCCGGTGGCCGGGCCGCTGTCTTTGGGGAAGTATTTGTTCGAACCCCAAATCATCGACCACGCATGCGGCGGCTCGACCGATCGGCTCAGGTTGCCGTACACCTGCAGGTGCGGGGTGAAGTCGTACCGCAGGCCGATACGCGGAGCGTAGTCCCAGTCGTGCTGGCTGAGCGGCGCCTGGCCTTCGGGATAGGTGACCTGGGTTTCGCGACGGGTGTAGATCGCCGCCAGGCCGGTGGTCAGCCATAGGTCGGGAATCAGTTCCAGATCGTTGCCGATGTGCAACACGGTGTCGGAGCCCAGGTAGCTGTAGTCACGGGTCTTGGTGCCGGGCGCGTAGCCAGCGGTATTACCGGCAGGCGTGCGCACATATTCCGAGGCGCCGTTGTTGGGCATCGCCTGGGTGGTGCGCAGGCCGACGGTGGTGTTGCTGTCGTGGCCAAACAGCGTGTCCTGACGGATGTAGTTGAGGGTGCTGCTGATATCGGTGTACGCGACTTTGAGGCGGTTGGTGCCTTCACGCAGGTCCATCGGGTAATCGTGGTACGCCAGGCCGACTTCGACGCGGGCATTATCGTCCAGCTGCAAGGTGGTCTTGTTGGCGATCCAGGTCGAGCCCGGCTGCAGGCGCTTGGAGTCACGGGCGGCGTTGAGGCTGGCGGCCGCGCGCGGGTCGTGGCTGATCTGGTATCGCGTGAGTTTGCCCGGCGTGTCGTTGGTGGTTTCGCGGTAGCGGAAATAGAAGCGGGTTTCCAGGTCCGGGTTGAAGCGGTAACCGAAGTTGGCGGCCACCCCTTTGCCGGTTGCTGCGCTCTGGTGCTGGTAGCCGTCGGATTCGGAATCGGTGAGGCTGATGTAATAGTCGGCATCCCCCAGCACCTGGCCGGAACTGATCTCACGCTGGGCGTAGCCTTTGCTGCCCGCTTCATAGCGCAGTTGCAGCTTGGGCGCATCGTAGCCCGTGCGGGTCACGTAGTTGACGGCGCCGCCTAGGGCCAACGCGCCCTGGTCAAAACCGTTGGCGCCGCGCAGCACTTCTACCCGGCTTTGCCACAACGGGTCTTTCAGCTCGTAAGGGGTGCCGCCAGGACCGGTCAACGGCAGGCCGTCGAACATTTCGTACAGGCCGGAGGCGTGGGACCCGGGGCTGCGGTTCAGGCCCGAACCGCGAATCGAGAGCTTCACCCCTTCGTTGTTGGCCGCCTTGGCGTACACCCCGGCCTGGTACTTGAACACGTCTTCGTTGGTACTCACCCGCCCCTGCTGCACGCTATTCATGTCGATGTAGTTGGTGCCACCGGGCACACTCTTGAGCTGCGCCTCGGCCACTTCACCGGCGCTGGCTTCGCTGCTGGTGACTTCGACCGGGGCCAATTGCAGGTCTTCGGCGTGCACCAGCGAGCTTAACGTCAGGGCGGCAAACAGGAACGGAGGGTGGCGCAACAGCATCGGGCAGGTCCTTGGAGTTCGGGGGGCACGTGGTGGGAAGGCTGGGACGCGCGCCAGGTCACGCCTTATTAACGCTTTGACCTCCTGGGCTGTTTTGCGTGACACAGCTGAAGCTGACCTGGCACATAGGAGGTTCACATCCGTATGGGGCGCGACTCCATCCAGGACGTTGTCGCCTCCCACACAAACTCCTCAGCTGTCGGGGATATTCAGCACCTGCATCAATTCTTCTGCTTCTGATCCCGGAGTCAATCGGAATCCATACATTTCATCCGTTGCCAGTATCCCGCGCAGTGCATCGAGCAATTGCGCCTCGATGGGCGAGTCACGCAGGAGTTCGTGCGCAGGCAACAACAGTTCGGCGCAGACACCCTGAATACTCGCCGCATCGATCACAGCCAACAGGATAAAGCGCAGGCGTATTTCTCTTTCAGTAGGCCAAACCGTTTTCCGCTTACCCATGGTAAAGGCCTCATATTTCAGAAAAATCCGAGGCTATTGATGACCAAGGGGTGTTTCAAGCAGTGGGCAGCAAGATAGGCCGATTCCTACGCGCAAAAGGGAAGCACCGTACCTTTATGCTGACGTATCCCTGTTTATTGCACCGGCAGAAAATTCATCAGCAACAAGCTCTGCGCATAGTTCAGGCCAATACGCCGGTAGCGTTCATCGAGCATCTGGGTCAGCAGATCGAGACGCGCGACGATCTTGCCGAACTCCACCGCGAAGCTGAGGTTGCTGCCCTCCTCCGAAATTTCGTTGGAAAACAGCAGCAGCACGCCATTCGCATCCTGACGTTTGCTCAGCAGCCACGTGGCCTTCTCGATATTGCGCGCGGCATTGCTGACGAACTGCGGGTTGATTGAATCGGTGATGTAGAACTCCGTGCGTCCACCGTGGGCGGTCACGATCATGCTGCCGATGGCGTAGATGAAGGCGCCGACCCGGTCGCCTTTGAATTCAGGGCTCAAGGAATAACTCAGCGCCGCCAGGTCACGACGCTCCCCTAGGGCCGGTAGTGCGCGACGTTGCTCGATGGCCTGGCGAATCTCCCGCGCCGCAGTCACCGCGTCCGGGTAACCCGACTGCCGCCACTGGCTGGGATTACGCAGATAGAGTTTGCTCATCAGTAAATACAGGCTTTGCAGATTGTCGCGCATGCCCAGCGTCGCCATGCGATCGACACTGGTCTGGAAGAACTCATCGGGCTTGCCATTGCTGAACTGCTTGACGATATCCTGCCCCTGCTGCTGGCTGCAGCCGCTGGCACAGAGCATTAACAAGGCCGCCAGCAGCAAGGGCTGGCGCATCCGTCGACGATTGAAACAAGGAAACGTGCGATCCATCGGCACCCGATCTGATTCATCCGCCCACGCGGGGATCGGCGGGGCTGGGACAAGGATAGAGCGGAGAAATCCAGAAAAGTGCAGTGACCGGGGGCAGAGAGTTGTAACCAGAGACCGCTGGGCAGATGAATGGGCTTACATTCTGAATAATTCTATTCTGTCTCTATACTTACTGTAACGACTGTAATCAGGGTCACGGCAATGAAACATCCAATTCGTGCGCAAATGGTTGTCCAGATGATTTGCCTGCTTTCGGTGGCGCAGCTTTTTTGCTGAGTTGCGTGTCACGGCTTTAATACTCAGCCGCCCTTGCGGCGGTGGAAGGTATTGCCCGCTGCTCACTCTAATCTGGCCCGACATCCAAATGCCGGGCCAGAGCGTGCCGCTACAGCAAGACAGTGGCCAGCATGCCCAAGGCTCCCAGGCAAAACCCGATCATCGCGCCTCGGCCGGGAAACTCCTGGAACAGCGCCCAGATCACGATCGGTTCCAGCAGCAATAACGACGTCACGGAAACCACCGTGACCACCCAGATATCACCGACTGCCAGATAACCCAGCCAATAAGCCCCCAACAGACAAAGTCCTGCGAAGCACATCACCACCACCGGCATGATGAAAGCTTGCCATGAGCCGTCGCTGGCTTGGGCCAGCCTGGCGGTGACTACCTCACTGTAGATTGCACAAAACTCACCGACGACCATCAACCCTAGAGCAGAAACTCCGAGTAATTCTTTGGACATATCAAAAACTCCTTCGTATTCAACGCACTGTTTTTCAACTCCCAGCCGGCGATGCCGCTGCCGAGGGTTTCGTCGCAGATGTACGAAGCAGCCTTGAACAGGCCTGAATTACCGAAGTGCTTTTGCATGCTCATGTCCTTCAAAAGGGGGTGAGTCTCAGCGACCGGATAGGGCGCTCGGCCCGATCATACGTTTGACCAGGTGTTGTGAACACCCCGGGCAAACAGCCCCCGTGATGCAGGACATCAAAAAATCACCGCACGTCTCGCCGCCACTCGCCGTGTTCGGGCTATGATCAGCCCCTATGAATCAGACGCCTGACTGCCAATGCCCATTGACCTGGAAGCCCTCTATCCCAAACTGATCCACCTGATGCTGGATACGGTCTTCGTCGTCGACGGCGATAACCAGATTGTCTTCGTGAGCGATGCCTGTGAGGCACTGCTCGGCTATAGCGCCAATGAGCTGGTGGGTACCCTGATCACTCACTACATGCACCCTGAAGACCTGGCACGCACTCGCGCCTCCATTATCCGGGTCATGAACGGCCAACCCCATGTCGACTTCCGCAACCGTTATATCCGCAAGGATGGCAGCGTCGTACATATACTGTGGGCGGCGTTCTGGTCCGAAGAGGTCGGCGCGCGGATCGGCGTCGCACGGGACGTGACCGCACTCACCCAGGCCGAGGAAGAACTACGCTTCCTCGCCCATCATGACCCGCTGACGGCCCTCACCAACCGGTCGCTGTTCAATGCTCGGCTGGACGACGCCCTGAAGGCCGCACAGCTTCATAACCAGATCCTGGCGCTGCTGTTCCTGGACATCAATGACTTCAAGGGCATCAACGATGTGCATGGCCATGCCATGGGTGATCGCGTGCTCTGTGTGATTGCCCGACGACTGGAGCGCTGCGTGCGCGAGAGCGACCTGGTGGCCCGGATGGGCGGGGATGAGTTCACGGTGTTGATTACGGATATCCAGTCGCAGGATGCGGTGGCCGGCAAGGTGGCGCAGATACTTGCAGTCATGGCTGAGCCACTGGGTGCCGAGTTTGGCGGGGTGAAGATGCCGTCCTGCAGTGTTGGCGTGGCGTTTTACCCGGCGGATGGAGAGGATGCAGATACGCTGTTGAGTCATGCGGATGGGGAGATGTATCGGGTGAAAAGGCAGCGGTGGAACTAATCAACAGCCGGGCTGGCGATGGTTTTACCTAACCTGCCTGGCTCGAAAACCAATCAAGTCGCGGGCAAGTATCAAGGTGTGCAAATGATTGACCTCCTCCCGCGGCCCCTTCCACTGCAAATAGCGTCATAGCGGCACACACTCTAAGAATCGCCTGATTTTCTCAGCCGTAGTTGATCGATAGGGTGCTCGTCCATCTTGCCTCTATCATGGCCGTGAACAAAATGTGTGTTTCAGAAAAACAACGCCGACTGCGTGCACTGCTGAGTACCGCCGCCGCGGTTATGTCTGCTTATTCAGCGGATACGATGGCCGCGAGTTGCAATTTCACCCAGGGTGAAACGTTCACGGCTAACTACGCCGCCGCGCCAATTACCTTGACGGTCCCTCGAGATACGCCCGCAGGCACGGTGGTGTACGAAGAAACCATCACAGCACCGAAGCAGGGTTTTAACTGCACTGTATCGTCACCCTTTATCTTTAGTCTGAACCCGACATTTGGTAGCGTTAAGACTGGTACTACTTTCCCCCTGGGTAAAACAGGGCTGTCAATGAAAATCAAGACCTCACAAAATGGCTATTTAAGTGCAGACAGGGTTATGTCCGGGAATTACCTGGACCCAAGCAGGACGTACACCCTTGAAATTACTAAATCAGGTGAACTGTCATCGAAAAATGAGGTTCCCGCAGGCAACCTGGGAGCGCATCGGTACGGCGATATTGATCTTGTGAAGGTTAACCTGACCAACCCAATCATCTTGAACGCTGCATCCTGCGAGACCCCGGATGTTTCTGTTCAAATGGGAGATGACTATTACCTTGATGAATTCAGCAAGATTGGTGATACGTCACAAAGCGTTCGATTCAACATTGGTCTTAACCAATGCCAGACAGGTATCCAGAAGGTCACCTATGCCCTTAAAGCCACTTCGCAAGTGATTGATCAGCAACAAGGCATCGTAGCGTTGAACGCCAGTTCGACCGCAAAAGGCATCGGCCTGAAACTGATGGACGACACCGGTAAACCTATTGTCCTGGGTACTACCTACCCATTCAATGGCTTCAGTACCACAGGCACAAGCTTCAAAATCCCTCTTTCTGCGGCTTATTACCGCCTGGCTGACGGCGAACTGAAGGCCGGCACTGCCAACGCGTCGGTTACCTTTGTAATGAACTATCTGTAGCACGCTGAGTGTCGGCATTGGCTGTGTTAAAACGCCGCCAGCACCGCCTAAAAGTTAATGCCCCGACAAGTCGAGGCATTAAGTTTTGTGGTCTTGGATACGTCAAAAGGGTTTTTAAGCCTTACGGCCCCCACCTGACCTCTCTAGACCAGAAACCACTCGCAGCGGGTTCGCTTGTATTATTTGGCTTGGCGAAGCACAAGCTCCGACAGCCGGGTTTTCACGCGGAAGCAGAACTCACGAATTTGAAATTGATACGCGGGCATAACCATATAGTTCAAATCGGAACCCAACGAGTCCTTGATTTCCATATATTTAGCCGTCTTGGCAGCAATGGCTTGGTATTCCGCCTCGTATTTAACGTAGGACGCTTTGTTGTAAACCTTTAAGACATCCAGCTCTTTACGGCATTGCTCAGCGCGATTCTGGTTTAAGTCTGTTTCTGATTCTGGCTGAGCGGACTCTGGAGAGGCGTGGGCCGCCGCGTTAGCAGGTGCAGCCTCATATCGCACAGTCCAATTGGGTGGTGACGAAGGTGCGACTTCAGGTGGTGCTTCATGGACGACGGCGGGAGGTGGAGTCACTTCAGGTTTTTTTTCTGGAGTTTTCGTAGCGCATCCCGCGAGGGCAAGTCCTACCACTACAACGATGCCACACATTTTATCCATCGGGTTCACCAAGAGGTCATTATGGTTGGCTGAGTCGTTAGGTTCTGGGTAAAAGCAATAACCCACTCAATCTTCGAGTGTAAATTCTCTACCAGACTCAAGGCGCTCAGCCTCTCTTCCTTGAGCGCACAGACGGACAATAGTAGTAAAAAAACAAAGAGATGACGAGTAAAAGCTGATCTTCCACCACCTAATCCCAGAAACACAAAAGCCCCGCAATCGCGGGGCTTTTGTTTGAATCTTGGCGGGAAACCAGGGATTCGAACCCTGGAGACGCTATTAACGTCCGCCGGTTTTCAAGACCGGTGCATTCAACCACTCTGCCAATTTCCCTTGTGCATCACAGGATTATAGTAGCCCATCCCGTCTCAGCGGGCGCCATAATACCCGAATGAAACACACTGTCAAACTCTTGCCATCGCTTGTTACAGAGCGTCTGTTATGATCTTTGCGACTGAACGTTTCAAAATCGAAGGAGTG
>Ga0308165_1004191_pt1 | contig 14539 bp, 11 predicted proteins | sample PhyWR2_FD_201032 | JGI IMG/M metagenome (GOLD analysis project Ga0308165, IMG submission 201032) | Phyllosphere microbial communities from UC Gill Tract Community Farm, Albany, California, United States - DLSLW.R2 | ecosystem: Host-associated > Plants > Phyllosphere > Unclassified | place: USA...
CAAATACTGCTGGTTGTACATTAACCGCGTCTTTGATTTCGAACAATGGCGATCCTAGTCCCCGCAGCACCATATTCTTTGGCGCTCCTGGTTCACCTGTCGCTTCTTGTACGTAGAGACCGGCAACTTGCCCTTTCAAAAACTCGGGGATACTGACAACTGGCAGTGTTTCAACGTTTCTTAAATTGAGACTGTCTTTGACACCCTGTTTTTGCAATAAGGTGGCCAGTCGACCTTTAAGTAATCGCTTGTCAACCTCACTGATTTCAGAAGTATCTTGTTTTGAAGCCCAAAAATTAAGGTGGTTAGCCTTCGCATTTGGAATCATGGGGACAAGAAATAAAAAACAAAATAGTCTTTTCATTCGATTTATGTCTTAGGCATTAAAAATTGGTACTATTCGGCTAGAAAAAATGGTATTGGGCTCAGATAAAATTAGTTTCGGCTTTAAGTAATTCCGGACTTTTCGTCCTATTAATAATTGATAGTATGTAACAATTATATAATAATATTTTTAAAGTCAGACATGCTTAAAGGCACGAAATCGATTGCGTAATCGAAACAAACGATTGCACAAAACATTCGTCAATGGCTCAAGGAAAATTGATGGTCGAAGCAATTCTCGTCCCGGTTGGTGGCCTTTAGACTGCTGGCTTTAACCTTGACTCGAACAATGGAGCCTGCCTCTGCTCAGTCGACCATCAGTTGCCTATGCAAAGAGATATCGGTGGGATTAATAGTGGTAGGAAGCAGCTGAAGGGCATCAATACCTTCAGCAAAAGATTAGTTTTTCGTTGCTTTACAAACACCAGTAAAAAAATAAAAGGGGAAATGATTGTAGTATTTCATTTCCCCTTTTGCTTTGAGTATTCCTTCTTTGTTAATGAATACCTTTAAAAATTCTATTCCAACGTATTTTTGAAAGCCCATTACCATCTGCATTCCAGCTCATCCAGGTAAATAGTGCTTTTCCGACAATATGGTCTTCAGGAACAAATCCCCAGTCTCTAGCATCGAGCGAATTGTGTCGATTGTCGCCCATCATCCAATAATAATCCATTTTAAATTTATAGGAATCTGTACGCCTACCATTGATATACACGCCATCCGATTTCTGCTCTAACTGGTTCTTTTCATACACGCTTATGGCTCGCGTGTAGAGCGGCAACGTCTGAGCATTCAAGGAAATCGCCATTCCTTTTTTTGGAATCACAAAAGGTCCGAAATTATCGTAATTCCATTTATACTGAGGATCATTCGGAAAAGTATTTGCTTCGGCTTCTCCAGGCTTGCGTAAGTTCATTTGCATGGATTTAACATTGGACCAAGATTTTACCATAGCCGCTTGGCCAGTTGTTAAGATGAGATACACACCAGGCTGAATGGCAGAAACTTCTATTCCCATATCTTTCAAGCGCTGCTCGTCGAGCCCTGTCTCATCAGTGACCACGGTATAATCCATTTGACTTTCTGGCGCTACAAAGCCTAGCTTATCATTTACAAACAAGACACCTTCTTTCATACTGATTTTGTCTCCGGGCATTCCCACACATCGCTTAATTAGATGTTCTCTTTTGTCAACGGGACGAGTTTGAATCGTAAATTGTTGATGTACAGCCTCACGCCCCATGCTACGTACCAAATCGTAATAGGGTATGTCTTGATTTTCCACCGCAACCGTATCGCCGGCAGGGGCATTAAATACGATCACATCATTCCTTTTTATTTCTTGAAATCCGGGCAATCGCCTGTAAGGAATTTTAATAAGCTCAGAGAATGCTTTTCCGCCTATAAGTGGCATGGTATGATGTGCAAAAGGGAAAGCTATGGGTGTATTTGGAATACGGGGTCCATAATTCAATTTGCTGACAAAGAGATAATCTCCAATCAGGAGCGACTGCTGCATAGAACCTGAAGGAATCATAAATGCCTCCAATAAAAAACCACGAATCAGCGTGGCAGCAACAGTGGCAAAAACAATGGCATCGGCCCATTCGCGCACCATCGACTTTTTATAGGGGTATTTCTTGCTATAATCTACATAAGACTCATGTGCGATTTCCAATTCACTTTCCTTTGTCGTTCCGCGACCTTCGGCGTGAGCTGCTCTCAAATTTTTGGCATATAGCCCGCTCAAAAATTGCACATTTTTATCCTTACCCCAAAGTGGTAAAACAATAAACGGAACTAATACAGCAGCGCAGTTCTCCCAAAATCTTCTCTTTCCAAAACAATGAATAAAATCGAGATAAAGATTATAAAAGACAAAGACATTCACGATTGGTACGATCAATAGAATAAGATGCCAGGCCTTTTTGCCCAGTATCTTCGATTGTATCCATTGACTATAAACGGGAACAACACCCTCCCAACCTTTACGGCCTGCTTTTTTAAATAGCAGCCAAAAACCATAAGCTGCAATGAGGGTCAATACAATAAAAACGATAAGTATCATAAGTTTGTTTTAATTGCAACAATAGTGAGTAATTCTCAATAAATAAATAATCTGGCCGCGGATGCTGAAGAATCCTTCGCTTTTTGCAGTTCATTATATCGCATGATATATGTTATAAAAAGATCGTAATCATACTCCTTTTCATTTTCAAATTCAGCGAACAACTCCGGTTCGTCATTAATTAGCTTACCAAAAATGATGGGTCTTTTCTTTTTCACATCGCTAAATAAGCCATTGTGATTGCTATTTATCTCGATGACCTCACCGGTTGATTTTTTTAATGCATAAGCATGTTTATACTTTGTGACCATGATATTTCCCATTGTACCTCCGCCTCCACCGATAGCCACCCCAGCCCCAGCGCCGACCTTGGTTTCGGAAACATAATAGGCCATAATTTCTCCGTCAACGAGTACCTCAGCAAAAGTGGGTCCCTGACTGAGTCCTTTCCGAATGCGATACATCTCTGGAGATGTACCCGGAACCACTTCTAGTCCGTTTTCCACGTAAGAGGGTGCATAAACTTTCCTTTTCGATTGCCAATACGCCCGGTATACATCGCCGGGCTGAAAAGTTAACTTTTCTTTTTGCTGATTCTCAAATTTTAGTCTATGATCTTTGATAGATGAGATTTTTCCATAAATCGTATCGGCATTCATAAGTACCAAGTAGTCCTGGTCTTTTGCAGTTTCTTGAGCACGCACAATTGACGTCCCCAATAAGGTGAATAAAATCACATTGAATAAGATTGATATGACTTTCATACAAGGCAATATGCTATAAATAACTTTTGAAATGAAATGAACACGCTTTTTTTATACAAGCTAAAGCTACCTTTGAGTTACATTAAGCTTGAAATGAAATTTCTTCTCCGCACTTAGTGTAAAACTACATAAAAATATGAAATTCATACCCCACAAAGCAAAAGCCACATCATTTTTCTGTGATGTGGCTTTTGCTTTTGCTGATTGAGTACTTTTAACTTGTATATTTACTTTCAAATTCTGCTGAAGCTTTATTGACTCCATTACCCATATTTTCAAATGCTTTATTTATATTATCAAGTAATGCAGATTCTGTCGTTGCATCGGATGTTTTATTTTTGCGAAGCTCAATCAATTTCGGATAATCCTCCGTAACGATCTTCTTGTAGCCGTTTAACCCATCGAGCACTGCTTTTTGGAATGTTGCATCACCTTTAAAATCACCAAGGTCTTCTACTTTTTTGATGTCATCATTTAAAGACTTCTCCCATTCTGTGCGCACTTGTTCAGCTTTGGTATAATCGGAGCTATTCATTGCTGCATTCATGTCCGTCACATGTTTTTCACTTCCGTTGATCACGGTAATAATCGAATTATTGTATGCTGCAGGATCTTTTACTCCCGCCCCACAACTCGACATAGTCAGAGCCGCCATGGTCAAAACGCCGGTAATCATCTTTTTAATCATATTGATCTATTTTTATTTTAAATTTTAGTATTTGGAACTCATTTACACAAAGATAGCTTCGAACATAGCGCAATCCCATCACGGAAATCAGGGATTTATAGAAGCTATTGAAACCTATAAGGCTGCTAGTTGATTGCGAAAGTTGTTATTGCCATTACGTTGATCAAACCGATCCGCAAGTTGATGCGCCAATTTCCTATAATGCCCAGCCAGTTCGCTAGCTGTGTAGCTAGTTTTACCTTGGAAAAGATTATGCTGCTGCCCTAGCTCAAGCATAAAATGTTCGTCAGCTCTAAAATTTTTCATGGCTTCACAAACGTAGCACGCCAACTGAAACATGGATCTATTTTCGGGTCCATCGGCCCAGGGTAAAAATCGTTCGATCCATTCCTTGGATTTACCGAGGTCGGTATACGAGAAATATGTTGCTAGTTTAATAGCTGATATTAATATTGCGGAATCTTTCTCTTTCTTAAACACCTCCGTTTCTGCGAGTTTTGCCATTCTGTCTGCTTGTTCAGCATCTCCATGCTTGTAACCTTCATATGCAAGGTTTACGGCAGTACGCAGAGGAACATGTGAACAGGTGAACTGTCCTTCAATGAGTGGCAAAGCTTTTTCTACTGCTGGGGCATAGCCATACTGCAATAATGTTGCTGATACTTCTGCATCCATTTCACATGCTTCACAGTCACTCATATCATCTCTTTGCAAAGCATTCACATTCGTCAATGCCACTTCAACAGCAGCCAGATCCTTTTGCGCCAGGGCATCACTGAGTTCCTCGTTGTATATGGCGCGCTTACCATAACCATTACGGATCAACCGTTGTTCAAAGTCGCCTAGAGCAGCTTCTATCTGTTCACGGCTGACCGCGGGATTGTCATATAGTTCGGCCATCATCCATTTATACTGCCATAAGAAATCCTCTTCGTTAAAGCGTTCTGGATTTTCATCATACGCCTGCAGTATCCAAGCAAAAGCAGGTAAAGATTCGGTCGAAAAAGCAAGATCGATCTCTTCGCTAATTAAATCTAAACGGAGCTCATATCCCCATTCAATATCTTGATTTTCATCGGCAATCCGAATAGCCTGCGTCAATAGGTTGACTTTCTCCAATGTATTATCTACTCGCGCAACTTGATTGCGAAGTTTCTGAATTTTAAGTGTATACATTTCTATTTTATTGTGTTCTTTTAATGAATTATAGTTCCGTTATAAACAACTTTTCTAATGGCCGGATGAGAAACGTAAAAAAACGGCTTAAAGATTCACGAAATTATCCAGTCCCATGACAATGAGGTTCTTCAGGGCCTCGTTCAAGACTTTCATTTCACGTTCCTGTACCGGATACTTGCCTAAAATCAACGCTTGCACATACAGGACTTCCATCACTGAACGGAGCATATACCCATCCCTTATATCCATTAGCGTGGTGATCAATGCATTATCGGCATTTAAACATAATGTATTCTGGATCTTATTTGGCCTGGATGTCTTGAGTACCTGCGCAAAGGGATTTGCATCTTCTTTCAATTGGCTAATCGTATTTTCCACGTTATTTTGGTCCATTTTTGTAAAAATGGCCGGCGTATCAACTGGTTTAAACCGTCTAATTTCCAAAATGCAGTTGTAGTCGTCCAAAATGCGTTGTGCATCTTTCTGAAAAGAAAAATATTGATGATGCTCGTCTTCATGAATCGGCTGAAAGGTCTCTAGTAGCTGATTTGGCGACATCTCTGTAATATTATACTCGGGATATTTTTGTTTGATCTTACGGAGTAGCTCGGTATCAAACGTATAAGAAGCATTAATAAGCATTATCCCCTGCGTATCAGCCATTCGGTCAATCTGTTTAAAATCTTCAAAGTCGGCGCAATAATAGAGTTGTTGCTGATAATCAATTATATTTTGAAAGCTTCGTTGTCCACGGTTGGTTTCAAATGGGATATCCGCCAAAAAGATTGCTAGGAAATCGGGATCTTCTAGGGCGAATGCTTTTAAATGAAGATAATGCGTTTGGATAATACGTATATAAATATCGTAATCAATCTTCTTCACTTGCTGCAGGTACGTCTTCAAAACGGCAGCAATTTCCTTTCTCGCCTGCCGCAGCAAATCATTTTTCATCAGAGACTCCCGCGATGCGGTGGCACTAAGTTCCTCCGTATTGACAAGCATACGGACAAAGAATGCCCAGTTTGGCAAAATCGATTGATCTTCTTCGGCGAGAAACATGCGCTTCAAGTAGATACGGTGACGCTGCTTGCTGCTAAATTGCGTACGAAAAGGTAAAACATACAACACGCCCTTTGCTTTTCCCGCAGTCGTTTCAAATGGAATTGCGTCCAAAAAGTTGACATGAAATAGCTCTTTCCCTATCGCTAACAAATCTGTTTTCGAAACCGATGAAGCAAGCCATTTAGGTTCATCCTTATGGATGATCTTTTCAACACCTCCTACCACGATTGAAATGGATTCTCGCAGTGCATCTCCATAAAACTTAATTTTCTTCTCGAAATAGTCCGCTTCAAAAATATAATTGTATTGTTTTTTGGGGCTTAAAATTACCTTCGTTCCCACAGGAATATCATCATCACTCAGGCGCTCAATCTTATAGTCGCCTTCAGCTCTAGCCGTCCAGCGTAAGGGCTGCTGTTCAAGCGCCGATTTTGTTTCCACAATAATCTCATCACTGACGACAAAACAAGAGAGCAGTCCAATGCCAAACTTTCCAATAAAATCCTGTGCATCCTTGATGTCCTTACCTTTCGAACTCTCGCCAATAACCGACAAAAATTGGTGGATATCAGACTCCTTGAGACCTATTCCATTATCTTGGAACATAAATTTAGGTTGCTCAACGTTTGGTAATTCTATCTTGATTTTTCCTTGATGATGTTCATCCAAGTGTTTCAATGCTGTAATTGCATCCACCCCATTTTGAAGCAGTTCCCGAATAAATGTGTTGGGATCGCTATATAGGTGCTCTGAGAGCAGCGCGATCATTCCTTTCAAGTTTACCTGAAAGGAATATGATTTCTCTTCCTGCATGTTTTTGTTACTTTCTCGTTTTCTTTGTCAATCGAATAGCTTCTTCATGTCCATTATCTGCCGCTCGTTCAAACCACTCCAAGGCAAGCGTTTCATTTTCTTCCACGCCATCTCCCATGAGGTAGCAGTTGGCCAGTTTATATTGCGCATCAGCATGGTCAGCATCGGCAGCTTTCATCAGCCATTCAATACCGTCATGAAGGTCTGTCGGTACACCTTCTCCGTCCAGCAGTTGTAAGCCAACAAAATAACAGGCATAAACATTTCCTTGTTGTGCTACTTCAATAAATTGGCTATAAGCAGCTGTTTTATCGATCTCGGCACCTATTCCGAAATACAAACAGCGACCCAGTCGATAGATCGCTTCCTGATTTCCTCGTTCTGCGGCCTGTTTATAATACTCAAATGCTTTTGCTGGCTGTGCTTCTATTCCGATACCAAACTCATAACACATACCCAGTCCATCTGTCAAATATCCAAGCTTCTCAGCATGCGTATAGTAATCAAAGCCTTTATCATATTCTTCACGCTGATCATAGTCGAAGAAAAAATAGTCGCCTAGCAGCAACAATGCTTCACCTACATTTTTTTGTGCAGCCTCTTCCAGCAATTGAAGACCAAGGGGCACATCCTGTTTCACAAGGCCGGTCAAATAGTATCTTCCCATCACGTAGATTGCATACGGAAAACCTAAATCAGCCGCCTTTTTAATATATTCTTGTGCTTTAAAAGCATCTTTACTCAGCCCATAACCATATTCATAACAAAGGGCAAGATCAGTCAACGCCTGCACATGGTTTCGCTCGGCAGCCTTTTGGTATAAATCGATCATCCGATCTAGATTTATTTCCGTACCTATGCCACCACGGTAACATCGAGCTAGTTCATATATACTATTTAAATCCTGCATGCTAGCACCTGCTTCAAAGGCGGCAAAAGCAGCTGCTGGCTGAGGAGCGCCTGTCTGGTGATAGTCATTTTCTAAATAAATTCCCTTCAGATAATAAGCATATGGGTAACCCAGATCAGCTGCACGTGAAAAATAATCAAAAGCCAATTTGTAGTCTGGTTCGGCCTTCAATTCGGACGCTAATCCCATTTCCGTTAGTGCTGTAACATTATTAGAAGCGGCCGCTTCTTCGAAGTAAGGGATTGCAGCTGCCAAATCAGGTTCTTCGCCATGAATGCCATATTTCAAGTACCTGCCGACCTGATATAGAGCCTGCGGGAGTTTATCTTTTGCGGCATCTTGATAATAGGCAAAAGCTACCTTGTAATCGGGATCTATTCCATCATAGCCAGATTCTATCATATTGCCCATGCGCAACTTTGCATAGGCAATATTTTTTTGTGCCAGTGCACTAAATTTCTGGAAGGCAGATTTTTCATCTCTCGGCAGAAATCTTCCTTCTAACAGTATTTCCGCAAGTTCAACCTGCGCTTCGACATAATCATCTCGCTGGTCGAGTAGCTGCAATAAAGATAGGCCCCTTTCGATATCCTGAAGTGTGTCATTATAGAGGTAAAGACAAGCTAGACGATAGCCTGCATAAATATTATTGTAGTCGTATGCTTTCTGCAAATACCATAGTGGCTGCTCGAAATCCTCCTTTACCTGATTATCGTTACTCAATCCCTGAAGTTTGATGAGCGCTATCTGCACTGCAGCGTCCATCATTCCATATTCAAATAATTCGTGATATTCTGGTATAAGACGTTCCAGTTCAACGGAAGAAGTTGCATCTGCGCGTTTTATATCATTCAGAACAAACCTGCAGTATCGGGAATCGGTCAAGGCGATACCCTCTTCCAGGATCTCCAGGCGTTTGGCTTTATTGTCTTTACGAGCGTAGTAAAATTGTAACGCTTCATAATAATGGCGTAATAGTTTTTTCTCCTGAGCGTGTCTAAGCACCTGAATTCGATCAAAGACTTCTTCAAATTTATCGGTCCATACATCGATATGGGCAATATACGCGGTTGCATAAAGATCGCCTCCCAAAGCAAGCGATTCAAGTTCAGCTTTGGCGGTTTCCCGGTCAATATCAGCCAACACACCTAAATAATTATAATATAAATAAAGAGGTCTCGCCCATTTAACCCCAGCCTCCATACCTCTATTTAAATACAACGACGCTTTTTCCTTTTCTACAGCATGCCGGCGACATAAAACATGTTGTAGCCCCAACTCGACCCATGCTTGCGGATTTATAGTGGCATAGCGTTCCAATATTGCCCTGATTTTATCGATAAAAAAAGTATAATCCTCATCGTTTAAATAGACATTTGCAGCAAAATCAGTTCCTTTTTCAAACAATGCATCGTAAAGAGTGGTTGCACTGGGCTGCTGCATATTATACTCAAAATGAATGAGAGCATCAAGCCATATATCAGGTGTAATGGGTTTCGACAGATCAATTGTCAATTGAGGTTCAGCGGATTGCAATGCAGCAACTTTACTGAAATATTCTTCACTTAACTTCATATATAATCGTTGTAGTATGTGGTAAAATAAGCTTTTTTGTGCCCTGAAGGCGCTAAAAAGTAACAAAAACTTTGCCACTGTAGAGGGAACGACGAGAATAACACAAAACAACAACGCAACTTAATTGCTTTTAAAATCTTTTTACCTATATTTGTTGCAACTTAATTGCAACAAATAAATCCAACCCGATGAATAGGTACATCATTTTTTCACTTGTAGTCGCACACCACATGTGCCTCCCATCTTACGGGCAGGAAAAAAGCATCGAGCTTGAAGAAGTTAAAGTTGGCCGGCGACGTTACCATCGGGCAGCGGAAGGGATACTAGCGATCCAGATGCTCAATGCCGACTCTATACAAAAATATCAAGCAGGAAGCTTAATGCAGACATTAAGCCGACTTTCTGGTGTCAATGCCATAGGCATAGGTGCCAATCAGTCCAAACCTCAGATTCGAGGACTCGGATTCAATCGTGTCGCTACGGTAGAAAACGGAATTAAACATGAAGGACAACAGTGGGGATTGGATCATGGATTGGAAATCGATCAATTCAGCGTAGGAAGTGCCGAGGTAATTAAAGGCTCCAGCTCATTTTTGTATGGCTCAGACGCCATTGGTGGCGTCATCCGACTATTGCCACCATCGGAACTACAGGACACAGGTTTTAGGGGGCACTTTAACTTATTGACCAAATCAAACAACGCTACCTTTGGCGGATCGCTTCAAGCACAAGGCCGAAAGGGGAATTGGGTCTTCGGCGGAGGCTTTACACATTTAGACTATGGAGATTATCGCGTCCCTACAGACACTGTTTATGTTTATAATTATGCGGTACGTCTAAAAGATCGCCATGTACGCAATACAGCCGGAAGAGAAACACATGTTCAACTACGCGGAGGCTACATATCAGATCGTTTTTCCTCCATGTTGTATCTGAGTAATTACCATACTAAGTTCGGCTTCTTTGCGAATGCGCACGGCTTGGAACCTCGGGGTGTAGATACAGCTTTCTATGACAGATCGAGCCGGGACATTGGTTTTCCAAAACAGACTGTGAATCATTTGAAGCTGATTAACCGCAACTTTATCGACCTAAACAAGCATAAACTTTGGGTTGACTTGGGGTATCAAAAGAACTATCGTCAAGAATTCAATAATTACACGGCACATGGCTATATGCCCCCCGTCTATCCAAAAGATATGACTATCCCCGCTAGTTTGGAAAGATTATATGACAAACAGATCTATAATATTACTGTTAAAGATCAATTTGATTTGGCGGCGCATCGGCTAACGATTGGCTTAAACGGAGAATATCAGGACAATCAAATTGACGGTTGGGGTTTCCTGATTCCATCCTTTACGCAAAAAGCAATGGGTCTATTCGTTTATGATCAATTTGTAGTGGCCGATTATACCACCTTGTTTGGTGCATTGCGGTACGATTATAGCCATATTCATACGTCATCCTATCAAGATTGGTTCGATTCGCAGCAGGAAGGCAACATGACCACAAGGATTGTTAGGGCATCGGCACTCCGCCGAAGTTTCAATAGCTTGGTCTGGTCTTTTGGGGCGGCTCGTCAATTTGGTTCTTTGGAGACAAAAATCAATATAGGCAAGAGTTTTAGGGCTCCAATTGCGCAGGAACTCGCTGCCAATGGAGTCAATTATCATTACTTCAGTTATGAAAAAGGCAATCGCTCATTGTCGCCCGAACAGTCCTATCAGATGGATTTATCATTAACATGGAATGGGAAAAAGGCCAATGTTGCCTTCACACCATTTTTTAATTACTTTGCGAATTATATCTACCTCAATCCGACCTCAAGCTACGATCAATACTACGGGGCTGGCAATCAAATTTTTGAATATACGGAGAGTCGGGTACGTCGTCATGGTGCAGAATTCAAACTTAGCTACCGGCCGCTGAAACAATGGAAATTAGAATTATTGGCTGAATACATCCGTTCGGAACAGCTATCGGGAGCAAAGAAAGGCTATACACTTCCCTTTTCTCCTGCGCCTTCCGCTTTGATAGACATCAGCTGGACAGCAAAAAATAGCAAGCGTTTTAAAGATACTTACTTTTCCCTTGATTGTAAATGGACGGCAGCTCAGCATCACATTGTTCCTCCAGAGGAGATCACAGCTGCATATCAGGTGTTTAACTTTCGGACAGGAACGCAGCTGAATCTTTCGGGTTCTGACATCCAACTACGCCTGCAGATTCAAAATCTTTTTGATAAAAAATATATGGATCATACCAGCTTTTATCGTCTGATAGCATTACCAGAACAAGGGCGAAATTTTATGCTGTCCATCGGAATACCATTCGGGAAAAAGCCTCGCTCTTAAGATTATCAACAACTACAATCTTTCTCCGCAATGAACCAACGTCAGTCAATAGCCGATTACGGAAAGTACACCACAACAGATAATTGAGGAAGATAGAACAATAACTATTCATACATGAAAACAATTAAAAAGTACACAATCATTACAGTCATATTTGCCATGACTGTGGCCTGTAGGAAAGATAAGGAAAACATCGATACCGAAAAACCGACCATTGCCATCGATACCGAAAATGCTTTCCCAAAACAATGTAGCACAATTAAGCGAGGCACCAGTTTTACTTTTAGCAGCACACTATCCGACAATGTGGCGTTAGGAAGTTATAGCATCAATATACACCATAACTTTGACCATCATTCACACAGTACCGAAATCGGAGAGTGTATAATAGAGGCTATCAAAAAGCCCGTAAAGCCTTTTGTTTTGGTTAAAACAGTTAATATTCCCGCGCAGCCACAGCGATATAATGCCGAGTTACAAATTGATGTCCCTGCTGATATCGATCCGGGCAATTATCATTTTATGATCCAGGTGACCGACCTCACAGGATGGAGCAGTCAAAAGGGAATTAGCATCCGTATACTCGAATAATACCATACTTATTTATCAACTCAAATTAATTAAATCCATTTTACATGAAAACTAGAAACATTCGCTTCCTCTTCCTGTTAAGTACTGTTCTTTTAGGCTTACTATCGTCCTGTAAGAAAGATAACGAGGAAATTTCAGCACTTGCAAAACCTCAGATAGGCGCACTCGAAATCGGGAGTGGAAACACTAAAACCGTGCAAGCAGGTTCAGATCTGCACCTAGAAGGTGAAATTGTCGCCGAAGGACTGATTGCTAAAATCGACATTGAGGTTCATCAAGAAGGTGGTGGCTCTTATAAGTTCACAAAAGCCTTTACTAACGGTAAATATATCGGCGTAAAAAATGTTACCTTCCATGAACACATTGATGTTCCTGCCGGTGCTCCTGCTGGGGCTTATCATTTTCATCTTACTGTCACCGACAAAGCCGGAAATGCTACTACAGCAGAATCAGCATTAACGATTACGGCCGCCGATGTAAAACCGAGCTTTAAACTTGTCTTCACAGAAGTAACTGGGACAGCGCATGGAAACCATTTTCACGATCTAGCTGACAAGAGCAATGCAGAACCTATGACCATCAACTTCAACGAAAAAGGTCAAGCCCTATCCGGTGGTCATGCGCACCTGCATCCATCCAAAATTTATAAGATTGAATTTAAACAATACGATTTATCAGCGCAGGAGATTCAAAATCAGTACATCCTCAATAAGGCTACTGCAGATTACTACAAAGCATTCCTATTAGGCGGATCATTTATTTTAAATCCCAACACCACTGGTGAAAATGGTGCGATATTTCAGACGCGTGAAACAAAATATGCCGATGGAACAACAATTAGTGATGCTACAGAAACAACCGGAATAATCACCTACTTTACCGCCGGTATCGTCAATGCTGGCGAAAAGCAAGTGCTCTTTGTATTAAGGAAATTAAAAGATGCTTCCACCAAAGCAACCATTACACGCACAGACTGGAACTTGTCTAATTATGAAGCCAAGTTTGCAGGTCAAGACCTCGTTAAGCTATCTTTCGAACTGCATGCAGAGGCAGGGGAAGATTAATAACATAAAAACGCACCTTGTCAACTTGCGAAATGACAAGGTGTACCTTTTTACCGTTACTTTAAACTCACATCCAAGTAAACCGAATGACGCCCATAGGTATCATAAAACGGTTTATAAAGCACATCGTCTATATAAAATTCCAATGTTTCTGGGTTTCCTTTAATAGATTTACCAATATCCTTTGCGTCGAAAGTTACTTTACGCCAATCTTTTCTTGCGGTACGTTCCTGAGCCGCCAAGAGAACGGGGCCATAAAATAGGCTTGCGATATTCGGCTGATCCATAACCGGGTCGAGATGGAAATCGAAGGGCATTTTTAGCTTAACCACATCACCATCTTTCCAGTTACGGTTTATGCTAAGATACGTTCCAGGATCGGCGGCAATTTTTTGGTCAACTCCATTTATAGTAACGAAAAATCCCTTTGTCGCCCAACTTGGTACCCGAACATGAAGATCGAATTTGCCATTACCGCGTATGGTCAACGATGTATGATCTGCTTTTGGAAAATTTGTCTGTTGTTCAATCCTGATTCCCCGCTCTTTCCATTGCAAAGTAGAAGGGATATATAAATTAACATACAATGATTGATCATCTTTACTTCTAAAATAAATCGTATTCTGCAATTTGGTACTGCTCTCTATAGCCGTCCCATTACAACAGGTGAACCCGTGCATATCTGCATTTCCAAATTGTTTGATTGAACCAGGACGCAAAGGAACATGATAGGTATTTGCTGGACTATTCTCCGCAACGGAAGCTAAGATGTGATTATATAGTCCACGTTCATAGTAATCCATCAGCTCTGCACGCTGATCGAACATAAACAAATCACTCGTCAATTTCAGCATATTATAGGTTGCACAGGTTTCATTTTGGCCCCCTGCAGAAAATCCGTTTTGATATAATGTTGCAGGTTGACTGATGAAACATTCGGCATTGGCCGGATTCCTCGCCCCCGCCACACCACCAATGCTATACATATAATCGCTGGTGACTTTATACCAAAAATTGTCGGCTACCTTATAGTATTGAGGGTCATTTGATACACGGTATAGCTCCATGCTGCCTACAATTT
>Ga0308165_1004192_pt1 | contig 14537 bp, 12 predicted proteins | sample PhyWR2_FD_201032 | JGI IMG/M metagenome (GOLD analysis project Ga0308165, IMG submission 201032) | Phyllosphere microbial communities from UC Gill Tract Community Farm, Albany, California, United States - DLSLW.R2 | ecosystem: Host-associated > Plants > Phyllosphere > Unclassified | place: USA...
GTGAACGGCGTTGATGGTTCCGGTCTCGATTATTCGAAGTCGATCACACCAGAACTCGACATCACCTACTACTTCACCGACAATCTGGCTGCTGAACTCATCCTCGGCACCACCTATGCCAACATCAATGGCACCGGCTCCATCGAAGGTCTCGGCAAAGTCGGCAAGGTCTGGATGCTGCCTCCAACGCTGACCATGCAATATCACTTCACCAACTTCGGCGCTTTCAAACCTTATGTTGGCGCAGGCGTGAACTACACGATTTTCTATAATCAGGATGCAGCAGGCGTCGACTATCTGAAAGTGAAGAACACCTTTGGCGGCGCGCTTCAGGTCGGCTTCGACTACATGCTTGATGAGCATTGGGGTATCAACTTTGACGTGAAGAAGCTGTTCCTCGAACCCAAGTTCGACGCAACACTGGCTGGCGGCACGCAGGTTAGCGGCAAGGCTAAGCTCAACCCTTGGCTGATCGGTACAGGTATCACCTACCGCTTCTAATCCATCAAGAAGGGCGTGAAAGCGCCCTTTTCTTTACCAGTTCGCAAGTGGCTCCAGATCATGCAGCGCCTCTTGCAAGCGACGTTTGGTGGAAGGCGTCGTCCCTTGCGGCAAATTATCAAGTGGGAAGAAGCCAGCTTCGGCTATTTCCCTGTCACGCTGCTTTGGTCCGGTCTGCTCGAAAGCCCGACAGACATAAAGCGCAACGTGATCCCGTTTTGACGCATGCGCATTCTTGTAAAGCGCAAAAAGCTCAGGCCTTCCCGTCAGACGAATATTGCCCTCCTCGCGTAGCTCTTTCTCCAGCGCCTGTCCGAATGTTTCACCGCTATCAACACCACCGCCCGGCAATTGCCAGCCTGGAACATAAGTATGCTTCACCAGAAAAACGGAATTGTTCTTTTCATCAAAGACAATTGCCCTGACACCGAGCGTCATCGGGCGACGTAATAGAAAATAAGTATGAAATATAAAATGGCGGAAGCGCATACCGTCAATCCTGAGCAAATGTCCTGCACGCATCATTGCTACAAAGACATCAACAAAAAGTCGCTAAACACGGTTTCGATTTAAAAAATAATACAGTACACCGAAACTATGTTTCGCCTCACCCATATTTCAGACATCCACCTGTCGCCGCTGCCCCGCATTCGCTATCGCGAGCTGGCATCAAAGCGTATCACCGGTTACATCAACTGGATGCGCAATCGCAAAGGCGCGATGCATGGGACAGTTCTGGATAGTCTGATTGCCGATATGCTGACCCAGAACCCCGACCATATTGCCGTAACCGGCGATCTGGTCAATCTGGCACTCAATCTCGAAATCGACATTGCGCATGACTGGCTGCTGAAACTCGGAGACCCGAACAATGTTTCGGTCGTTCCCGGCAACCATGATGCCTATGTGCCCGGTGCGCTGGATAAATCCTGCCGCAAATGGGAACCATGGATGCGTGGCGATGGCGTCGATAATCACGGCCAGCGACCGCTGTTTCCCTATATGCGTGAACGCGGACCCGTGGCGATGATCGGCGTTTCATCCGCACGTGCGACAGCGCCATTCATGGCGAGCGGCGATTTCCGCTCGGCACAGGCCAAACGTCTGGCGCTTGCGCTGGATGAAGCAGGTTCACGCGGACTGTTCCGCGTGGTGATGATCCATCATCCGCCGATCCACGGCGCAACACCTGCGCACAAACGGCTCTATGGAATCAGGCGCTTTCAAAAGGTCATTCAAAAGCATGGTGCCGAACTGGTCATCCATGGCCACACGCATCTTGCAACCCGATACGACATTGATGGGTTAAACGGCAAAGTGCCGGTCATCTGTGTGCCGTCTGCCAGTCAGAACTTTGGCGGGCATAAACCACCTGCACGTTATAACGTCTTCGATATTGACCGGAAGCCGGAAGGCGGCTGGTCATGCCAGTGGCAGCAGCACGGCATTGAAGATGAGAGCGAACGCATCATCAAAATTTCAGAGCAGAAGCTTTATTAAGGCGTATCTCAAAATTACAAATTAACTTCGAGATACGCGACTGCTAAAACGGTTAAGCTAAAATCGCAGTCAGCTCTTCTGGAAAGCAATATTGCAGTTTTTACGTTGCGAAGCATGCTCAAGAGCCAGCATCTCGCCCTTCAAACGAGCAACTTCAGCAGCTTTATTGCCGTTACCTTCGTTCAGGAAGAGCACAGGCCAAAATAACACAATTCCAACACCTGTTTTGATAGCGTCGGTCGTTGCCGCCGTATTCTGACGCCCGATAGCATCAGATGCACTAACAGAAAGACGAATAGCGTCTTCTCTCAAAGCAGAACAGGAAAGATTTTCATAAATTGAAGAAGGTGCGTATCTCGGCTCGATCTTACTTGCACGCGATGCGCATCCAGCAATTACCGTTAAAGCGATACAACAGATTAAAAAACGTTTCATCAAACACCAAAAATTTAAAATAAATAATATCCTCCTAAAAACAAAAAATATGAAATTTTAAAGGCAGGTTTTTACTTTAAAAATTACTTAGAAACTAATATCTAATGAAACATTGTTTAAAATAGAGAAAAGGCGGCATCTCTGCCGCCTTTTTTGTTTTATTACTTTGCAACCACCCGGTTGGCCGCCGAAACAATTGCTTCGAGCGAAGCGCTCACGATATTGTCGTTGATACCAGCACCGAACAATTTGCCGTCTGGATAGGCGACTTCAACATAGGAAATTGCCGCAGCGTCCGAACCCTGCTTCAGCGAATGCTCGGAGTAATCAATAACCGACATCTTCACACCGAGATATTTCGACAGCGCATCGATGAAGCCATCAATCGGGCCTGTACCCTTGCCTTCGATATTCTTGGTCACGCCATTATCAGTAATTTCAGCAGTTAGAATACGGCGGCCCTTCTGATCCGGGTCAGGATAGGTGTGATGATCGACGAACTTGATACGGCCTTCTGCCTGCTCTACATAGAGTTTCTGGAACTCTTCATGAATACGCTTTGATGGCAGCTCTTTGCCTTCATCATCCGTGATGTTCTGGATGATTTCGCGGAACTCGACCTGCAAATTGCGCGGCAGGTTCAGGCCATAATCCGCCTGCAAGATATAGGCGATACCGCCCTTGCCCGACTGCGAGTTGATACGGATGATCGCCTCGTAAGAACGACCAACGTCCTGCGGATCGATTGGCAGATAAGGCACTTCCCAGACTGGCGAATTGGCGGTCTTGCGAACCTTCATGCCCTTATTGATCGCATCCTGATGCGAACCGGAGAAAGCCGTATAGACCAGCTCACCCACATAAGGATGACGCTCGGCAATCTTCAACTGGTTTGAATATTCATAGACATCCTTCATGCGATTGATGTCACGGCAATCCAACTCAGGGTCGATGCCCTGCGTGTACATATTAAGCGCCAGCGTCACCACATCGACATTGCCGGTGCGTTCGCCATTGCCAAACAAGGTGCCTTCAACGCGGTCAGCACCAGCCATCAAGCCCAATTCGGTTGCAGCAATGCCGGTACCACGATCATTATGCGGATGCAGCGAAATGATCAGGTTTTCACGATTGTCGAGGTTGCGGCACATCCATTCAATCTGGTCAGCATAAACATTTGGCGTGTTCATTTCGACAGTCGATGGCAAATTCAGAATGAGCTTGTTTTCCGCAGTTGGCTTGACGATTTCCGTCACCGCATTGCAGATTTCCAGCGCCACATCCAACTCTGTGCCGGTGAAGCTTTCCGGCGAATACTGGAAACGATAACCGCCACCAGCCTTGGAAGCCATGTCCATGATCATCTTGGCGGCATCGGTTGCAATCTGCTTGATGCCCTTGACGTCTTTGTTAAAGACGACACGGCGCTGCAATTCACTGGTCGAATTGTAGAAGTGAATGATCGGTGTCTTCGCACCTTCAAGCGCTTCAAACGTACGGGTGATCAATTCAGGGCGGCACTGCACCAGCACCTGCAAATCAACTTCGTCAGGCGTGTCGCCCTGCTCGATTGCCCAGCGGCAGAAGTCGAAATCGGTCTGTGAAGCCGATGGGAAACCGATTTCGATTTCCGGGAAACCCATATCGACCAACAAGCGGAACATACGTTCCTTGCGGTCGTGGCCCATTGGATCGATCAGTGCCTGATTGCCGTCACGCAGATCAACCGAACACCAGATCGGCGCTTTTTCGATGCGCTTTGCTGGCCATGTGCGGTCATCGAGTTTTGGAAACGGGAATGGCGTATATTTTACAGCCGCGTCAGACATGCTCTTGATTGGAGCTTTACGCTGAGCGTCAGAATTTTGGGTGTTCACGTTGTGGTTCATGGTCTTCTCATCCTCCCGGCGTACTGGGCAGTTCTAAGCTGCGCAAACGACACGGATATCTCGTCTTAAAATTCTAATTCGGATTTTGAGAAAGGAGCATGCGTCAGCGGGACTGTCATCGACCGCCGGACGCTCCTTTCAACGAGCCCGGCGATCGCCGCTAAGGCCGAGAGTAAGAAGCGAGTTTAGAACGCAAACGTTCACGCGCGCGCTGAAAGCGACGGCGGAATGTTCCAAAGATGTTGCGTTCTTCATAACCATGTCGATGCTTTTACACGCGGGGTTTCAAACGCGCAAGACGGTATTTCAATCACGCGCATCCCGAAAAGTGTGTAGCGGTTTTCGGATAAGATGCGCGTCAAATATAAAGATTAGAGCGCCGATTTGATAAGATCAGATCGATATGCGCTCTAGGCGAAAGGCACGGAACTCGTGCCAATCGGCAGCTTTGCTTCATCTTCCGGCTCGACATGGATCACGACACGCGCACTTTCGATCTGCGTTTTCAGCGCATCTTCGATTCGGTCACATATGATATGCGCGTCGCCCACGCTCATTTCAGCGGCAACAACCAAATGAAACTCGACAAAGGTCACGCGACCCGCAATACGGGTTTTGAGATCATGCACCTCAATCGCACCACCGGCATTGGCTGAAATCACATCGCGAATGCGCATTTCCTCGGAGGGCTCAACACCGATATCCATCAGGCCCTGAACCGACTTATTTATGACGCCCCAGCCCTGCCAGAGAATGTTGATGGCTACCAAAATAGCGAGCAGCGGATCGAGAATGGCCCAGCCGGTGATAACCGCGCCAACAAGGCCGAACAGAACACCCACTGACGTAAACACATCGGTCATGATGTGCTGACCATCAGCTTCTAGCGCAGGTGAACGCGCGCTGCGCCCCGTGCGAATGAGCAACAGCGCCCAGAAGCAGTTTATGGCTGCCGCAGCAGTATTGATGGCAAGACCCAGCCACGGCTCTTCAATCTCATGCGGCGCTTGCAAGGCTGACCATGCTTCTTTTGCGATCAAAAGCGCTGCAATCGTGATCAGCACGCCTTCAACAACCGCCGAAATATACTCTGCCTTATGATGCCCAAACGGATGGTTTTCATCGGCTGGCTTGTAGCTGACACTTATAGCCCACCATGCGCCGAACGCCGCAATCACATTGACGATCGATTCGAGCGCATCCGAATAGAGCGCAACAGATCCCGTGAGCGCATAAGCCACATATTTCAAACCCATCACGCCCAGCGCAACAGGAATAGACCAAGCGGCAAGGCGCCGAACTTTTACACTCGCGTCCATCACAAACCCTAATTCTTTAAATTCTTATCCCGACAAGCGGGTTTGAGCTTAAATATAAGCTCACTGCGCATTCACTCTGGCCAAGCCAGTCAGCCGCATTTCGATAGGCGTTCTATAGCCCAGAAATTCCGATAATCGAACCCCTCTTTTTTACTTCAGCAACTTAATTTTCTCTTGCGAATGCAATGCATTACAGTTGCAAATGGTTCGCTAAAGCATAATCCGACCGAAGTGAAACGAGGATCGATAAGATTATGCTTAAGGTAAAAAGAGTTAGAGCGCCGATCTGATGAAATCAGATCGAAACGCGCTCTAAAGCAGCTCCGAAAAGGTGTTATTTTTGAACCCCATAAACGAAAAAACCGGCCGCAGTTTTCACTACGGCCGGTTGTTTGATTGTCAGATAAAATCGCGTTTAATAGTTGGTGCGGCGTGCTTTGTGCTTCGCTGCAAAATGCACCACCACATTTTCGATCATGCGCATCCCCGCATTATGACCCAACGTCATGATGGATTCGGGATGGAACTGCACCGCCGCCACAGGCTCTTTTTTATGTTCAAAAGCCATAATGACACCGTCTTCTGTTTCTGCCGTAACCAGAAAATCATCGGAGAGACGTTCAGGATCGGCAAAGATCGAGTGATAACGACCCACCGTTATTTCCTTCGGCAGACCTGAGAAGATGCGCTCTGGCTTTGAAACCCGAATACGCGACGGCTTACCATGCATCGGAATGCGCAGCTGACGTAGCGTTCCGCCATAGGCTTCTGCGAGCGCCTGAAGCCCCAGACAAACGCCGAAGATCGGTAGCTCACGCTTACGTGCTTTATCGATAGTCGCCTTGCAATCAAAGTCTTGGGGTGTTCCCGGTCCGGGCGACAGCACAACGAGATCAGGATTGATGCGATCAAACACCTCGTCTGCCACCGGCGAACGCACGGTCGCAACCGTTGCACCTGTCTGGCGGAAATAATTGGCGAGTGTGTGCACGAAGGAATCTTCGTGATCGACCAGCAGGATTGAAATCCCCTCGCCCACCTTTGCTGCCACGCGCTCTTCAGCAACCTGATTGCTTTTCTGTGCTTCACGCACAGCAGCAATCATAGCCGAAGCTTTCAGTTCGGTTTCGGCTTCTTCCTCTTCAGGATTTGAATCAAACAGCAGCGTCGCACCGGCGCGGATTTCGGCCACGCCTTCCTTAATGCGTATTGTACGCAGCGTAAGGCCGGTATTCATGTCACCATTGAAATGCATCATGCCGATAGCGCCGCCATACCACGCACGCGGACTGCGTTCGTTTTCTTCGAGAAAACGCATAGCCCAGAGCTTTGGTGCGCCAGTAACCGTCACAGCCCATGCATGGCTCAGGAAGCCGTCGAAAGCATCCATACCGTCGCGCAGACGACCTTCAATATGATCAACCGTGTGGATGAGACGTGAATACATTTCGATCTGACGACGACCGATCACCCGTACCGAACCCGGTTCGCAAACGCGACTCTTATCGTTGCGATCCACATCCGAACACATGGTCAGCTCGGACTCGTCCTTCTTGGAATTAAGCAGTTTCAGAATCTGCTCAGAATCTGAGATCGCATCTTCACCGCGCTTGATCGTGCCCGAAATCGGGCAGGTCTCGATACGACGACCATTGACGCGCACAAACATTTCCGGCGAAGCACCGACCAGATATTCGTTTTCACCCAGATTGATGAAGAACGAATAAGGAGATGGATTGATCGATTTCAACCGACGGAAAATCTCCGAAGGAGCTGTGTGGCAACGCTCATAAAAAGTCTGCCCCGGCACGACTTCAAACAGATCACCACGCTTGAAGCTATCCTTAGCGCGCTCAACCAGCTTGGCATATTCACCCGGATTGTGATCGCCACGCGGCAGATCACGCTCGGCAGGTTTGAAAGCCTGTACCGGCGTTGCCCGTGCAAGATCATGCGTCGAGGAACCGCCACAGCTAAACTCATACCGATCCACCCAAGCGCGTGCGGAGTAGTGATCCGCCACAAAGATTTCATCAGGAATGAACAGCACCAGATCACGCTGATCGTCTGGGCGCTTCAATTTGTACTGGATCGCGTCAAACTGGAATGCGAGATCATAGCCGAACGCACCATAAAGGCCGAGATTTGCATCTTCTTCGGAGAAGAAAAGGCCCACAATCGCCCGCAATACGGTGAAAACCGAAGGTATGCGCGAACGCTCTTCTTCGGTGAATGTGCCGGTCGGTTCCGCAATCGTCAGCTCGATACGATCTTCATCGGCCTTATCGACTTTCACTTCGGCAAGCGACTGCACCGTCTTTAAGATCGGACGCAGCAGGATAGTGCCGCGCTTATTCAGTGCTTCAATGCGCATCTGACGAGCGCGGGACGTGATCACCACCGGCGGATCGACAATTGCAGTGTCCCATCGCGTGTAGCGGCCCGGATATTCGTAGTTGGAAGAAAACACCGCACCGCGCCGCTCATTAAGAGCATCGATATAAGTCTCGATGGCTCCCTTATAAGCAGTCAGATGGCGCACACGTTCGACAACAATGCCGCCCGCTGTTTCGTGCGTGAATATCTCGCTATCCGCAATCTTCGCATTCATGACTGGCAATTCCCAAGTGTTATTCGTTATCGAGCACTTCCAAGACCCGGTCTTATTCAAACAGCCAAACAAAAAGGCCGCCCGGATAATCCCAGCGGCCTGTTTCTAAACGCAAATGCACAAACGCCTGCGTGGCCGCTTTTAGCGAGCCCACCACCAGATTTTTGTTTCAATTCGCGAAATGTTCATGGCGATACTGTTAGCCTTCCCTTGCATCGCTTGCAACCGGAAAATTCATGCCTTAGCCGCTCTATTAAATATGAGCATCGTGAGACCATGCACAAAGAAAATCCGGACCCCGTGAAGCGCCCGGATTTCCCCTTGTCCTTAATGAGGACAATACAGATGGAAGGTAGCGGGGAACCCCCACCAGCCTAAACGGGCACCGCCCAAAGTTCTAAATGAATAAGTACAATATAACTTTCAGTATGCAAAACCAATACCATAGGTTGCATTATATATACAACTATAAAGTGTATTCTTAGTTAATCGTTTGATTCATGTGGTACGAGGACCCGCCATATCTCAAGCTGTTAACTCTATCAGCCCGCAACCAGAGATAAGTAAAAGTATGATGTATCAAGAATTTTGTATGAACGATTAAGCATTTTCGTCTTGCGCCCGTTGCCAATTTCGGATTCATTTCGTTCGCAGATCATTTGCAAACAAACAAAAAGAACCGTTCTTGCAGGCGGTCAAATGGGGACATCAATGAAGAATCTCGATGTGATGGACAGGAGCATTCTGTCTGCGCTTCAGGAAAATGGCCGACTGACCAACACTGAACTTTCTGATCGTATCAATCTTTCGCAAACAGCAACTGCGGAGCGCGTCAAACGCTTGACCCGCGAAGGCTACATTCTGGGCTACTCGGCGCATCTGTCGCCAAAAATGCTCGATCGCTCAATGCTGGTTTTCATTGAAATCAAACTCGACCGCACCACGCCGGAAGTGTTTGAGACCTTCTCCACATTCACGCGCAGCAATCCCGACATTCTGGAATGCCATATGGTTGCAGGCGGCTTCGATTATCTGATCAAGGCCCGTGTCACGGATATGGACCATTACCGGCGCTTTTTGTCAGAAGCCCTGCTCTCACTTCCCGGCGTACGTGAATCCCACACCTATGCTGTGATGGAAGAGGTCAAGGAAACATCGCATATCGCAGTTTAATTCGATCTTCATTTTGTTGAACACGAGTCACAATTTTTAAAATTCATTTCGGCATATTGCCAAAGACATAATGCGGGTATATACCCGCATTATGTCTCATTCCTGTATTTGCATAGATCTGCGTCTGGCAGCCCGAAAAACTTCAGCCATCTATGATGAAGCATTGGCTCCGCTTGGCATCAGCGTGGCGCAGTTCAGCCTGCTGCGAAAAATCTCGCGCGCATCTACGATCTCACTGACCGAACTGGCACGCATAGCTGAGCTGGACCGCTCGACCATGGGGCGGAATGCAAAAGTGTTGCAAAAAATGGGTTTGATTGAACCCGCCACCAGCAATGACCATCGCGAGACAAGTGTCGCTCTCACCAGCGAAGGGCACAGACTTGTCGCGCTGGGCGGACCATTGTGGGATCAGGCCCAAAATGAAATCGAAGCGCGACTTGGTCACAAGGGTGTCGAGCAATTGCTGGCACTTCTTGGTGCTTTGTAGCGGTTGTAGCGCATCCCGAAAAGTGTGAAGCAGTTTTCGGAACAAGATACGCGTTGAACGAGTGAATGCGATTTGACTGAAAACAATGACTGAAGCCCGTCTCAACTTTAGTTAAGTGGACGGTTTCGTCTTCCAATATGTGGCTGGTCGAAATCCAGCCGAAACAGAGAGTTCCGAAGATGATCTCAGCTCGCCTAGCCAGTTTTCTAGCGCAACGAAACATCCATTATGGATGGGTTGTCGCTGGCGTCACCTTCCTCACCATGCTGGCGACTGCCGCCGCCATGGGCTCGGCTGGCATATTGATCGAACCGCTCCAAAGTGAGTTTGGCTGGACAAATGCGAATATCTCTTTCGCAATGGCATTGCGGCTTGTGCTGTTTGGATTGATGGGACCATTCGCTGCCGCTTTCATGAACCAGTTTGGCCTGCGCCGTGTGGTCATGGCGGCGCTTATCATGATTTCTTTTGGGCTCGTCGGCTCAATCTTCATGACCGAGCAATGGCAGATGGTGGCGCTATGGGGCGTTGTCATTGGTCTTGGCACCGGCATGACCGCGCTTGTCCTTGGCGCTACCGTTGCTGCGCGCTGGTTTGAGAAGCGTCGCGGTCTGGTCGTCGGCATGATGACTGCCAGCAATGCAACAGGTCAGTTGATCTTCATGCCAATTCTGGCAAGTGTCAGCCAGAATATCGGCTGGCGTTCATCACTGATCATTGTCATCTCATTCCTGCTGGCTGCACTTGTGCTGGTGCTGATATTGATGCGCGACAAGCCTTCAGACATTGGCCTCAAGCCCTATGGCCGCACGGCACCAATGCCCGCACCTGAGCCAAAGAAGAAGTTTGGCGACATGATGCTGTCGCCTCTAGTGACATTGCGTGAAGCATCCTCGACAACCACGTTCTGGGCCTTGTTTCTCACATTCTTCGTCTGTGGCTTTTCCACAAACGGCCTGATCCAGACCCACTGGATTGCCCTTTGTGGCGACTACGGCATTGTGCCTGTGGGCGCGGCTGGTATTCTCGCCGTGATCGGCGCATTCGATCTGATCGGCACCATTGCATCTGGCTGGCTTACCGACCGCTACGACAATCGCTGGCTTCTGTTCTGGTTCTATGCGCTGCGTGGCTTGTCACTTATCTATCTGACCTTCACTGACTTCTCGATCTATGAACTGGCGCTTTTCGCCGTCTTCTATGGTCTTGATTGGGTTGCAACGGTCCCACCAACCGTAAAGCTTGCAGCAGAGAAATTCGGCCCTGAAAAAGCTGGTATGGTATTTGGTTGGGTCTTCACCGGCCATCAGGTGGGTGCAGCAGCGGCAGCAGCCTTTGCAGGTTTTGTACGCACCGACTACGACAGCTATACACCTGCGCTTATTCTGGCCGGAGCCATGTGTTTTGCAGCCGCTGCAATGGTATTCCTGATCAATCGGCCCAAGTTGCAGGCAGCGTTCCAAGCCTCATAATGTTGCCTTGCGGCCTTTTTTGTTCAGCGCCAAAACACCGACGCTGATCAGAAGGGCCGCAAGAGTATCAGTCAGACCGGGCACTTCGCCCAACAACAGCAATCCAAGCACCAGTGTCACAACCGGAATAAGCGCTGACAGTGCAGCACCGGCAGCAGTGCCCAATAGAACCACGGCGCGGTTGAAAGCAAAGATGCCAAAGGCCGACGTCAAAACACCCTGATAGAAACCTTGCAGAACAAGGTCGTTCCACGAGGTTTCACCAATCCCCTTTTGAAGAAACAATACGTAGGTCGGCAAAAATACAATCGCTGATGCGACCGAAGAAATCGCAGCCGCATGCAAGCCATCCATGTTCTTTTTGCGAAACACCATCACATAAAGCGACCAGACGAGAGCAGCGGCGAGGAACGCAAGATGGCCCATCATCTCCGCGCCGCCAAATTGCGAGAAGCCCGCAATCAATGCACTGCCCACCAGGATCAAGCCAACGCCAGCCCAGCGCACAGGCACCAGTCGCTCGTGCAGTAAAAACACGCCGAAGATCGCAACCATTGCCGTCATCAATCCCGGAATAAGCGCTGCCGCATGAGACGCTGGCGCATATTGCAGACCAAAGGCCGTCAACAATGCATAGGGAAAGCCAGCGCCAGCGACCAAAAGCACAAAGCCCAGCGCGCCCAATTGCCGAAAGCCAAAACCTTTCGCCAGCACCACCGGCAGAAGAACAAGCCCCGCAACACCAAATCGCAAAGCGATAATATCAGACGGCAATAAAGCCGTTTGAAACCCAAAGCGCGTCAAGACAAACGAACCAGACCAGACGAGGACGCCGGAAAGCCCCCAGATCAGCCCCCTGATTGTATCGGACTTAGCTGCTGAATTTATCGTTTCGCTTGTGGCGACCATGTGCGTTGAACTCTGATTCCTAACCTGTCTGGCAACCATCGCAGAAAACTACCGTGTCAGCGCCACGGATAAATCAGATATGAGATATTAGTTTTTCTTATCCCGCATTCTGCCTTCGCTTGAATGCGAGATCACAAAAGCTTTCGATCAGCGAACGAACGGGACTATCCGCCCGTGAAACGATAGAAACAGTGCGAAAAGCTGGCGGATCAAAACGACAAATACGCAGATCATGCAGATCAGCACCCGGCAAACTGATCTCTGAAATCAATGTCAAACCAATGCCATGGCGCACCATTTCAAGAACGGTCGCAATGTCACGCGTTTTCACCTGCTCACTGCGCGCGCCACTATTTTCATGAATAACGCGATCGATAATCAACTCACATCCCGCAGCGGCGAGTAATTTCCTGTCACGAAGCTGAGCCGGGGCAAGGGTTGCCTGCTGCATAAGCGGATCATCACGCCGCCCTATAACGACCAATTCTTCTTCGCCAATGGCTTGTGCCTGCAATTCTTCGATCGGTAAAGATGTGATGCCAAGATCAGCAATACCGTCTTTGACCCATTGGCTTACATCATCATGCCCGCCTTCAAAGGCACTGAACTCGACCGAGGGATAAAGCCGGGAAAATGCTTTGCGCAATTCCGGCAACACATGCTCAAGTTGGCTTGGAATGGCCGCTATGCGCAAGCGCTCTTGTCCGCCATTTGTCTTGCTTCGCGCCTGACTTTCAATGCGCTCAACAGCGGAGAGTGCGGCCCGTGCATCATCAAGGATAGATTGCCCGAATGCCGTCAAAACCGCACCATCGCGTTTGCGCGCCAGCACGGCAATTCCGAGTATTTTTTCAAGCGTCGCTATCGCCTGACTGGCTCCTGATTGCGTTAACCGCAACCGACGACCAGCAGCACCCACGCTGCCAGTTTCGGCCACTGCTTCCAACAAACGCAATTGAACCAGACTGATTTTCATCTTCGCTATCCCTGCGCTTAATCGCGCAACAACGCATCACCCCAATCAGCACGACGCGCCCAACGGAAAAGCTCGCCATCCCGCTTGGTCAAAAGCCCCTCTTCCGCAGAACCATCATCCTTGCAAAGTTTAATGGTCACCTTGCCGCCTCCAGCACGTGTTGGCGCGATAACCCGCGCTGACACTACAAGCGATGGATGGCGTGTTGCGGCCAGATAAATGAATTTCTCATCTTCCCACGGAACTTCAGCATCCTTAGTCAAACGATGAATCCGCGACCGCGCAACACGACGCGAAAAATGACACCAATCCGGTGCAGCTATCGGACAATCCAGCTGATGGGTGCAAGGGGCTGCGATATGCGCACCTTGTTCTAAAAGCACAGCACGTGCATCGAGAATACGCTGCCAGCCAGCTGGTGTTCCCGGTTCCACAATTACAAACAAATGTTGCGCAGAAGCCCAGAGCTTTTCAACCAGTGTCTTGCGGTCGAGCGGTGCCAATTCATCCAGCACATAAGCAATCGTCACCAGATCTGCCGGCGGCAAATCCGGCTTTTCTTTAATCAGATCTGCCGCCCGCCATTCGGTTTGAAGTCCGATACTTATCGCAAGTTTGCTTCCCACAGCGCGGATTGCCGGGCTTGCTTCAATCATTGTGGCAGATTGCAGATCCGGCCAGCAATCGCGTGCAGCCCAAAGCGCCGTTCCCGGCCCACAGCCCACATCAAGCATCGTCTGCGGAACAAAATCGGGGCAGACTTCCGCAACACTCTCCAAGCTTGCACGCACTGCGGCATAAGTCGCAGGAAGGCGGGCCGCTAGATAGGCCTTGGCAGCCAGATCATCAGAGATATGCAAACGCCCATCGCGCGTTTCCGCACGATAGCGCCGCGACAGCACATCAGATGCGCGCTTGAGGTCGGCCAGAGCCACACCTTCGAGCGCAGCATCCACGGCCTGTCGCAAGAGTGATGGTAGTTCCATTAAGGTTTAGCGCTCCAGAACCTGCTTCACGTCGACCAGATTGGAACGGACACGCAGAATGTAAAAGCCCATAGTCGTTAGATGCGATGGCGTAAACCATGCATCCGGGCTGCCGTTGGAAACAATGAAAGGCTGCATATCGAGCGCAGAGCGCAACTGCCGCTCCATTTCGTCCCATACACCATCCAGATGCTTTTCAGCCAGTACGCCACGGAAATCCGAATGTGCGGCACGCAGGATGCCGTAATAAGCATAGAGCTGACCATAGGCGAACCA
>Ga0308165_1004193_pt1 | contig 14531 bp, 12 predicted proteins | sample PhyWR2_FD_201032 | JGI IMG/M metagenome (GOLD analysis project Ga0308165, IMG submission 201032) | Phyllosphere microbial communities from UC Gill Tract Community Farm, Albany, California, United States - DLSLW.R2 | ecosystem: Host-associated > Plants > Phyllosphere > Unclassified | place: USA...
AGACGCACGACCATCTGGTACTTTCCCGGCATGATAAATCCGGCGCGCGAAAACTGACTCAAATCGATTTTCGCCCGATCGCCAACATCCAGTACGTCGGTATTGAACTGGATAGCTTCCGCAGCGCTTACCGTGCTCGACACGCCTTGTACAGCCAGCGCGACCAGCAGTGCAATGCCCGAATAATTAAAAACTTGCCTCATCAAAAATAATCCAGTTTGAAGCGCACCGTCGTCTGATAGCCACCCGCCCGTAGCTTTTGATGGTTACCCACCAGACGTAAACTGTAATCAAGACGCATGGCGCCGGACTGTATCTGCCCCTCAGAAGTGGCGATACCCGGCTGCATGCGATTACCCGCCGCATCCATAATTTCCAGACCAATTCCCCGAGCCTCTCCACGAAGCGCGAACAACGAGCCATCGGTAATCGCGCCATCGAACGTAACGCGAAAATGCGACCAACCAGGATGGTTTGGCAACATTGGCTCCAGCGCGCAGTTCTCAAGGTGAATGCTGAATGTTTTGGATGGCCCAACGCCGGTACTGATAATTTGGTCCAGCGGCAGTGTGATAAGGTCAATAACCTGATCGCGGCTGTCGACCTTAATGGCACAGGGTGTATCAATAATTGCCCCCTGCATGCTGACCTTGCCATGCCCCTGGTAGTCAACGTCAGCCGCCAGAACGCTTACGGAGAATAAAGGCAACGTCAGCCACAACAGCCCTAAAGGCGTGACAAATGAAGCACTACGATTCATAGATATCCCGCATGTAAAAATCGTACCGAAAATGCGTAAGGCCAGGGTCGGCTTACTGGTAGGCCAGAGTAAAGTTGGCGACAGAGGTAAAATCGCCCGGTACTACGGACGTAGATGCGCCGTTACCCTGCAAATAGGCGGCATAGGTTAAGGTGTTGTCACCCTGCTGAGTTTTAGTGGCGGAACTCGGTGTGCCGAGCGGAATATTGGTGCCCTCATCATTGGTAATGGCGATTGCCGCACCGCTGGCGGTACCCACCAATGCCAGATAGCCTGGCTGAGCGCGAGACTCTGTTCCGGTAAATGTGATGGTGACCGTTTTATCCGTCAGGCCGGAGAGGTCGCAACTTTCCAGTTTGATATCAAACGACCTCGGACGCGACTTTCCCCCATTGGTCAATGCCTTATTCGAAATTTCACCAAGATCAACGGTCTGTTCAATGGTATCGGGGGTAATTGAACAAGGGGCATCAATAATTGCTCCGGTAAAGGTGACCTTGCCATGCCCCTGATCTGCCGCCTGTACCTGACCGGCGAGCATAGTGGTGGTCATGCCAAGAGCAAGGGCCCATTTACTTAATTGCATCGTTACTCATTCCTGTAAAAGTTAATAGTTATCACCAACGAACACTTAATTCACATAAAGTGTGGCGGGATTAATCTACTTAAGTTTTACGACTATGACTTTCAAAAAACGACATCACAGAAATATGTGTTATTCAGTAAAAATCGTTTTTTGCAAGAAGCCTACGATAGCTCATGACACTATGCTCTGCGTAAACTAAACCGGTGTTATTAACGGTTTTAATTTTATTTAACCTGATACGAAATGAGGAAATTATGTCGTTAACTGTACGTGAACAAAATCGATTTATTACTGCTCTGGATAACTTACGCACCTCAGACCGTGTGCATAAAAGCGATCTTAAAACCATCAATAAAACTCTCGATAAGATGGATAAGGTAGAGAATACTAAGGAATTACTCTCCACACTTAAAAATCGCATGCAAGATAGTTTTAATATTGATGATTCCAGTAATGTTAAATCTTTCATCGACAGTGTTAAAGGCAAGCTTGATCAGCAAAACTCGAAGATTCACGATAAAAAACTTATGCAGATCAATAATATTGGAAGCCGTATTTTACAGGCAAGCCAAAAACTTGAAGTTGAGAGTTACAGTAAGGAAATTAAACAACAGACATCTCTAGGGAAAGATGTTCTCGGAAGTGCAAAAACGGACAAAAGTCTGGTACATAAAATTATTGACCAAAGAAATGAATTCAAAAAACTGGTAGCCACTTCGAACGATAAACTTAGTCGCATTACGCCAGATGAAATCAGCAAAGATCAGGAAAAACGCATTCAAAATTTAACACAAGAAGCTAAAAGTGACATTGATAAATTAGGCACAAATATTCGTAGAATTAATAATCGTGAACCTGCACTGATTAAATTTTTAACAGAGCATGGCAAGCATCAAGTAATCAATGATTTAGAAAAGGCCAAGAGTAACCCCTATCTAAAAGCGGATATGGCTACCAGTCGATATGCAGAAAATAATTTTGGCACCCGGACTATTAAAGTGGAAGGACGACGCGAATGGTCTACCCCTATCAAAAAACAAGTATTGAGTGAAAGCGGAGAGATTTTCCTTAGCCGCATTGCAAAATATAACAATGCAAGCAAGGATCTGGCAAATGTCCAAAAACAGATTAAACAAATTGAATTTAGTAGAGATGCTAAAATTGAATCTATCAATTCAGAAACACGTTCGCCACAGCAACTGAAACATGATTCAAAAATTGCAGAGTATAACCACTCATACCAACAGAAAGGAGTTGTTGGAAAAGAATCACTGGCTAAAATTGGAGCCAAAATTAATTTCGTAGATAGAACCATCGAAAAAACAACAACACTTCAGAAAGCTATTCAACAGAAAGCAAAAGAGATGGCTGACCCTGAGGTTGAAAAGCTAGCCACTCGTCATAATGAGAGCATTGAGGAACTTGCCGAGAAGAAAGAAAAACTGGTAAATAGTTATAGTCGTCTTATCAATGCCGCAGAAACTGAAGTCAACTACACCAGTGACGTGGATACCGACAGCGAAAGTGATTACGAAAGTCACGCCTGATAATACTTGATGTTTTTCACACAAATCATGCCTGAAAATCCACGCCGCGGCGTGGATTTTTTATGTCTTGTTTTCCTACCCTGAATAGGTATTCATTTGTAATAGACTCACACACCTATGCCGAAAAACCGTCAATGAAATCCTGTAAATCATCCCCTCGAATCGGTTCCGAAATATAGTTCCCTTGGTAAAACGTAATACCTGATTCACTTAGTATCGTCGTTTTCTCGACGCTATCAACACCTTCAGCAATACAGTAGCGGTTTGTCAGCGCGCAGTAATAGGACAGACTTTTCACCAACGCCAGTGCCTCTTCATCCCGGCTCAACAGATCAACCACGCTCATATCCAGCTTGTAACCGTCAAACTGGAATTTTCTCACCGGAAAAATGACGCTATTGGTTGAGTAGCAATCATCAAGCACAATGCTAAATCCATGCTCCTGCAAATGAGCCAGATTTTGTATCGATTGCTCGTTGTGGTAAAGATCGTTACGCTCGTTGATCTCTAGCACGAACTTTTTAGCCCACGCCAGTGAGTGCAACTGCTTTTTTGCCGTCTCCAGCATTCTGACAAGCCCCTCATTATCAACCGTCGTAGATTCGATATTAATAGAGAAGAAATACCTGCCTTCATACAAATTGATGTAACTGACCGCCTTTTGAATAAGAAATGCCGTCAGTATGATCCACACATAGGGCGAATGTAGTCTTGGCAGGAATTCATCAGGTTTTAATACCTGGCCTTTACTATACCACCTGATTAATATCTCAAACCCTTCCAATTGATGAGTATCTTTAGTCACAGCCTGGAATACGACAAACAGTTCATTACTGTACAAAGCATGTGCAAACTCCCTCTCAAATGCGGAAAGTTTATTCAACATAGTCATCTCTCCTGTCGCCATGTCAGTTTTATCACGGGCACTTGAAAGCAAAAATGGTACCACTGACGCAACTTTCTTAATCCCAGAAAGCCGCTGGTTATAAAGTGTCTTTTTACTGACGCCCAAAGAAGCAGCTTGTGCTGTAATGTCACAGCCATAAAACGAGTCGACCAACACCTGCATTTCCTTTTTAGACAGCCCGTCTTTCTTACTTGCGAACTGCCTGCTTTCATGTTTCCCAAGGAAGAAACCCTCTGTCGCAGCTACCTGCTTAAGATACGGACAATACATTCTGCCCGGCAGCAAGAGTTCGGACAATTTTTCACATGGAAGATCTGATGGTGCAATATAAATGGCCGAGTGCTCTAGTTTGTTTTTAGCCACTTGAGATTTTATAACCTTCCAGAGCCATGATGCCGGGATACGGCTAATGATCAGAACCCAGAACATATGGCTTGAGTTATTAAACAGTGTAATTAAATACCGTAGGGTGGATAACATCCAATAAGGATCATTAGGAACATAAACCACAACGCGCTCATCCTCCCCAATCCTAACATTCTGGATGTTCTCTTGATTTTCGACATCTAACACCTCTACATTATTTTCTTCATCTAACATGGCAAGAAGACCATTTGTGGTCATAGAACACGGCGACAAAATATAGTCGATACATCTATACTGGAAATAACTTACATCTTTAGAATACATCCTTGCCTCATTCATTCTATGAGAATCAACTCCACTCGGCTCAGTCGTATTGAAAACAGTACTTTCATAATTATGAAAAATCATGAGAGCAGCCGTTTTAAACCGTACATTTCTCATTGATCTCGGGTGTTTAAAAAGTTTCTACGCAAGGTACAGTCGATATTTCTTGGGTTATTTTATAAAAAATAACGGCACACATCTTGCTTATTTAAATTAATAAACAAAAATTTAATAACCTTTAAATGCTGCCAAAATTAAATAACATTAATGCGCAATAATAAAAAACGGCATTGAAACCGTAATTAAACAAAGCAAACGGGAAGTGTCTGACAAGTTTTTTGATGGATATTGCTTCTCTGGCAACGTTAAGTTTCCAATCAATAACCTGACTTGTTCAACCTCGCTACATAAAAAATCATCACCAATAAGCCATAACCATCTCTAAGTAATTGTATTTATTGGTATAACATTTAACCATTATGAGCAACAAACCAAAAATAACAAACTTTATAGTCGCATTCATATGTTTTAGGATTTTTCCCAAAGAATGTGTTTTACACAGATTGTTTTGGGACGAATCTGATTTTATGTGAAAAAAATGAAAAAATTAAAGTTCTCGAGAAGTTAGACTTATCATAAATCGCGCAGGTTTTGAGCATCGCCGTCAATAATTGAACATATGGAATTGATCTGATTGGGGATATAAAAGGAGAGCGCGAACATCATCATTGAAAAATAAAAAACCAGGTAACAACAACCAAATTTGTAGGTTGATACAATCTATAAAAGACAAAATTCAAGATTCACATAACACCACTTGCTGTAAAAAACGCAGCTCCTACCTAGGAAATATTATGCAAACAAAATTCCTGATTCTTTCACTCGCTTTTATCTCAAGCTCAGCATTGGCGGCTTCCAGCAATACTGTACAGTTTCGTGGTGAAGTTAACTCGCAAACCTGCTCGGTAAATATTAACGGGAACCCAACGACACCCGTTGTATTGCTTCCTGCGGTGTCAACCACCAACCTTGCAACCGCTCAATCAACGGCTGGATCAACCAAGTTTACCGTCAATGTAACAGGATGTAACTCAACTTCGGCAGCGACAATCAAAACGGTATTCGCCGGCAACAATATCACGTCTGGCGGAAACTTAGGCAACACCGGCGGCACTGCAACAGGCGTGTCCATCCAGGTGCTGGATAGCGATGGCTCGACGCCACTGACCTTTGTCAATGGTTCAACGGTTCAAACCGCGTCATTTACTAAAGCCTCTAGCGACACCACGGCCTCACAAGACCTGACCGCTCGATACTATGCAGAAACAGCCAGCGTTACTGCCGGTTCTGTTATCGCATCAGCGCAATATTCTATCGCTTACCAATAAACCTACGGGCACATAGCAATATGTGCCTGACAAGAAGGCTAAGATGTTCCTCAGGACTCTCATTTCAATCCTCTTTATCTGCGCGATGAGTTTGCCCGCTGCGGCGAGCGTCGTGATGCAAAGTAATCGCGTCATTTATGACGCATCAGAGGCGCAGAGAAACATTAAATTTACCAACAATGATAATTTTCCATACATTGTTCAGGTATGGGCCTCTGCCTCAGACGACAAGCAACCCATTGCCAATGAAAATATTCCCTTTGCTGTTTCTCCGGGCATTTTCAAAATGCAAGGGAAGCAGGACCAGATCATTAATCTGCTTTACACTAATAGCAAACTAAAACTAGATAAAGAACAAATCTATTATCTGCATTTTACTCAAGTGCCGTCTGTTATTGCCGGCGATCGTGATAAAAATAAATTGGTTCTTATCGTTAACAGCGTGGTCAAGATCTTCTTGCGGCCGACGAATCTGTCAATTTCTTACGATAAAATGTTTGATTACATTCATTACTCCGTAACACGAGACACAACCGGCTGCAATTTGGTTATCGATAACCGCTCACCCTACTATTTAAATAGTATTGGGCTCACCACCGCGCTGAACTCGCCGCCTAAAAATACGGCAATGAAAATGATTGCACCGTTGTCACAATATACGTTGCAAACTGCCTGCGTCAATTCAGGGGCTAAACCAGAAGTTAGTATTAGTTTTATCAATGACTATGGTGTTGTGCAAAAGCAAACACTTAAAGAAAAGTGATTAGCATCGATGAAAAGCATGTCAAAACAAGCTGTGTTGATTATTTTATCGTATCCACTATCATTTATAGCTAATGCTGATACGAATAATTCTGACATCAATGATAATGACTATGTTTTCGATACTACCCTCCTGAAAGGGAGTGGCCTTCCCGTAGATGATATTATTAACTATTTAGCAAATGATAAAGTTAAGCCCGGCACCTATTCTATGGATGTGCAGCTTAACGGCGTATTCTTATTTCATGATAATGTTATTTTCCGGGCCAAGGGCAATGACACATTACCTTGTTTTTCTATACGCCAGATCTCGCAGTTACCCTTAAAAGAGCCGATACAACAAAGCGCTGTCGATACTTGCGCAACGCTACAGGATTATCTCCCCAAAGCAGGCTTGACGACGGATATGCGAACAATGGTCGTTGATATCAGCTTGCCCGAAACCGAACTTAAAACCCTTCCCCGGGGCTACGTTGATCCCGAAGATCTCACCCCCGGAGAGACAATGTTTCTCTCCAACTATAGCGTTAACCAGTATTACTCCCGCTTTAATAGCTCAGGGGCCAGTGATTACTCTTCCTCGTGGGTCGGGCTCAATAATGCCATCAACTTTGGCACCTGGCAGTTACACCAGCAAGGTTCGTGGTCGCACAGCAATCCGGGGCGCACTATTTGGTCAACCAATCGCGCTTATGTGCAAAAAGCAATCGTGCCTATTAAAAGTACTTTAATCGTTGGCGATAGCTACTCAACCACCAATCTATTCTCGGGAATCGCATTCCGTGGGATTGCCCTGAGTTCAGACGATCGCATGCTGCCACAATCACAACAAGGATACGCACCGGTTATCCGAGGAGTGGCGAAGAGTAACGCCAAGGTGACGGTAAGCCAAGGTCAGGCCATCATTTATGAAAGCACCGTCCCGCCTGGCGCGTTTGAGATTAACGATCTGTACCCGGTCTCCTACTCCGGCGACCTCGCTGTGGTCATAAAAGAAGCGGATGGCACCTCAAACAGCTTTACGGTGCCTTATGCCGCAGGCCCAGAATCCGTTCGTCAGGGAATGTTTAAATATTCCACGATCCTCGGGCAGTCACGTTACGTCGGTGATGATGACACCTTCGCTGAATTAACCGCACAATATGGTATTAGCAATAATATTACTGCCAATATGGCAAGTCGGGTTGCGCAGGGCTATTTGTCCGGCGTTATCGGCACCGTTTATTCATCTTCGTTTGGGGCTTTTGGCCTCGACTCCACCTTTTCTCAGGCCAGCTTACCTGATGGAGATCAGACCGGATGGATGTTCCATGCAAGTTACAGTAAAAGAATTGTGCCAACCAACACCACTATTGCCATCGCGGGCTACCGTTATTCAACTTCGGGATACCGTGATCTCTCTGATGTGCTCGGAATACGCAAAGCATGGAAAGAGGATAATGAACAGAGCTGGGTATCAACGACGCTAAACCAATCTTCCCGATTTGAAGTCTCGGTAACGCAGGATCTTGAACTGCTGGGCAGCATCTGGCTTTCCGGGTCATCTCAGGAATACAGGGATGGCCGAAATAGCGATCGGCAATATCAGTTCGGCTACAGTAAGCAATTTTCTAATGGCGTCACGGTGAATGCCTCAGTAGCGCGTACCCGATACAGCGAAGCGTCAAGCAACGCCATTAATGGCGGCATCGGCTATGACAACTACATCAACAACTATTATACCGCTAATCAGCAAACCCTAAGCTCAGTGTCTATTTCTATCCCATTTGGGGCGAGTCGCCAGCATACATTGAGCAGTACCTACACCCAGCAAAATGGTTTGGGTTCATCGCTGCAATCAACCTTATCAGGCGTCACAGAGACTGAGCAGCCTATCAGTTATGGCCTGACCTATTCACGGGATTACACGCACAGTAACGCGGTCGGGGGAACGCTGCAGACCTCAACCAGTATCGGCTCATTGCAGGGAACATTGTCGCATGCGAAAAGCTATTCTCAGGGATCCGCTGGGTTGCAGGGGGCGATTGTCGTCCACAAAGACGGTATTACCGCCGGGCCTTATTTAGGTGAGACCTTCGCCTTAATTGAAGCGAAAGGCGCAAGCGGCGCAAAAATTTCCGGCAGCCAGAATACGACGGTCGATAGATTTGGATTTGCCTTAAGCCCGTCCGTTGCCCCTTATCAGTACAATAATATTGCGTTGGATTCAGCGAATATTAATTCAAATGCTGAAATTGTTTCAGGCAGTCAGCGCGTCGCCCCACTGGCCGGAGCGATGGTGCGGGTGAAATTCAGCGTGCTGCATGGCTATCCAATGCTAATCAACATCGGTTATGTCGAGGACCTTCCTATCGGCGCAACGGTTTACAACAAACAAAATAATCCTGTTGGCACCGTTGGCCAGAATAATCAGGCGTGGGTCCGTAACGACAAGCTTAGCGATAATTTGATCGTAAAATGGGGAGGCAATAACTCTTGTACTCTGCATTACGCCATTTCTGAACCAGAAGAAAACGCCGCTATTATCAAGACGCGTGGAGAATGCAAATAATGACGTATAAAAGACCCTACTTCTTCTTCGGGATCTTCGTAATCCTCTTTTTATCGATAACACATGCTCAGGCAACCTGTACCCGTAAATCCTCTATTGATGCCGGGTGCGATAGCTGTGGAGTCGGTATCGGGCTTGGCAACGTCAATATCACCAGTGCCTATTTACAGCCGCCAGGAACACCTTTAGCCAGTACGGTTTTTAGTATTACAACAGCAACACGATACAGCAGCAGCGGTGCCGGTGACCTGGTATTATATGAATGTGATGCCGCCGATGCGGGGAATATTTATGAAGTCTTTGCCACCAATGGCGACGATCGCGTCGGAGGGTATTACGACCTGGGCGCAACGGACGGCAATCCGAATTACTACGCCACCTATTTTCCCTATGTCGGCATCAAGCTGACGCATATTAACTCAGGTCTCCCTATTACCCGCTATTGGCAGCAGTACCCTATCACCCAATATGCGACGGTCGGCAATAAGATTCAGATACGGGTGAAAGATTTTAGCGCCATACGCGCCGACCTGATCAGAATCAGCACATTACCCGGCGCCGGAAAAAGTTACTATTGTGGTGCCTATAGCGCCAGCAATCCTTATGCCGGTATGGCCTCCGCCACAGGGACCTCAAGCTATAGCTGTATTCAACCGAATGGTTACGTCACCTTTAAAGGCCCCGGCATTGCCACCGACACGATAGGCTCTGACTCGGCGGATAACTATTCCACCTGGGGCACCGGACGTTGGATAGCCATGGGCATGGGGACATCCCCGGTATCTACGCTGACGCATACCGCCACCTGTGTGGCGCGGAATGTCACGCCTTTAGTGTTATTACCGACCATCAGCATTCAATCACTTGAGAATGGTGGCGTTTCGCAATCCAATTTTACCGTGTCGATTGAGTGCGATAATTCCGCCGTCTCGGGGGTTTCATCGGGGGGGACGGCACTTGGGCTCCAGGTTCCTTACGAGAGCTACTTAGCGGCAAATAAGCTGGGATTAGTCAACGCATCCGGCGGTGTCAGCTATCTGCTTTCCGACGGCTATGGCACAGATGCCACTATCGCCACCGGCGTCGGCATCGCGCTTGGTAACGCGGCAACCGGTACAACGATGAATTTTTTAGGCTGGGGAGTCTGCACATCACTTGCCTGTCCAAGTGGGAATGATGTTGGCTGGTATTCCGTGCTGAACGGCGCATCCTCATCGGGCAGCCTGGCCAGCGGATACACCAGCTATAACACCGTCCTCACCGCGACATTGAAAAAGCTACCAGGACAAACTGTCACCGCTGGGAAAGTCAGCGCTAAGGCCTATGTTTGGGTAAGGGTTCAATGATGATTAAACTTACGCTTTTCAGTTTACTGCTGGTGACACTCAACGGTTATGCCGGGATGCTGGTTGATAAAACCAGAGTAATCTTCCCGGAAGGCGACGTGACGCAAAGTTTGAATATCATGAACGTTAACCACTACCCGTCCTTTGTCCAGCTGTGGGTCGATTCCGGTGAGATAAATAACTTCAAGCAGAGCCACGAAGCGCCGTTTCTCCTTATTCCGCCTATTTTTAACTTACGGGCTGATGAAATAAAGTCAGTCAAAGTGATTTACAACGGTAAACCGCTACCGGCAGATAGGGAGAGTCTTTACTGGATCAATATCTATGAAGTTCCCGCAGTCAAAGAGACATTAAGTCAGGAACAATTCCTGTTGATGTCGATGAAAACGCAGATGAAAGTTATTTACCGACCAAAATCTCTCAACGGTGATGTCAGCAAGGCGGGACAATCTTTGTCATGTTCAGTCCGGCATGACAAAACCCTTTCCTTAGTCTGTCGCAATAACACGGGTTATTTTTTGTCCTATAAAGATATCCATGTTATTTCAGACCAGCGGGGATACAAGGCAACCGCCGATCTCGACTTAATGATAAAACCGTTCTCAGAGAATCACTTTGCCCTTGTCGAAATGCCAATCTCCGTGAGGAATAAAGAAAATCAGATAGATTTCTCATTGATTGATGACAAAGGCGAAATTAACAGCATCAGCCAAAAATTGTCACCCTAAGTCAGGAGGTGACCGTTTTGTTCGCACCGCGCCATCAGAAAATCCTAAGCATCGTCGATACGCATTTTTTTATTCCAGCGCCGCCCACCAAAAGTTATTATCCTGTGAAACAAATAACAGGATAGATGGATGTTAACAGACACAGCGGCCTCACCACGCAATGCGGCCACAGCACAATTTCGCGGCGGAATAATGGCCTGCCTGCCAACCATTCCCGGTTACTGGAGCATCGGTTTTGCCGCTGGCGCTATCGGGACGCTCGCCGGGTTCACCACCCTTCAAACCGCCCTGCTCGCAACCCTGCTGTATGCCGGTTCCGCGCAGTTCTTATTCTACTCGTTGTGGGCTGCGGGCGCGGAAGTCGCGTCGGTGGTGCTGAGCGTACTGCTGGTGAATCTGCGCTACCTGCTAATGAGTTCAGCCATGAGCGTCTACTTTCGCGAGCAGACCACATGGCAGAAAATCGTCAGCGGACTGCTACTGACCGATGAAACCTTTGGCGTGGCGGTACAGCATGGCAGCCCTCAAAGTAAAGTCTCGTTCGCGTGGATGTTTGGCCTAAACGTTGCCGCGTGGTTGAACTGGATCCTGGCTTGCGTCATTGGCGCGGGGCTGGCGTCGGCGCTCCCTCCGGCTCTGATGGAAGGGCTGAGCTTTAGCCTGGTATCGATGTTTATCGGGCTGGTGTTGATGCTGTGGTTTGCCAGTCGTCGCAAGCTGCTGGAATCATTCAGTATTGCCGCCGCAGTTGTTATCACACTGTCGATGTCCGGACACGCCGATACCAGCGTTATCGTTATTGTGGCTGCCTCCGTTTCCGCAAGCCTTGCCACGCTAGGGCTGCGTTTCTTCTTTAAGCAGGAGCAATAGTATGGAACGCAATATTCTGCTGGCTATTATTGCTTCGGCGCTGGTCACGGCATTAATGCGCGTGGTACCGGTGCTTTTACTGTCAAGATTCCGCATGCCGCCGTCCGTACAACAGTGGCTGAGCTTTATTCCCGCAGCCATTATGGCGGCCATCATCACCGCCGAACTATTAGGAAAACCGGCAATGACGACCAGCGGGGTCAGTATTTCACTACTCGCCGCCGCTATCGCCACGCTGGTTGGAATCTTAAGCCGCAGTCTGTTTGCTACCGTCCTCGCCGGGATGGTGGCTTTTACCGGGCTGAGCTACTTGTTGGCCTGAATATCCGGCCCGGTGAGCACCGGGCCTGTCCTTACTCTGCCACGACCGGTTTAACCCGGACCCCGGCAAAGACCACCCCCATCGCCACCACCAGTAATACTCCACTGGCGGTAAAGACGCCGCTGGCACCGTTCATATCAAAGACCACACCTCCGCCTGCCGCACCGGCGCTTATCGCCAGTTGAATAGACGCCACCAGCAATCCGCCCGCACTTTCCGCCTCATCGGATACCGTGGTCGCAAGCCAGGTCGACCAGCCTACCGGTACCAGACCGAAGGCAAATCCCCATAGCGTGACCAATAGACCATCGACCAACGCCAGATGACCAAAGGCAACCATCAGTAACGCCAGCACGCCCATCGCAAACGGAACTAATGCCAGCGTTAATCGCAGATTCCGCGCCAGCAGATGTCCTGCAATCGAGGTGCCGATAAAGTTCGCCACACCGAATCCCAACAGGATCAGTGAAACTGTTTCTACACTGGCCTGCCCTACCGTTTCCAGGAAAGGACGAAGATAGGTAAAGAAGGCGAAATGACCGCTGAAAATAAAAATCGTCGCCAGCAGGCCACCGACCATTCCTGGCCGACGCAGCACCCGAAGCAGCGTACTCAGGCTGCCGCTGTTTTCCGGACGCATCGACGGTAAAACCCACAATTGCCAGAGCAATGCCAGCACCCCAGGCACCACGCACAAAATAAAGACATTACGCCAGCCAATCAGACTCCCGAGATAACTGCCCAACGGCGCCGCCACCACGGTGGCTATCGACACACCAGCGAAGATAATGGAGAGCGCTTTCGGTACATCGCGTGCAGGGACCAGGCGTATTGCCGTCGCAGTCGACATCGCCCAGAACCCACCGATAGCGACCCCAAGCAGTAAGCGCCCCGCCAGTAACACATGCAGCGAAGGCGCAAAAGCGACCAGCAGGCTGGAAATAATTTGCAGCAGCGTAAAGAACATCAACACCCAGCGGCGGTCAATACTTTTGGTGGCTGAGGTAATAAGTAGCCCGGTCACCAGGGCCACTAACGCGGTCGCCGTGACCGTCTGTCCGGCCAGTCCTTCACTGATGCCGAGGCTTTGTGCCATCGGCGTCAGAAGACTTGCCGGTAAAAACTCAGCGGTAATCAGGCCAAAAACCCCCAGAGCCAGTGACCAGACGGCTTTCCAGGCCGGTTTTGCGGGCGCCAATGACCCGCTTGTTGCGGCATTCGAATTCATCTGTGACTCTCCAGTTATAAAAATGTGATATACGTCGCAAAGCATAGAAAGTTCTGGCTGGACGATCTATGATGGATAATCTTCATTTTTTGATAATTCGTCCGGAGTTAAGCCAATGGCCCTCAATCCCCCCGATATGATCAGCGAACTGCTCCGTGGAATGCGTCTTTCCGGCGTGAACTATCGGCGGTTTGAAGCCAGCGCCCCGTTCGGGGTGTCATTCGGTGATGTGCCCGGCAAAGCCCAGTTTCATTTTGTCAGCCGGGGGCCTGCTATTTTGCGGATGCAAAGCGGCGCACGGTTTAGCCTGAATGCCGGTGACGCGGTCTTCATCCCCCACGGCGAGGCGCATGCCCTGCTTTCAGATGAATCGGCAGTGGTCACGCCAATAACCGATTTTCCCAGCGAGCCTATCTGCAATCAGGTGCAGGATATTCACTGCCAGGGCTGTCCAGACAGTGAAAATGTGGTCATCTTTACCGGATGTATGAATTTTGATTTAGGTGGGATGCAGCCTCTGGTCAAAGCGATGCCGGAGGTGATGATGGTCAGTAGCCTCATGTCCGCGCGCCCGGAAATACAACCACTGCTGGCGGCGATGGAGCGAGAGTCGTTGAGTCGTCAGGTAGGTTTTGCCGGGATCCTCGCTCGGCTGGCTGATGTGGTGGCGGCACTGATCGTGCGCGGCTGGGTGGAAAATGGCTGCGGTAAAGGAACCGGCTGGATTCAGGTACTCCGCGACCCTCGCCTTAGCCGCGCGATTTATGCCATGCACGAACAGCCCGGCGTAAACTGGAGCGTCGCCGACCTTGCCAAAGAAGCCGGAACGTCGCGATCGGTCTTTGC
>Ga0308165_1004195_pt1 | contig 14523 bp, 13 predicted proteins | sample PhyWR2_FD_201032 | JGI IMG/M metagenome (GOLD analysis project Ga0308165, IMG submission 201032) | Phyllosphere microbial communities from UC Gill Tract Community Farm, Albany, California, United States - DLSLW.R2 | ecosystem: Host-associated > Plants > Phyllosphere > Unclassified | place: USA...
ACCCAGATCGGCTGGAATCGGGAGAGTTCTTCCAGGGATTCGATTTCTTCCTGGAAAAGCCGGCCATTGGCGAGCGTGAAAATGTTGAGCATGACAGGCGGCTGGTGACTGGGCGTGGGCTTGCGCCGGGCAAGGCTCGGGCCTTATGGCGCAAGGGCGGGCTGGATGGATGAAGGCATCGCTTTCAACCCGCTTCCTGACGTTTACACAGCGTCTGTCTGCGGCGTTGAAAGCGGCCAACTGGGACTGCTTTCCAAGGTTGTCTCCGTAACAAATAAGGCGCGATTATGGCATTGTGAAAGCCATTTATCCACCGCGAAAACCACCGATGCAAAGGCGGTGCTGGTGGGTGAATGTTTTGCCAAAAGATGGCTTGCAGCCCGGGAAAACGCAAGGTCTCGCCCTTGGCCGAACGGGAATCAGTCACCGCCAGCAAGGGTTTTTCAAGATGGCCAGCAAGATGTGTTTTGTGCCTTTTTAACAAAAAACAGGACTTTGTAACCTAGCTGTATTTAGGTTCCTAGAAAAATTGGCTTTTAAGTGAAATTAAAGAAAATTGACGCCGGTTTTTGGATTTTCTTGAAATCTGCCTGAAGCGATGAATTAAAAGGTTACCCTTTTATGGGCATTGGATGGCTTGCAATTCAAAGTTTTCGCGGGCATAGTAAAGCCAAGAGAGTGTCCCGTTTGCTGCTTTGGTCTTTGCATCTGGCGGCGTTTTTCAACCAGTCCAACTTTGGAAAAAAGGAGTCTCTTTATGAACTTGACGATTAGCGGCCATCACCTTGAGGTTACCCCTGCGCTTCGCGGTTATGTGATGAGCAAGCTTGACCGGATTACCCGGCATTTTGACCAGGTGGTCGATGTCAGGGTGATTCTGGCCTTGGACAACATGACCGAGAAGGAAAAGCGCCAGCGGGCCGAATGCAATGTGCATGTCAAGGGCCGCGATCTGTTTGCTGAAAGCTCTCATGCCGATCTGTATGCCGCTGTTGATGAACTGGCCGACAAGCTGGACAGGCAGGTTGCCCGCTATAAGACAAAGGTTCAGGACCACGGCCATGTCTGCGTAAAACGCGTGGAAGCCTCTCTTTAGCCTGGCCTGGTCCATGCCGCTCTTCGCGGTCTTTTGACAGGCTCGCAGGAAGCACCAGAATCCCTTAAAAAACACCCATCCATCCCGGTCCGCTTTCGAGACTGAAGCGTAAAGTGTTGTACATGCAAGCCGTTTGCGATGCAAACGGCTTTTTTCTGTCCTGTTTTAGATCAATCCCTTGTAAAGTGCATAATTCGGCGACTAAAAGAGCGTTATGAACCGTCTTTCGCAAATTTTGCCCCCTCCCCAAGTCCTGGTCCGCGTAGAAGCGACCAGCAAGAAGCGTGCGTTTGAAGAGGCCGGCCTGCTGTTTGAAAACCTGCATGGCCTGAATCGTTCGCTGGTCACTGACAGTTTGTTTGCGCGCGAGCGTCTGGGCTCGACTGGCCTGGGCCATGGCGTTGCCATTCCGCATGGCCGCATCAAGGGCCTGAAGACGCCCATGGCTGCTATTTTTCAATTGCAGGTGCCCATCGGTTTCGATGCCCCGGACGAGCTGGCTGTCAACCTGCTGGTGTTTTTGCTGGTTCCCGAAGCAGCGACGCAAAAACACCTGGAAATACTTTCTGAAATTGCCGAATTGCTGAGCGACAGCGCCTTGCGCGAACAGCTCAAAACCATTTCCGATGCGGCAGCGCTTCATCACCTGATCGCTTCCTGGCATTCCTCCCACGAAGTCAGCTCATGAGTTTTGCCTACTTGGCTGACAGCCTGGCATGAAGCCCACGGTTGTCAGCGCCGATGTTCTTTTTGAAGACCATCGGACCACCCTGAAATGGGAATGGGTTGCGGGTCTGGGCGCCTCGGAACGGCGTTTTGACGAAGTGGCGATCAGCGAGGCGCGCTCCGGCGCCGACTTGGTCGGTTACCTCAACTACATTCATCCCTACCGGGTGCAGATTCTGGGAACGCGCGAAGTCGCCTACCTCACCCAGGCCAGCGCCGAGGACACCGCACGCCGGATTTCACGCATCATCACGCTGGAGCCGCCCGTGCTCGTGGTGGCCGATGGCCAGACGGCGCCCGACACGCTGCTGTCCATGTGCGAACGCGCCCAGTTGCCCATGTTCGCCACGCCGGAGTCGGCCGCCTTCGTGATCGATGTGTTGCGCGCCTATTTATCCAAGCATTTTGCCGAGCGCACGTCGATGCACGGCGTGTTCATGGACATTCTGGGCATGGGCGTCATGATCACCGGCGAGTCTGGTCTGGGCAAAAGCGAGCTGGGTCTGGAGCTGATCTCGCGCGGCCATGGGCTGGTGGCCGATGACGCCGTGGATCTGTTTCGCATCAACCAGACGGCCATCGAGGGGCGCTGCCCCGACCTGCTGCAAAACCTGCTGGAAGTGCGCGGCATCGGCCTGCTCGACATCAAGGCGATTTTTGGCGAGACGGCCGTGCGCCGAAAAATGCGCCTGGTCATGATCGTCCATCTCGTGCGCCGCGAAACGCTGGAGCGCGACTACGAACGCATTCCCTACGAGCCGCTCACGCAGGATGTGCTGGGCGTGCCGGTGCGCAAGGTCATCATCCAGGTGGAGGCGGGCCGCAACATCGCCGTGCTGGTCGAAGCCGCCGTGCGCAACGCCATCTTGCAGCTGCGCGGCATCAACACCTACCAGGAATTCGTCGAGCGCCACCGCCGAGCCATGGAGCAGGACGACTGAGCAACGGCTACGGCATGAATGCTATTAAAATAATAGCTAACTGTGCAGGTGCTGCAAGCGCAAAAAGCCGAAATGGCCTATATTTTCTGAAATTTCACGCGTGATGGTGCCTAGCGGGCGTTGCGCCCAGGCGATTGGGGCATTCGGGCTTGGTGCAATTGGCGTAGATCGACAGCGAATGGTCGGCAATGACAAAACCCTTGAGATCGGCAACCGCGTTCTGGCGCTTTTCAATCTCGGCGTCATAAAACTCCTCGACCTTGCCGCAGTCAAGGCACACCAGGTGGTCGTGGTGCTGGCCTTCATTGATTTCATACACCGCCTTGCCCGATTCGAAGTTGCTGCGGTTGAGCAGCCCCGCCTGCTCGAACTGCATCAGCACGCGGTACACCGTGGCCAGACCGATGTCCGAGCGCTCTTCAAGCAGGACGCGAAAAACATCTTCGGCCGTCATGTGGCGCTGCTTGCCGGCCTGGAAGATCTCCAGGATCTTCAGCCGCGGCAAGGTGGCCTTCAGGCCGGTGTTTTTCAGCTCATCAATGTTGTTCATGCGAATGCCTCGGGGAGAAAGGGGGCGGGCTGCGGACGGCATGAAAGCGCGCCTGAAAACACCCTGCCGCTACAATGATTGATCATATCGCTACACCTTTGACTATGCCCGCCATGCCTGCAAATCCTCATTCCAGCACCCGAAAACTCCTGCTTGCCGGGGCTTGCTTGGTGCTGGCATCGTGCAGCAGCACCACACTCAGCAGCAGCTCGGTCAATCCGGTCAACTGGATCACGCCTTACAAGGTCGATGTCATCCAGGGCAATTTTGTTTCGAAGGAGCAGGTTGCGCAGCTGCAGGCCGGCATGACGCGCGATCAGGTCAAGGCGCTGCTGGGCACACCCCTGATGGCCAGCCTGTTCCATGCCGACCGCTGGGATTATGTGTTCACGCTCAAGCGCCAGGGCGTCGATCCGCAGTCTTTCAAGTACACGGTGTTCTTTAAGGGCGATCAACTCGAGAGCTTCTCGGGCGATGCCATGCCCAGCGAGGCCGAATTCATCTCCACCCTGTCCACCAAGCGCAAGCTGGGCAAGGTTCCCGTCCTCGAAGCGACCGAGGAGCAGCTCAAGGCGGCGGAAAAAACGCCCGCTTCCGCCTCCGCCGAGGCTTCTTCCCAGACCGCCAGCGCACCGGTTGCAGCGCCGGCTGCCGTCTATCCACCCCTTGAAAGCCCCCAGAAGTGAATACTTCCTTCACCCAGGAGCGTCCCTTGCGGATCGCCATTGCCGGAGCCAGCGGCCGCATGGGCCAGATGCTGATCGAGGCATTGAATGCCAGCGCCGACTGCCTGCTGACCGGCGCGCTTGACGTGCAATCGAGCACCGCCATCGGCACCGATGCCAGCGCATTTTCCGGCCGGGCCAGCGGCGTGCCCATCAGCGCAGATCTGCGCGAAGGGCTGAAAAACTCCAGCATTCTGATCGACTTCACCCGGCCCGAGGGCACGATGGCCCACCTGGCCATGTGCCGCGAGCTCGGCGTCAAGATGGTCATCGGCACCACCGGTTTTTCCGAGGCGCAAAAGGCCGAGATCGCTGCCGCCGCCCAGGACATCGCCATCGTCATGGCGCCCAACATGAGCGTGGGCGTGAACGTCACGCTCAAGCTGCTGGAGATGGCGGCCAAGGCGCTGGCCACCGGCTACGACATCGAGATCGTCGAGGCGCACCACCGCCACAAGGTCGATGCGCCCTCGGGGACTGCGCTCAAGATGGGCGAGGTGATCGCCGGCGCGCTGGGCCGCGACCTCAAGGACTGCGCGGTCTATGCGCGCGAAGGCGTGACCGGCGAGCGCGACCCGTCGAGCATCGGCTTTGCCACCATTCGCGGCGGCGACATCGTGGGCGACCACACGGTGCTGTTTGCCGGCACCGGCGAGCGCATCGAGATCAGCCACAAGTCCTCCAGCCGGGCAACCTATGCCCAGGGCAGCCTGCGCGCCGCCCGCTTTCTGCACGGCAAGGCGAGCGGCCTGTTTGACATGTTCGATGTGCTCGATCTGAAGTGACGCCGGCATGAGCCTGCTGGCCCTCGTCACGCAAGGCAGCCCCGTCAGCCAAGGCGCAGCCCTGCTGCTGCTGGCCATGTCGGTGGCCAGCTGGGTCGTCATCCTGTGGAAGGCCTGGCTGCTGCAGCGGGCCGTGGGCGACGTGGCGCGCAGCACGGCCGCTTTCTGGCAGTCGCCTTCGGTGGAATCGGCCTGCGACAAGGTCGCCGCGTTTGACCGGGAGGCCCTGGTGCTGCCGCTGCTCAGGGCCACGCAGACCCAGGCGCGCGGAACGCTGGCCACGGCCGGCGATAAGGCCGCGCAACTCACCCGCGTGCTGCGCGACGCGCTGCATGCCGTGCTGCGCAAACTGCAGTTTGGCCAGGTTCTGCTGGCCACGGTCGGCTCCACTGCGCCTTTCGTCGGCCTGCTGGGAACCGTCTGGGGCATCTACCATGCGCTGACCGGCATGGCGACGGCGGGGCAGGTCACCATCGACCAGGTGTCCGGCCCGGTGGGCGAGGCCCTCATCATGACCGCCGCCGGCCTGGCGGTGGCGATTCCGGCGGTGCTGGCGTACAACGTGTTCGGCCGCAGCATCGGGCGCATCGAGGCCGATCTGGAGGGATTTGCCTTCGACCTGCGCGAACTGCTGGCCGGCAATGCCCACATCAAGGCCACCACCGAACACGGCGCCGGGCTGCCCCAGGCCAGCCAAGCCCTTTCGGACATCATTCAGTGACTTTTGGCCGCCTTGAGCGCGCCCAGAGCGCGCCGCCCATGAGCGACATCAACGTCACGCCGCTGGTGGACGTGATGCTGGTGCTGGTGGTGATTTTCATCCTCACGGCGCCTTTGCTGGCCAGCGCCATCCGGCTGGACCTGCCCAAGGCCGAGGCCGCCAAGGCCGTCGATGCGCCCCGGTTTGTCACGCTGGTGCTGGACAAGGCCGGCCAGGCTTTCCTGAACGACAGGCCGCTGGCATTGCCGGAACTGGCGCGCCAGCTGCGCCAGACCGCCAGCCAGTATCCAGACACCGAGGTGCAACTGCGCGCCGATGAAGACGTGCCCTATGGCAAGGTCGTGGAAGTCATGGGCTTGGCGCAAAAAGCCGGGCTCAGCCGCATCGGTTTTGTCGCCGAGCCTGCGCCGGCATCCGCTTTGGCTGCACCGGCACGCCGCTAGGACGAAATTCGCCCGGCTGGAAATCAGGACGGTCGGCAAGCCTGGAAAATGTTGCTATTTAATTAATAGCGTCCGGTGCAGATGCTGCCTGCGCAAGCGGCCTGTTTGATGTTGAAAATTTTGTTTGTGGGACAGCGCGGCTGGGCGCTGGGCGGCATGACGTTGTCCAGCCTCTAAAATCATGTGTTTGCAGCCCCCGGCTGCCCGCCCCGCGTCCGGGGTTCTTTCTTTCCGGTAGCCAGACTTTTTCATGCAAGACAAATACAACCACCTCGACGTCGAGCGCAGCGCGCAAACCCACTGGAATGCGCTTGACGCCTACCGCGTGAGCGAGGACGCGAGCCGCCAGAAATACTACGCCTGCTCCATGCTGCCGTACCCCAGCGGCAAGCTGCACATGGGCCATGTGCGCAATTACACCATCAACGACATGCTGGCGCGCCACCTGCGCATGAAGGGTTACAACGTCCTGATGCCCATGGGCTGGGACGCCTTTGGCCTGCCGGCCGAGAACGCCGCCCTGAAAAACGGTGTGCCCCCGGCGCAGTGGACCTACGACAACATCGCCTACATGAAAAAGCAGATGCAGGCGATGGGGCTGGCCATCGACTGGAGCCGCGAAGTCACCACCTGCGATCCTGACTACTACAAATGGAACCAGTGGCTGTTCTTGAAAATGCTGGACAAGGGCATCGCCTACCGCAAGACCCAGGTGGTTAACTGGGACCCGGTGGACCAGACCGTGCTGGCCAACGAGCAGGTGATCGACGGCAAGGGCTGGCGCACCGGCGCCACAGTGGAAAAGCGCGAGATTCCCGGCTATTACCTGAAGATCACCGACTATGCCGACGAACTGCTGGGCAGTGTGCAGGACAAGCTGCCCGGCTGGCCCGAGCGCGTCAAGCTGATGCAGGAGAACTGGATCGGCAAGAGCGAAGGCGTGCGCTTTGCGTTCACGCACGACATTCGCGATGCGGGCGGCGCCTTGATCGGCGATGGCCGCATGTATGTGTTCACCACGCGCGCCGACACTATCATGGGCGTGACCTTCTGCGCCGTGGCGCCCGAGCATCCGCTGGCCGTGCATGCCGCTGCAAGCAACCCGGCGCTGGCGGCGTTCATTGAAGAATGCAAGTCTGGCGGTACGACCGAGGCCGAGCTGGCGACGCAGGAGAAAAAGGGCCAGCCCACGGGCCTCTTCGTCACGCACCCGCTGACGGGCGAGCAGGTTGAAGTCTGGGTCGGCAACTACGTCCTGATGAGCTACGGCGACGGCGCTGTGATGGGCGTGCCGGCGCACGATGAGCGGGACTTTGAATTCGCCAAGAAGTACGGCCTGCCGATCAAGCAAGTCACCGACGTCAAGGGCAAGCCCTACAGCTTGGAGGCGTGGGCCGACTGGTATGGCGACAAGCAGCAGGGCGTGGCGATCCACTCGGGCAAGTACGACGGGCTGGGCTTCAAGGCGGCGGTCGATGCCGTGGCCGCCGACCTCGCTGCACTTGGCCTGGGCGAGAAAAAGACCACCTGGCGCCTGCGCGACTGGGGCGTGAGCCGCCAGCGCTACTGGGGCACACCGATCCCGATCATCCACTGCCCTGAGCACAGCGCGGTGCCGGTGCCCGAGCAGGACCTGCCCGTGGTGCTGCCAATGGATTGCATCCCCGACGGCTCGGGCAATCCGCTGCACAAGCACGAAGGCTTTCACGCCGGCGTCACCTGCCCGGTCTGCGGCCAGCCGGCCCGGCGCGAGACCGATACCATGGACACGTTTGTGGACAGTTCCTGGTATTTCATGCGCTATTGCGATCCGAAGAACACCGAGGCGATGGTGGCCGAAGGCGCCGACTACTGGATGCCAATGGACCAGTACATCGGCGGCATCGAGCATGCGATCCTGCACCTGCTCTACGCGCGCTTCTGGACCAAGGTGATGCGCGACCTGGGCCTGGTCAAGGTGGATGAGCCCTTCACCAAGCTGCTGACGCAGGGCATGGTGCTCAACCACATCTACTCGCGCCGCACCGACAAGGGCGCCAAGGAATACTTCTGGCCGCACGACGTCGAGCATGTGCTGGACGAGACCGGCAAGATCACCGGCGCGCGGCTGAAAAATGCGGTGGGCGACCTGCCCGTGGGCACGGTCATCGACTACGAGGGCGTGGGCACCATGTCCAAGTCCAAGAACAACGGCGTCGATCCGCAGGACATCATCGAAAAGTACGGCGCTGACACGGCGCGCCTGTACACCATGTTCACCGCGCCGCCCGAGGCCACGCTGGAGTGGAACGACGCCGGCGTGGAAGGTTCGTACCGCTTCCTGCGCCGCGTCTGGAATTTCGGCGCCAAGCTTTATGCTATGAATTCAGTAGCTGAAGGCCAAGGTGTAGCAAGCGCTGCAGCCGGTTTTGACAAGGAAACCAAGGCGCTCAGGCTGGAAGTGCATACGCTGCTGAAACAGGTGGACTACGACTACCAGCGCATGCAGTACAACACCGTGGTCTCCGGCGCCATGAAACTGCTCAACGCGCTGGAAGACTTCAAGGGCACGGCGTCGGCCGCATCGGCGGCGGCGCTGCGCGAGGGCTTTGGCATCCTGCTGCGCTGCCTGTACCCGGCCACGCCGCACCTGGCCCATGCGCTGTGGTCCGGGCTCGGCTATGCCGCGCAGGGCGGCGAGTTGCTCGATGCGGCTTGGCCCGAGGTCGATGCCAGCGCCCTGCAGCGGGACGAGATCGAGCTGATGCTGCAGATCAACGGCAAGCTGCGCGGCTCCGTCACCGTGCCCGCTGGCGCCGACAAGGCCGTGGTCGAGGCGGCGGCGCTGGCTTCAGAAGCCTTCATCCGCCAGGCGGCAGGTGCGCCGGCCAAGAAAGTGATCGTCGTGCCAGGCCGGCTGGTCAACGTGGTGGTCTGAAGCCGCGCTTTTTTTTACCCAACAAGGCACATCCATGCAGCGTCGCGCTTTTCTGGCTTTTATGGCTTCTCCGGCCCCGCTGGCGCTCACCAGCCTGAGCGGCTGCGGCTTTGCGCTGCGCAAGGCGCCCAACTTTGCGTTCACCACCCTCTACAGCGGCTTGGCCGAGTCCTCGCCGCTGGGTGTGGCGCTGCGGCGCTCGCTGGAGGCGACCGGCAAGGTCCGGGTGATCAGCGATGCGGCACGCATGAGCGAGGCGCAAGTGGTGCTGGATGTTTTGCAGGACCAGCGCGAAAAAGTGGTGCTGAGCCTGAACTCATCGGGCCAGGTGCGCGAGTTCCAGTTGCGGTTGCGCTTTGTCTTTCGCCTGCGCACCCTGGCGGGCAAGGAGCTGATTCCATCGACCGAATTGGCGTTGCAGCGCGACATCAGTTTCAATGAATCGGCGGTGCTGGCCAAGGAAGCCGAGGAAAGCCTGCTCTACCGCGACATGCAGAACGACATCGTCCAGCAAATCATGCGCCGCCTGGCGGCGGTGAGCGAGTTGTAGCCGTCAACTGCAAATCGAACCGCAAGCGCCGGGCGATCCGGGCTTGCGCAAGATGCGGCTGCGCGCAGCATGCGCCTTGATTCGACCGGGCCGGCGGGTGCCAGAGTTTTCCACGACCGCATGAACTGCCGCGCCACGGGAATGGCGCCGGATACCAAAAACCTCTACTTTCATTGTCACTTCAAGAAGGTAGTCTTTTTCCTTCTGTTTGAGTAGGACAGTAGGGTATATCAATGAATCCAAGACATGCAGGCGCAAAGTCGTTAAGCTTCCCAGCCATGTCGCCGGCCAGCTTGTCTTCCTTGTCGCTGCCTTTAACCGGGCCGTCTGGCGAAGCCGCGTTTTCTACGCCAACCTCTGCGCCAACCGTTCCCGCGAAAGCTGCTGCGCTGGCCATGCTGGACGATCCCAATGAATGGTCCGCATTCAGCCGGCCCGTGGCCCAGCAGCCTGCCTGCTGGGAGTCCAGCGTGGTGTTCGAGGGCATGCACTGCGCTGCCTGTGCCCTGACCATCGAGGATGCACTGCGGCGCGTGCCCGGCGTGTTGTCTGCCGATGTCAGCGCGGCCAGCCACCGGGGCCGCGTTGTCTGGTCGGATCAAGCGGTCAAGCCCTCGGGCTGGATGCAGGCGGCTGCCCGCGCCGGCTACCCGGCCGTCCCCGCCAGCGATGCCTTCGCCAACGACCGCCGCCGCGTCGAGACGCGAAAGGCGCTGTGGCGGCTGGGCGTGGCCGGCATGTGCATGATGCAGGTGATGATGTATGCCTGGCCGGCCTACACAGCCAAGGCAGGCGACCTGGCGCCTGACATGGCGCACCTGCTGCGCTGGGCCTCGTGGGTGCTTTCGCTTCCGGTGCTGCTGTTTTCCTGCCTGCCGTTTTTCCGCAGCGCCCTACGCGATCTGCGCCACCGCCGAATCAGCATGGACATGCCGGTGGCGCTGGGCATGGGCATCACGTTCGCGGTGAGTTCCCTGGGAACGTTCGAGCCCGGCGGAATTTTTGGCGCCGAAGTCTATTTCGACTCCTTCACCATGTTTGTGTTTTTCCTGTTGACCGGGCGCTGGTTGGAACTCCGTCTGCGCGACCGGACCGCCGGCGCGCTGGAGGCATTGATGAACCGCCTGCCCGACACCGTGGAGCGGCGAAACGCCGAGGGCGCTTTCGAGCGTGTCGCTGTGCGCAGGCTGGGTGTGGGCGATGTGGTGCGCGTGCTGCCGGGCGAGGCCTTTCCCGCCGACGGCACCGTTCTAGAAGGCAGCACGCTGGCCGATGAGTCGCTGCTGACGGGCGAGTCGCGGCCTTTGCCGCGCCAGAAGAACAGCCTGGTGATTGCCGGTAGCCACAACCTGTCCGCCCCGGTTGTCGTGCGGGTGGAGCTTGTCGGCAGCCAGACGCGCTTTGCCCAGATCGTGGCGCTGATGGAAAGCGCTTCGGCATCCAAGCCGCAACTGGCGCAATTGGCCGACCGCATCGCCAAGCCCTTCCTTGTGTTTGTGTTGCTGGCCGCAGGCGCTGCCGCTGCCTACTGGTGGCCGCGTGATCCGGGCCATGCGCTGATGGTGGCGGTGGCCGTGCTGATCGTGACCTGTCCCTGCGCGCTGTCGCTGGCCACGCCAGCGGCCATGCTGGCCAGTGCCGGCGCCTTGGCGCGCAGCGGCGTGCTGGTGCGGCGCCTGCAGGCGCTGGAGACATTGGCGGGCGTTGACACGGTGGTATTCGACAAGACTGGCACGCTGACCCGCGACGCCTTTGCACTCGGCGAGGTGCGTGTTCGCGCCGGTGTCTCAAAAGAAGATGCCCTGGCCATGGCTTGCGCACTGGCGCAGCATTCGCTGCATCCGGTATCGCGCGCGTTGGCGGCAGCAGGGCAGGGCAATGTGGCACCTGAATCCTGGCGGGCGCAAGAAGTCGAGGAAACTGCGGGCCAAGGTGTCTCGGGGCATCTTTGGATGGCTGGAAAACCGACGCTTGGCATGAGGGCGCGCCTGGGATCGGCCCGCTTTTGCGGTGTGGCTGCTCCTGCCACTGCTGCCTTGCATGCCTGCCTGAGTGATGAGCGGGGCTGGCTTGCAACTTTTGAACTTCAGGAAGACCTGCGCCCAGATGCACAGGCAACCGTGGCGGCATTGAAGGCCCAGGGCTTGAAGGTGCACCTTCTGTCAGGCGACGTTGCCGAATCGGCGAACCGGGTCGCCCAACAGGCGGGTATCCTCCATAGCCAGGGCGGCTGTACGCCGCAGGACAAGCTCGCCTTTTTGCGTGATCTGCAGGCGCGCGGCCATCAAGTGGCCATGGTCGGCGATGGTCTGAATGACGGGCCGGTTCTGGCGGGCGCCCATGTGTCGTTTGCGTTTGGCCAGGCGGTCCCGCTGGCGCAGGCGCAGGCTGATCTGGTCGTGCTGGGCGACCGTTTGGCCACGGTAGCGCAAACGCTGATGCAGGCACGGCGTACTTTCGGCATCGTTCGCCAGAACCTGTGGTGGGCGGCTCTTTACAATGCCGTCTGCATACCCCTGGCTATTGTTGGCTGGCTGCCAGCTTGGCTGGCCGGCCTTGGCATGGCGCTCAGTTCGCTGCTCGTCGTGGTCAACGCATTACGTCTGTCCAGAGACGTCTCACCTTTGGTCGCGCGCTGATGGATATTCTTTTCCTGTTGATTCCCTTGTCGGTCATCCTGGTCTTTTTTATTCTCGGTGGTTTAGGCTGGGCTATTTACCGAGGGCAATTTGAAGACATTGATGCCGAGGGTGAGCGCATTCTTCGTGATGATTGACTAACGTCAATCCTTGTTTTGTAACTGCACATTACGCTTGCAGTGTTTTTTAGCTAAGAGGTGAAAATGAAATTTGCCAATGTACAGGCCACTACCTACAACGATACCGTTGTCAGGCAGTTCGCCATCATGACGGTGGTTTGGGGCGTGGTCGGTATGCTGGTCGGCGTGATCATCGCAGCCCAGCTGGCCTGGCCAGAGTTGAATCTGGGCATTCCCTGGCTGACTTACGGCCGCTTGCGACCCTTGCACACGAATGCGGTGATCTTCGCATTTGGTGGTTGCGGTCTATTTGCAACAGCCTACTATGTGGTCCAGCGCACCAGCCAGGTGCGCTTGTTCAGCGACAAATTGGCAGCTTTTACTTTCTGGGGCTGGCAGCTGGTCATTTTGCTGGCCGCCATCACCTTGCCTTTAGGCTATACCAGCGGCAAGGAATATGCCGAACTGGAATGGCCCATCGATATTCTGATCACCTTGGTCTGGGTATCTTTCGCCGTGGTGTTTTTTGGCACCATCGGTACGCGAAAAGTGCGCCATATCTATGTGGCCAACTGGTTCTTTGGTTCTTTCATTCTTGCCGTAGCCCTGCTGCATTTGGTCAATAACGCCGAGCTGCCTGTCGGTTTCTTCAAGTCCTACTCGGTTTACGCCGGTGTGCAAGATGCGATGGTCCAATGGTGGTATGGCCACAATGCAGTCGGCTTTTTCCTGACCGCAGGCTTCTTGGGCATGATGTATTACTTCGTCCCCAAGCAGGCCGAGCGCCCTGTGTACTCCTATCGCCTGTCGATCGTGCACTTCTGGGCCTTGATCTTTACCTATATGTGGGCCGGTCCGCACCATCTGCATTACACCGCGCTGCCCGACTGGGCACAGTCGGTCGGCATGGTGTTCTCCCTGATCCTGCTGGCACCCAGCTGGGGCGGCATGATCAATGGCATCATGACGCTGTCGGGCGCTTGGCACAAGCTGCGTGACGATCCCATCCTGCGCTTTCTGATTGTCTCGCTTTCTTTTTACGGCATGAGTACCTTTGAAGGCCCCATGATGGCCATCAAGACCGTCAATGCGCTTTCTCATTACACCGATTGGACGGTTGGACACGTGCACTCTGGCGCTTTGGGATGGGTGGGCTTGATTACCATCGGTAGCCTGTACTATCTGATTCCACGTCTTTTTGGCCAAAAGCAGATGTACAGCATGAAGGCTGTGGAAATTCATTTCTGGCTGGCAACCATCGGTATCGTGATCTATATCGCGGCCATGTGGATTGCTGGCGTCATGCAGGGTCTGATGTGGCGTGCAGTCAATCCTGATGGCACCTTGACCTATACCTTTGTCGAAGGCGTCAAGGCCACTTATCCCTTCTATGTGCTGCGCTTGTCGGGTGGGTTGCTCTATCTCAGCGGTATGGTGATCATGCTGTGGAACACTTTTAAAACCGCTACTGCAGGCCGTTCGGTCACCATCAATATTCCGGCTACCGTGGCCCACGCTTGAGGAAAAAATAACATGGCGAACCATCAATCCAGTGGCGGCCTCTCCCACGAGAAGGTCGAAACCAGTAACTTCCTGATGATCACGCTGATCCTCATCGTGCTGCTCTTTGGCGGCATGGTGGAGATCGTGCCCCTGTTTTTTCAGAAGTCCACCACCGAGCCGATCAAGGGGTTGCAGCCTTACACGGCATTGCAGGTAATTGGTCGCGATATCTATGTTCGGGAAGGTTGCTACAACTGCCATTCGCAAATGATTCGTCCGTTCCGCGCAGAAACTCTACGCTATGGTCCTTATTCCGTCGCTGGCGAATCTGTTTACGATCACCCCTTCCAATGGGGCAGCAAGCGTACTGGGCCGGACTTGGCACGCGTAGGCAACAAGTACAGTGATGAATGGCATCGCATCCACCTGAACAATCCACGTGACCTGGTGCCAGAGTCCAACATGCCAGCCTACCCATGGCTGGTGAAAACCGCAGCAGATGCTTCTACGATTCAGGCTCATATGGAAGGCCTGCGCAAACTTGGCACTCCTTATACGGATGAGCAGATTGCCCAGGCCGCTGCGGAAGTCAATGGAAAAACCGAGATGGAAGCTGTCATTGCCTATCTGCAGGTTCTCGGAATTCATCGGAAATAACTTCACGAAGCCACAGCATGGATATCAACATACTCAGGGCTGTCGTGACGATAGTCAGTTTCATCGTTTTTCTTGGCATCATGGCTTGGGCTTGGTCCAGTCGAAACGCTGGAAAGTTTGAAGAGGCAGCCCAACTGCCTTTCAAACAAGA
>Ga0308165_1004196_pt1 | contig 14520 bp, 10 predicted proteins | sample PhyWR2_FD_201032 | JGI IMG/M metagenome (GOLD analysis project Ga0308165, IMG submission 201032) | Phyllosphere microbial communities from UC Gill Tract Community Farm, Albany, California, United States - DLSLW.R2 | ecosystem: Host-associated > Plants > Phyllosphere > Unclassified | place: USA...
TGGGTGGCCATCGGGTCGAGGCCCACGGTGGGTTCGTCGAGTAGCAACAGGCGTGGTTCGCCGAGCAGCGCCTGGGCCAGCCCCAAACGCTGGCGCATGCCCTTGGAGTAAGTCTTGACCCGCCGCCGCGCCGCAGCCGCCAGCCCCACCTCCTCCAGCAAGCGGTCCACCTGGGCGTTCGAAGCGCCCTTGAGCCGGGCGAAATGGCGCAACGTCTCCAGGCCGCTCATCTGCGGGTAAAACGTCACGTTCTCGGGCAAGTAGCCGAGCATCTGCCGCACCTGCGGATCGCTGGGCGGACGGCCGAACACCCGCACCTGGCCTTCGCTGGCTTCAAGCAAACCGAGCACCAGCTTCATGCTGGTGGTCTTGCCCGCGCCGTTGTGACCGAACAGGCCCAGCACTTCCCCCTCGCTCAGGCTCAGGTTCAAGTCATGCAGGACGGTGGCCTGCCCATAGCGCTGGCTGACGCCTTCGATGTCGATGACATTCATCCGATGGGCTCCTTGGCCAGGTCTTCAGTGGTGGGTTTCATCAGCGGGTGGCTGTCCATGACGCCCGGCGACTTCATCACCGGGAACGCCCGTTGCACCCAGCGCAGCAGCTCGATGCCGGGGCTGTTCATCAGCAGGCGCACCTGCGGGTACATCCACAGCAGGCGGTCGACGTTGTCGTTGGGTTCGTAGGCGATATCGCCCAGGCCGTCGTTATTGCGGTCCCAGCCCAGGTAGTCGCTCCAGTAGTTGCCCCGGCCGTCGATCGACCATTCCTGCAAACGGGTGGCGACGTACTTGACCTGGCGCTGGTTGCCGACAAAGGCGTTGTCGGCGATGCGGTTGTCCTCCGAGCCGGCCGTGAGGTGGATGCCCACGGCGCTGCGCTCGAAGTGGTTGTGTTCGATGCTGTTGAACAGCGAGTTGTAGATGAACAACGCCTTGCCTTCGGCGCCGGTGATCATGGTGTCGCCGGTGGAGCCGTCGCGCACGTCACTGACGAAGTTGTCCCGCAATGTGGAATAGGTGATGTAGTTCATCAGGATCCCGTAGTTCTGATCCTGTTCGGAGCGGTTGCCGGTCACCGTCAGCTTGCGGCTTTGCATCAGGGCATAGCCGGTGCGGGTGCGGCGGGTGATGTTGTCGATGACCTGGTTGTCGTTGGCGAACATGTAGTGCACGCCATAACGAAGGTCTTCGAGCGTGTTGCCTTGCAGCAGGTTGCCGTTGGAGGTGTCGATGTAGATGCCATCGCGGGCTTCGCGCACGTGGTTGCCAATGACTTTGGCCCCCCGCACGGCATACAGGTGAATGCCATTGCCGCGATCCTGCGAGCGCAGCGTCGGATCACCCTGAATGTCGTTGTCGATCAGGCTGGCATCGTGGGTACTGTCGACCCAGATACCAAAGCCCTGCCCTTGCATGCGGTTGCCCTTGATCACGGCACCCCGGGCCTTGGGTTGCAGGAACACCGCCGAGTTCATGGCGGTGAGATCATGCCCCCAATCGAGAAAGGTACAGCCCTCGATCGTCACGTCGGGTGCGCTGACCGTCACCCCATTCCCCTGCCCCTGCGCCTGAAACACAGCGCCGGGTTCACAGACGATCTGCATCGGCGAATCGACGCTGAACGAGCCGCGATACTCGCCCGCCGGCAGGTGCCAGCGTTGCTGCGCGTCCTGTTGCAGCGGCAGATCAGTAATGGGTTGTACGGCCAACGCACTGCCGGACATCGACAGGAGCGCGAACACGATCACCTTGATCGGGTTGCCCAAGATTGCGGTCATCGCTGCACTCCTGTCCTCAACCACCCGTCAGGCCGGTTCGACCAGCATGCGGCCGACCATTTCCATGTGCAGCGCATGGCAGAACCAGCTGCAGTAGTACCAATGCACGCCAGGCTGGTCAGCCTTGAAGGTGATGGACGACGTTTGCTGCGGGCTGATCTCCATGCTCGCGCCGTGGTTGGTCATGACAAAACCGTGGGACACGTCCTCGATCTGGTCAATGTTGGTGATGGTCACGGTGACTTCGTCGCCCTGCTTGACGGTGAACTCGGTCAGCCCGTACGCCGGTGCCATGGAGGTCATGTAGACCCGCACTTTCTTGCCGTCGCGAATGACCTTGTTGTCGGTCTCCAGGTTGATCCCGTCTTTCTTGGCCCGCGCCACGGTCGGAGCGAAGAACGGGTCGTTGCGGTCCCAGATCTTCTTGGTCTTGATCTGGTCGCGGCGCGCCAGGATGCAGTCGTGGGGTTCGGCGAATGCCGGACCGTCGTGCACCAGTTTCATTTCTTCGCCGGAAATGTCGATCAACTGGTCGTTTTCCGGGTGCAGCGGGCCGGTTGGCAGGAAGCGGTCCTTGGAGAATTTGCACAACACCACCAGCCACTTGCCGTCAGCTTCACTGGTTTCGGTCAGGGACGCATGGTTGTGGCCTGGCTGGTAGTGCACATCGAGCTTTTGCTTGATGTAGTTGACCTTCTCGCCCTTGTAGGCACGTACGGCATCGGCCATGTTCCACTTCACCACCTGGCTGTCGATGAACAGCGTGGTGTAGGCATTGCCGCGACCGTCGAAGGTGGTGTGCAGCGGGCCAAGGCCCAACTCCGGCTCGGCGGCGATGACCTCGCGGGGGTCCTTGATCTTGTCGTTGAACAGATCATCCAGACGGGCAATCTCGATCATCGATACGGTGGGCGAGAGTTTGCCGGCAGCAATGAAATACTTGCCATCGGAGGACGTGTTGCAACCATGCGGGTTCTTTGGCACTGGGATGTAGCGGGTAAATTCGGAATCCTTGCCATCGGTCTTGCGACCGTCGACCACCGGCACTTTGGAGCCGGGTAGCGTCGTGAATTTACCGGCCTTGATCGCTGCCTCGATGCGCGGGATGTTGAACACCACCACCCAGTCGCGCTCATTGCGCATCATGCCGCCAAGGTCGAAAGCCTTTTCCGAGTTGTAGCAGGTCGACGCCGCGTACTTGCCCGAGTAATCGGCATCGGAGTTATCGAGGTTGCCGTCGACAATCACCTGGAACGCCATCTCCATTTTCTCGGCGTCGATGGCGTTGAACATGGTGTAGCTGTTTTTGTCCTGCAGGTCGAACGTGTGACCATCATTGGGATGCGGAATGATGAACTCGGCGTTGGCGAACACGTATTTGGTGTACGGCACTTTTTGCAGGCGCAGACCGTGGATCGCTTGCACGTTCGGCACGGTGAGAATCTTGTCGCACTTCATGATGTCCAGGCGGATACGCGCGACGCGCGAGTTGGCCTTGTCATTGATGAACAGGTATTTGCCGTCGTACTTGCCGTCGGTCATGGAGATGTGCGGGTGGTGGCAGTCGCCATTCTGGTACTTGGCACTGTCGCCCAGAATCGCCTTGCTTTCGTTGGTCAGGCCCCAACCGGTGGCGGAGTCGACGTTGAACACCGGAATACGCATCAACTCACGCATGGACGGCACGCCCAGGACGCGCACTTCACCCTGGTGACCGCCGCTCCAGAAGCCGTAGTACTCGTCGAGCTCGCCGGGACCCACATGGATTTTCGACTGCGCGTCCTTGACCGCCGCCGCCCAGGATTCACGGGTGAACACGGTTCCACCCAGGGCCGTGGCGCCCGCCAGCACCGCACCGGTCATGGCGCTGCCACCCAGGAAGCCGCGCCGGCTCAGGCCCGCCTGCTCTTCTTCCTGTCCGGCTTTTTTGGATTCTTTATCGCTCATCTTGCGTTACTCCTTGAAGGGAAACGGACACTGCGCAGGTGCGCTCATGGAAATCATTCAGAAGCGGCGACTTCCACGACGGGGATCAGTTGTGCTGTGACCGGTGCTGACTTGTTGCGCTTCTTGCGCTTGTTGATCAGCGGCGGGCATTTGTTGTCGTTGTGATAAGTCATCTGGCAATCGAGGCAGTAGTGGCACTCGTTGGCATTGATCCGGCCATCGGGATGGATGGCCTGGATCTCGCATTCCTTGGCGCACAACTGACAAGGGTTGCCGCACTCCTTGCGCCGCTTGAGCCAGTCGAACAGGCGCAGCTTGGTCGGGATCGCCAGTGCCGCGCCCAGCGGGCAGATGTAGCGGCAGTAAACCTTGCGCGTAAAAATGTTGATGACCAGCAACGCCACCGCGTAGAGCACGAACCACCACTGGCGGTCGAAGCGCAGGGTGATGGCGGTCTTGAAGGGTTCGACTTCAGCGAATTGTTCGGCGGTGGACATCGATTCCAGCGAGAGACCGAACAGCAGCAGCAAAATGATGTACTTGATCGCCCACAGCCGCTCATGCACGGCGAACGGCAATTCGTATTGCGGGATTTTCAGCTTGCGCGCGGCCTCGTTGATGAGCTCCTGCAACGCGCCGAACGGACACAGCCAGCCGCAGAACACACCACGGCCCCACAGCAGGATGCTCGCGGCCGTGAACACCCAGAGCATGAAAATCAAGGGATCGGTGAGGAACAGCTCCCAACGGAAGTTCTGGAACAGCGCGTGGACGAACGTCAGCACGTTGACCACCGACAGTTGCCCCAGGGCATACCACCCCATGAACACCACGGTGAACATCAGGTAGCCACGGCGCAGCCAATGCAGGAAGCGCGGCTGGCGGGTGAACTTGTCCTGCAGGAACAGGATGGCGGTCAGCAACAACAGCGCGCTGGCCAGCACGGCGATCTGGAATTGCTTCTGATACCAGATGTTCAACCACATCGGCCGGTTGGCTTCCTCGACGGCCGCCAGTTCTTCTGCGGTCGGCGCCGGGCGCTCGATGTACTGTTCGGGCAGTTGGTAACCCACTTCGAAGCTGCTGAAGATACCGTTGACCGGCCCGGTCTGCCGGCGCACCAGCAGTTCCAGCGACCACGGCGAACCTGGATCGAACGCGGCAGCCTTGCGAACGATGAACACCGACAGCTCATCGAATTCCGGCATGCCTTGGGCGAACACGTCGGACAGCCGTTGATGGTCCATGTCGCGGAAGCTGATGACGTTGCCGAACTGGCGCAATTGCACCCGATCGAAGATCCCGCCGCGCACGTAGCCCGAGCCCTTGAACGAATACTGCCCACGGCCGAGTACGGCGATGGCCTGCTCGCCCGGCTTGAGCTCTTGCATCAGGAAGCGATATTGGTTGTCGCCCAGCAATGCACGGCCAATGGTCGGCGGGTTGAGGTCGGCGGTGTACAGATCGATGAAGGTGTCGTTGACCTGATCGGGGCTGGCATTTTCCACGCCTTCGGCTTCGGTGCCCTTGAAGGCGGCGTCGACCTGGCCACGGGTCAGGTTGAGGCGGCGGATCGAGCCGTCACCGGTGAGCTGCTCCCAGGTGGCGGGCTGGTAAACGTCCTGGCGCACGATGGCCGGTTTTTTCCGCATTCCACCGGTATCGGCCACCAGCTTGAGCGACACGGCCACATCATGGGCAGCGCGCATGATCACTTCGTTGACCACCATGGCGGTCACCGTGGCGCCGGCGATGGCATCCACTGTCACGGCGCTCGTGTCGCTGGAGCGGCCGACCACCACCCGCTGCGTGACCTTGATGCCTTTGTAGCGCGCGCTGAAACCGTGGAGTTTTTCTTCGGGAATGCCAATCAGCAGGATGGGCTCGTGGTGTTCCAGCACATAGGCGTCCTGGATCACGCCGGCCGTATCGAGGATTACCTGGGTATTGATCGGCTTGCCGGAGTAGGCCGGAATGTCCACCACGTCGAGGCTCTGGAAGACGTAACCGACCACCTTCCCTGCTGCGGAGATGGTGCGCACCTTGAACTTGCCTTCCGGCTCCGAGACCTTGTCCGTCTGCGGGAACACCTTGTCGATGCGCTGGCGCTCGATATCGCCATAGGACTTGGCTTGCACCGTCGCAAATGCGGCGACCATCAACAGCACCATCACCACCAACCCAACGCTCCAGTAGCGTGGGAAGACCTGTCTTAAAAGCGGCTGGGCTGTCATGGGCTGGCTGATTTCAATGGGCTTGCGGCCATCTTAGGTAGCAATGAGCCACATGCCCTTGACCGAAATCAACTCAACCCAAAACCCCGGCGCAGAAAGCTCCAGGGGTTCAAACGGTACGGGAAAAACGCCCCTTCTGTTCGCCGCCCAAGTAGGCATCAAAGGCCATGGCGGCGCTACGCATCATCAAATGCCCCTGGGACAACAGCACCAGTTCGTCGGAGTGAATTTGCAGCAGACCGTCGCGCACATGCTCTTCGAGTTGCGCCAGCGCATCGGCGAAATACTCGTTGAAGCAGATGCCATGGCGAGCCTCGAACTTGGCGAAATCGATGCGCCCGTGGCACATCAAATCGCTGATCACTTCGCGACGCAACACGTCATCGTCGGTCAGGCGATAGCCACGATGCACCGGTAGCAACCCCTGATCGATGCGAGCGTAGTACTGCGAAAGCTCCTTGACGCTCTGGCTGTAGCTGTCACCAACCTTGCCGATCGACGACACGCCCAGGCCGATCAGATCGCAATCGGCATGGGTCGAGTAACCCTGGAAGTTGCGTTGCAAGGTGCCGCGGCTACGGGCCAGGGTCAGTTCATCATCCGGCAAGGCGAAGTGGTCCATGCCGATGTAGACGTAACCGGCGTCAGTCAGGCGGCGAATGGTCAGCTCCAGCAGCTCGAGCTTGCGTTCCGGTGGCGGCATGTCCTCGGGTCGGATCAGCCGTTGCGCGCGTACCATCTCCGGTAGGTGCGCGTAGCTGTAGGCGGCAATGCGATCCGGGCGCAAGGCGATGATCTTGCCCAGTGTGACGTCAAAACTGCTCACTGTTTGCAACGGCAGGCCGTAGATCAGGTCGACGCTGATCGATTTGAAGTGCGCCTCTCGTGCCGCCGCGACCAAGGCATAAATCTGCTCTTCGCTTTGCTGGCGATTGACGGCGGCTTGCACGTGCGGATCGAAGTCCTGCACGCCAAAGCTCAGGCGATTGAAACCGAGCTGGCGCAGGGTCTGAATGCGTTCGGTGCTGATGGTGCGCGGATCGACCTCGATGGAAAACTCGTGGTTGTCGCTGTCGTCCATGTCGAAGGACTGATGCAGGCACGCCATCAGGTCGGCCAGTTGCTCGCTGGTCAAATAGGTTGGGGTTCCGCCGCCCAGGTGCAACTGCGTGAGCTTGCGGGTGCTGTCGAACAGGGCCGCCTGCATGGCGATTTCACGCTTGAGGTAGGTCAGGTATTCGACGGCGCGATGGGTTTTCTGGGTAATGATCTTGTTGCACGCGCAGTAATAACAAAGGCTTTTGCAGAACGGGATGTGGATATACACCGACAACGGTTTGGGCGTTGGCGCCTGGTTGCTGGCACGCGCCGCTTGCTGGTAGTCGTCGACGGCAAACGCCTGGTGAAACTGTGGCGCCGTCGGGTAGGAGGTGTAGCGCGGCCCTGGGCGATCGTATTTTTCTACCAGGGCGCGATTGAACACAGATTTCATGACATCCACTCACAAAAAGATTAATGCCGTGCACTGCCCAGTTCTTTTTCGAACAGATTGCAGATGACATCCACTTCCTGCCGACCGGCGGGAAGAATACTGAGAAAACGATCCGACAATTCAATCAGGCCGTCGCGATTCAATTGCTCGAGCAGCGGCCAGACCGAGGCGAAATAGCGGGGAAACACCAGCCCATAGCGGCGTTCGATAGCACGGATATCCAATTCCAGATCACACGCCAGCCGTTCCGTGACCGTGTGACGGATCTGCTCCCCCGTCTCGAAGCGCCACCCCCGGGACGTCGGCAGTTGGTTATTGCCCAGGTGGCGGTGGTAATGTGCGATCTCGTCGGCGTTCTGCGTGTACAGGTCGTCGATCTGGCTGATCGCGCCCAGACCAAAACCGATGTGATCGCAGAAACCGTGACGGGTGAAACCGTCACAGGTACGGCGCAGGCGACCGCGTTCCTGTGCAATGGCCAAATCATCGTCTGGTCGCACGAACTGGCCCATGCCGATGTAGTGGTATCCGGCGGCGATCAATTGCTCGAAGCAGATCTGGCGCATCGCGCCCTTGTCGTCCTGGCTGCACAACGCCCGGACCTTGTCGCCGATCATTGGCCGGTAGCGGCGCGGAGGTCGGGCATAGTCGAACACCATCAACCGGTCTGGCTCCAGTTCGACGATGGTCTTGAGCTTCAGGGCAAAACTGTCCGGTGTTTGCCAGGCATGACCAAAGCCCAGGTCGACATTGACCGAGCGAAACCCGAAAGTGCGCGCGGCGTCGATCAGGGAGTTGATCGGGGCCGGATTCTGGTAGCAGGCCACCGAGCGCTCGCACTCGCCGTCGATGTCCGGCACGCCGATGCTGACGTGGTTGAAGCCCTGTTCGCGCAAAGCGCCCATGATCGCCCAGTCGGTGTGCTGCAAGTCCACTTCGGCACTGTAGTCGCCGGACTCATGCTCGAGGAAATGGAAACGCCGACGCAAATGATTCATCAACTGCTGCAGATGGGCGATGCCGGGCGTACCGCCGCCCAGGTGGAACTGCTCGACCCGTTGATCGGGGCTGAGGTGGCAACCGACCAGGTCAATTTCGCGTTTCAGATGATCAAAGTACTGCTCGATGGCCCCTTGCTCGCCGACAGCATCGGACTGCGTGCAAAAGGACGGTTTGAGGTTGGACGGCAATTGCACGTTGAGCGACAGCGGCCGGCGCTTCTGGCGGCTGACACGCACGGCGCGCAGCAGGTCCAGGGAGCCGATCCCAGTGTGAAATTTCTGGGTATCGGAATGACAGTTGGGGTCGAGTACGCCCTGATCGCAGCGAGCGACCGGCTCGCCGGGTGTTGGAAAGAAATCGAGCATGACAGGTCTCCGAGACGGGTCGCAGGCCTTCAGTGTCCGGGATTGTCGAACAACGCTCCTTGACTTGTATCAAGCTGCAGGCCACGTCTTTAAAGGAGCGGACGACCGGTCACCACGTCAGGTAGAACATGCCTTTGGCCAGCAAAACGATGAGCACCATGTGGCAGAACACGCTGGTGTGGATGAAATGCACGTAACGGGCCTTCATGCGCCGGGTCTTGAACAGCAGCATGGCCGTTGCGAAGTGCCCGAGCACACTGATCGCGGCGAGTATTTTCAGCATCAGCAAGGTGCCGAACGACGAAGCCAGCGGCGCCGCCAGCACCGGCAGGTAACGCAACCCCACCATGCCGACGCCCGCACCGAACAACACCAGCAACACCCAAGGCATCAACTGCCGAGCCCGGCGCGCCACGCCCTCCTCGACCAGCAGCATCACCTTGGCCGGCAATCGCTTGCGGATGTTTTCCAGAAACAGCACCTCGAAGAATACCGTGCCGATGAAGATCAGCGCGGCGAATAGGTGCAGGGTGAGAAACAGCGGATAGAGCATGGTGGTCTGGCGCTCAAGTCGGGCCTTGCTGCAGCTTAACCAAGCCGTCGATTGGTCCGGTTGATGCCAATCAAGAAAGCGCCAAGGGAGGGGCACAAGCAAATAATACGGAACTGGCACGAGGCCACCACTGTCGGACACACATCCCCCGAAGAGAACGGTTGATGCGCCCACGGCATTTTGAAATCACCTACCGCTTGAACGATTCTCGGCGAGTGTTCGTCCAGCCGGACACGCACATGACTGACGACGACGCGTGGTATTACGCGTGTTTGCATGCGGACATCGGTGTGTTCTATGGCGACGGAAGCGAGCAGCCACGGGTGTATGCCGAGGAAGCCGGGTTGACCGAGGTCAGGTGGGAAGAGTTGCCGTAGCCATTGCCGGAATTTCGAACCATTGTGGAAACCAATGTGGGAGCGGCGGTGCGACGATTCGGCTTGCCCGCGATGGTGGTGTGTCAGCCAACATAGTAGCCACTGACAGATTGCCATCGCGGGCAAGCCCGCTCCCACAGGGGTACTGCATCAACCCAGGTATTGCATCAACCAGGCTGCTTGTTCAACAACACTTCGGTCCCGCCTTGCTGCCGTAACGGGCTTCCTGGCGCTCCCGGAAGAACACCTCGTAGCTCATCACCGGTTTGTCCGGGTGTTTGGTCTGCATGTGCTCGACGTAGGTGTCGTAGTCGGGCATGCCGACCATCAGGCGTGCAGCTTGCCCAAGGTACTTACCCAGGCGACTCAGGTCATTGAACATGCTGCACTCCTCGCTCACGCATCCGGTACGGCCTGGAACGGTGCTTCTTTATCCGTACGTTCCTTGGTGCCCCAGGCGGCGACGCCAACCTTGAGGGCGAAGAACAGGATGCTGAACACCACCAGCAGGAACAGCGCGGTCAACGTCGCATTGGTGTAGGCGTTGTAGATCACGTGCTGCATCTGGTCGATGCTCTTGGCCGGGGCCAGGACCTGACCGTTGGCCAAGGCGTCGCTGTATTTCCGGGCCAGCGCCAGGAAGCCGATTGCCGGGTTGGCGTCGAACAGCTTGATGAAACCGGCGGAGGTGGTGCAGATCAGCAGCCACACCGCAGGCAACATGGTGACCCAGACGTAGCGCTGGCGCTTCATCTTGATCAGCACGACGGTCGCCAGCATCAGCGCGATACCGGCCAGCATCTGGTTGGAGATACCAAACAGCGGCCACAGGGTGTTGATGCCACCCAGCGGGTCGATCACGCCCTGGTAAAGCAGGTAACCCCACATGGCGACACAACCGGCGGTGGCGATCAGGTTGGCGGTCCAGGATTCGGTGCGTTTCAGTGCCGGCACGAAGGAGCCCAGCAGGTCCTGCAGCATGAAGCGCCCGGCACGGGTGCCGGCATCGACCGCAGTCAGGATGAACAGCGCTTCGAACAGGATCGCGAAGTGGTACCAGAACGCCATGGTGTTTTCACCCGGCAGGACGTGGTGCAGGATCTGCGCGATACCGACCGCCAGGGTCGGCGCACCGCCGGCACGGGCCAGGATGGTGGTTTCACCGATGTCCTTGGCCACCGCTTGCAGCGCTTCGGGGGTAATCACGAAACCCCAGCTGCTGACGGTCTGCGCCACGGAAACGGCGTCGGCACCGACGACGGCTGCCGGGCTGTTCATGGCGAAGTACACGCCCGGTTCGATCACCGAGGCGGCAACCATGGCCATGATGGCAACGAAGGACTCCATCAGCATGCCGCCGTAACCGATGTAACGGGCATGGCTTTCATTGGCCAGCAACTTGGGCGTGGTGCCCGAAGCGATCAGCGCATGGAAACCCGATACCGCGCCACAGGCGATGGTAATGAACAGGAACGGGAACAGACCGCCCTTCCAGACCGGGCCAGTGCCGTCGACGAACTGAGTCAACGCCGGCATTTTCAACTCGGGCATGGTGATCAGGATGCCGATTGCCAGGGCAACGATGGTACCGATTTTCAGGAAGGTGGAGAGGTAGTCACGCGGCGCCAGGATCAGCCACACCGGCAGAACGGCAGCGACAAAACCATAGCCAATCAGCATCCAGGTGATCTGGATCCCGGTGAAGGTGAAGGCCTTGGCCCAGACCGGATCAGCAGCAATCTGCCCGCCCAGCCAAATGGAACCGAGCAGCAACAGCACGCCGATCACCGAGATTTCGCCAATGCGACCCGGGCGGATGTAGCGCATGTAGACACCCATGAACATCGCGATCGGGATGGTCGCCATGACGGTGAAGATGCCCCACGGGCTCTCGGCCAGGGCCTTGACCACGATCAGCGCCAGCACCGCGAGGATGATGATCATGATCAGGAAGCAGCCAAACAGGGCGATGGTGCCGGGGATGCGGCCCATTTCCTCACGGACCATGTCGCCCAGGGAGCGACCGTTGCGGCGAGTGGAGAGGAACAGGACCATGAAGTCCTGCACCGCACCGGCCAGTACCACGCCGGCGATCAGCCACAGCACGCCGGGCAGGTAGCCCATCTGCGCAGCCAGGACCGGACCGACCAGTGGCCCCGCGCCCGCGATGGCGGCGAAGTGGTGACCGAAGAGTACGTGTTTGTTGGTTGGAACAAAGTCCAGACCGTCGTTGTTGAGCACGGCGGGCGTGGCTCGATTGGGGTCCAGTTGCATCACCTTGTTGGCGATGAACAGGCTGTAGTAGCGGTAGGCAACGAGGTAAATGGCGACGGCCGCGACTACGATCCAGAGGGCGTTGATCGCTTCGCCGCGGCGCAGGGCCACGACACTCAGCGCGAACGCTCCCAGAACAGCCACGGCAAACCAGGCGAGGTGTTTAGCCAGACGGGGCATAGCGTGTCTCCTGCCGACAGCTTGTGACTGCGGCGGTAATTTTTATAATTGTGTCCGCAATACGGAGCTGGCCCAATATCTGCGCATGGCGTCTACAAATAAATCCGCGTAACTACGTACGCAGCCTCTACGTAGTACTACGTAGAGGCGCGGAATCCTTGTGGGAGCGGGCTTGCTCCGGGCGGCGTTCCGACGATAGCGGTGGGTCAGCCGGCATCCATGTTGAATGACACACCGCCATCGCGGGCAAGCCCGCTCCCACAGGGTTCGCGTATCGACCGGCTGCCCGGTAGCGCTACTCCACGGGCATCTCTTTGGCCTATGATGCCGCCCCGAAGCAGGTCCCCTGTAGGAGCGAGCATGCTCGCGATGGTCGTCAACGATAACGCTGGGAGCCCGACACCCCGCGGTGTCGTTGCGTTCATCGCGAGCATGCTCGCTCCTACAGAAGAAGAAAAAAATCGCGCAGGAGTCTCCATGCAACTCAAACACAAAATCGTCGCACTCGGGATCCTGCCGTTGGTGTTGGCGATTGCGGTCATCTGCGCGTTGGTGATTTCGCTCAACCGTCAGTTGGGCGACCAGCAGGCGCAGTTGATCGAAGACAGCATCCTGGCCAGCAAACGCGCAGAACTTAAGAACTACGTGGAAATGGCCAAGAGCCTGATCGCCCCGCTGTACGACGAAGGCCGTGGCGACGCCCGCGCCCAGCAACAGGTGCTGGAGGATCTGCGCAAGCTCAGTTTCGGCATCAACGGCTACTTCTTCGTCTACGACCACGAGGGCCGCAGCCTGATGCATGCGCGCCAATCGGAACTGGTCGGCCAGTACCTGTGGGACATGAAAGACCCCCACGGCTTGCCGGTGATCCAGGCCCTGTTGCAAAGCGCGCAATCGGGCGAAGGTTTCCAGCGCTACGCCTGGAACAAGCCCTCCTCCGGCCAGGTCACCGACAAACTGGCCTACGTGGTGATGCTCGATCGCTGGGGCTGGATGCTCGGCACCGGTATTTACCTGGAAGACGTCGAACGCGCCACCCAGCAGGCCCGCGACGAGGTGGCACAAGGTATCCGCACGACCATGCTGGCCATTGCCGCCGTCGCCCTGGTGGCGGTGTTGTTCGTGTTCGCCAGCGGCATGACACTCAACGTCAGCGAGCACCGGCTGGCGGATAAAAAACTGCAACGCCTCACCCAGCGTATCGTCAGCTTGCAGGAAGAGGAGCGCTCGCGGGTGTCCCGTGAGTTGCACGACGGCATCAGCCAGGTGCTGGTCTCCATCAAGTTCCAGTTCGAGCTGGCCGGCCTGGTCCTGGAAAAGGGCGAGGACCGTGGCCTGGGCATCCTGAAGGACGCCACCGAACGTCTCGGCGAAGCGATAGGCGAAGTGCGCAGCCTGTCCCATGACCTGCGTTCTTCCCTGCTCGACACCCTGGGGCTGGCCGCCGCCATCGGTCAGCTTGCCGAAGAATTCGAACAGCGCAGTGGCCTGAGCGTCACCTACAACGACAATGAATTCGATTGCGACCTGGTAGAGGGCGCGGCAGTGGCGCTGTTTCGCATCGTCCAGGAGGCCCTGACCAACATTGAACGACACGCCCAGGCGAAAAACGTCTCCATCGACCTGCACGGCACGGCACAATCCATACGCTTGACGGTCATCGATGACGGCGTCGGCTTCAATGTCGCCCAGGTCGAGCGGCGCCAGGCCGGGATTGGCTTGCGCAACATGCGTGAGCGTGTCGAGCATTTCGGCGGACGATTCGACCTGATCTCGGTGCCCGGAAGAAGTGAACTGGACGTGCTGCTGCCCATGCAAGTCCCCGGCGCCAAGCGCTGACCCGACAACAAGAGAGAGATGCCCGTGATGAACCTGCCCTCCCCGATCCGCGTCGCACTGGTCGACGATCACTCGCTGGTCCGCGACGGCATCAAGGCGCTGTTGTCGGTCATGGCCCCGCTGGAAGTGGTCGGTGAAGCCGAGAACGGCGCCGACGCCATCGAGATGGTCGGGCGCTGCCAGCCGGACCTGCTGCTGGTGGACATCGGCCTCCAGGACATCAACGGCCTCGAGCTGACCCGCCTGCTGCGCAGCCAATACCCGGCGCTGAAAGTGCTGGTGCTGAGCATGTACGACAATTACGAATATGTGAGCGAATCCGTGCGCTCCGGCGCCAGCGGCTACGTGCTGAAAAACGCCCCGTCACGGGAAATCATCGCCGCGATCGAGGCGATTGCCAGCGGCGGCACTTTCTACAGCGCCGAGATCGCCCAACGCCTGATCGCCGACAAGAATACCGACAATGAACTGACGCCG
>Ga0308165_1004197_pt1 | contig 14518 bp, 10 predicted proteins | sample PhyWR2_FD_201032 | JGI IMG/M metagenome (GOLD analysis project Ga0308165, IMG submission 201032) | Phyllosphere microbial communities from UC Gill Tract Community Farm, Albany, California, United States - DLSLW.R2 | ecosystem: Host-associated > Plants > Phyllosphere > Unclassified | place: USA...
GCAGGCTTTTGCGCGCTGGCGGCGCTGTCGAGATAGGCAAGCGGCAGACCGTTCACTTCACGGGTCAGGACGGGAAAATCCGCCCGCACTTTCTCTACGGGGAAACTCATGCGGCACCTCCAGGCAGACGCTGGCCGATACGCGCCAGCACCTGCTGTCTTAACGTTTCGTCGTCGAGCGCTTCGGTCAGCTCGGCGGCAAACGCGTAAATGATCATCTTCTCTGCCGCCTGCCGGTCGATCCCGCGCGAGCGCAGATAGAACATCTGTTCATCATCAATCCGCCCCACCGTCGCGCCGTGGCTGCACTTCACATCATCGGCGTAGATCACCAGCTGCGGCTTGGTGTCCACCTCAGCCAGACGCCCCAGCAACAGGTTGTTGTTGGTCATCTGGCCATCGGTTTTAATCGCGTGCTGCGCAACGTTAATCAGCCCGTTAAACACCGCCCGACCTTTGTCGCTGACGATGGTTTTGTGCAGCTGACGGCTGTTGCAGTAGCCCTTGTTGTGCTCCAGCCAGGTACGGGTGTCGCACACTTCGTTTTTCACCGGCATCGCCAGGCTGTTGATGCGCAGCGTGGTGTTTTCGCCGTTCAGCTGGGTGCTGGTGTTGTGGCGCAGCACCGCCCCGCCGAGCAGGAAGCTGTGGCTGAACGCCGAGGCGTCCGCCGCAAGCTGGATATCGTTGTGGGCGAAGTGGTGGCTCACCGCATTCTCAAACGCCAGCTTGATATGGTGCAGGCGGGCGTTGGCCGCCACGTTCATCGTCAGGCGCGCGCCGGTAAAATGCCGGGCCGGGGTCAGGCTGACGTAATGCTCAACGATGGTCGCTTCTGCCCCTTCGGCCAGCGTCAGGTGATGGCGGTAGTGAGCGGTGTTGATCTCCTCCCCCTCCAGACCCTGAGTGATGTGCATAATCAGCAGCGGCTTCGCCGGACGCTGGTTACGCTTCACGCTGATATGGGTGACGCTTTGCGCCAGGCTCTCGGTCAGATGCAAAAACAGCTCCGGCTGAACCGGGGCCGCCAGCGTCTGACGATCATCGTTAAGGGTTACCTCAAAGCCGCTGTCGTCGGTGCTGTCGCTCAAGGCCGGGCTAAAGCGCCCGTCAACGAACACCAGCCGCGTGGCATCCAGCTGCAGCGCCAGCGCGTCGCAACGCGCCTTTTCCACCTCGGCGAGTCGGGAGACAAACTCACCGTTGGTCAGCCCCTCCAGCGGAGTGTATTTCCAGTCTTCATGCTTGCGCGTCGGCAAGCCCAGGCGCAGCATCTGCTGCAGGTGCTGTTGCGCCTGCTCAGAGCGTTTTTCGCCCTGCGCCTCAAACAGACGGTGCCACTGTTGCAGTGCGTTACTGCTGTTCGCTAAGCCAGCCATAGCCCTGCTCCTCCAGCTGCTTCACCAACGAGAAATCACCTGATTTCACAATCCGTCCCTGATACAGCACGTGCACGTAGTCCGGCTTGATGTAGTCAAGGATGCGCTGATAGTGGGTGACGATGATGAACGAGCGCTTGCCGTCGCGCAGGGCGTTAACGCCATCGGCGACGATTTTCAGGGCGTCGATGTCCAGCCCGGAGTCGGTTTCATCAAGGATACACAGCTCTGGCTCCAGCACCGCCATCTGCAAAATGTCGTTGCGCTTCTTCTCGCCGCCGGAGAAACCGACGTTGACCGAGCGGGTGAGCAGATCTTCCGGCATTTTCAGCAGCTGGATTTTCTCTTCCATCAGATCCTGAAAATCAAAGCGGTCCAGCGCCTCTTCGCTACGGTACTTACGCACGGCATTCAGTGCGGTCTGCAAAAAGAACTGATTGCTGACGCCGGGAATTTCGACCGGATACTGGAAGGCCATAAAGATGCCTTCGCCCGCGCGATCTTCCGGGGACAGTTCAAGCAGATCTTTGTCCTTAAAGTCGACCGAACCGCCGACGACCTCGTAATCTTCACGCCCGGCCAGGGTGGCTGAGAGCGTACTTTTCCCCGACCCGTTCGGCCCCATAATGGCGTGGACTTCGCCCGGGCGCACCTCGAGGCTCAGACCGCGCAGGATCGCTTTATCTTCCACACTGACCTGTAAATCTTTGATGCTTAACATGTGCTTTCCTTAATGCTTAACCGACGCTGTGTTCAAGGCTAATCGCCAGTAATTTCTGGGCTTCCACGGCAAACTCCAGCGGCAGTTCAGAGAATACGTCCTTACAGAAACCGTTTACGATCATCGAGATGGCATCTTCTTCGCTGATGCCGCGCTGCAGACAGTAGAACAGCTGATCTTCGCCAATGCGCGAGGTGGTGGCTTCGTGTTCAAGCTGGGCGCTGTTGTTACGGCACTCGACGTACGGGAAGGTATGCGCCCCGCAGTCCGGGCCGATCAGCATCGAGTCACACTGGGTAAAGTTGCGCGCGTTGGTGGCGGTCGGCATGATTTTGACCAGCCCGCGATAGCTGTTCTGGCTTTTGCCCGCCGAGATCCCTTTCGAGATGATGGTGGATTTGGTGTTTTTACCGATGTGGATCATCTTGGTGCCGGTGTCGGCCTGCTGATGTCCGCTGGTCAGCGCCACCGAGTAAAACTCGCCGATGGAGTTGTCGCCACGCAGAATACAGCTCGGGTATTTCCAGGTGATGGCCGAGCCGGTTTCCGACTGGGTCCACGACATTTTACTGTTCTCGCCTTCACACAGCGCACGCTTGGTGACGAAGTTCAGAATGCCGCCGGTATTGCCATCCCCCGGGAACCAGTTCTGCACCGTTGAGTACTTCACTTCGGCGTCTTTGTGGATGATCACTTCCACCACCGCCGCGTGCAGCTGATAGCTGTCGCGCACCGGGGCGGAACAGCCCTCAATGTAGCTGACGTAGCTGCCTTCATCCGCCACCAGGATCGTGCGTTCAAACTGGCCGGTTTTTTCGGCATTGATGCGGAAATAGGTCGAGAGCTCCATCGGACAGCGCACGCCCTTCGGCACGTAGATAAAGGTGCCGTCGGAGGCCACTGCCGCGTTAAGGGCGGCAAAGAAGTTGTCGTTACCGGGCACCACAGTGCCGAGGTATTTCTTAATCAGCTCCGGGTGATCGTGAATGGCTTCGCCAAACGAACAGAAGATGATCCCCTGCTCACCGAGCTTTTCCCGGTAGGTAGTGGCGACGGAGACGGAGTCGAAGATGGCGTCAACCGCGACTTCGCGTCCTTCGCGCACCGGCACGCCGAGCTGCTCGAAGGCCTCTTCCACCTCTTTACTGAGGAAGGTATTGGCCCCGGTCTGCTGCACCGCACCCGGCTCCGAGGCGCAGGTGTCGTCGCAGTTCCCGCAGGACGGCGCCGAGTAGTAGCTGTAATCCTGATAGTTAAGCTTGTCGTAATGCGCCTTCAGCCAGTGCGGCTCCTCCATCTCCAGCCAGGCTTTAAACGCATTCAGGCGGAATTCGAGCATCCACTCAGGTTCGTTACGCTTAGCGGAAATGGCGCGAATGACCTCTTCGTTGATCCCCTTTGCCAGCTCATCGGTCTGCAATTGGGTGAAGAAGCCCTCTTTGTAATTAAGATGGCCGCCGGACCAGGTGTTGACATCGTCAGTTGCTTCAGTTTGTCGAGACATAATACCGCCTATACCCCAAAACTTTCGCCGCAGCCGCATTCGTTCTGGGCTTTCGGGTTATTGAATTTGAATAACTGGTTTAAGCCTTCGCGCACGTAATCCACCTCCGTGCCGTCAATAAACGGCATCGCCTGCAGCGGTACGTACAGCCTTGCGCCATCACGCTCGAAGACCAGATCGTCTTTCTCCGGTTGAGTGACGGTACCCAGCACATAACCAAAACCGGCGCAGCCGGTGGTCTTCACGCCTAAGCGCACGCCCAGCAGGCCGGACTGTTTGCTGGCCAGCTCGCGAATATGCGCCGCCGCGGCAGAGGTCAGCGTTAATCCACGCCATGCAAAATCTGTCGGGTCAAACGTTTCTGAATGCAGTTCCATAGGTCCACCTTATGTATTGCGCCATCAGGGCATAACACCATGTTAGTGATAACGATTATCACTTCAACCCCCTGACAGCAGGGGCTTTCGCCTTAATCGCCCTTTTTGGTGACTTTTATTAAGCATAGACCCTGCACGGAGGGTTATCAGGGTTCGATTTTTTTCTGCAATCCATTGATTATTAATGGCTTTAGAAAGGCTAATCGACGAAAACGGTTACAAGGGAAAAGATGTATAGGGAGTACCTATTTTTGAGATAGGGGTGAAAAAAAATTATCACGCTGGCAATAGCAGGCAAATCAAACAGTTATATTACGGACGCCAGCGTAATCATGGGCTTGCCGCACCAAAGTGGGGCCGGATGGGGTCATCCGGCCACGTTTATTTATTCGGTTGCGAGCTGAGCGGGCGCATTTCTGGCGCTGAACTGCGCGAGAATAGCCAACCCGAGGGCGATGAATGACAGGGCTGCCCCGGCCCAGTTAGGCGAGGCCAACCCGAATCCGGCGGCGATGGTCACCCCACCAGCCCAGGCACCTAACGCATTCCCGAGGTTAAACATGCCGATATTCACCGACGCCGCCATGGTGGGCGCGCCTGCCCGGCTTGCACGATCCATTACCAGCTTCTGGATCGGCGAAACCGTCGCGAAGCCAAACGCCGCCATCAGGAACACACAGACTGAGGCGACAATCCCGTTCCCGGCACCTATCCAGAACACCAACAGCACCATCCCCTGTGCCGCCAGGGTAGCGTACAGCGTCCCGAACAGCGAGCGGTCGGCGAAGCGTCCGCCGATCCCGTTCCCTACCGCCAGCCCGAGACCAAACAGCACCATCAGCCCTGCCACCTGGGCGTCGGAAAACCCGCCTCGCCGGTCATCATCGGCGCAATATAGGTGATAGAGGTGAAAAAGGCCGCCGGACCAAAAACGGTGATCCCCATCGCCAGCAGTACCTGTGGATCGATAAACGCCCGCAGTTCGGTGCGCAGTGCAATCGCCGGGCCTTTTTTGATGTGTGGCACCAGCAGGGCAATACAGGCCATCGTCACCAGACCAATACCGGCGATCGCCCAGAACACCAGCCGCCAGCCATAGGCCTGCGCCAGCCATGTTCCCGCCGGGACGCCGAGCAGATTCGCCAGCGTCAGCCCGGAGAACATAAAGGCAATCGCGCTGGCCTGGCGGCCCGGTGCCACCAGCGACGCCGCAATAATGGAGCCGATGCCAAAGAAAGCGCCGTGATTAAAGGAGGTGATCACCCGTCCGAGCAGCGCGATATTCAACGTCGGCGCGATGGCGGTAATGACATTCCCGAGGGTGAAAATGAACGCCAGCCCGATCAGCAGGCTCTTGCGGGGAAAGCGCCCACCGATGACCGTCAGCACCGGCGCGCCGACAAACACCCCCAGCGCGTAGGTGGTGGCCATCAGCCCGGCGGTAGGAATATCGACACCGAAACCGTCCGCGATCTGCGGCAGAATGCCCGCGACGACAAACTCGGTCAGGCCTATTCCAAAAGCACCGATAGCGAGGGCGAATAAAGCAAGGGGCATATTAACTCCATTAGGGTATTTTGACTGAATGGTATAAGGTCAAAACAAATATAAATGCCATTCCGTTCGGCAGGAGAGCGTTATGACTTCAGATGAGAAAGAAACAGATGTGATTAGGCAGACCCGGCATAAACCTGCCGATCTGGACCGGATCGACCGAAAAATATTAAGTGCGCTGATGGAGGATGCATCGCGCAGTTACACCGACCTGAGCAAAATCGTGAACCTGTCCGCACCCGCGGTTCACGATCGGGTGAAGCGTCTGAAGCGCGATGGGGTGATCAAGAAAACCGTGGCGGTACTCGATGGCTGCAAGCTGGGAAGGACGCTGCTATCGTTTCTGATCATCGATACCAGCAGCTATAACGCCACCCGCGAACTGCTGAAATTTACCAGCCGACCGGAAGTGGAAGAGCTGCATACGGTTGCCGGGGATGGGTGCGTGTTTATCAAAGTGCGGGCGAATGACACGGAGTCGTTAGAGACCTTCCTGATGGAGATCCAGAGCCTGGAGGGCGTGCGTTCTGTACGCAGCTATATCGCGCTTTCGACGTTTCTGGAGCGTGGGCCCTCTCCGGATACGGTCACGCATTGCGCGTGAGGCACAAAAAAGAAAACCCTTAAGACTACCAGCGGCAATCTTAAGGGTTCCTTACTCCATCCGGCGCTTATCTCCGGCACTCTTCATGGCTTAGCTCTTGAAGGAGCATCAGAATAGTCTCATAAATGCGGCGCGCGGCTTTGTCAAAAATGGCGAATTATGACAAAAGCCGGCCAGCTTGCTGTTTTACACCACCGCGGTGGTTAAGCGCGAGGAACAGCACAGGCGTTCCTGCTCATCAAGAATATCGATCTGCCACACCTGATGTCGGCTGCCGTTGTGCAGCGCGCGACAGACACCGCGCACTCGCCCGCTGCGCACGGAACGCAGATGGTTGGCGTTAATTTCAACCCCCACCACCTTCTGTTCGCCTTCGGTGCAGAGATAGCCCGCCACCGAGCCCAGCGTTTCAGCCAGCACCACCGACGCGCCGCCGTGCAGCAGCCCAAACGGCTGATGGGTGCGGCTGTCCACCGGCATCGTCGCTTCCAGTTCGCTGTCGCCGATATGGGTAAACTGGATATCCAGCAGCCCGACCATATTACCCTCGCCCATGGCGTTTAATGCCTGCAGCGTGACGGCACGTTTCCAGATCATCCCATAATCTCCAGTAAAGCCTGCAGTGGATGGCGCACGCCGCTGCCCTCGACGCGTTTCACCTGGCTGCGACAGGAATAACCCGTCGCCAGACAGCGATTGCGCGGCAGACGCTGCATTGCCTGATGCCAGCTGAGCTCATAAATTCCCAGCGAGTTGGCGTGGTTCACCACCTCATGCCCGTACGTACCCGCCATGCCGCAGCAGCCGACGCTGACGCTCTCGAGCTTCGCGCCAAAGCGGGCAAAGATTGAGGCCCATTGTGAAGGTGCCGTCGGCAGGGCGGTCACTTCGGTGCAGTGCCCGAACAGATACCACGACTCCCCGCTGGTCTCCTGGACGGTTTGCGCGTTGACGATCGCCGGAAGCCACTCGTGGACCAGCATCACGTTAAAGTCGCCGCGCGCGTCACCCAGCGTCTGCTTGTACTCATCGCGATAGCACAGCACCAGCGCCGGATCGACCCCGACCATCGGCATCCCCAGCAGCGCGACCCGGTTGAGGAAGTCAGAGGTTTTTTGCGCGGTTCTGGCAAAGCGATTGAGGAAGCCCTTAATGTGCTGGGCCTTGCCGTTCGGCGAGAACGGCAACAGCACCGGCTGGTAGCCTAAACGCTCCACCAGGCGGATAAAGTCAGCCACCACCTGCGCGTCGTAGTAGCTGGTAAACGGATCCTGCACCACCAGCACCGTTTTGGCTTTTTGCTCCGGGCTCAGGGCTTCAAGCTGCTCCAGGGTCAGGTTGGCCGAACGGTGGCCAACCATCTGACGCTGCAGCGACGGCGTGGAGAGCAGCGGCAGATCGATCATGCCGATATGCTTCTCGGACAGCTTGCGCACCAGCGGCTGGTTGATAAAGAAGTTGAAGGTTTTCGGCGCACGCGCCATCAGCGGGGCATAGATCTCGACCGTCGCCACCAGATGATCGCGCATCGGGCGCAGGTAGCGGGTGTGATAGAGCTGCAGGAAGCGCGAGCGGAATTCCGGCACGTCGATCTTGATCGGACACTGGGTGGAACAGGCTTTACAGGCCAGGCAGCCCGACATCGCCTCTTTCACTTCGTGGGAAAAATCGTACTCGCCTTTGCGCGCGTGCCAGCTGTTGCGGGTCCGCTCAACGAGGGTACGCAGGCTGGCGCGTTTTTCCGGCAGCTCTTTTTCCAGCGCCAGCGGATCCACGCCGCGGTCGGCCAGCAGACGCAGCCACTCGCGCACCAGCGTCGCGCGCCCTTTCGGGGAGTGAATGCGGTTGCTGGTGATTTTCATCGACGGGCACATCGGGCTTTTGGCATCGAAGTTAAAGCACAGACCGTTACCGTTACACTCCATCGCCCCGCGCCAGGAAGAGCGCACCGCAATCGGGATCTGACGATCGTAGGTGCCGCGTTTGACCGCATCCACCTTCATCATCGGGGCGTCGATGCCCGCAGGCGGGCAGATCTTACCCGGGTTGAGGCGGTTATCCGGATCGAAGGCGGCTTTGATTTTGCGCAGCTCGGCGTACAGTTGCTCGCCAAAGAAAGCCGGGCTGTATTCGGCGCGGAAGCCTTTTCCGTGCTCACCCCACAGCAGGCCGCCGTATTTAGCGGTAAGCGTCACCACGTCGTCGGAGATCTTCTTCATCAGGATCTCCTGCTGCGGATCGCACATGTCCAGCGCCGGGCGCACGTGCAGCACCCCGGCATCCACGTGGCCGAACATGCCGTAGCTCAGGCCGTGGCTGTCGAGCAGCGCGCGGAACTCGACAATATAGTCCGCCAGATGTTCCGGCGGCACGCAGGTGTCTTCAGCAAAGGGGATCGGCTTGGCCGCGCCTTTGGCGTTACCCAGCAGACCAACCGCTTTTTTACGCATCGCGTAGATACGCTCGATGCCGGACAGATCCTGGCACAGCTGCCAGCCAATCACCCCGCCCTCCCCCAGCGCCATCAGCTCATCCAGACGCTGACACAGGCTGGCGACCTGGCTGTCAATCAGTTCGCCGTCATCACCGGCAAACTCGACGATGTTCAGGCCGAGCATCTCTTTATCGGGCACGTCGGTGATAAGCTCGCTGACCGAGTGCCAGACGATATCTTCCCGCGCCAGATTCAGCACTTTTGAGTCGACGGTTTCCACCGACAGCGCGCGGGCCTCCACCATAAACGGCGCGTTGCGCAGGGCAGAGTCAAAGGAGTTGTACTTCACGTTCACCAGACGGCGCACTTTCGGCAGCCGGGTGATGTCGAGACGCGCTTCGGTGATCATCGCCAGCGTCCCTTCCGAACCGGTCAGGATGCGGGTCAGATCGAACTGGCTCAGGGAGTCATTAAACACATGACGCAGATCGTAGCCGGTGAGGAAGCGGTTCAGTTTCGGGAATTTATCAATAATCAGCTGACGGTTATCGCGGCAGCTGTCCAGCACGGTACGGTAGATCCGCCCGCTGGTGGTGGTGTCTTTGCCGAGTGTTTCAGCAAGCTCAACCGGCATCGGCTGGGTATCGAGAATATCGCCACCCAACAAAACCGCCCGCACGCCGAGGACGTGATCGGAGGTTTTACCGTACACCAGCGACCCCTGCCCGGAGGCATCGGTATTGATCATCCCGCCCAGGGTGGCGCGGTTACTGGTAGACAGCTCCGGGGCAAAGAAATAGCCGTACGGCTTGAGATACTGATTGAGCTGATCTTTGATAACTCCGGCCTCAACGCGCACCCAGCCCTCTTCAGGGTTGATCTCAATGATGCGGTTCATGTAGCGGGACATATCGACGATGATCCCCTGGTTCAGCGCCTGACCGTTGGTGCCGGTGCCGCCGCCGCGGGGGGTGAAGATCAGCGAAGTGAAAAGTTCCTGTGACGCCAGACGGGCAATTAATGCCACATCAGCGGTCGAACGGGGGAAAACGACGGCATCGGGAAGTAGCTGGTAGATACTGTTGTCGGTCGCCATGGTCAGCCTGTCGGCATAACGTGTGGCGGTATCGCCGGTAAAACCCTGTTGCTCCAAAGCCTGCAAAAAATTGAGCACCAGCTGAACGACGCCCGGTGCCTGAGAAATTTGTGGGATCATTACTGTCGACCCTGCCCCATCTAAATTGTTGTAGATAATCGTTTGCGTTGTGTCTCCATGTTTGTATCACATTTTTTTCTTATGCGCCCGACAGAATTACAGGCAGAATCTGCCTGTCAAAAATCGCTGAAATCACTAATCATTAGAGTCACGTGGTTTCATGTTCTCACCAGCCATGCTGGTGTCCTTCAAAGGTAAATTCAAACTATGGTCAATCGACATCAGCCCAGGGACGTTGCGCAAATTTTGCTGTCGGTGCTGTTCCTGGCAATCATGATTATTGCGTGTCTGTGGATCGTTCAACCCTTTATTCTTGGCTTCGCGTGGGCGGGAACGGTGGTGATTGCCACCTGGCCGCTGTTTATCCGCCTTGAGCGCCTGCTGTTTGGTCGTCGTTCGCTGGCGGTACTGGTAATGACCCTGCTGCTGGTCCTGCTGTTTGTGATCCCGATTGCCCTGCTGGTCAACAGCCTGGTGGACGGCAGCGGGCCGCTTATCACCAGCATTTCCAGCGGCGATATGTCGCTACCGGATCTGGCATGGCTGAACGACATCCCGCTGGTTGGCGATAAGCTGTATGCCGGCTGGCACAATCTGCTGGAGATGGGCGGCAGCGCGATTATGGCTAAAGTCCGGCCTTATATCGGTGCCACTACTACCTGGTTTGTCGGTACCGCTGCGCACCTTGGCCGCTTTGTGGTCCACTGCGTGCTGATGCTGCTGTTCAGCGCCCTGCTGTACTGGCGCGGCGAGCAGGTGGCGCTTGGGGTTCGTCATTTTGCGACGCGCCTCGCCTCCGCGCGCGGTGATGCCGCAATGCTGCTGGCAGCGCAGGCTGTCCGGGCAGTTGCTCTGGGCGTGGTCGTAACGGCGCTGGTGCAGTCGGTGCTGGGCGGAATTGGTCTGGCGATTGCTGGCGTGCCTTACGCCACGCTGTTCACCGTGCTGATGCTGTTAACCTGCCTGATGCAGCTGGGGCCACTGCTGGTGCTGGTTCCGGCCATCATCTGGCTGTACTGGAGTGGCGATACCACCTGGGGCACGGTGCTGCTGGTCTGGAGCTGCGTAGTGGGAACGATGGATAACGTGATCCGCCCGATGCTGATCCGTATGGGTGCCGACTTGCCGTTAATCCTGATCCTCTCCGGCGTCATCGGCGGGCTGATCGCCTTCGGGATGATTGGCCTGTTTATCGGTCCGGTGCTGCTGGCGGTCTCCTGGCGACTGTTCTCCGCCTGGGTGCATGAAGTACCGATGCCGCAGACCGATCCCGATGTGCTGCTGGCAACCCTTAATGAAAGCGAAGAGTTGAAGAAGTAATCTGCCAGCATTCTGGTGGGTTCGCCCACCAGAAAGTTAAGCGTTACTTAACATTCGCTTTTTATTTAACCGCACCTGAACTGACTTCCTCACGTAATCGCCTCATTCACCTCACAAAATCTTCACCTCTGTTAAACTATTGAGACGAATCTGATCGACGCAAAAATTCACCATGCCTACTATTAGGTCACGGTTATGAATCAACATCTTGATTTATAAGCATGGAAATCCCCTGAGTGAAATATGAATTGCTGTGTGTAGTCTTTGCCCATCTCCCACGATGGGCTTTTTTTTATCCTGATTTCAGGCATCAGGCCAGCAATTACGGCGTTTCAAGGATTTAGCATTTTTAGGGTATGCGATTACCTGTGTGCCGTTTGTGTACCATTTGTGTGCTACAGGCGTAAATCAGGCGAATGTTACAATAATTTTCTGACTGCGGATTTTTGCGGGAGGATGTGAAAAATCCCCTCACGCCAAAAGGTCATGAAGGGCTGATGTTGATGCTTAACGTGTTGACCAGTTCCCCATTGTTTTGTTTAACCCGCCCTGACGGTTGGATTTTACGTTTTGATTTTTGACGTAGTCCGACAAGAATTTATCAAGCGCATTAGCAAGTTTTTGCGCATCACCAGTTGTTGCACTGTTTTTGCTATCTACCCCGCCCTTATTGCCGTTATCGTTGATAGTAATGTTGATTACTGGCGCTGTTGAACCCAGACCACCACCTAAACGACTTGCGCCCAATTTAGGGATATCAGGAACCGCAAAAGTATTAGTAGCCGCTACAGACGCGCCAGAAGCGCCACCACCCGAACCAAACCCCATTAAACCGCCTACATAGTCATTAAATGGTTTTACCAACCAATTACCAACCATATATTTTTCTTCCATAACGGCGATATCTTTAAAGAATTTTTCAAAATCCAATGTTCCGGTTGTCAAGAAATCAGTTAAATCATCCGTCATTAAATCAAGTGATTTAGACCAGATTTTTTCTTGCTGCGCCGCGACATTATCGAACCTTTCATCATATTCTTTCCAGCCAGCTTTCATTCCCGCTATAGCTGAATGAAGATTTTTTTCATAATCTTCAAATCCACTTTCACTGGCTTTCAATGCTGCATTGCGCTGCTGTGTGATTTTTGCAATCTCTGAATCAAACGCAGAATTATTTGCATCCTTACCCTGACGGCGGCGTAATTCGTTAATCCTATCAATCATTTTATCAAGCTGCTGGTTAATCTGGTCTTGCGCTTGCTGGAAATCATACGCATCTTTAGTGAGGTTACTAAATGGCTGATTTTTTGTATCCCAACGCCTATTGATGGAATTAATTATTGATTGCGATTGTTCATCAATACCATAAATTGAGTTTTTCAACTGGCTTAAAGCACGCGCTGCACGTTCAGCTGATTTTTCCGCCTCCGTTTTTCCTGAGTGAGTCCGGAATGATGGATGTAAAAAAGCGGTAAAATCATGATAGGCTTTCGTATGGCTTAAATCTGGTGATTTAATGGAATCCATAGATGTTTTTATTGCATCTTTCGCTTGTTCGCTTGCTGATTTGATTTTATTAACATGCACATCAATTCGATGCTGATAATCAAGCGTATCGCCTCCACCCGCGCCAATTTGCCCCAGAGCCATAAAATCCAGTGACTTTTGCCACCAGCTTTCACCATCCAGTTCATGTTGTTCTTTTTGTGCTTCACGCGCCTGATTTTGCGCACCCTGAATCAACTGGCTAATCATATCAGCGCCAGCAGCTTTATAATTACCGCTTTGAATATCTTTGTTTACTTTATCTAACAGGCCATCACCCATTTTATAAAGAGCGGCATAACCTTTTGTTGCATCGGTTTGTGTTTCTGCAAGGATTTTTTCTAACGCTTCTGTTTGTTTATCACCAAATTCCTGCTGATATTGCAAAAGGATAGAGCCATGTTGTTTAATAAAATCAGCGCTTAACCCAGAGTTGAGAGCGTTAGAAACGAATTCCTCTTTAACTTCTTTTGATGCGTCTTTAACGGTTTCAAGACCATTAACAATTTCATCAATTTTGCCGGAAAACAAAGCGCCAGCATTACCGGATAAAATAGCAGATTGTTGCAAATCTTTCTGCGCTTGCGCGGCCTCCTGAATACTTTCCGTTAGTGCCTCAATGCCCTCAACGGCTGCTGTAAGCCCCATGATAACGCCAGTGCCAGCCAAACCACCCATACCAGCCGCGCCTAAGAAGATTGACGCAGAACCTCGCAAATTAGCCCATCGCCCAGACATAATTTCATGTGACATTACGCCTAATTCGCGTTGTGCATTATGATTTTCTTTAATGCCACCAACAAATTTAGACCACCATCCCTTGCCAGCGGTTTCACCGGAATTAATAATATCTTGTGTGACCGTATTTTGTAGAGAATTAAAATCACGGGTAATATTACCCATGAAGCCGCGCCGCATTCCGTTAGCACCAGTGATTTTATTGACGGCATCAGATAAACCATTCGCGCTTTCAGTCACACCCGTTGCAGCCTTAGACAATTCATCAAGCCGTGTTGTTGCTGTTTCAACTTGTGATGTATCAACCGAAAAACCTAGTTCAGCATTGTCACCTGCCATTTTACTTACCTCTTATTTAATATTAATGTGATTTAGTTCACTTCGTTCACGCCCCTACGGGGCTGGTGGGTGAAGAAAAGGAATTTTTTCTTGCACCATCACCATTAATTGAATTACTGAGTTAAATTTAGAATCCGCATCGGCGAATATGACGTGCATCACGGCGCTGGCGTTCCTGTTTTAACTGAAAATCATGTTTCTGCTGCGCTTCTGCATCATGCAGCTTAATAATTTTAAATCGGCTGGTTGATTTATTTCCGGCTAATTGCTCATTACGTTTAGCCGCTGCATTTGCTGCCAGTTCGCGCGTTTTATAAAAGATTAATTCTTTTGTACTTCCTTTATAAAGCTGCGCAAGGCTGGGAGAAGGTTTTCCGGCCTCTACCAGCACCATAGACCATTTAATAAAACTTTCATCAATCATTTCATTTTACTCCTGTCATTTTATAAAGATGTTCCTGAATACCTTCTTTAATCATGGCATCAATTTTATGGCGATTAATTTGGTCTTGAGACTGACGCCGTGCCTTTAATGCTTCGGTCAGATTTCCAGATTCAAAAAGTTTTTTTGTATTATTTTTATCTGGCTCCACTACCTCCACCAATACATATTCATACTTCCCTTTAAGATTAGCCGGAACCGTAGCATTCATTTTTTCGGCGTAACGCATTCCATCAATATAATCTTCAAAAATTCGCCGCGGCTTTACACCACTATTTGCAACATTTTTATCTGACGGAACATCTTCAACCTTTTCACCTTTGCGCCAGAAAAACACACCGTACTT
>Ga0308165_1004198_pt1 | contig 14517 bp, 11 predicted proteins | sample PhyWR2_FD_201032 | JGI IMG/M metagenome (GOLD analysis project Ga0308165, IMG submission 201032) | Phyllosphere microbial communities from UC Gill Tract Community Farm, Albany, California, United States - DLSLW.R2 | ecosystem: Host-associated > Plants > Phyllosphere > Unclassified | place: USA...
GGCGGCAATGAAGGCCAATCGACATCATTTTCGGCGCACCTTCCGCACCTTCGCGGTAAAGCACATCAAATGTGTCTTTGAGATAGCTGTAGAACTGATCGCCGGAGTTAAAACCCTGTGGCGTTGCGAAGCGCATATCATTGGTGTCGAGCGTATAAGGCACGATCAAATGCGGGCCCTTTGGCCCCTTCACCCAATAAGGCAATTCATCGGCATAGGAATCGGCTGAATAGAGAAAGCCGCCTTCCTCCATCACCAGATTAAGCGTGTTATCCGACGGCTTGCCCTGATAGATGCCGAGCGGACGCGAGCCGGTGATTTCCGTGTGCAGTCGCACTGCTTCGCGAATATGTTCGCGTTCCACCTCTTCGGGAACGTCCTTATATTCCCACCAGCGCAGACCGTGGCTGGCGATTTCCCAGTCAGCTTCCTTCATGGCTGAAACAGCTTCGGGATTGCGTTCCATGGCAAGGGTCACGCCATAGACGGTGACGGGCATATTGCGTCGCGTAAAAGCGCGCCACAAACGCCAGAAGCCGGAGCGGGCCCCATATTCGTAGATGGATTCCATATTGAGGTTGCGCTGGCCGTTCCATGCCTGCGCGCCGACAATCTCGGACAAAAGGTTCTCGGAGGCCGGATCGCCATCGAGAATGCAGCTTTCACCACCTTCTTCATAATTGACGACGAACTGCACGGCGATGTTGGCACCGCCCGGCCATTGTGGGTCTGGTGTGTTGCGGCCATAGCCAACCAGATTGCGCGGATAACTCATATGGTCTTCCCTCGATTATTCATAGTTTTTTCTTATGATAATAAAGATTTACGCAGACTATTCCCCCTCAAAATTTTGAAAGACATCCAACGATTATCATCTTTCTCAAGACAGAGCTTCGGTGAATACTCACAATCGGGAACAAGTGTGGTTCGCAAAGGCTTGAATATTGCGCGAAATAAACCACATAAAAACAATAGCTTGCAATGGTTGCGACGGTAGATAGGTCGAATCGCGCAAGCGGCAGGAGTACAAATGGGTCACGAAACGAGCGGTCAGGGCCGGTTAACGACGCATGTCCTCGATACGGTGAGTGGTAAGCCAGCGGCAAATCTGCGCATCGAATTGCGCCGCATTGAGAATCAGCAAGCCGAAACTTTGCGCGAAATTCGTACCAATGCAGATGGTCGCTGTGATGCACCGCTGCTTGCAGGCGATACGCTGAACAAAGGTTCTTACGAGCTGCTTTTTCACGTTGGCGAATATTTCGGGAAAAGTGCTGACACCATTCCGTTTCTGGATGTAGTGCCATTGCGCTTTGGCATTTCCGACGAAAAGGCGCATTATCATGTGCCGTTGCTGGTTTCGCCCTTTTCCTATTCAACCTATCGCGGGAGTTAAGCGATATGGGTCAGGCCGTCAGACATACACTCCGCTTTTTGCTAAACGACGAGACGGTTGAGCTCGACCGCGTTTCGCCGACCGAAACTCTGCTGGATTATCTGCGGCTTTCATGCAAATTGCGCGGCAGCAAGGAAGGCTGCGGCGAAGGCGATTGCGGTGCCTGCACGGTGCTGGTTGGCAAGATTGTCGATGACGAACTCGTCTATGAAAGCGTGAATGCCTGCATCCGTTTTGTCGGCTCTCTCGATGCCACGCATGTTGTGACCATTGAGCACCTTCGCGGATCAGACGGCGGTCTGCATCCGGTGCAAAAGGCGATGATCGATTTTCACGGCTCGCAATGCGGCTTCTGTACGCCGGGCTTCGTTATGTCGCTTTATGGTTTGTGGATGCGCAATCCAAAGCCTGCGGATGCGCAGATTGAAAAAGCGTTGCAAGGCAATCTCTGCCGCTGCACCGGCTATGAAGCGATTATGCGTGCCGCGCGTGCAATATCTGACTATGGCACCTTGACCGATGATCCGCTTGCGAGCGAACGTGCCTATGTCATCAACCAGCTTAGAGCCATGCGCGATGGTGCACGGGTTGAAGTGGGGAGCGGCAAGGACCGTCTGGTCGTGCCTGCTGATCTCGATGATTTTGCCGATATCTATGCAGCCGAAGCCAAGGCGACAATCGTTGCGGGTTCAACCGATGTAGGCCTCTGGGTCACGAAAATGATGCGCGATATTTCGCCAGTGTTGTTCATTGGGCATCTCAATGAACTGCGCACAATGAGCGAAGAAGATGGCGTCATCACTATTGGTGCAGGCGTCACCTATACCGAAGCGTTTTCGTTTTTGGCAAAGCGCATTCCTGCGCTGGGAAGCCTGATCAATCGCATTGGTGGCGAGCAGGTGCGCAATATGGGCACCGTCGGCGGCAACATCGCTAATGGTTCGCCGATTGGCGACACGCCACCGCCATTGATCGCGCTTGATGCAAAGCTGACGCTGCGTAAGGGGGCCGAACGCCGGACCATTCCACTGCAAGATTTCTTCATCGCCTATGGCAAACAGGATCGCCAGCCGGGCGAATTTGTGGAGGCTGTGCATGTGCCAGTGCCGGATGAGGGCAGCCAGTTTGCTATTCACAAAATCTCCAAGCGTTTTGAGGAAGACATCACGGCAACGCTTGGCGCCTTTCGTCTAACACTCGATGTACATGGCAATGTCGCCTCCATCCGCATCGCCTATGGCGGCATGGCCGCAACGCCAAAGCGGGCGTTGAATGTGGAAGCAGCCCTTCTTGGCAAGCCATGGAATGACGCAACTGTCGAGGCGGCACTTGAAGCCTATGGCCTCGACTATCAGCCTTTGAGCGACATGCGCGCGAGTGCTGGTTACCGTTTGTTGGTTGCGAAAAATCTGCTCCGCCGCTTCTATGCTGAAACGCAGGGCGAGAGCGAAGCTTTGCGTAAGCCAAACACTGTTGCGGCATAAGGAGGATGACATGAACAAGCATCCTGCATCTGAAATCAAAGCGGCACGCATTAAAGGCGGTGTCGCGACCGATCAGCGCCATGATTCAGCCCATAAGCATGTGACGGGTGAAGCGGTCTATATCGACGATATTCCGGAACCCGAAGGCACGCTGCATATTGGCATTGGTTGTTCGACTGTGGCCCATGCGAAAATCACTGCCGTGGATTTTTCCGCCGTGCGCACGGCCCCCGGTGTGGTCGATGTACTGACCTATAAGGACATTCCGGGCGAAAACGACGTCTCGCCATCGGGCATGCATGATGATCCGATTTTCGCGGTAGACACTGTGCAATTTCACGGCCAGCCGATCTTTGCAGTTCTGGCCCGCACGCGTGATCAGGCGCGTCGCGCAGCTCGCCTTGCCAAGATAGACTATGAAGAAATGCCAGGCCTGTTCTCGATTTCCGGTCTTGATGGATATAAAGACAAGCTGGTTTTCACACCGTTGACGCTTAATCGTGGTGACGCCCGTAAGGCCATTGACGACGCGCCGCGCAAGGTGAAAGCCCGCATGAAAATCGGGGGCCAAGATCATTTCTATCTCGAAGGTCAGGTATCGCTTGCGATCCCCGGCGAAGATGAAGACGTGACTATCTACTGCTCCACGCAGGGGCCAAGCGAAACCCAGCATCTGGTGGCCCATGCGCTTGGCGTTCCGAGCCATTCGGTGACGGTCGAAGTTCGCCGCATGGGTGGCGGTTTTGGCGGCAAGGAAACGCAGTCTAACCAATGGGCGGCCATTGCTGCGATTGCTGCCAAGAAGCACAAACGCGCCGTCAAAATCCGGCTCGACCGCGATGAGGACATGACCTCAACCGGCAAGCGCCATGATTTCGTCGTCGACTACGAAGTGGGCTTTGACGATGCGGGCAATATCCTTGGCGTCGATTACCTCTTTGCACTGAATGCCGGTTTCTCTGCCGATCTGTCCGGGCCGGTTGGTGATCGCGCCTTGTTTCATTGCGACAATGCCTATTTCTTCCCCGCCGTTCATGCGCAGTCTGCGCCGCTTTACACAAACACCGTTTCCAACACCGCCTTTCGTGGTTTTGGCGGCCCGCAAGGCATGGTCGGTGCCGAGCGCGTGATCGAGGAAGTGGCTTTTGCTGTCGGTAAAGACCCGCTCGAAATCCGCAAGCTCAATTTCTATGACGCGATGGGCACAGACGGCACGCGCAATGTGACGCCCTATCACCAGAAGGTGGAAGACTGCATCATCCAGCGCATTGTTGCCGAGCTTGAGGAAAGTGCCGATTACGCAAAGCGTCGCGAGGCAATCCGCGAATTCAATGCGAAAAGCCGCTATGTCAAACGCGGCATGTCGCTGACGCCGGTCAAATTCGGTATTTCGTTTACGAAGACGGAATCCAATCAGGCTGGCGCGCTGGTGCATGTCTATAATGACGGCTCGGTGCATATGAACCATGGCGGCACGGAGATGGGGCAGGGGCTTCATCTGAAAGTCGCGCAGGTGGTGGCCGAAGAATTTCAGATCGACCTTGATCGCGTGAAGATCACCGCAACAACAACCGCGAAAGTGCCAAACACCGCACCTACGGCGGCATCATCCGGGGCTGATTTGAACGGTATGGCCGCGCAGGATGCAGCGCGACAGATCAAGAAACGCCTTATTCATTTTGCAGCGCAGCAATATCATGTGCCGGAAGATCAGGTGGTCTTCCTGCCAAACCGTATCCGCGTCGGCAATCAGGAAGTCAGCTTCAACGATCTGGTCAAGCAAGCCTATATCGGGCGTGTGCAACTTTCCGCATCGGGTCATTATAAGACACCAAAAATCCATTGGGATCGAGCGAAGGGTAAAGGCCACGCTTTCTATTATTACGCCTATGGCGCAGCCTGTTCAGAAGTGTCTGTCGACACGCTGACCGGCGAATATGTGGTGGAACGCACCGATATTCTGCATGATACCGGGCGTTCGCTTAACCGTGTGATTGATATTGGCCAGATTGAAGGCGGCTTCGTGCAGGGCATGGGCTGGCTGACCACGGAAGAACTCATCTGGGACGACAAAGGGCGACTGCGCACGCATGCGCCATCGACCTATAAAATCCCGCTCGCATCAGATCGTCCGAAGATTTTCAATGTGGCACTGACCGACTGGTCGGAGGCTTACGAGCCAACAATCCACCGCTCAAAGGCGGTGGGTGAGCCACCGCTGCCGCATGGAATGTCGGTGCTCTACGCGCTGTCCGATGCGGTGGCCAGCGTTGCCGATCACAAAATCAGTCCGCGTCTTGATGCGCCCGCAACGCCAGAGCGAGTGCTGATGGCGGTTGAGCGGTTACGAAGTCAGAAAGGCTGATGCGATGCTGGGCAGGCGGGACGACATAAGGGCGTTTCTCAACAAGCGGCCCGATAGTGTTCTGATCGAAGTGACCGATGTGAGAGGCTCCGCGCCGCGCGATGCGGGGGCGTGGATGCTTGTCGCGCGGGATATGATTTTTCGCACCATTGGCGGCGGGCAACTCGAATATATGGCGATTGACCACGCTCGAAAAATCTTGCTCGGCGGCAAAGATTCCCCGATGGATGTGCCGCTTGGCCCCGAAATCGGACAGTGCTGCGGTGGCCGCGTCGCTCTGGGTTTTAAGCGCGTGAACCGTGGCCTTGCCGAAGAACTGGTCACTAAAGTCGATGCGGAAATCGCCATGCGTCCGCATGTCTATGTTTTTGGCGCTGGCCATGTTGGTGACGCGCTTGCCTATGCGCTGTCGCTGACCCCTGTGAGGGTCATTCTTGTCGATACGCGCGAGGCGGAGCTTATGGCTGTTGATGCGCCCGGCGTTGAAACCTGTCTTGCGGCAATGCCGGAACAAGTTGTCCGTTCAGCGCCACCGGCAAGCGCATTCATCGTGCTGACCCATGACCATGCGCTTGATTTTCTGATCGTGGCCGAGGCCTTGCAGCGGCGTGATGCCGTCTATGTTGGCATGATCGGTTCAAAAACCAAAAAAGCCACTTTCAAGAATTGGTTGAAAAACGAATTCGGCAGCGCTGATTTGTTTGAAAATCTTGTCTGTCCGGTTGGTGGTGCAGTTGTCAAAGACAAGAGACCGGAAGTTATTGCCGCATTGGCTGCGGCAGAGGTTTTAACCACAGTGCTGGTTTCCAACAAAGTTTTGCAAATGGTTTAGAGCGCATCCCGAAAGGTGTGAAACGGATTTCGGACAAAGATGCGCGTTAAATAAATGTTTAGAGCGCCGATCTGATCCAATCAGATCGAAACGGCTCTCAAGCCAGCAATTCCTTGATCTGCCGTTGGCAGCGTTCCGTCATAAAATCGATGATCAGACGCACTTTCGGATCCTGAAAGCGCTTATGCGGATAGATCGCTGCAAGCTGGATCGATGCCGGTGGGGTGCTTTGGAGAATCGGAATCAGCCGCCCATCGCGAATATATTCTTTGACCTCAAACAGCGGTTTGTTGATGATTCCGCGCCCGCTGAGCGCCCATTGCGTCAATACGTCGCCGTCGTCGGAGTCGTATGGTCCGGTGACTTCAAACTTGCGCAGACCTTCTGCTGTTTGCAACGACCAGTAAAACTCTTTTGAGCCGGGAAAACGCAGTAACAGACAATCGTGTTGATCGCCCAACAACTCATCCGGCGACTGCGGTGTGCCATGTTTTTCCAGATATTCTGGGGCAGCGCAGATCACGCGCTCGCAGTTTAAAATACCGCGCATGCGCAGATTGGAATTTTCCAGAACGCCTAATTTGAAAGCAACATCAACGCTTTCGCTCATGATATCTATCTCATGGTCAGATAGTCGCAGGCGCACTTCTATGTCCGGATACTTGTCGTGAAACTCCGGAATTCCCGATGCAATCAGTCTTCGACCCAGTCCTAAAGGCGCTGTAATCCGAATCGATCCCTTCGGATTTTTGGCCAATTCGGCCACTGCGGCTTCCGCTTCATCGACTGCTTCGAGTATCTTTATCGCACCGTCATAAAAGATGCGGCCATGCTCGGTTGGGGTTAGTTTACGTGTCGTTCTGTTGAAGAGCCGCACACCCAAATGCTTCTCCAACTCCTTGATTCGATTGCTTGCAACGGCTGGAGAGGCGCGCTGGTCGCGACCTGCTGCCGATAGATTTCCCAATTCGACGACGCGCACAAATACACGCAGATTATCAAGGTAAGACATGCGTACGTTCCACCATTGTATAGTTTTTTTTGAAAGTGATGGTCTTGATGCGACGTTCACACAGGCGCAAAGCTTTGGCAAATACAAATGCAGGGAACGAAAGCGCGTCCCGAAAAGTGTAAAACGGTTTTCGGAAAAGTTGCGCGTCAAGAACAAGAATGGGAGTGCCGCATGTATGATCTTGCCGTGGCCTGGGATTGGCTGGGCTTCGCTGCGCGGTGGCTACACGTCGTCACCGCAATTGCGTGGATCGGCTCGTCTTTCTATTTTATCGCGCTCGACCTTGGCCTGCGTCAGCGCCCCGGCTTGCCCGTTGGAGCGCATGGAGAGGAGTGGCAGGTGCATGGTGGTGGCTTCTATCACATCCAGAAATATCTGGTTGCACCCGCCGAAATGCCTGAACACCTGACCTGGTTCAAATGGGAATCTTATGCCACATGGCTGTCAGGCTTCACGCTGCTCTGCATCGTTTATTATGCGGGCGCTGATCTTTATCTGGTCGATCCGAATGTGCTTGATGTGTCGGCAACCACCGCGATTGCTATTTCGATAGCCTCACTGGCTTTTGGATGGATCGTCTACAACACCATCTGCAAGCTAATGCTTGGCAAGAGCGATACGCTGTTGATGGTGATCCTCTACGTCATTCTGGTGTTTATGGCATGGGGTTATACGCATCTGTTCACGGGTCGCGCCGCCTTCCTGCATCTGGGTGCATTTACCGCGACGATCATGTCTGCCAACGTGTTTATGGTTATCATTCCGAACCAGAAAATCGTGGTGGCCGATCTGATTGCCGGTCGCAAGCCTGATCCGAAATATGGCAAGATCGCCAAGCAGCGCTCAACGCATAACAACTATCTGACGCTGCCTGTTCTGTTCCTGATGCTCTCGAACCACTATCCGCTGGCGTTTGGCACCGAGTTCAACTGGATCATCGCCTCGCTGGTGTTCCTGATGGGCGTTACAATCCGCCATTGGTTCAACACGCGCCATGCCCGCAAAGGCAATCCGACATGGACTTGGCTTGTGACGGTGCTGCTGTTCATCGTGATTATGTGGCTGTCCACTGTGCCGAAAATCCTGACGGGCGAACCGGAAGAGCAGAAGATTTCATCGCTGCAACAGAGTTTCATTTCAGACCCGCACTTTGACAAAGTGCGGGATACCGTTCTCGGACGCTGTGCGATGTGTCATGCTAAGGAACCCGGCTGGGAAGGCATCATTGCACCACCTAAGGGCGTAGTGCTTGAAAATGATCGGGAAATCGCGGCCCATGCCCGCGAAATCTATTTGCAGGCTGGTCGTTCCCATGCCATGCCGCCTGCCAATGTGACCGGCGTGAGCAATGAGGAGCGCAAGCTGCTCGCTTCCTGGTATGAATCCGCTACTGCTGGAGCAAAGCAATAATGACCAAACTTCTCATCCGTGGCCGTGTGCTGAGTTTTCGTGAAGAACCGCAAAGTCTGGATGATGCGCAATCCTATCGCTATATCGAAGATGGTGCTGTGCTGGTTGAAAATGGCCGTATCGTGCGCCTTGGCGATTATGCCGATGTGAGCGCTGAAGTAGGCCACGACGTGAAGGTGGCCGATCATCGCCCGCATCTCATTTTGCCGGGCTTTATCGATACACATATTCACTATCCGCAGACGCAGGTTATTGCGTCCTATGCGGCCAATCTTCTTGAGTGGCTCAACACCTATACATTCGTGGCAGAGCAGAAATTCGCCGATGAGCAGCACGCGGAATTTATCGCTGAGCGCTTTCTTGATGAATTGATCCGCCATGGCACAACCACCGCCGTTGCCTATTGCTCGGTGCATCCTCAGAGCGTTGATGCCTATTTCCGTGCCTCGCAGCACCGCAACATGCGTATGCTGGGCGGCAAGGTGATGATGGACCGCAACGCGCCGCCAGCACTCTGCGACACCGCGCAATCGGGTTATGACGACAGCAAGCAGCTGATTGCCCGCTGGAACGGCAAGGACAGGCTTGATTATGTGATCACGCCGCGATTTGCGATCACGTCCACGCCGCAACAGCTTGAAGCCAGTCAGGCGCTTGCACAGGAGCATCCTGAATGCTTCATCCAGACGCATCTTTCGGAAAATATTGAAGAGATCGAATTTACAAAATCGCTCTATCCGAATGCGCCGGATTATCTTGGCATCTACGAGCATTATGGGCTTCTTGGCGATAAGACACTGCTTGGACATTCCATCCATCTAGAAGAACGCGAAGTGAAGGTGATGGCAGAGACCGGCTCAATTGCAGTCTTCTGCCCGACTTCGAACCTGTTTTTGGGCTCCGGCCTTTTCGACCGCGACCGCCTGAAAGCATCGGGCGTACGTATGGCTGTGGCCACCGATGTTGGCGGCGGCACGAGCTTCTCGATGTTGCGCACACTGGACGAGGGCTACAAGGTTCTGCAGTTGCGCGGCAACCGTCTCAATCCGTTCCAGTCATTCTATATGGTGACGCTGGGTAATGCCCGCGCGCTGTCGATGGAAGATAAGATCGGTACGCTCGATGAGGGCACAGAGGCCGATATTGTGGTGTTGGATTCGTCCGCCACCTCCGCAATGCGCCTTCGCATGGCCGCTGGCGCCACGCTTGAGCAGGAGTTGTTCCTGCTGCAAACGCTGGGCGATGATCGCGCCATTGTTGAAACGTATGTGGCGGGCAAGCCGCTAAAGGCCGAGCTAGCCTAAAAAATCTCTGGAGGAGGGAGGGGGAAGACCTGCGGCGGAGAAATCTGCTGCGGGTCTTTCTTTTTGTTACATTTCTTCCGGGCGTTTGCCGCCCATCGCATGGGTCAGATCATCGGCCGTCGAGAGGATGAGCGGCCCTAGCTGTTCAAGCTTTTGTCTGGGCAAACGCACCGCAGGCCCAGACACGGAAATCCCTGCAATCGCCTCGCCATGCTCATTGAAAATAGGCGCCGCGATGCAGCACATACCAAGCGTATGCTCTTCATCATCAATCGACCAGCCCCGTGTGCGGGTTGCCTGAATGTCTTTCAGCAGCGCAGGCAATGTATCAAGCGTGCGCTGTGTAAACTGCTCAAGCGCTTTGCCTGAAAGGGTGCGCGCAATTTGGGTATCCGACCATGTGGACAGAACGGCCTTGCCAATACCGGATGCATGGATAGGTCCGCGCCGTCCCGGACGAAAGAAAGCGCGCATCGGCGCGTGGCTTTCGACCTGCGAGATAAACACCACATCGCCACCGTCTTCGATGCCGATATTGGCAGTTTCGCCGCTCGCTTCCATCAATGATTTGAGATAGGGCCGCGCCAGAGTTCCGAGCTTGCGGAAACGGCGAAACGCATTGCCAATTTCAAACGCCTTGACACCAATCGTCCAGTCGCCGCTTTCCAGATCATGAGAAACCATGCCGTGATTGGCGAGCGAGGTCAGAAGCCGGTGCACGGTGGAAGGCGCCATCCCACTTTCATCAGCAAGATCGGTCAGCGTCGAGCCATCATTTTCGGCAATCAGCGCCAGAAGCTTGAGACTGCGATCCAGAACCTGAACGGATGAAGGTGCCGCGTTTTCCGCAGCCTTGCGGCCACGCTTTGCTTTTACCTGTTCCATTCGCCACCTCCGATTCCCTGCTCCCTCATCACTACCGCATCAATGTTCTCTCCGAAAGTGCATGTCGATTATCTCCATTTCGTTGAAAATCCTTATTTCCACATAATGGTATGCATTTCCATTTTTATAGAATAGCTTTTGAGTATGGATTATTTTTCCGTTGGAGGAGATCAACATGGCCAGAATGCGTGCAGTGGATGCAGCCATACTTGTGCTGGAGAAAGAAGGGATCGATTGCGCCTTTGGTGTACCAGGTGCTGCGATCAATCCGTTTTATTCGGCCATGCGGGCACGGGGTTCGATCCGTCATATTCTGGCGCGTCATGTTGAAGGCGCTTCGCATATGGCCGAAGGCTACACCCGAGCAGAACACGGCAATATTGGCCTGTGCATCGGAACATCCGGCCCAGCTGGCACTGATATGATTACCGGGCTTTATTCAGCCTCCGCCGATTCAATTCCAATCCTCTGCGTTACAGGCCAAGCCCCCCGCGCTCGCCTCGACAAAGAGGACTTTCAGGCAGTCGATATCGCCAAGATCGCGGCCCCTGTCACCAAATGGGCGGTCACGGTTATGGAGCCGGCACTGGTGCCTTTTGTTTTCCAAAAAGCATTTCATATCATGAAGTCGGGTCGTCCCGGCCCGGTGCTGATCGATCTGCCGATCGATGTCCAACTCGCTGAAATCGAGTTTGACATCGATACTTATCAGCCGATGGAGGCTTACAAGCCATCAGCCACCCGCGCACAGGCCGAAAAAGCAATTGCGATGTTGAATGATGCGGAACATCCGCTGATCGTAGCCGGTGGCGGCATTATCAATGCCGATGCTTCCGATCTTCTGGTTGAGTTTGCTGAAATCACCGGCATTCCGGTTATCCCGACCTTGATGGGCTGGGGCGTTATCCCTGATGATCACCGCCTCATGGCGGGCATGTGCGGCCTTCAAACCTCGCATCGATATGGCAACGCGACGCTGTTGGCTTCGGACATGGTTATCGGCATTGGCAATCGTTGGGCCAACCGTCATACCGGCAATGTGGAAACCTATAAGAAAGACCGCAAATTTATCCATATTGATATTGAACCCACGCAAATTGGCCGTGTCTTCGCACCGGATTTCGGTATTGTTTCAGATGCTGCCAAAGCGCTCAAACTGTTGCTGGATGTTGCGACCGAATGGAAGACGGCGGGCAAGCTGCGTGATTGGTCTGGCTGGGCGCGAGAATGCGCAGAGCGCAAAAAAACCATGCTGCGCAAAACGCATTTCGATCAAACGCCATTGAAGCCCCAACGCGTTTATGAAGAGATGAACAAGGCCTTTGGTCGCGATACCTGCTATGTCACAACCATTGGTTTGAGCCAGATTGCCGGTGCGCAGTTCCTGCATGTCTATCGCCCGCGCAACTGGATCAATTGCGGTCAGGCTGGCCCGTTGGGCTGGACATTGCCAGCAGCACTTGGGGTTCGTGCGGCCGATCCTGATCGCCCGATTGTTGCATTGTCTGGAGACTATGATTTCCAGTTCATGATTGAGGAACTGGCGGTCGGCGCACAGCATAAACTGCCTTACATTCATGTGGTCGTGAACAATTCCTATCTCGGCCTGATCCGTCAGGCCCAGCGCGGCTTTAATATGGATTTCGAGGTTAGTCTGGCGTTCGATAACATCAATGCCTCGGGTGATGCCGAAAAGGGCTATGGCGTTGATCATGTGGCGGTTGCCGAAGGTCTGGGCTGCAAGGCGATCCGGGTACGAAGCCCCAACCAGTTTGCCGAGAGCTTTGAACAGGCAAAGGCGTTGATGGAAGAACATCAGGTGCCGGTTGTGCTTGAATTCATTCTCGAACGTGTCACCAATATCTCCATGGGAGCCGACATCGATCAGGTTGTCGAGTTTGAGGAACTGGCCGAGCGTGGCGAAGATGCGCCAACTGCAATTACGGCTTTATTAGATTAATTTCGGAGGAATGGGCTATGCCAAGATTTGCAGCCAATCTGACTATGCTTTTTAATGAAGTGCCGTTTATGGAGCGCTTTGCACTGGCAGCGAAAGCGGGTTTCAAAGGGGTCGAATATCTCTTCCCGTATGACTTCAACCGCCATGAGCTAAAAGCAGCACTGGACCGTCATAATCTGGCACAGGTGCTGCACAATCTGCCCGCAGGCAATTGGGCTGGCGGCGAGCGCGGTATTGCGGTTCTGCCGGATCGGATTGACGAGTTTCGCCGCGGTGTTGCGGACGCGATTGATTACGCGACAGTGCTCAATTGTTCGCAGGTCAATTGCCTCGCAGGGCTTGCGCCGCAGGGCGTCGATCCCGATGCATTGCGCGCAACGTTCGTGAGCAATCTGCGGCTTGCAGCACGCGAATTTGGCAAGCATGGCATCCGCCTGCTGATCGAGCCGATCAACCATTACGACATGCCGGGCTTTTACCTCAATACGGTCGAGCAGGCGGTGTCGATCATTGATGAAGTCGGTAGCAACAACCTGTTTATTCAATATGATCTCTATCACCAGCAGCGCACGCGGGGCGAACTCATCGCCACTTATGAGCGCTATAAGCCACTGATTGCACATATTCAGCTTGCCGATAATCCAGGCCGTAACGAGCCGGGCACGGGCGAAATCAACTATCCATATGTGTTCGAAGCGCTGAAAAATGCTGGCTACAAAGGCTGGATCGGCTGCGAATACAAGCCAAAGACCACCACCGAAGAGGGGCTTGGCTGGTTCAAACAGGATGAAGCCGAACGGCTTACTGCATAGGGGGAACGGTCATGACAAATATTGGTTTTATCGGGCTTGGCATCATGGGCAAGCCAATGGCGCAGCATTTGCAAAACGCAGGCTATAAGCTTTTTACCTCTAAACACTCAAAGGCACCCGATAAAGATTTGCTCGATGCAGGTTTGACTGTACTCGACACCCCAAGGGCAGTGGCAGCGGAATGCGAAACGACCATTCTCATGCTGCCGGATACGCCGCAGGTTGCCGATGTATTGTTCAGCGAAGGTGGCGTTGCCGAAGGTTTGGGCAAAGGCAAAACGCTGATTGATATGAGCTCAATTTCACCGATTGAGACCAAGGAATTCGCAAAAAAAGTCCGGGCAACGGGTGCTGAATATATCGACGCGCCGGTATCTGGTGGTGAGGTGGGTGCAAAAAATGCCAGCCTTTCCATCATGGCGGGCGGCGCGCAGGATGCGTTTGACAAAGCGCTGCCGCTGTTGAAACTGATGGGCAAAAACATCACGCTGGTGGGCGATTGCGGTGATGGTCAGACCACCAAAGTCGCAAACCAGATCATCGTCGCTCTCAATATTGAAGCTGTGGCCGAAGCGCTGGTTTTCGCATCCAAGGCAGGGGCTAATCCGGCAAAGGTGCGTGAAGCGCTGATGGGTGGCTTTGCGTCCTCGCGTATTCTGGAAGTGCATGGCGAACGCATGATTAAGCGCACATTCGATCCGGGCTTCCGCATTGCACTGCACCAGAAGGACTTGAACCTGGCTTTGCAGGGCGCGAAGGCATTGGGTGTTTCGCTGCCAAATACGTCAATGGCACAGGAATTATTCAACTCATGCGCAGCGCATGGCGATGATGGTCTCGATCATTCCGGGCTGGTGCGAGCGCTGGAGCGCATGGCCAATCATGATGTGGCTTAATTCAAGAGATTAATTCTCTGGAGGGGAGAACATGGAGCTGGCGATCTGGAGGGAGATGGCTGGCTCCATTGCTTTTATATGCGCAGCACGAAATAGTGTTGTGAAATAACAATAATATCGGGAATCTCATGACTGCCATCAACGATCCGAAGAAGTTTCTG
>Ga0308165_1004200_pt1 | contig 14510 bp, 16 predicted proteins | sample PhyWR2_FD_201032 | JGI IMG/M metagenome (GOLD analysis project Ga0308165, IMG submission 201032) | Phyllosphere microbial communities from UC Gill Tract Community Farm, Albany, California, United States - DLSLW.R2 | ecosystem: Host-associated > Plants > Phyllosphere > Unclassified | place: USA...
CCTCACCGCGCACGTGGTGGTCGACGACGAGTGCTTCCACGACGGTCACGTGCCGCGGATCCTCGACGCGCTCCAGGAGTGCGTCGCCGGGCACTTCGAGGTGAACATCGAGCACTCGACCTTCCAGCTCGAACCCCCGAGCCACGCCGAGCACGAGGCAGGCGTGCACGCCTGAGGAGAGCGAGCACGGGACAGTCCTTTAGTGCGCTCTCCCCTGAGCACCAGCCTACGAGTCACGTCCAGATCCCTCGGTGTAGTTGAGCGAACGTTGACCTATGGGCCTGGCAAAGCACCGGGAGCCAGGCCTGGAGGTCAGAATGACCCGTAGCAGACAGATCTCTCTCGCCCTCATTGCGATGAGCCATGGTCGGCGTCGGAATCGCCATGGGGCTCAAGGGTTCCGCAGGCGCAGTCGAATCAGCCGACATCGCCTTCAGCGGCGCAGCCCTGCGTCAGATTCCTCATGCCCTGGCTCATGCTCGACGGGGCCATCGGATCATGAGCACCACCATCGTCCTGGCGTTGGCGATCATCATCGTGCTCTTCCCGCTCGCGCTCTTCGGGGTGCTGGGCCTCGCAGGGATCGTTCTGGTGCACGAGGTTGCCGAGGTCGTCGTGATCCTCAACAGTGCCCGCGCAGCCCAGACCGCCCAGGTTGTGCGCACCATCGGTGCCCCCGCTGAGCGCCACCGTGCTCGCCTGGCTACCTATTGACGTGCCCTCTCCCGTGGATGAGCGCGGGGTCAGCCGGTTCTGTGGTGTGGACGTTGATCGACTGATGGGTCGCTGAGCGCCTGGCCCGGCGACGCGCCACCCAGACCGCCGGTGACGAACGCTCGTGACTTAGGGATGAGCGTCAGTGGCTCTCGCTGCCCGCGGCCTCCGGCCGGAGGTTGCTGCCCATCACGGACCACTGGCAGAAGGCACTTGTCCGCGCCACCGACCGAACACTGTGGGACTTATTGGGTGACGAAGTCGGTGTAGTACAAGTCCAGGACCTCGCCGTCGTAGGCCTGCTTGATCTTTTCTAGCAGTTCAGCCTTGAGGGTTCCGCGGATCTCAGCGCTAGCAAGCTCAGTCAGTGGCCGGCCGGAGAACTGGGAGATCGCCAAGTCGAGGGCGACTGCGGGGTCCGGCTCCTCCTCGACCTCTAGTGCCAGCTGCAGGGCAAGCCCTAACCGCAGATAGCGGCCGTCGGCGAGGTTCAAGCTGATGGGCTCGATCGTCAGGACTTCTCCGAGGTCGAGGTGCTCGGTCTCTGCGGCCTCGGTGGCGTCAGCTTCCCGCGTGCCGGGTCCGCCCAGCAGGAACCAATAGGCAGCGAAGGCTGTCATGGCCAGCACCAGTGCGGCCAGTAGCAGAGTCTTCTTCTTGCGTTTGGAACCGGCGACCAGCTCCGGTTCACTGCCGGTCGATCTACTGGATCCCTCGCCGATCTTTGGCTTGTTCACCATCACTCGCTGCTCGATCGGCATCAACATCCCCATCGCTCGGTCGGCTACCGCGATGTCGGCACCGCTCGTCCTATCGGTCGAGGAGCCCAGTTGCTGAGTGGTGTGCCGCGATGCGGCGATGTTTTCACCCAGGCTGATTGGCCACCAAGCCAGGACCGCCGCGACCCCGAATCGTTCCTGGAAGACCCTCGTCGGCGGAGAGCACCACGCTCTTGTCTGCGGCCTGCCTGTTCCATGGGTCCAGCGACCTCTCACGCCGCCACCTGACTCTCTGCGGGCCTGGGTGGGATCTGCTAGATCGGGGTGACGTACCCGCTGATGACGCCCTGCAGCTGGCGGATGAGCGCCCCCCACAGACCCGTGGCCATGGCGATCCCAATGAGCACCAGGACACCTCCACCCACGAGGTTGATGGTCCGTAGGTTCCGTCGGAGAAAGCCCATCGCCCGAGTGGCCCACCCGAATCCCCACGCGATGACCAAGAACGGCAGCCCAAGTCCCACGCAGTACGCAAGACCCAGGAGAGCGCCGCGAGAGGCTGCAGCCGACTCGACGCTCAGCGCGGAGATCGCCACAAGCGTCGGCCCGAAGCACGGTGTCCATCCGAGACCGAAAACGATGCCCAGCAGGGGCGCTCCGGCGAGCCCGGTCGCCGGGCGCCAGGACGGCTTGATGGCGCGTTGCAACACCCCCAGCCGCCCCATAAAGACCAGCCCCATCACGATGACTAAGAGCCCCAGGACGCGGACGAGCAGGTCCTGGTGGCGCACCAGCCATCCACCCAGGGCTCCGAACAGAGCGCCATAGGCGACGAAGACGGCCGTGAAGCCGGCGACGAACAGGGCGACACCGAAAAGCAGCCGTCGCTTGGTCGTCTCGCCGTCGCTCAGGCCACTGACGTAGGCGAGGTAGCCCGGCACCAACGGAAGCACGCACGGGGAGGCGAAAGACACCAGCCCGGCCAGGATCGCCAGCGGAACGGCGATGAGCAGCTGGCCGGAGAAGACCATCTCGGCGACGCTCACCGGTCGAGCGCCGCCTCCACGGCCGCACGCAGCTCATCAGGCGAGTTCGCTGAGACCTTCTCTCCGTCCAGGAAGAAGGTAGGTGTCCCAGACACACCCAGCGCGAGCCCGTCGTCGAAGTCTCGCTTCACGCGCTCGAGCGTCGTGGGGTCAGCGACGTCCAGGTCGTACTGGGCCAGATCTAGACCCAGGTCGCTGGCGAAGCCGCGGAATACTTCCGCTTTGGACTCCTGCGCCTCGCCCCACTCACCCTGCGTTGCGTACATCCTCTTGTACATCGCTTCGAGCTGGCCCTGCCGACTGGCTGCCTCGACCGCCAAGGCCGCGTTCTGCGCGTTGGTGTGTGACGGGATTGGGAAGTACCGCATGACGACCGTCAGCTTGTCAGGGAACTCCGCGCGCAGCTCCTCTACCGTGGGGTAGAACGCGCGGCACGACTCGCACTCGAAGTCCAGGAACTCCACCAGCACTGCCTCCTCCGCCTGGGCCTGCGACAGCACATGGCTGTCCTCGCGCACCAGGGACTCCCCCGAGGCCTCGCTGGAGATGGCAGCCGGTTCGGAGAACCAGGCTCGCGCGACCATCACGGCGATCAGCGCCACGAGGACAATCAGGAGGACGATTCGGGAGCGGCGAGTAGTCATCGAGTTCCTTGGTAAGGGCACAGGTCAGGCACCTGTGACAGAGGGACCAAGGCAGCATCTCAAGCCCACCTGGGACATTCCTGAGTCAGCCGCCGTGACTCGTTCGGTCGCTAGCCCGGCACGTCGGCGTAGGAGTGCTTTCCGCTGAAGAGGATGTTCACGCCGGTGAAGTTGAACAAGACGCAGGCGTAGCCCACCAGGACGAAGTAGGCGGCGCGGCGCCCGGACCAACCGCGCGTGGTGCGTGCGTGCAGGTACGCGGCGTAGACGACCCAGACGACGAACGTCCAGACCTCCTTGGGATCCCAACCCCACGCGCGCCCCCAGGCATCGTTCGCCCAGATGGCACCACCGATGAGGGTAAAGGTCCACAAGACGAAACCCACCGCGTTCATGCGGAAGCTCAGAGCCTCAAGCGAGGTCAGGCTGGGGATCGCGTCGAGGAACCGCCAGTTGAAGACCTTCCATGCGGCGACGTTGCGACCCCAGACGATGGCGCCCTCACCGCGCAGGAACGGCGACCCCTGGTCGCGGGAGTCGCGCAAAAGCTGCAGGACACTGATGGCGAAGGCGACTGTGAAGATCCCGGTGGAGAGGACGGCGACGCCGACGTGGATCACGAGCCAGTAGTGCTGGAGCACAGGCTGGACGCTGTCGGCGACGACATGGAAGGCGTTGAGCCCCACCATGAGGAAGGTCACGACGAGGAAGGACACGATCACACCGAGGAACCGCACGTCCCGGCGAGTTTGCAGCAAGAGGAACGCTCCGGCGGCCACGAGCGTCCCGGCGAGGCAGAACTCGTACATGTTCGCCCACGGTGCACGACCGGCAGCGATACCTCGTGTGACCACGGAAACGAGGTGCATGGCGAAGCCGAGCCACATCGTCGACATCGCGATGCCCAACGTCGTCGAGCTTCGCCGCCCCGATGACGCGGGGGTAGTAACTCCCAAAGTCCGCACTGAGGCCACGTCAGAGCGCTCAGCATCGACGAGCTGACTGGCCTTGCGCTGCCCGGCCGCGTCGGAGAGCTTCGACAGGTCGATCGCGAAAGCGATCATCGCGGCGGTATAGGCCGTTGCCGCTCCCCACGCGAAGATGTCGCTGATCTCTCCCCAGGGGAGTCCTCCTGCAATACCACCGGGATCCATCGATCAACCTCTCTCAGCTTGTGTGTGTCCGTGCTGTCATGCGGGACATCCGTCTGACCGGGCGAAGCCGGCGGGCGGTTCGAGGGGGCGGGGTGTGACCACACAGACCACCAGCCGTCAGACACCCCTCAATCCCCGACCTCGTCGAGGACGTCGTCGACCAGTCCGTTGAGGGTGGAGGCATCGACCTGACCAAGAACGCGGGCGGCGACACGGCCCTGCTGGTCAAGCACGACCGTCGTGGGAACAGCCTTAACAGGGACGACGCTCTGAAGGGCCGCGATCGCGGAACCGTCGGTGTCGGCGATCGACGGCCACGTCACGTCGTGTTCACGCTCGAACGCCAGGGCCGCGCCGGCCCCATCCGTGCCGTTGATCCCGATGAGGTGCACGCCCTCGGCAGCGCGGTCGGTGGCAACGGCAAGGAGGTCGGGTGCCTCAGCCCGGCAGGGTGGGCACGCGGCATACCAGGTGTTGAGGATGACGACGTCACCTTCAAAGGCACTTGTATCCACGAGATTCCCGGAAAAGTCGGTGCCCGAGAGGCGGATCGCTTCGCTGCGATCAGCCGGAGACCAGATGCGGATGCTGCCGTCGCCAGACTCGTACCCCTGGCCGAGCACGTCACCTGAGTTCGCGTCGTCAGAGCCCCAGCTGCAGCCCGTCAGCGTCAGTGCGGCCACGAGGACTACCACGACATGAAAGACCCCAGGAGACAAGCGGTCGGCGTGGTCACGAGGGCGTGGGTCATCCGGGGAACGAAGCACCATCTAACTCTCTCCCAAAGGACTGGGAGATCACTGAGAAAGCGGCGGCGCCTCGCTGTCAACGTCTTCATCTGGTGTCGCTCTTTGCCGACCCTGTCGGTGTCGGTGGTGCATCCACATGCCGACGAGGCCGACCGAACCGAGCACGACCACTGTCACCACCCACCATCACCGGTGCGTATCCGCCCGCTCGCCTGCTTCGCGGGCCAGGTAGACACTGCTGCAGTAGCCGGCCGCACATCTGCCGCTGGCAGGGCACATGTCCTGACGCGCCACCTCGTCGCGAAGGCGATGGCTGCCGGCCTGCTCCGCGGGACGACAACGAGCGCCGCCTCCGGGCCGGGGCGAGTCCCGACGATCACGCCGGCGGTCCGAGCCCGCTGGGCCCGTCAAAGTCGAGGAAGACGACCAGGCCAAGCAGCACGATCAGTGCGGCCAACCTGGGCGCAGCGACTGACAAGAACCGGAGAAGGTAAGTCATCGACATACCCCAGCGCCCCCTCCACGTACCCTGAAGGGGTGAAGACAGGCCAGCGAGACAGGGCTGCGACGGCCTCTGGAAAGGTTGATCGCGCAGTTCTCGACCCGCCACGCTCCTGGGTGGGTGTGCTCGTCGGTGTGGTCTCCCTCGCTCTGGTCGCCCTCGTCAGCGGCGGCATTTTCTCGGGGGCTTTCGAGACGCAGCTTCTGCTCGACCCAGGCACCGTCGTGCGCTGGGGGTTACCCGTGACGACCGTACTTGGTGAGCTCGCGGTCGCCGCGACGCTCGGCGGGCTCGTGCTTGCCGCATTCGTCGTGCCGCCCGGGGTCGCCTTCGACCGGACGCTCAGCACGGCGGCCGTGGGGGCAGGAGCGTGGACAGTCGCCGCCCTCGGACGCATGGTCTTCTCCGCCTCAAACACCGTCGGCGTCCCGCTCGACGATCCCAAGTTCGGTGAGCAGCTCGGGGTGTACCTCGTGCAGATCCCGTCTGGGCGCGCCTATCTCGCCATGACGGTGATTGCATCACTCGTGTGTCTGTCAGTGATGCTCACCCGGACGGCGAACGGCGCGCTCTGGTCGGGCGTCCTGGCTCTGGTGCCGCTCGTCGTGCAGTCCTTCATGGGACACGCCGCGGGTTCGACGAGCCACGAGCTCGCTGTCTCCTCTCTCTTCATGCACCTCGTCGGGGCAGCCGTGTGGATCGGTGTCCTGCTGGTCGTGGCAGCCCTGCGGGCGCGGCGCGCGATGACGGACGAGAGCCTCGCCGTCGTCGTCACGCGGTACTCGCCCATCGCGTCGTGGTGCTTCGTCGTGGTCGCTCTCTCCGGGGTCGTCAACGCCCTGGTACGGCTCGGAGGGGTCGAGGGCCTCTCTACCCAATACGGGGCGCTCCTACTCACCAAGGCGGCACTGTTCGTGGTCCTCGGGGGCTTCGGTTGGGCCCACCGCACCTGGGTCGTCGGGAAACTTGCAGCGGCTGCCAGGCCAGGCAGCGCGGCGCCGCTTGCCGGGGCGAACCCAACGGCGCTCTTCTGGCGCCTAGCCGGCGCCGAGCTCCTCGTGATGGGTGCAGTCTCCGGCGTCGCGGTCGTCCTTGGCGGCACCCAGCCGCCCGACGACAACTCGCCCCCTGTCGACCCGACCTCCGCCTTCATCATCACCGGCCGGGAGCTCCCGGCCGAGCTGACGGTCACGCGGTGGTTCACGGAGTGGCGCTGGGACGTCCTCCTCGGCTTCGCCTGCGCCGCGGCGCTTGTCGTCTACGCGCGCTGGGTGTGGCGGCTGCGCCGGCGCGGCGATACCTGGCCGCCTCTGCGCACCGCGTCCTGGGCGGTCGGGACGATCTTGTTGTTCTGGGTGACCAACGGTGGTCCCGCGGTCTACAGCTCGGTGATCTTCAGCGCCCACATGCTCCAGCACATGCTCCTCGCAATGATTATCCCGATCTTCCTCGTCTGCGGCGCGCCCATGACCCTCGCGCTGCGCGGGCTTGACATCCGCAAAGACAGCACCCGTGGTCCACGCGAGTGGCTGCTCGTCATCATCCACTCGCGCTTCGGGCGCTTCTTCGCCCACCCGACCGTCGCGGCGGTGAACTTCGCCGCGTCGATGATTGTCTTCTACTACACGCCCGCGTTCGAGTACGCGCTTTCCACCCACATCGGCCACATCATCATGACCGTGCACTTCGTCCTTGCCGGGTACCTCTTCACCAACGCCCTCATCGGCATTGACCCAGGTCCGTCGCGCCCCCCACATGCGCAACGCCTGCTCCTCCTCCTCGCGATCATGGCGTTCTACACGTTCTTCGGCATGACGCTGATGTCCGGCGAGATCCTCCTCGTTCCCGAGTGGTTCGGCCTCACCGGCCGCGAGTGGGGGCTGCCCGCGCTCGAGGACCAGCAGAAGGGGGGTGTCATCGCATGGGCCGCCGGCGAGATCCCGACCATCAGTCTCGCTGTCATCGTCGCCGTCTCGTGGGCGCGGGACGATGACAGGCTCGCGACCCGCCGCTACCGCAAGGTCGACCGCGACGGCGACATCGAGATGGACGGCTACAACAACATGCTCAAAAAGCTCTCTGCCGGAGAGCGCAAGGCCCGCTGAGTCGCAGGGCGACGATCCCACGAGCACAAATCGAGCGGTAGCAGCCGCATACCGCGGCGCTCGGCGGTGATGATCAGCGACTCTCCTGGTTCCCGTTGAGGCGCGCCAGGTACGCGTTATACGCATCGAGCTCGGGATTTCCGTCTTGGTCGATCCTGCGGTCGGCGTCTTCGGCATCGTGGGTGTCTTTGCGGAACCATCGAGACGCGATGATCAGCAAGATGATCAGGGCGGGCATCTCGCCATAGGACCAAGCGAGACCACCGGCGGTGCCTTGATCCTTGAGGGGGTCCAATCCCCAGGACGCCGGCGGGGATGCGAACAAGGGCAACAGCGGGGCAGGCGCCATCATGAGGACGACCCCGAAGAACGCGTGCAGCGGCATCTCTACGGCGACGTCGATCGCCTGCCCCATGTGGCTTTGCCGGGCTGGCAGCGGATCGGTGGACAGGAGTGGGACGGTGAACAAGATGCCGGCGGTCAGGAAGAGAACCTCGAGACTGATGTGGCCGGTCCAGGTGCGCAACAACGTGTCAGCGGCACTGCCGAAGTACAGCCCGTAGAAGCACGCGAGAAACAGCGGGATCATTAGCACCGGGTGGATCAGCACGCGCCCGAGCCGTGATCTCAGTCCCCAGCGGGCCCCCCTCATGACTACCCAACCCAGCCGGTTGTGCGGGAGTGCCCTGAGCATCAAGGTTCCCGGCTTGCCCAAGACCAGCAGGGGCGGCACCGCAAGCATCAAGGTCAACTGCTGGAACATGAAGACCGAGAACATGCGCAGGCCGTATCCCTCCATGCCCGCGCCCATCACAACGGCGATGACCGCGCACCCGGACAAGAAGGAGACGGTCGCAAGCGGAGACCAGCGGCGTCCTGTGGCCCACAGTTTGATCGCGCCAGCCAGGTAGAGGACTCCCATCAAGACGGCGATCGCCGGCAACAGAGGGATGGGTTGGAGTGTAGGGGCGAGGTAGGTCTCCAGCGAGGGGGGAGCCGATGGAACCCATACAGGTCCGCTGACCTCGCCGTACCCCAAAGCGCCGATGTACACGCCGCCATCCCCCTCCGCGTTATACCCCAGAGCCGGCGGGTGCCGTCCTCGCCGATAATGCTACCGGCGGCCGCCGAGCGCCTACCGACCGCGTCGTGGAGATCGTGCGCGCCCCGTGAACTGGGCTCTAGCGTTATCGGGCTCTTCGCCGATCCGGTGGGGATCAGGTCTTGAGGCCGCCGGCGGCGGGGAGCATGCGGAGGCGGTAGTTGTCGCGGTTGCGGTAGCCGCGTGCGAGGCGTCGGTGGAGTTCGATGATGCCGTTGATCGCCTCCGTGCCGCCGTTGTTTGCACGTTCGGTGCTGAAGTAGGCCAGGAACGCCTCGCGCCAGCGGCGAAGGGTCCTTCCCAGGCGGGCGACCTCGGGGATCGGGCAGGTGTGGAACGACTCGAGGATCTTCTCGGCTCGAGCCCTGCCCTCAAGGGTGCTCTTTGCGCGGTAGGCGGCTCGCAGGTCTTGGGCGCAGCGCCAGGCCACGTAGACGGCTTCGTGTGCTTCGTCGGCCTCGATCGCGGTGGCGAGCCGGGCGAGCTGGCGGTCGGTGAGGTTCTCCGCACCGGCGCGCAGGATGGTCTGGATCCCGAACAGCGGCTCGCCCTTGCGGCCGCGATGCCCGCGGGTGTCCCGCTGGATGCGGCGACGGACTTCGTCGACGACCTGGGTGCCGAGCTTGACGACGTGGAACGCATCCAGGACCGCGGTCGCGTCAGCGAGCTCGGCGTCGATCGCGGCCTTGTAGCCGCCGAACGGGTCCAGGGAGGCGACCTCGATCCCGGCGCGGAAGTCGGCGCCGCGCTCGGTGAGCCAGTCTGCGTAGGCCTTCTTCGAGCGGCCCGGGACCAGGTCCAGCAGCCGGGCGTGGGTGCGTCCGTGCTGGTCACGGGTCAGGTCGACCATCCCGGTCAGTTCCTTCGGTCCGCGCGTGCGCGGGTCACGGTGGTGCCAGATGTGCTCATCGACGCCCAGCGAGGTGACACCCTCGAAGCGGGACTCCTCGCTGGCGAGGTGCTCGAGCTGCGGCTTGACCGCGCGCCACAGCGTCCACCACCCGACCCCGAGCTGGCGGGCCAGGCCGGCGATCGTGGCGTGCTCGCGGCGCAGCTGCCCGATCGCCCAAGCCACCGCCCGGACCGTGAGAGACCCTCGCGCGGCGACCAAGGTCGGGACCTGCTCGGCGAACGTCCCGCGCGCGCAGACCTGCTCCGGACAGCGCCACACCCGTTGGCGCCACACGACCTGGACGCGCACATCACCGTGCGGCACGTCGTGCAGCACCCGAGCGCGCCGCCCACGACTGGGGGCCACGACCCCGCAGTCCGGGCACCCCATCAGCTGCCACGTCGTCGAGACCGTCACCGTCATCAAGGCTGCATCCCGCTCGACCGTCTCGACATGCACCCCGTCCAGGCCGACCAAGACGTCGCAACGCGAGCAGGGATCAGCGGTGGTGGGCGCATCGGCGCACCCCGTAGCGTGAGACACGTCGAGGTCCTCGAAATCGATCAGGCAGCTTGGTCGCTCCTGATCCTCGGGGACCTCGACCCCTACCCACCGCTCACCGCGCCGAGCCCCTCACTCCCCACCGGATCGGCGAAGAGCCCCTTAAGTCGAGCACGAATCGTGGCAGGACGGCCGATCAAGGCCGTCCTGCCACTCACGGCGAGTGTCGGCTCAGAGGTTGTCGAGCATCGCCTGCATCGTCGCGATCTCAGTCGTCTGATCGCTGACGATCATCTGCGCCAGTTCGGTCGCGTCAGAGTTCTCGCCAGCATCGATCTCTTCCTGAGCCATCTCCACTGCACCTTCGTGGTGGGCGATCATCAGCTCGAGGAACCGCTGGTCGAACTGCTCACCCTCGAGGGCTTCGAGCTCAGCCATCACCGTTTCCTGATCCATGCCGTCCATCTCCATGCCGCCGTGATCCATGCCCTCCATCGCACTGTCGGGTGAGGTCTCTTCACCCCACGCCTGCAGCCACGACGTCATCGTGTCGATCTCGGGCCCCTGAGCAGCAGAGATGTCCGCCGCGAGATCCTTAACTTCCTGGCTCTGGGCATTCGTCACTGCGAGGTCGGCCATCTCGATCGCACCTTCATGATGGATGATCATCATCTGCGCGAACTCGGTATCGGCGTCGTTGTGCACCGTCTCATCGGCGCCCGCAGCTGCCTCCGAGGTGGCCTCCTGGCCTGCGCTCGACGACTCTGTCTCCTGAGCGGTGTCCCCGCACGCGGAGAGCGCACCAGCGAGGGTCAAAGAGGCGGCAAGGGCAAAAATGCGTGTCTTGGTCTTCATCGGGAGCTCCATCAACTTCCCACCTCCTGAACGGGGGCGGATCTTCGAGTGTGGTCACGTGTACTTCCCGCCGGAACGGGAAGCAGGAGGGCTCCTACACGCGAAGAACGCACAAAGAGTGGGTGACGGCAGGACGGCTATCTCGATGATTCCATGCGCGCGCTCTCACAGAGACGAGCCAGGCGCGGCGATCGGTCCGGTCCGGGCCTCGTCTACTGAGCAGCCACCGGGACCCAACAGGCAGCAGAAGCGTTGCAGCCAGGACTGCGCAGCACACCACAAGAAGAAGACCGAGCGGGCTCACCTCAGCCGGGCTCACGGCTGAGGTGACTCCACCCGCCGCAGTGGTGGAAGGCGACAGATGCACGTCGCCCTCCGCTGACCACGCCGAGACAGGCGCGTCCAAGACCGCATGCCCCGTTGCGGTGCTCTCGCAGGCGTGATGCATCATGGCGCCAGCCAGTACCGCAAGGAGGAGGACGAAGACGGCACCCACGTTCCGGAGAGGGTTTGTGCGAGAGAGCACGGTCACCACCCTTCTCCTGGTCACTCATTTTCGTCGCGGCCAGGCTAACAGGCGATCCTGAGACCTCCCTGGACCGAGTCCTCCCGGGCTCTCCAGGCAGCGGAGCACGAGGATGGGCACCGGTGCGGTGTGCTGTGAAGCGCAGGAGGACGCCAGCTGGTCGCGAAGCGGCCGTGATCTCTTCGTGACATATCACGGGTAGGTGCTGTACTTTCGAGGCACTCCGCAGAGCCAGAAGCTGGTGGAGCGCTCAAGCGGAACGCCAAGCCCTGTCACCGCTAGAGGTCGCCAAAACACTCGTTGGCAGGGACGGGGGACCCAAAAGTGGGCGTCAGACCTGACGCCCTTGGGGTGAAGTCGTGGCCCGGTGGCCATCGACCGGGTGTTCTCCTACCCGAACCCGACAGCTAACCTCGTAGGCGTCTGGAGAGAATATGACTACGAAGGTGAACTCTGCCCGCCACCGCGCGGCCACCCGCCCCATCACGCCACTGTCGATCCTGGCCAGCAACACTGGCGAGAGCGCGACTGAGCTACGCCGACGAACGGTTGTCGTCGCGGCTTCCTCAGGGCTCTTCGTCTCACTACTGGGCGCAGCCCCCGCCTCAGCCGCACCTGGCGCCGTCGAGCCCGCTGTGGCCGACGTCGACGTCAAGGCGCTGACTGCCCAAGTCCGTCAATTCACGGACACCGCTCCCGCCATCACTGTCGCATCAGATGCAACATGGACCGCCGAGCAGAACCTCATCTCAGGCACCCCGGCGCCGGAGCCCGAGCCGACGCCAGAGCCGGAGCCGGAGCACGAGCACGAAGCAGAGCGGTTAGAGCCTGCAGCATCAAGGACCGCCGAGCGCTCTACCCTTCCCTCGCCAAGCGAATCCGCGCCTGACACAGTTGAAGAGTCAGAGCAGGCACCCATCCCAGCCTCCGCATCGGGCAGCGCGATCATCGAGGTCGCGGGCCGTTATGTGGGCGTTCCCTACGTCTGGGGAGGCACAACCCCTGACGGTTTCGACTGCTCAGGATTCACCTCCTACGTCTACGCCCAGGTCGGCATCACTATCCCGCGCACTTCAGGGGACCAGCAGGCTGCAGGCACAGTCGTGTCACGAGACGAAGCCCAGCCGGGAGATCTCATCTTCTCCCCGGGCCACATTGGAATCTACGCAGGCGACAACACCCAGATCGACGCCCCTCGACCTGGAAAGACGATTCAGTTCCGGGAGATCTGGCAGTCAAACCCCACCTTCGTCCGCATGTAACGTCTCGTCGCTCGACACCGAACCACCTCACGGAATCCACGTGGACCGGTCCCCTTGGGCCTGTTCATCAGGCCCTTCCCGAGCCTCCTCATAGGTCTCGCCGCTGGCGGCACACAAACGCTGGCCTCGTCGTCACGGTCGGTCTTGTCTGCACGATGCGGTGCGCGGATGCCTCGAGGCGGATCACGGGCTGATCGTAGGCCTGGCCGCTGACGCCGGCGGGCCGGCTCGTCAGTCGATCGGGGCGATGAGGCTTGGGTAGGACGGGTCGCCGTCGTCGAGCCACTCGCGCACGATCGGGGCGCGGGTGCTCGGCGCGATCGAGTACCGGCCGGCCCAGTCGTAAGCCGTGCCGGGCTTGGCGTCGAAGAACGCCATGAGGTCGTCGATCGTGCCGGGGACATGCATGTATTCGGACAAGCAGTAAGCGAATAAGCCACCGCCACCCCGTGAACCTGCATCGGTTCTCATCGATCCATGCGATCATGAGTCGATGAGCACACCGACACCGACCTCGACCGAGTGCTGCGTCCCGGCGGTCCACGCGTCCCTCGACCCGAGTGCTGCGGAGGCCATCTCACGCGGATACCGCGCCCTGGGGGACCCCACTCGCCTTCGTCTGCTCGCGCTGGTGGCCTCGGGTGAGGGCGGGGAGGCGTGCGTGTGCGACCTGACAGTGCCTGTGGGGCTGAGCCAGGCAACGGTGAGCCACCACCTGAAGATCTTGGTCGAGGCAGGCCTGCTGACCCGCGAGAGGCGCGGCACCTGGTCGTACTACACGATCCAGCACCACCGCTTCGACGAGCTCGGCAAGCAGCTGCTCACCTCAGCCGTGCGCGCATGACACCTGAGGGCCTCGTACTGCGACCGATGAGCCCAGACGACTGGACGCGGGTCGCGGACATCCACGCGGCTGGCATCGCGACCGGCCAGGCGACCTTCGAGACGTCCGTCCCGTCATGGGAGGCGTTCGACCAGGGCAAGCTCGACGCCCACCGCACCGTCGCTGTGGACGTCGGCGGTCAGGTCGTGGGCTGGTGTGCGGTGAGCCCGGTCTCGGCCAGGCCGGCCTATGCCGGCGTCGTGGAGAGCTCGGTCTACGTCGACCCCTCCGCCGCCGGCCGTGGTCTCGGCACAGCGCTGCTCGCCCGCCTCGTCGCTTCGACGGAGTCAGCAGACATCTGGACCGTCCAGGCTGGCATCTTCCCGGAGAACACCGCGAGCATGCGTCTGCACGAGCGGGCCGGCTTCCGGGTGGTGGGGGTCCGCGAACGCATCGCCCAGCTGAAGGGCACCTGGCGCGACGTCGCGCTGCTCGAGCGCCGCAGTACCCACTCCTGACTCTCCCCGGACCGGCGCAGGTGAACGGCAGTCGAACGTTCAGTACCTCGCTTGCTCTTCTGTATCGAGATAAGTCAATATAGATGCAGACCGATACAGGCTGCTCAGGTGGCCCCCTCTGCGCGATTGGCTCCCCGTGACTGACGTCTCCGCTGCGACCACGACGACCGGCCCAGGCTCACCGCCCCGGCTCTCCACCCTCGACCGGTGGCTGCCAGCGTGGATCGGCCTGGCGATGGTCGCCGGCCTGCTGCTCGGACGCCTCATCCCCGGCGTCTCCGACGTGCTCTCCCACATGGAGATCGGTGGCATCTCGGTGCCGATCGGGCTCGGCCTGCTGATCATGATGTACCCGGTGCTGGCCAAGGTCCGCTACGACAAGGTCGCCGCCGTGACCG
>Ga0308165_1004201_pt1 | contig 14508 bp, 21 predicted proteins | sample PhyWR2_FD_201032 | JGI IMG/M metagenome (GOLD analysis project Ga0308165, IMG submission 201032) | Phyllosphere microbial communities from UC Gill Tract Community Farm, Albany, California, United States - DLSLW.R2 | ecosystem: Host-associated > Plants > Phyllosphere > Unclassified | place: USA...
ATTGCTACCCCTTCAAGAAAAGTCAGTGATTTGACGGGTGCAAGAGTCCGTTCCCCTGCGGCTAATGCCGGGGAAATGCCGATGTTTTCGCAAGACATAGATCATCCTTTGATACCCGGTAGCGTTAATGACCAGGAAAAGTTAGCGTCTAGAGGGTTAGTTGTTACTTTTCATTCACAAAAATGAAACAACATCACTTGGTTATACAGTGTACGGCCCTATAAACGAGTGCCAATCACGATTACTTGAGGGATCCAATTGCGGTCTTTAAGGGGGATTATTATTACAGCGATTCAGCGAACAGCCTGATGGCAAGCGGCATCTGCGGCTTTATGGCGCAAACCGCACCAGCAACCTTTGTGCTTCGGACTATTATCCACTCCACGCCGGGATAAAGTAGCTTGATGGTTTTCAGTGCGTAGCTGATTACGCGGGATTCTTTGTTGCGGGGCATCCGGTCATGTACCCAGATCCGGTTTAGCTCCATGTATTGCCGGTTACCAGAGCCAGTCACAACCTTGGCTCCGCTGCAGGGGTTCATTGCGTAACCCCACTGCATAACGCCCACAAGATCGCGACCATCAAAGATGCCCAGATGCAGATATCTATTGTTAACTATCCGCTTGCTGTAGTGGAAATTGCTGATCGCCAGGCGGCAAGCCAGACAGGGATCGTAGCTACATGAAGATCGACACTACCATAGCCAACAGCCTCCTCGCCGTATACAACCGGTGCCTGCTTCGTCATGGCCTTTGTACCCCCAATAGATATTGGTGTACTCGTGACCGGCTGAAATGGGTACATCATGCCCGGTAAGGCGCTAACCTTCCGGGCTCCCCCTCATCAAGCAACGTTAGTGAAAATTGCTATTCTTTTCGGCTGCAAACTGCATGAGTAGCTGCTTAACTTCTTCCTTGACTTCCATGCGTCGCGTCCATCACATAAAGTATCAGGATTTATTCAGCTAATGCTTCATCCCGTTCTTCGATTCTCTGCGTTCCCTTTACCGTTGTCCATGCTTACACCCTTGTGGTTGTTTTCTATCCAATATAACAAGCGGAGCAGGCCCAGAAGAGACAAAACCCCGCCGAAGAGAGGTTTTTGATTGGGTAAGCTACTGACTGCGTGACTACTCTTATCATGCACATCATCTTTTGCGTACCCGTTAATGATTTCTGTCGCTAACGTGTGTAATGTTATGAAGTCTTTCGGTGATGAGATTGCTTAGTCGGTTCTCTCTTGGTTACCACTAAAATGATAATTATTATCAATATTTTTATGGAAGAATTTACCTATGGTTGAGCTGTCAGCAGTTGAGATTGTAAAACGGCTTGATGGTGGCATAACACGACCATTTTTGTGCGGGTGTGGTGATGGTAAGAAATACGTTGTAAAAGGGCTGCCGCATCTACCAAGAAAAGAACTTATTGCCGAATGGGTCTGCGCTCATCTCACCCATGCATTGCAGTTGCCATTCCCTAATTTTGCTAAGATCTGGATTGACGGTGATCTGGTTAAATATCGACCTGATTGGAATGCAGATCTAAAAGAAGGGTGGGCATTTGGATGTGAGTTTATCGAGCATGCCATGCCAATTACCTTCACTCAAGCCCATACGAAAATCGATGAAATAAACCAGAAACTAATCTATCTTTTTGATATATGGACAAAAAACTCAGATCGCACCCTCTCACCCAAAGGTGAAGGTAATGTCAACATCATCTATGATGTGAGTAATAGTAAATTTTTTCTGATTGACCATAACCAATCCTTCGCTCACGATTGTGCCATTATGGAGTTTAGGACGCATGTATTCTCGTCTAACTACCGTCAATGGATACATGATCTGGCGGATAGACAGCACAACGAAGATTTGTTGTCTAGCACCCTACCGGCATTCGATAATGCCTGTGCGGCTATACCTGATGAGTGGCGTCTAGATGGAGATGAGCACCTTCAACACATTGAATTTATGAGACAAACTCTTTTGCGCGTTAATGATGATATCTTCTGGAGAGATGTAATATGAGTACACCCTGCATGTACAGCATAATACGTTACCTCCCGTACACAGATACGGAGGAATTCGCCAACATTGGTGTGATTCTCTGCGCGCCTAAGACTGGTTATTTATCATACAAATTAGCCCCCAAAAATAATGGCCGCGTTAGGACCTTTTTCAACGACTCGAGCATTTATCCAATTGCTAGAGACTCATTTAACAATGAGTTGAAATTTATCAATAGTAATGCATCAGCATTTTCTAATGATGTTGCTTTAGCTGGTTTTTTCATGCGTTATGTGGAAAAAAGAGAGTCAATCTTCCAATTCAGTGACGTACGTGTATCTATGGCCAATAGCCCTACTCATGAACTCGATCGGCTCTATCAAAAATTTGTTAATGCTTCTGAAGTTACAAAAGAGCGCCGCGAGGAAATTCTTGCACGAGAGCTTAAAGAGCGCTTCCGGCAACAAGGTGATTGGGCAAGATATTTTAAGCAAGAATCCCTTGGAAAGGAGCTATCCAAGTTTTCAATGCCTCTTGTGCTAACCCGCGATGGGGTGGTTGACTGCGCGATAAAACCATTGGCCTTCGATCAGGATGAGCCAGGTAAAATGGTAGAACATTGTGATACTTGGGTCGCGAGAATAACCCGTGCAGCTAGTGAAGGTATACTTACCTTGACCAAGGTTTTACTGCCAATTGCTCCCCCACTAAGCCCAGATGGCAAGCAAACCCATGCAATGCGTGTAATTAGAGAGACATTTGACAAAAATGACATTTCTACAATCGGGCATGAAAAACAAGACAGCATAATTGACTTTGCAAAGCAGTGTTATATAACAACTAATTAGAAGATGCCCAGCGATTGCTGGGCTTTCCTTACATTTCCAAACCTACATTAAGCATATCCAGACAGCCACCTATAACCCCCTCCGCCGTCTACATCACCTTCCGAACCGTGCCATCTGAGCATTTCCAGCCACGAGCGATTGAGCGTAGCGATTGGCCATAAAAATGATGCCTCATGACTAGCTCATACTCTTCCGGCTTAAATTTAAGCAATTTGGCTACACAACCATCTATCATTAGACCGTCATTGTCGCTGTATGCCTGCCCCCTTTGATGGAACAACACCGAGGGCCGCTATTACATCGGTAACCGTTAGCGCTTCGCTTTGCGTTCTTGCTCCTTGATATTAAAATCAGCCTGGTTGGCATTAAATTCCAATGCTGCCACAATGCCGGGAATATGTATCAGCATTTCACCGAGAGCACATAAATCTGAGCGAGCATCTTTATCGCTGTAATTTTCATTATCACAGGCATAGAAGGCAATGTTGCCAATAGCTCCCAACCCAGACAGCAAACCTTCGCATGCAGCCTCAGAGTGCATACGGATATACTTCAGTGATTCGGTGTCCTCATTCTGCAAGGTTGCACAAGATAAAACATTCTGGATGTGGCTCATGCTTCACCTCCGAAAAGTTTCCGCAGATCTGGCACTTCAACCGCTTCAACCGCTTCAACCGCTTCAACACCGTGGCGCAGCTTCACGAACTTGTACTCACTCCCAACCTTAGTGTTAATCGCATGCTTTACGCTTTCACCCAGTAGTTCTTCTAGTACTCGGTAATTGCGAGTAGCCGCGCTGAGTTTTACAAGGACTGAGGCTTCGTGCTTTTGGCTGATCTGAGACTTAATCCGCACGGCATGGTCTGCCTGTTCCTTTTCGGCAAGGCAGCCTTTCTCTGACTCGAGAGCTACCTGGATGATCCCCAGCTTGGAAAGTTCCACTGGTGCTGGTAATGCCTTGGCATCAAGCCGTGCAAAGTAAAACTCGATAAGGTCGCTGTAGTAATCCCACGCCCGATCGGTTTCCAACATCTTCGCGTGGTTGGCTGCACCGCGCTCAGTCCAGAGAATTAGGGAGCCGGTTCTGTTTGAAATTTGCTCTCCACTTATTGATGACCGCAAATTTGAAAGTTCATGCCCTTCGACTCTGAAGAAGTACTTACCTTCAACGAAACGCGATTGATTTCGGTTGAAATTATTTTGAATGTTTTTAATTTCAGCCCCATACCCCAACGCCAGTTGCTCGGTGGTCGCCACACGCTGCCCGCGATACTCAATGATCTGCAGCCCTTTAGCCTCAACAGCGACCCGCTCAATTTTTTTAGCCATTGCCTTCCCCCTTTTCATTCTGTGGCTGCTCGCCAAAATCCAATGCATTGGCGGCTCGCTGCACGTATCCACCAGCTGCTTCGATCACTGTCCCAACATACTTTTCGAGATGTTTATCGCCGCAGTTCAGCATCTGCTGTGCGCAATCCAACAAATCAGCAGTACGCTGTACATGTAGCAAAACATCTTCATTGGTCTTATAGGAATAGTTCTTAGTCACGTTCAATCTCCGCGCCACGTCGGGCTATTTCTTCGATCAGATCGATCAGCTCAAAACATAGCTGCTCTTCTTTCTCGTTTGCAGTCAGGTAACCAGCAGCCATGGCTAACACTCGGATTTTGGCAAGCCTATCCATTGCATCGAGAACGCAGGCATTACGCATGGTGAGCCTCCCTTTGAAGATTTTCTTCCATTAACCAGCAGACCGGATCAGTCGCAAGGCCGAGCGCCATTTCAGCCAAGATCTTTACCTCGTCAGAATCAATAACATCAGCAGAAACAGCCATGGAAGACAGCAAAGCATGCAGTTGGATTGCCTTACCCTTTGCCTGGCTCAGAGTGATTTCATGCGACATCTTTACCCTCCCGACGACGCTGTTCCTCCATTAGCCAACAAGATGACCCGCCAGCCAAGTCAATCGCCAGTGTGACGAGCGTGTTCAAATCTGTGATGTCGAGTTCGTCAGCACCAATATTCATGACGACCAGCAACGCATTAAGCTGCTCTGCCTGCCTACAAGCTTCAGGGAATCCGTTTTCACGCGACATTGGCAACCTCCTGCTCTGGATGGTTCGGTGATACATACCAGCCTGCATTACGGGCCAGCTCAATGAAGGTATCGAGTGAGCAACAGTAGTGGTCTGGCAGGATCGGCATGTTGGCGGTAATCACACCATTTCGCACGTACAGCAGAACGCGCCCGGTGGTACCGGGGTAAATACCGAGCTGGGTTAGGATTTCTTCAGCGATATTATGCATGGCGCACCTCCGTAATAGACTGATGCTGTTCGTAAGCCCACATGACCCTTCCATCAGTGGAAAATTTTTGTAGGCGGCAGGGCGTCTCAGTACGAAGTTTCGCAACAAAGATTAGAGTACAGCGGGTTAATTTTGAGCGAGAGTCATCTTCAGCATCTGCTTCAACAGGCAGCGCATCAAGATTCGAGGCGGGAAATTCCTTGTTAAGGACCAAGAAAATACATACAAATTTAGGGCGAGTTTGGGTACTATGTTGACATGCCATAGTGTTAGCTCCGATAACATTGTGGTTAGAAGCTCAGAAGGATTGCACTCCTTCTGGGCTTCGCTGTTTTTGCACCTTAACACACCTAAGGTGTGGTCCACCTTATTTAAAGGTGTGGTCCACGTCAAGCATCTAAACTGATTTATTCCTCTGTATACTGTGGGCAACTTTACGAGTATGAGAGAATTTATGGCCACTGGCACAATCAATGCAAAATCACAGTCATTGAAAGCTCGAGTTCCGCATGAAATTGTAGATGCAATGGAAGGGGTCAAAGAAGATAACGAAAGCACGTCGAGCTTCATCGTATCTGCAATGGAGGGTGAAATTAAGCGCCGGAAGCGCAAAAAAGCCAAACAAGAAAACGTCTGATCCCCATCAGCGTTAACCCAAAGGGTAGCATTCCCCGTGCTACCCTTTTCTTTTTGCGCAGAGACAATATCAGTGCGCAAAGCTTAAGCAGACTGCATATTTGCAGTCTTGAAAAATTCCAGTAAGTTACTGCCAAGATGTGAAATTGCATCTTTGGTGCGACTGCCCCGAAATTATAGGTCCTGTGTACTGCACAAAATCACTGTAGCCTTTGTGGAGTAGGGCTTTTTTGTTGCTCACCCCATAGAATAGTAGCCATCATCCCAACACCTCTAGGCGTACGCCTTTGGACGTATAGCACGTTACATGCTCACCATCGACACAGATACGCTTCTTGGTCAGAAAACGAATGTGATCGTCGTATACGAGCAACCATTTACCATCGACAACCACCAGCTTAAACGCTTTTCTTAGTTTCTCTGACGCATACAAAAAGTGACGCAACTCATTGTTTTTCTGTCATTCTGACTTTCTCCCCCCTTATCATTACGAGTGACGCGAATTAGGTAGATTAGGATTATAGACAGGTAGAGCCTGACCTTGAAGCTGTTAGGTAGACCGAAAACCACCTAAAAACTTTTAGCAACTCAAGGGGTTTAATCTCTTTGATGGGAGTTGGACGATATAAAGTCATTATTTTGGCCTTTCCAGCAAGCGATAACGCCAGGCTTTCGAACCGATTGGCTAAATGATGAGGCCGTCACTTATGTTTTAGGCTTTGGCTTCAAGCTCGCGCGCCTAATATGGAGGTCAAAAACGACGGTATGTGTAAATTTTTTGCGCATGTAGAGAATGTCGTACAGCAAAAAAACCAAAACGAAAAACCCCAAGCCTTTAGAGCTTGGGGTCATTCATAATATGGCGGAGGAGCAGAGATTCGAACTCTGGAACGGTTTCCCGTCGACGGTTTAAAACCCTCTCACTCGGATATTCCTCCGGTAATCAACCGGTTGCCTTTCTATTCTCGCTACTTGAAGCCCAATCACAGATGCAAGTTGTTAGTCCGATTTTGCTACACATGGACAACCTGTGTGTAGCACCTGTAATCAGTCTACAAGATGCCAGCAGGCCCGCCAAGAGCATCTTTTAATCCTACCCTATTGATTTTTTGATGTTTTAATTTATTTGTCAATGCTCTAACTATCAGACCAAACTTTAAGATTGCCCGTTCTCCAAAGCTCACCATCCCAGCAAATGACATCGGGGAGATCCGCATAAATCTCTTGCTGGTTTATCCTTGGCGAGTTATCACATTTAAACCAGTTTGATATGATAGCTGTTGGCCGTGGTGGAGTATATTTTTTCCTTTCGTTAAGATTTGGTTGCCAAAAATAAACGATAATAGATTCAGCTATCTCAAGGTGTACTCTTGAAAAACCCAGAGGATAGGATATCTCACCGAGCCAAATACCAAGATCTTTAGTTATTTCATCAAGTTTATGGTGACGCCTAAATCGATTCCTAAACAAACCTCCAGTAATGCCGCAATACTGAATTTGTTTAACTCTCTCATAAGGCCTTTTCCCAGTCAAAAGATATAATCCATTACCAATATCAGCGTTCTGCACTTGTTCTAAAGTATACGGTCCTTTCCAGTTGATGCGAATGGTTAAGTTCTCGATTGACATAAAGTTAACTTCCTTATTAAGAGGATGAATTAGCCAAGGCACTCACATTGTACGAGGAAGTTAATATAAAAATCAATCATATAGTAAACCAACACTATTGATTAAAAAATACCACCGAAGTGACCCTTTAGTTTTAACTAACTTTTTAATCACTGAGATATCATTGTCAGTTAATATCTCCCCTTGCTTCACACAGATGCAAGTTGTTAGTCGGTTTTTGCTACACATGAACAGCCTGTGTAGCACCTGTAATCAGTCTAGAAGATACCAGGAGGCCGGCCAAGAGCATCTTTTAACCCCGCCCTAATTGATTTTGTTACGCTGTTACGACAAGTGACTTCATACCGTAACGCCGAGCACCTTGATATGACAGGCTGTAACGCTGTTATGGTTGTTACTGGTTGAAAACACAGTATTCGTTGTGTCATGATGGCTGAAAAAAGGAGGCTGGATGAAAACTGTAGAAATCTTGCTGTATACCCTGGGACTCGACACAAATCATAAGTTTCACCAAATTACGCAGGACGTGAGTGTACCGCTGCATCGAGGCGTTGGAATCGATGTCGTCGCTTATGGCTACTCACTGCACGATGCTGACTCTTACTATTTAATCAGAGCATATGATGCTCTCACGATCTCACAGGATAAATCCCATCATAGTGATACCCGGATAAATGTACAACAGGAAGAAGTTGTTAACTTAATCATGACTACCACTCATTTCGTGATAACATTATGTAATAAAGAAGTTGATAGACAACGAATAAAGGAACCAAATTAACAATAGGAATGTATAAAATGGAAAATATCGAAATTTCAAACACCCTTCTATTTAAAATACTTGAAATATCATTACCATTACTATTCCCCTTCGCCATGAGAATATTATGGAAGTGGATAACTACCGTCCCACAACAATATCAATTTTTAGTCGATGATGCTGGTATAAAACCTTGGATCATAAGATTATCAAGCACAACAATAAAACTACACCCTAATGATTACTTCAGTAGAAAAGACAAGATGTTTACCATAATTTTGACCATGGTTATCTTTTCATCCATTGCTTGGATAACATTATCAACCTATGAAGAAGTTAAAAGAAACCCATCTGAATGGGCGGCGCTTAGCTTCATCAAGACTAAAGAGGGTTTTCTTATAAACGATGAGTCGGCTAAGAATGCTTCAGAAAATGAACATTGGGAGTTAAATAGGAATATATGTAAAAGTAAAACCTATCAAGATCTCTCTCGTGAAATTGGTGTTTCAGAAGAACTCACCTCACTAATTTGTAACACCATTGGACTGAAAGGGTTTGATAAATATGTTGAAGAGAAGATTTCAAGAGCATCTCAATACAAAATAGTTACTATTATACTTTGCACTCTAGCAGCAATATTTCTCCTATACCTAGAGATATCTGTATTGGTAGGCAATCATTTGAATAAAAAAATCTACCTCTATAGAAAAAAAGAAAATGAAAAACTAGCCAATGCATTAACTTAAAGTAACAACCGTAACAGCGTAACATCTGTTCAATCTCAACGAGTTCGCTGTTACGGTTCTTTTTTCGGCTTCGTCACAAAGTAACAAGCAGTCTGCCAAACAATATAACCTGTTGCCACCGTCAGTAATAATAATGCAGGGAATACCCTCAGTATCAACGCTAATGTACTATCATCAAGCAACCAAGCTTGTATGCTGAGCAGACATAAAATTAGAGTGGGAATGCAAGTTAATATTTTCATACTGTAATTTTAACGGGCCACTTAAGTGACCCGCGGCTTTGTTGAATAAATCGAACTTTTGGCCGTAGTCAGGATCAGATCACCACACTCCTGATCCTGCAGCGATATCACGTGGCAAAACAAAAGTTCAAAATCACCAACTGGGCTACCTACAACAAGGCGCTCATCCATCGGGGCTCACTGACATTCTGGCTTGATGAGTCGGCCATTCAGGCCTGGTATGACAAACCCAACACGTCTTCACGGGGTCGTCCTCAACGTTATTCTGAGCTCGCTATTTCTACCGTACTGATGCTCAAACGCGTTTTTCGCCTCACGCTGCGCGCCGCGCAGGGATTTATTGACTCCATTTTTACCCTGATGAAGCTCCCGCTCAGGTGCCCGGATTACTCCTGCGTCAGCAGGCGGGCTAAGTCCGTCAACATCCCGTTTAAAACCCCCACGCGCGGCGAAATTGCCCATCTGGTTATCGACTCCACCGGATTAAAAGTCTTCGGTGAAGGGGAGTGGAAGGTGAAAAAACACGGTCAGGAAAAGCGCCGCGTCTGACGGAAACTTCACCTGGCGGTGGACGCCGGTACTCATGAGGTTATCTGCGCTGACCTGTCCCTGAATAATGTGACTGACGCAGAGGCATTCCCAGGACTTATTCGTCAGACCCACCGGAAAGTTAAGGTCGCTTCTGCCGATGGCGCTTATGACACAAAACTTTGCCATGACGAGCTGCGGCGAAAAAAATCAAGGCGCTTATCCCGCCGCGAACCCGGGCGGGTTACTGGCCGGCGGAGTATGCGGACAGAAATCAGGCGGTGGCCAGGCAGAGGCTTACCGGGAGCAATGCTTACTGGAAATGGAACACGACTTATAACCGGCGGTCGGTGGCCGAAACGGCGATGTACCGGGTTAAACAACTGTTCGGTGGTCACCTGACGCTGCGTGACTACGATGCACAGGTTGGTGAGGCTATGGCCATGATCCGTGCCTTAAACAAAATGACGCGTGCAGGGATGCCAGAAAGTGTGCGGATTGCCTGAGGAAGTCAGTGACGGGAGGCGCTTTTATCTAAATCCGATTTAATCAACAAAGCCCCACCGTAGTTACGAGAAACAGAGCTTGAAGAGTGGCCGGTAAGAGCATCATGCACAGCCTCATCAATACCGACCAGTCGGCACATGTCCTTGAATGTGTGACGGAAGGAATGGAATACCACCCGTTTATCGGTAACGCCACAGACATTACGCAGGTAGCGACCAAACCACTTTGACCAGTTACCTGTTAGGGTGCCAAATACGTCAGCTTTTAGCTGGTGGAAGATCCGATCACCCTTCTGTTTCTTGGCAAAATCGATGAAGCCGAGCTTAATCAGTTCAGGGTGTACCGGTATCCGGCGGCGGCTACCTGCATTCTTGAGGTGCTGCCCTTCCTGCCGATCATTGATTTCTATCACCCAGGCGTAACCACCTTGATAAGTCTCCTGATGGACGTCTGACGGATGTAGCTGGCCGATCTCCTCCAACCGGGCACCAGTATAGAGTGCTAACAGTGGTAGCCAGTAGGACGCCTCTCCGGCCCCAGCCTTCGGTCTATCGCCGTTGAACACCGGGGAAGTGAAGACTTTTTTGAGTGATACCTCGTCAAACGGTAGCCGCTTCTCTTTGGCCCGTTTATCTTCTTTCAGGCTGAGCCCTTCTACCGGATTACGTTCCAGTAGTTCATTATCAATCGCCAAGGTAAACAAGCTGCTCAACGAGGCCAAGTAGCTGTTTACCGTTCCGACACTTAGATCCTGCTCCTTCAGAGCGTCCCTGAAAGCCCTGCAATCTGATCTACTGATGACGGATACATGCTCTTTGCCAACGATAGCGGTGAATCGCTCCAGTGCCCTCAGATAAAGATTATGTGTCTTCGGGGCTTTTTCACCGCTGGATAGCCACTGCTGGTAGAGATCGGTTAGTTTTGGCCCCGTGGCCTGGATGATTTTGTAGTCAGGTAATGCCTGGATGGCCTCACCTTGCAGACGAGCGAATTCATTGTCCCAGCGGCAACCTTCCAATCGGGCCAATCTTTCTGCTTCAGAGCGACTAGACGTGCCCAGAGCCTTGACGACTTCTGTACGCTGAAAATGGGGGATTAACGCTAAAGGAATACGACGACGGAAGTAGTAGCGTGAGCCACGTTTTGCCAGATGAGTACACATACGAAAAATCCCCTGTGTTACATCTGTGTGTAACAACAGGGGATTTCAAGATAAAAACCGTTATAAAACAGTCTTTAAGAATAAATGGCGGAGGAGCAGAGATTCGAACTCTGGAACGGTTTCCCGTCGACGGTTTTCAAGACCGTTGCCTTCAGCCACTCGGCCACCCCTCCGTAATGCAGCGAACTATAAACACAGCCGATCACGTTGTAAAGCCTGAAACCGTTCAACCGAACGAAAAAACGGCATCTGCAAGCTGACCGATGAAGAAATCAACAATCGGGGTGCGGCAATACCCTAGTAGTCACGTAGGGTAAAGAATGGTAAACAATCTTTAATCAATGGCTTGCACTGCACTATCATCATGATTAATTTTGTGATGACCTGATAAGAGAGATCATATGGACCGCATTGTCGTCTCATCCTCCTCGCGCGACTCTTTGCTAAGCACGCATAAAGTCTTGCGTAACACCTATTTTCTGCTGTCGTTAACGCTGGCCTTTTCAGCACTGACCGCAACCGCCAGCACCATGCTGGGCTTACCGGCTCCTGGGCTGCTGTTAATGCTGGTCGGCTTTTATGGTTTGATGTTCCTGACCCATAAGCTGGCCAATAGCCCTGCCGGTATTCTGGCAGCCTTCGCCTTCACCGGCTTTATGGGCTACGCCCTTGGCCCGATCCTGAGTTCGTTCCTGAACGCTGGCGCGGGTGACCTGATCATGCTGGCGCTGGGCGGTACCGCAGTGGTGTTTTTCTGCTGTTCGGCCTATGTACTGACCACCCGTAAAGACATGTCGTTCCTGTCTGGCATGATGATGGCGGGCTTCGTGGTGCTGCTGGTGGCGGTTATCGCCAACCTGTTCCTGCAGATCCCTGCCCTGCACCTGGCCATTAGCGCACTGTTTATTCTGTTCTCTGCCGGTGCCATGCTGTGGGAAACCAGTAACATCATTCATGGCGGTGAAACCAACTATATCCGTGCCACCGTCAGCCTGTATGTTTCGCTGTACAACATGTTTATCAGCCTGCTGAGCATTCTGGGCTTCGCCCGCAGCAACTGATACAGCGCATTTGTTTTGACCTGAGCCCCGCAATGCGGGGCTTTATTTTTGCCGGAGCAAAAGTTTGCTAGACTGTGGCCCGCAATGAATTACCGATCACCGAGGCTGTATGTTGGAGTTTGAAGGTCAGACGATTGAAACTGACGCCCAGGGCTACCTGAAAAACAGCGCCGACTGGCACGAAGGGCTGGCCCCGCTGTTAGCGGCACAGGAAGAGATTGAACTGAGCGAAGCGCATTGGGAAGTCGTACGCTTTGTGCGTAGCTTCTATCAGGAATTTAATACCTCTCCGGCCATTCGCATGCTGGTAAAGGCGATGGCGCAAAAATACGGCGAAGAGAAAGGCAGCAGCCGCTACCTGTATCGCCTGTTCCCGAAAGGCCCGGCCAAACAGGCGACCAAGATCGCCGGGTTGCCAAAGCCGGTGAAGTGTATCTAGCCACGGGTTAATAGCGAATACTGAAGCCCTTATATTCGGCAACCCCACGCGGCTCCACCAGCACGCGGTCAACGCGGGCGCTGCGTGGGCCGCCGCTTTTCAGCCACGCCATCAGTTGGTCAACGGCCTGTTGTTCGCCACAGGCCAGCACTTCCACGCTGCCATCATCCAGATTACGCGCATAGCCGGTTAACCCCAAAGCCGTAGCCTGGTGTTGAGTGTTATAGCGAAATCCTACCCCCTGCACCACACCATAGACATACGCGGCAATACAAACTTGTGTCATAATCGGCTCCTGATCGATTTCATTACAGGCATTCTCTGCGCTGATGCCCAGAGTGTGTCACTCTTTTTTCTCTATCTGGCAGCATACTTAATTATGACCGCACGCTTGATCCTTGCCAAAGGACGTGAAAAGTCCTTACTCCGTCGCCACCCGTGGATTTTCTCTGGCGCTGTTCTCCGTGTCGAAGGTAAAGCCCAATCCGGCGAAACCATCGATATCCATGACAGCCAGGGCAAATGGCTGGCACGCGGTGCCTATTCACCAGAATCGCAAATTCGCGCACGCGTCTGGACTTTCAAGCAGGACGAAGATATTGATATCGCTTTCTTTATCAGCCGCTTGCAGCAAGCACAGAGCTGGCGTGATTGGGTCGCAAAGCGTGACGGGCTGGACGGTTACCGCCTGATCGCCGGTGAATCTGACGGTATGCCGGGTATCACCATCGATCGCTTCCAGAACTTCCTGGTTTTACAGTTACTTTCGGCCGGTGCCGAATATCAGCGCGCCCCGCTGCTTTCTGCTCTCCAGCACTGCTACCCTGAATGCGCGATCTACGACCGTTCAGACGTTGCCGTACGTAAGAAAGAAGGCTTGCCGCTCACCCAAGGCCCGGTACTGGGCGATCTGCCCCCGGCCCTGCTGCCAATCACCGAGCATGGTATGAAACTGCTGGTGGACATTCAACAAGGCCACAAGACCGGTTTTTATCTCGATCAGCGTGACAGCCGCCTGGCAGCACGGAACTATTCCGCAGGCCGTCGCGTGCTCAACTGCTTCTCGTATACTGGCGCTTTCGCAGTGTCTGCCTTGATGGGCGGATGTGAGCAGGTCATTAGCGTAGATACGTCACAGGCTGCGCTGGACATCGCCAAGCAGAACGTCGAACTGAACCAGTTGGATTTGAGCAAGGCCGAGTTTGTACGTGATGACGTATTCCAACTGCTGCGCAACTACCGCACACAGGGTGAGAAATTCGACCTGATCATCATGGATCCACCGAAGTTTGTCGAAAATAAAAATCAGTTGGCCAGCGCCTGTCGCGGTTATAAAGACATCAATATGTTAGCCTTCCAGTTGCTGAACCCAGGCGGCATTCTGCTCAGCTTCTCCTGCTCTGGCCTGATGCCGACCGATCTGTTCCAGAAAATTTTGGCCGATGCTGCCGTAGATGCCGGGCGTGATGTACAATTTGTAGAGCAGTTCCGACAGGCTGCCGATCACCCGGTGATTGCGACTTATCCGGAAGGCTTGTATCTGAAAGGGTTTGCGTGCCGGGTGATGTAACTTGAAATGCGCTGTTTTTGTCCTCATATAGAGTTCAATGCACTGTTTCTCAGGAGGTCATAT
>Ga0308165_1004203_pt1 | contig 14504 bp, 9 predicted proteins | sample PhyWR2_FD_201032 | JGI IMG/M metagenome (GOLD analysis project Ga0308165, IMG submission 201032) | Phyllosphere microbial communities from UC Gill Tract Community Farm, Albany, California, United States - DLSLW.R2 | ecosystem: Host-associated > Plants > Phyllosphere > Unclassified | place: USA...
GATTTTGCCATAAATGGCCATCAATTGTGCCCGGTGAAATCGTATTCACACGGATGGGGGCAAGGTCAATTGCCAATCCACGGCCAAGTCCTTCAATCGCACTGTTACAGGCGGCATAGATCGCTCCACCCTTGATCGGTCTCGCACCGGCAGCACCAGCCATCAATGTGATGGACCCCGCTTTATCGAGATAAGGTAATGCCTGCTTTACGGCCCAATACTGCCCCCAGAATTTGGAGCGAAAGGGGCTTTCGATTGCCTGCTCATCGTTGCTGTCGATACCAGCGATTGTATAGGTCGCGGCAGAAATAAACAGATGATCGAATTTACTCGCTGTTTTGAAAAAGGCTGCAAGCAATTCATGGTCAGATGTATCGACCTCTAAAGCTTTTGCGCGTTCGCCAAGTTTTGCCGCTGCCACTTGTAATTTCTGGGCGTCGCGTGCGCCAATGATGACATTGGCACCCTTCGCTATAGCATTCTGAGCAACCGAAAAGCCGATGCCGGTGCTTCCACCAATCACAATGATAGTTTTATCTTTCAATGCATCTGACATTTTTTGCCCTTCGCAGACTGAATTTCTGTGTGGGGCAATTTATCATGGATAAAATTTCGCATTTCTGGCATTTGATATAGTCATATAAGACACATAGTATCGAATAATGATCTCAAACGAACGATTTAATGGTATCAAAGCTTTCGTTCAGGCGGAGCAGTCGGGTAGTTTTGCTGCTGCATCTTTAGTGCTTGGGTTGTCGCAATCCGCAGTCAGCAAGGCTGTTGCACGGCTTGAAGAGCGTCTCGGTGTCCGGTTGTTTCAACGTACCACCCGCAGCTTAAGCCTAACGGACGAGGGACGTGTCTATCTTGAAAGCTGCCGCCGTGCGCTTGAAGAGCTCGCCAATGCAGAGACCGTGCTTTCCTCGCGTCAGGAAGTGCCGGCAGGTCGGGTCAGAATTAATCTGCCGGATCTGTTTGGACGCAAACGCATTGCACCTGTTCTGATGCAGTTGGCTAAAGAGCATCAAAACATTCATTTTGAGGTTTCGTTTGAGAACCGCATTGTAAACCTTATCGAAGAAGGGTTTGATTTCGCAGTTCGTATTGGCCATTTGCCGGATAGCACAGATCTTTTTTCGAAATGCATCGGCCAGCAAGACGTCATTATTTGCGCAGCGCCTAGCTATATCGCCCTTTATGGAGAGCCTCTGACACTTGCGCAGCTTTCTGAGCATAGTTGTATCACGCAGTTTCGGGGTAGGCAGAGTGAGGCATGGCTGACATTGAACGCTGACGGAGAGGCAGTTCGATGCGAGATGCGCGAAAAGCACAGTTTTGCAGCTTACGATATGATTGTAGATGCGGCAGCGGCCGGTCTTGGTCTCGCGCAGATACCGCATTGGCTCGTCGAAGATCAGCTCTCATCTGGTGCGCTGGTTCAGGTCTTATCAGCTGTTAAAATGCCGACGCTGCCCATCCATATCCTGTGGCCGGGCGGGCGTGTTCTTGCTTCGCGCGTGCGGGTAACAATTGACGCTATAGCAGAGGATTTGAGATGGATCGCACCGCGCTGAATTTGATAAGCGCGGCGCAAGTGATGTCATTGGCTGGAAAGGCTATTTCCCGCCGGGGCGCTAAGCTCGAAGAGATGCGCTCCATTCTCACCGCTGATTTCACGGTAGCCAATGATGCGAAACCATTTGACGACGTCAGGGCGATCAAGCCAGCTTCTCGAATGAATGGGGCGGTCGCCGGATAGAGCCTGAATTTGTCTTATGTGCTTGCGACAGAACCTGACTGATCGTGCATTGAAAAAGTCTTCTTTGGCTGCAAAAAGTGTGTCTGTAGCCTCGTCAGCTTCCTGCCATGCAATGATCGCGACGACTTTGTCGCCTTCAATCAAGGCATGCGCACGGCCCTCACTGAGGTTCATCGTGAAATTGTCATGGGCAGCTTTTACGTCTTTTCCGGCAGCGCTATATTCCGTCGCCATACGCTCTGAAAGGTCGTGAAAAACGCTCTCAAGATCACCGACACTCGCTGTGCGTGCTTTCATCTTTCTGACCTCCCTTTGTTGCTTTCCTTCAGGCCCAGAAGCTAAATTATTTAGCCTCCGAGGCTGAACGGAACCACATCTTCAACGTCAAAACGCCAATGTCGGTTCCACTCAGAAATTATGCCATGTCGCGTTTGTCGATAAAACCCAATAAAGACGACGCTATATGTTGGGGTAAAGTTTATCATCGCTATGTGACAGATGATGAGCATGATGATGCATGAATCACGGAAATATGAAGCGTAAATTCCTTGAGTAGCGCAGGCTGCGCAATCATATTTCTTAGCTCAATGAACCTGTAGTCGTAAAATCATTGATCTGATCAACACTCATCAAGACGATCCCACATTTCGCAATAGCCTCAGGAACAATCAATTGACAAAGTCACTTCATCTTACGGCGTTTATGCGCCCTGTAAGTCTCCATACTGGCGCTTGGCGATATCCGGGTGCTTATGCCGACGCGAATTTCAATTTTCAGCATCTGAAAGCCTTTGCGCAAAAGCTAGAAGCAGCTAAGTTCGACGCATTTTTTATGGCAGACCACCTTGCAGTCCTCAACATGCCAGTCGAGGCACTGAAGCGCAGTCACACGGTTACGTCGTTTGAACCATTCACGTTGCTTTCGGCTTTGGCTGCGGTGACTGATAAAATTGGTCTGGCCGCGACCGCCTCCACAACATTTGAAGAGCCGTACCATATTGCTCGCCGCTTTGCGTCGCTCGATCATATCAGTCAAGGGCGTGCTGCATGGAATATCGTGACGACGTCAAACCCAGATTCAGCTTTGAATTTTGGCAAGGATGAACACGCTGAACATGGAGAACGTTATAAGCGTGCGCGGGAGTTCTATGACGTTGTAACTGGCCTGTGGGATAGCTTTGCGGATGATGCCTTCATTCGCGATCAGGAAAGCGGCATCTTCTTCGATCCATCTAAAATGCATGTGTTAGATCATCATGGCGATGATTTTAACGTGCGTGGCCCCCTCAATATCGCGCGCCCCGTACAAGGATGGCCAGTGATTGTTCAGGCTGGTCAATCAGAACCGGGTCGCCAGCTGGCGGCAGAAACTGCGGAAGTGGTTTTCTGCGCGCCACGCGACATTGTTGAATCGAAAAAGTTATATGCTGACTTGAAGTCGCGTTTGGCTACGGCCGGTCGCGCGCCGTCATCGCTGAAGATATTGCCTGCAGCCTTCATCGTCCTTGGTGATAGCATTGAGGAAGCTAGGCAGAAGCGTGCGAAGCTCGATAGTCTTGTTCACTATGATAGCGGCATAGCATCTCTGTCTATAGCTCTTGGCCATGATGTATCGGACTTCGATCCCGACACCTATCTGCCTCAAATTCCCGAAACCAATGCAAGCAAGTCGGGCAGGGCGCAGGTGCTTAAATTGGCCGAAGAGGAAAAGCTGACTGTCCGTCAGCTCGCTCAGCGTTACGGCGGCTATTCAGGGCTAGCCTTTGTCGGCACTGTCGAAAGCGTTGCCGATGAAATGCAGAAATGGCTGGAAGAGGATGCGAGCGACGGCTTCACGGTTGTATTTCCGTTCCTGCCGGAAGGCCTTGATGATGTGGCGGAAAGACTGGTGCCTGAGATACAGCGCCGTGGTATCTTCCGTACCGATTACGAGGGTAGCACTTTGCGTGAACACCTCGGCCTGCCTCGCCCTTCAAATCAATTTTTTCGTTGAGTTTTGAAGCAACTTACTTACGATTGATTTCAAACTAATCTTTGAATTCGAAAACTCGGCCACGCTATTTGTGGCCGAGTGCAGATTTATAATTAGCGTTGTGCTACGGGACGTACCAACGGGGTCACCCGACGAATAGTGACACGTCGGTTTTCCTGCTCTGCAGCCTGTGTGCGAATTTTGAGGAAGCGTTCACCATACCCCTGTGTCACGAGGTTTTCCGCTGGGATGTCATAAACCTCGGTTAGGAGGCTTGCGACGGACTCAGCACGAAGGTCTGACAAGATAAGGTTCGAGCGATCCGAGCCGATAGCATCCGTATGCCCTTCGATGAAAAAGGTTTCACCCGGATCTTTCTGCAAAACTTTGTTCATAGCGTCAGCCACTTTACGCAAAGTTTTCGCTTGTGAAAGGGAGACTTCCGCGCTTCCCGTCGCAAATTGAATCGTATCAAGATCAATGCGTCGTACTTTGTCGCGAAGTCGCGCTGAATGGCGTACTTCATCGACTGTATAAACGCGTTCAACACGCTCAACAGGGGGATGAGCAAGGAAATCATAGAAATCACGATCAGGATCATCTGCGACATCGATGATATAATCGCGAACAGGAACTGTCAGTCGCATTGGCGGCAGTTCATAGCCGACATCCACGATAGCAGCGCGTGGCCCGTCATCATATTCGGGGGCATAGATCATGAGATAGTCATTGCCATCCCTATCGATCCTATTTCGCTGTAGAATATCGCCATAGCGGTTATAAACTGTCACGATTTCGTAGCCACCGGGGCGTACGATCGTCTCGCGCATGCGGCTGCCCGGCAATTCATCATAATAGGTGCGCTCTGCATCGCGACGAAGGCGAGGGCGGTCGTCACCCCGCACAAAAATGCGGTCGCCGGCATCCAGAATGACACGATTATCAACCTGTTCAATCACCTTAACGTTTGTCACGTTGTTATTGATGTTGTTGACCGTCGTGTTGTTCACAACGGTATTATTAATAACCGTATTGTTGATTATATTGGTTGTTTCAGGAACTAAAAAGGCGGGGGCAGCGTCAATGCGCGTACCCTCTTGCTTGAGATTTGCCTCTATTTTTTTAGACAAATCCGCCTTCAACGCTTCTGGAATTGCTACCTGTGCTGATGCGTCATCAACAGGTGGCGGTGTATTTTCCTCACTCGCGCGTTGTTGTTCACGCTGTTTACGACGATCTTCACGAGATTTATTGCCACCCCAATTGTCTGCATCTTTATCGCTGTCGAGGATTGCCGCACCGTTGTCGACTGGCAAAACAACAGTCTCGTCACTTTTAGCAGGATCTTTCGCAATCGCTTGCTTTTCATCGTTCGTGCGTTCGTCAACGATCTCCGGTGCTGGTACTGGAACAGTTGTTTGCTGCACCTCACGGTTCTGTTCTATTGGCTGCTCAACGGGCTGCTGACCTGATGCACTCTCAGGTGCTTTTGGAGGCGTTGAAGGCTGGTCAATGGATTGTTCCGGTTGCGGGGGAACTTCATCCTGAAGTGGTTGGGCATTATTTGATGGCTGTTGCGGTTGTTCCGCTGTATTCTCCTGAAACGGAGTTTCTGGAGTTGGGAGCGGCTCATCAACTGGTGCGGCAGGCATTTGAGGTGCAGGCTGCTGTTCAACTTCTTGTGGTGCGGGTTCTTCAGTAGCTTTCCTATGCGCCTCTTCTTCAGCAGCTCGCTGTTTATCTTCGTTTGCCTGCTGTTCGGCAGCTTTCCGCTTTGCATCCTCGACGGCTTTTTCTTGCTCTAGAGCCTGCTTCGCAGCTTCCTCTTTTGCTGCTTTCTGTTCTGCTTCGGCGTTGCGTCGCATCTCTTCTTCGGCAGCACGTTGCTGCTTTTCAGATTCCTGACGAGCCTGTTCAGCTTGCTCACGTTGCTGTTCAATGGCGCGCTGATCTTCTTCTGCAGCTTGCCGGGCCTGCTCGGCAGCACGCTGCTGTTCGATAGCTTGACGATCAGCTTCTTCCTTTGCTGCTCGTTGTTGCTCTTCGGCCTGGCGTCTATTTTCTTCTTCTGCGGCACGCTGTTGTTCTTCAGCCGCGCGTCGAGCCTCTTCCTGAGCCTGTCTCAACTCTTCTTCTTGCTGTTGGCGTAGATCCGGCGCATCAGCTTCCGGCTCACCGCTATCCTGGGCCAACAGCACAGGGGCCTCTAAAGTTTCTGACATGCTCGGTTTGACGCTCATGGAAACAGAAAAAGCTGGTACAAAGACCGTAGCAAGAAGCATCATACGCTTAGAACGAATAAACATAGCCCTTCTCCTTATAGAAGGCATAAAATTGCGAGCATTTTGCCGGAACAAAATTGCCTTGTGTTGCCATCGGTATTTGCTGATTAAGAACAAAGTGCGACAACCTCACAAAAATGTTAACCAAAATTTTATGAACGTGTTCTGAACAGAAAGTGACTTTAAAGTGGAGTTGTGAGGTATGGTATTGCAGGGATCGCTTAATTTGACTAAAAGCGACAACGGTTGTGATAATCCAATCCAAGGCATCCCTCGCGCATGAAGTTAGAGTCAACGGACAGTACGGAAGAACTTATTTCGGTTTATCTTCGTCAGTTGAAATGGCTGCGCGATACGCTCAAAAGACGCGTCAATTCACACGAGTTGACGGAAGATGCTTTGCAGGAGACCTGGCTGAGGCTCGCATCATTGAAAAGCAAGCCACCAGAAATTCGTGACCAGCGCGCGTTTATCCTGAGAATTGCTGGTAATATCGCGGTTGATTTGCTCCGTAAAGACAGACGCCACAATGCTGTGTGTATTAGCGACGAAGAGGTTTTGGCGGCGATAGCTGATAGCTATCCATCGCCTGAGACGTTTGCATTGGATCGTGACAATCTTCGACAGCTTGTAATCGCGCTTATGCAGATATCGCAAAAGGCACGTTCCGCTTTGCTTCTCGCCCGATGCGATGGGCTATCACATCGGGAAATCGCAGAACAGCTTGGTGTTTCTGAAAGTATGGTAGCTCGCTATCTCGCACAGGCACTTCGTCATTGCCGAGATCATTTCAGAAATCTGCAATAATTTATCCCTCCTCTGTGTAAGATTCCTCATTATGTTTCGTCTTATAAGGGTAAGTTCATGCGACCGCTTTCCAAACTCTTTGGCAGCGTCGGTTTTTAGAGCGCTGATCAATAGATGAATTCTGCTAGAAAAAAATTTGAAACTGATATTGGTCTCAGTGACACCGCGATTGATTGGGTAGTGAAGCTCAGTTCCGGACGTGCGACGGCAGAGGACAGAGTACAATTTGATTTATGGCGGCAGCAGAGCGATGAACACGAACTGGCAGCACTGGAGGCCGAAAGCCTTTGGTATGGTATAGGTTCGACGGGTAGCCAGATACGCAAGACGGAACGCAATACCAGAATTACGCGCCGAACCATCTTGGGCGCTGCAGTGCTTGGCGCTACTGGCATAGCGTTTGAGAGTTTCGGTATTATTGGTCCACGCTTATATGCTGACTACGTAACAAGCTCAGCCGAACAGAAAACCGTATTATTATCCGATGGTTCGGCCGTGCTTATGAACGGAAATACGGCGTTTTCAGCACGCCTAACGGGGTCGGAACGCCGTCTTTTTTTGTTTCAAGGGCAAGCCTTGTTTAAGGTGGCGAAAGATGCGTCGCGTCCGTTTATCGTTGAAGCTGGTGGCGGCGAAACGCGTGCCATCGGAACAGAGTTTGATATCGATATCCGCCCTGAAAGCGTTGCAGTGACTGTGACAGAAGGGATTGTAAGCGTTTCCAATAGTTCGAAGCAGATTGAACAAGATGGTGACAGTGTCCGAGCAGTGGCTAATCAGCGTGTTACGTATCAGCCTGATAACATGCCTTCGGGACCTGAAGATATTGATGCGGAAATGGAAACGGCTTGGCTTCGCGGTAAGCTGATATTCAATTCAAAGCCCTTGGGTGAAGTTGTCGCTGCATTGTCGCGCTATCAGTCTGGCAAGATTTTTATCGCCAATAGTCGGCTTCGATCGCTAAATGTCACCGGCGTTTTTGATTTAACACAGCCTGACACAGTGCTCGATACGGTTGAGAAGACACTGCCTGTAACAGTGACACGTATGCCTTTTGTCACGATCCTTCGATGAAAATTTAAAGCTATGAATTTAGATGATTATAATAATCAACTTTTTTAAGATTTGCGGTGTAAGATTCAGAAATTGATTTCGTCCTAGAAACTGAGAGGGCTGTTGAAGATGCGCAAGCACCGGATATCAGCTGAAAAAATGATCAGGACGGGCGAAATTTATGCGCAGTGCATCAACCACAAATAATAAGCGATCTCTTTCAAGACGTATCATGAAAGCTGGCCTATTCGCGTCAGTCGCAATCATTGGCACAACTCCAATGGTCCAGCTCGGTGCTGCATATGCTCAACAAGCTTCTGCACAAACAATTGCGTTTAACATTCGTTCGCAAAGCATGGGCGGTGCTTTGACTGCCTTTGCAGATCGCGCCGGTCTGAAATTGTTGCTGCAATCGAGCATAGTTGCCGGAAAAACAAGCCCGAATGTCCAAGGGAACTTTACAGCAGAGCAGGCACTTTCGCGGCTGCTTACAGGTTCGGGTCTCAACTATCGTATCAACGGAACAACGGTGACGATTGCTGACCCGGCTGGTGAAACTCAGCTTGCGCCGGATGCCTTAAACACCACTCTGCTTGATACAATAACAGTAAGTGGCGGTAACGGCGTTTCCGCTGTAGATGCGCCTTATTACACGCCTGCACCAACAGCGTTTATTTCTGAGCAGTCTATTGAGCGGTTCCGTGGGTCAAGCCCTGCGGATATATTCCGTGGCACAGCAGGTGTCATGTCTGCGGAAGCACGCAATGGCGCGGGTGCAATTGATGTAAACATTCGTGGCATGCAGGGCATGGGGCGCGTCGCGACGACAATTGATGGCGCGGAAAACGCAGTTAATGTCTACCAAGGTTATCAGGGCATTTCGAACCGTACCTTTGTTGATCCCGATTTTCTGGGTGGCGTCGATATATTGAAAGGCTCTGATGCCTCTTCGAGTGGTATTGCAGGAACGGTTGCGATGCGCACGCTTGAAGCCGGTGATATTGTTAAAGAAGGAAACCGTTTTGGCCTGCGTGTGAAAGGCGGTTTTGGTACGAATTCCAGCAAGCCTGTTGAAGGCGATGTCGCAGGCTATGCGATCAAGAACAATCCAGCTCAATCCACCTTTTCTTCCTCTGATGACACTATGAACCGGCCAGCTTTTCTTAAGCCGACCAATGGCTCAGGCAGCGTCGTAGCTGCGATGCAGGACGACAATATTGAATTATTGGCAGGCTATGCATATCGCAAGCGCGGCAATTATCATGCTGGTAAAAACGGCCCCGCGGCTGATACCGCAGATCTCGGTGGCATGACAGCGTGTCTTAATTACTGCACTGTTCCATCGAATTACCAATGGTTTCCAAACTTTATAGCGAACACGGGCATTGCTAACTACCGCCCAGGCGAACAGGTACTGAATACCCAGCTGGAAACCAAATCAGTTTTGTTAAAAGGCAAAGTGATGTTCGGCGACGGACATAGTATTCAGCTCGGATATACAGGCTTTGAAAGCGAAGCAGGTAACTTCAAAGCGAATGCTTTGAGTACGCTCGTTCTCCAGGCTGTGCAATTGTCCGATACAACCGATGTGGAAGCACATACGGGTACATTTAAATACCGTTGGGACCCATCCGATAATGATCTGATTAACCTGAAAGCCAATCTTTGGGGCACGAAGCTGAAACAACGCAGCGCACCGGATTTTCTTGCATGGGATGCACCAAAAGATATTAAATCTGGACCAAATTTATGGACGTGGGGCGGTGATATAAGCAACCGCTCCCAGTTCAGCACTGCTTATGGTGATATTGATATGACCTACGGTGCTTCATACAAAAAAGAAGATACAAAGCCGTCCGAGGCCACACGGAAATGGGATACTTTTCTTGATTTGCGCGATGGCGAACGGGAAGAAGCTGCAGCTTATGTCAAGACGGCCTACAAGCCGGTCGACTGGCTCACTATCAATGGCGGTATGCGCTATACGCAAATGTGGTCGCGTGATCGCAGTCCTGTGAAAATGGTTCATCCTGATATGGTCTATGGAAAGGCGCGCCTTAAACAAGATGGCTTTAGTCCGTCAGTTGGCGTTACTGTAGAGCCGATCAAGGGGACGCAGTTATACGTCAATTATTCCAGCACCCTTCGTGCGCCAAGCATTATGGAATCGGTCTCAGCTTTCAATATGACCGTCAATGAAGACACCAAAGCGGAACGGTCAAATAACTGGGAGATTGGTGCCAATTTCATTGAAAATGACCTGATTGCCGCTACAGACCAGACTATGATCAAACTTGGTTATTTCAACTGGGACGTAAAAGATTACATTGCGCGCGAATTCCACGTTTATTCGAGCTCTTCAAATGTGCGCATTTTCAACATTGATCGTGCTCGTTTCTCGGGCCTGGAACTATCTGCAAACTATGCTCTTGGTGGCTTTGAAGCAACATTGGCAGCCAACTACTATCTGAACGTAGAGTTCTGTCGCACCGCCGAAACCTGTGAAAACAAGTCCCTTTATGCAGACTATGCCACCAATCAGGTCCCGCCTAAGTATGGGGTTGACTTGACACTGACGCAGAAGCTGATGGAGGACGCACTTACCGTCGGTGGACGTATTTCCTACACTGGTTCTCGTGCTGTCGGCCATGGCGATGTCACAGGGCAGGGCATGTCACAATTTATCAATATGATTGACTGGAAGCCCTACACATTGGTCGATGTTTTCGCAGAATATAAGCTCAATGAGAATTACACTGCCGCCGTGCGCGTGGAAAATCTGACAGATCGGTTTTATGTCGATCCACTCAGCCTTGCGCAGCAGCCTGGCCCAGGCCGTACTTTCTATGCTTCTTTGACAGCCAGCTTCTAATTTATCAAAATTAGGCTTCCGCGTTTATTACGCGGAAGCTTGCTAGTTACTAGAAAACCAGTGGCTCGTTTTCTTTAACTTCTTTCATCACGAAGAATGTCCGGGTTTGGCGAACGCCGGGCAGGGCGATCAATCGCTGTCCATGCAACTTGTTGAAATCGGCCATGTCGCGCACGCGAATTTTCAGCAGATAATCGAAATCCCCTGCCACCAGATTGCATTCAAGCACTTCGGGCATCGCCATCACGGATTGTTCGAAGGTGGCAAAGCTTTCGGGGGTTGAGCGATCAAGCACGACGCCCACCATGACCAGCGCACCCAGACCAACTGCCGCGGGCATGATCTGCGCTCTTACCCCGCTGATATAGCCCTCATCGAAAAGCCGTTGTGTGCGCCTGTGGCATGTGGCGGCACTCACATGGATTCGCTGCGCCAGATCAGCATTAGTAAGCCGTCCCTCGCTCTGGAGAAGGCGCAGAATACGAAGATCGATTCGGTCGAGTTCCCGTGTGGAAGTTTCTTTCATTTTGACAACAGATATTTTGCTTTTAGGAAATGGTGGCGGCATTTTTTGAATGATCATAGAGATTGAAGTTCAAACTCTGCAAGCACATTCCGCAAGATATTTTCTATCGTGGTGATTGGCATTTACGATGGAGATTAACACATGTCGCTTCTGGAAAAATTCGAACGCTATCCGCTTACCTTCGGCCCGTCACCGATTGAACATCTGCCACGGCTTACCGAAGCACTCGGTGGCAAAGTGCAGATATATGCCAAGCGCGACGATTGTAATTCGGGCCTTGCCATGGGCGGCAACAAGCTGCGCAAGCTCGAATATATTGTGCCGGATGCTATTGCGTCGGGCGCAGATACGCTGGTGTCCATCGGCGGCGTTCAGTCCAATCACACGCGCATGGTAGCAGCCACTGCTGCCAAGATCGGGATGAAATGCGTGGTGATCCAGGAAAAATGGGTTCCGCATTATGATGCGGTGTATGATCGTGTCGGCAATATCATGATGACCCGTCTGATGGGCGCAGACAGCCGCCTTGTTGAAGATGGCTTTGACATTGGTATTCGCAAGAGCTGGGAAGATGCCATTCAATCGGTGAAGGATGCAGGCGGTAAACCTTATCCGATACCGGCTGGTGCTTCGGTGCATAAATATGGTGCGCTGGGTTATATAGGTTTTGCCGAGGAAGTGGCCAAACAGGAAGAGGAACTGGGCTTCAAATTTGACTACATCGTCGTTTGCGTGGTGACGGGTTCGACGCAGGGCGGCATGATTGTTGGCTTTGCTGCTCAGGATCGTGCGGATTGTGTGATCGGGATCGATGCATCCGGAACGCCGGAGCAGACCCGCGAGCAGGTACGTGCAATCGTCGACAACACGGCGGAGCTGGTCGGGCTGGGTCGTCAGGTCCGCGACGACGAGATTGTGATCAATCCGGACTATGCCTATCCGGCTTATGGTGTACCATCGGAAGAAACCAATGAAGCAATCCGGCTGGCAGCACGCACCGAGGCTATGATCACCGATCCTGTCTATGAGGGAAAATCCATGCAGGGTATGATTGATCTCGTTGAAAAGGGCTTCTTCCCGGAAGGCTCGCGTGTGCTTTACGCGCATTTGGGCGGTGCGCCGGCACTGAATGGCTATAGCTACTATTACAGGGAAGGCTGATGCCTATCTGAAACCATTCAGGCGTCACATTTGCAGCGCGCATCCCCAAAAGTGGGAACGCAACAGCAAGCAGGATGTGTATTGAAAAATGTGACGCCTTTTCATTCTTTGTGCCGTTTAGGGAGAGGCCATGACCAGTCATCATCAGCATCTGAAGACCATCGAGCAACGCCTGTTGTGGCTTTCACACTGGATGATACATCATGCCAATCATATTCGGCCCAAGGTCGATGTCATCAAGATTGGCGGGCATCAGGCTAGTTCCGCTTCCATGGTTTCGATCATGACGGCGCTGTATTTTTCGGCACTGCGGCCCGAAGACCGGGTCGCGGTGAAACCCCATGCATCACCGATCTATCATGCGATGCAGTATCTGATGGGCAATCAGACGCGCAAGAAGATGGAGAATTTTCGCGGCTTTGGCGGCGTGCAGAGCTATCCGAGCCGCACCAAGGATATCGATGATGTCGATTTTTCGACTGGTTCAGTCGGCCTTGGCGTCGGTATTACGGCACTGGCATCCATTGTGCAGGATTTCGTTCAGGCAAAGGAATGGGGTCGCGATCTTAAAATAGGCCGCATGGTTGCGTTGATGGGTGATGCGGAACTGGACGAAGGCAATATTTACGAAACATTGCAGGAAGGCTGGAAGAACGATCTTCGAAACTGCTGGTGGATTATTGATTACAACCGGCAGTCGCTCGACGGCATCGTTCGCGAAGGGCTTTTTACTCGCATTGAAAAGATATTCGATGCATTTGGCTGGGATGTGGTGCGTGTTAAATATGGTGCATTGCAGCGCGCCGCTTTTGAAGAACCGGGCGGCGACAAGCTGCGTGATTGGATCGATCATTGCCCCAACCAGCAATATTCAGCCCTTACATTCATGGGCGGGGCGCTCTGGCGGCAGCGTCTGCTTGATGATCTGGGCGATCAGGGTGATGTCTCGGCCCTGATAGGTCGTCGCAACGACAGCGAACTTGCACAATTGATGGAAAATCTCGGTGGCAATTGCGTAACCACAATGGCCGATGTTTTTGCATCCATTGATCATGATCGTCCGACCTGCTTTCTCGCTTATACGATCAAGGGTTGGGGCACACCGATTGCCGGTCACAAGGACAATCACGGCGGTCTTATGACCAGCAAGCAATTTGTCGAGTGGCAGGATCATATGGGCGTGGCCGAGGGTGATGAATGGGAACCCTTTGCCAATGTTCCGGACGAGACAGCCTTGCGCGGATTTCTGAACAAGGTGGCTTTCTTCGCCAAAGGCGCGCGCCGCTACAAGGATGCGCGTCTCGGTATTCCGCCGATCATGCTTGGAACCGCTCGCGAAATTTCAAGTCAGGGAGCGTTCGGTAAGATTCTTGATGATCTTGCCAAGGGCGGCAGTGCCTTGTCTGATCGCATCATGACGACATCGCCGGATGTGACCGGGACCACAAGCCTTGGGCCATGGGTGAACCGCCGCAAGCTCTTTGCCCGCGAAGCGCAGGCCGATGCGTTCATCGAGCACCGCATCCCGTCAACGGCCAAATGGGAGTTTACGCCACAGGGCCAGCATGTGGAACTTGGCATTGCGGAGATGAACCTCTTTCTGCTGCTCGGTGCCGCTGGTCTCAGTCATTCATTGTTTGGCAAACGGCTCATTCCGATCGGAACGGTCTATGATCCGTTTGTGTGCCGTGGTCTCGATGCACTGAACTATGCCTGCTATCAGGATGCACGTTTTATGATCGTCGGAACGCCTTCCGGTGTTACACTTGCACCTGAAGGTGGTGCGCATCAGTCCATCGGCACGCCGCTGATCGGTATGAGTCAGGATGGTTTGGCGGCTTTTGAACCGGCTTTTGCCGATGAGCTAGCCGTCATCATGGAATGGGCGTTTGACTATATGCAGCGCAATGGTGAGGGCGATCCGGACGAGCGCACATGGCTGCGCGATGAAACCGGTGGTTCGGTCTATTTAAGGCTTAGCACCAAGCCGCTGGAGCAGCCGGTCAAACGGGCGGATAATGATTTCAGGCAGGGTGCGATTGATGGGGCTTATTGGTTGCGCAAACCGGGGCC
>Ga0308165_1004206_pt1 | contig 14492 bp, 13 predicted proteins | sample PhyWR2_FD_201032 | JGI IMG/M metagenome (GOLD analysis project Ga0308165, IMG submission 201032) | Phyllosphere microbial communities from UC Gill Tract Community Farm, Albany, California, United States - DLSLW.R2 | ecosystem: Host-associated > Plants > Phyllosphere > Unclassified | place: USA...
CAACCATCTCAGAGCCTGCTTATCAGTCAAATGTTCGAGAAGTGTAACAGATTGGGCGCATTTGCCCTACGATTCAACCGCCCTGGGAATAACGCTCCACGGCTGCGGCTGGCGCGTGCGGATCCGCTAACGCGTTGTCTTTGCTGTCTGTATTTTGAACGCCATTTGTCTCTCGCAACCGATATTCGTCGTCCTGGGAGAGCGCCTGTTCAACCAATTCCGGATTAATCTCGCGCTTCACCTCCACGCCAAGACTGCGGAACGATTCGGCCTGCGCCAGCAGGTTCCCCCGCCCGGACGTCAGCTTTTTCATCGCCTGACGATAGTTATCCTGCGCGCGGTCAAGGCTTTGACCTACCGAGGACATGTCATCAACAAACAGGCGCATTTTGTCGTACAGGCGGCTGGCGCGATCGGCAATCTGCTGCGCATTACGGCTCTGGTGCTCGTAGCGCCACAGATTAGCAATGGTGCGTAGGGCCACCAGCAGCGTGGTGGGGCTGACCAGCATAATGTTATTTTTCAGCGCCTCGGAGATCAGCTCCGGCTGGCGATCCAGCGCCAGTAAAAAGGCCGGTTCGACCGGGATGAACATCAGGACGTAATCCAGCGAGCGTAGCCCTGGCAGCTGCTGATAATCTTTGCGCCCCAGCAGGCGGATGTGGTTTCGCACCGAAGCAATATGCTCCTGCAGCGCCGCCTCGCGGGTGTAATCATCTTCCGCATTGAAGTAACGCTCGTAAGCCACCAGCGTCATCTTGGCATCGATGACCACGTCTTTGTCCTGCGGCAACCGGACGATAACGTCCGGCTGCATGCGCGAACGGGTCTCGGTTTCAATGCTGACCTGGGTCTGATACTCATGGCCTTCGCGCAGGCCGGAGGCCTCAAGCACGCGGGTCAGGACCACTTCTCCCCAGTTGCCCTGGGTTTTATTGTCGCCTTTCAGCGCCCGGGTCAGGTTGACCGCCTCCTGCGCCATCTGCGCATTCAGCTGCTGGAGATTGCGAATTTCATGGGCCAGGGTGTGCCGCTCCCGCGATTCCTGTCCAAAACTGTCCTGCACCTGGCGACGAAAGCCGTCCAGCTGTTCGCGCAGGGGCGTCAGCAGGCCGTTCAGGCTCTGGCGGTTTTGCTCATCGACGCGGCGATTGCTGTGCTCAAAGATACGGTTCGCCAGGTTTTCGAACTGCTCGCTCAGGCGCTGCTCGCTGTTGATCATCTGACGGATTTTGTCTTCTGCATGCAGCTGCGTCGACTCCAGCCGGGTGGTGACTTCGCGCAGGTCGGCTTCCAGCGAGGTGTTGATATCCCGCAGGTTGCGCAGCTCGTTGTTGAGCAACTCGCACTCGTCGCGCCAGTGCCCGCTCTGGGCCGTTTGTTGTTTTAGCGCGCTCAGGTCGGCCACCATCTCTTCACGCTCGAGCAACTGATCGGCCTTTTGCTGTGCATGTTGATAGCTGGCCATCAGCCAGCCCACTCCGACGCTGACCAGCGCAATAACGGCATAAATTAAGATGGAGATATCCACAACGCCCCCGGTATCAAGCTATTACCCGCACAAAATAGAATTGTGCTGTATAAACGTCCAGTTTGAAAAGGGTTTTCTGCGAGGCGCTGCGCAAAGAAAAAGGCCGAACAGGTCGGCCTTTGTCGAAGAGAGAACGGAATTACAGCAGGCGGCGAGCCGCTTCCACCACGATTTTCACCGCGTGGCTTTCGGTCTTCTTCATAGTCTCCGCATTCGGGATCTCCTGCTGGGTGCGGTTGACGATCACACCCGCCACCATACCGGCACGCAGGCCCTGGCTGGCGCACATGGTCAGCAGCGTTGCGGATTCCATTTCATAGTTCATTACGCCCATGGACTGCCACTCTTCCATCGAGCCTTTGAAACGGTTTACCACGCGACCGGAAAAGGTGTCGTAGCGCTCCTGGCCTGGGTAGAAGGTATCAGAGGACGCCGTCACGCCAATGTGGGTCGTGGCGCCAACGGATTTCGCTGCTTCAACCAGTGCGGTGGTGCATTCGAAGTCAGCCACCGCCGGGAATTCCATCGGTGCAAAGTGCAGGCTCGCGCCGTCCAGACGGACAGACGCCGTGGTCACCAGCACATCGCCGACGTTGATGTGCGGCTGAATGGCGCCGGTAGTCCCGATACGCAGGAAAGTGCGAATACCCAGCTGGGCCAGCTCTTCAACGGCAATAGAGGTCGACGGGCCACCGATACCGGTAGAACAGACGATCACCGCTTTGCCATCCAGCTCAGCACGCCAGGTAGTGAATTCACGATGTGATGCCAGCTTAACCGGCTTATCCATCAGCGCGGCGATCTTTTCCACACGCTCTGGATCGCCAGGGACGATAGCGAGCTGGGCCCCTTGTAAATCATTTTTAGTGAGGCCGAGATGAAAAACATCAGACTTAGACATAAAAACTCCTCTGTGGATCGGGTTGTCAGCAGAAGTAAAACGGTACTTTACCGAAGCACCTGGCTTCTTTTCGTGACGGATATCACCATGAATGAAATTGATTGCATATAATTACCATGAAATAGTGATTCACATCACATTAACAAGTTATATCGCTATCCGTTGCACAAAAGATAGACTGTTTCGGGCACTGTGAATTCATTACCTGCGGACTATATTTACCCTTGCGCTAATTGGTACGGAGAATGCCATGACTGAAAAAACTGGATTTGCACCTGCTGCTGGCCCCCAGGCCAATACCGTTGTGACTACGCCCAACGAGGCAATTAGCACCGGAGAGACCTCTATTCCGACGCAGGGCGATAACATGCCTGCTTACTATGCCCGTCCTCAACATGTGGAGGGCAGTCTGCCGATCGTCATGGTGATTCAGGAAATTTTCGGCGTGCACGAGCACATTCGTGACCTGTGCCGCCGCCTGGCGCTGGAAGGCTATCTGGCGGTGGCACCTGAGCTTTATTTCCGCCAGGGCGATCCGAATGAATACAGCGATATTCCCACCCTTTACAGCAATCTGGTGACGAAAGTGCCGGATGCGCAGGTGCTGGCGGACCTCGACCACGTCGCCAACTGGGCGGCACGTAACGGCGGCGATCCGCATCGTCTGCTAGCCACCGGCTTCTGCTGGGGCGGACGCATCAGCTGGCTGTATGCCGCCCACAACCCGCAGCTTAAGGCGGCCGTGGCGTGGTACGGCAAGCTGGTTGGTGAAAAAACGCTGAATTCGCCAAAGCATCCGGTTGATATTGCTACCGATTTAAACGCGCCGGTACTGGGACTGTACGGTGCTGACGATACCGGGATCCCGCAGGATACCGTTGAGACCATGCGCCATGCCCTGCGCGCGGCAAACGCAACGGCGGAGATTGTGGTCTATCCCGGTGCGGGACATGCTTTTAACGCCGACTATCGTCCGAGCTATCATCAGGAATCCGCGCAGGATGGCTGGCAGCGCATGCTGGCGTGGTTTAGCCAGTACGGCGCGAAAAAGAGTTAAGCCGCTCACAATTCGCGCGCTCAGGCGCAGCGGTTGTTTGACTTTCAGGCGCAATTTGGTCGATATAAAAAGCACAGGCGTGTAACTACGATCCGTAGGCAAGACCTGAAGCCCATCTCCTCTTCCAGGGGGAGATGGGCTTCAGGTCTTTTTTTTTGCTCTGGAGACAGGGGCCAGACATGAATCACTTGCAGACTGCGCTGGATATCATCACCCAGGTGGGTGGCGCTGAAAATATCGAACATATCGAACACTGCTCCACCCGACTGCGACTGAGCCTGTATGACAACGGCAAGGTTAACGAGGCCGCGCTGGCAAAAATCGACGGTGTGCTGGGCGTGCGGGTTAACGTGCAGTGCCAGGTGATTATTGGTCACGAAGTGGTGCAGGTTTACGAGGCCGTACGATCGCTGGCGGGTGAACCGCAGGCCAACGCGCCGCAGATGACCACCCGGCCCAGCCGCAGTGCGCAGGCGGTGGATTTTGTGATCAGCGTGTTCCAGCCGCTGGTGCCGGCTATCGCGGGCGGCGGCGTGCTGAAATCGCTCCTGCTGTTGCTGGACGTACTGGGCTGGCTCAGCCGCGACAGCTCCACCTACAAGGTGCTTGATAATATCGGCTCGGCCCCGCTCTATTTCCTGCCCATCCTGGTGGCGATCACCACCGCGACCAAACTGAAAGTGAACGTGCTGGTGGCCGTCTCGGCGGTAGCGGTGATGGTACTGCCAGCGATGACCAAACAGCTGGCGGACGGGGCGCAGTTTATGTCGTTCGACCTGCGCAATGTGGCCTACGCCTCGCAGGTGTTCCCGGCCATCCTCTGCGTGCTGTTTTACGCCCAGACTGAAAAGCTGTTTAACCGCTATTCGCCGGGCGCGCTGCGTATTTTTCTGTCGCCGATGCTCTCCCTGCTGGTCACGGTTCCGGTCACGCTGTTGATTCTGGGACCGCTGGGCTACGAGCTGGGCGCCGGGCTGGCGACGGTGATCCTGTGGCTGTATGGCAAGCTCGGCTTTGTGGCGACCGGCCTGCTAGCCGCCGCCCTGCCCTTTATGGTTGCCGCCGGGATGCACAAACCGATGCTGCCTTACGCCGTGGCCTCGATGAGCCAGTTTGGTCGGGAGCTGCTCTACCTGCCCGCTTCGCTGGCGCACAATATTGCTGAATCGGGTGCCTGTCTGGCGATCGCGCTAAAAAGCAAAGACAAGGTGCTGAAGTCCACCGCCTTCTCGGCCGGGATCTCCGCCCTGTTCGGTATTACCGAACCGGCACTGTATGGCGTGACGCTGCTGAACAAAAAAGCGCTGTACAGCGTGATTCTGGGCAGCGTGGTTGGCGGGGCATTTATCGGCTGGATGGCAATCGAAGCCTTTGCGCTGGTAGGTCCAGGACTTGCCAGTATCTCCATGTTTGTCTCACCGGATAATCCACTGAATATCGTCTGGGCCTTTGCGGGGGCGGGGCTGTCGTTCGTCATCGCCTTTATCAGCGCCCTGCTGCTGTGGCGGGATAAAGCGGTCGAAAAAGAGGATGAGCTGACCTTTACCCGCCCGGTTGAAGGGCAAATCGTTCCCCTGGAAACCGTAAACGACGACGTGTTCTCGCGCAAAATCATGGGCGACGGTATCGCCATTATCCCGTCGCAGGGCGTGTTGCGTGCCCCGGCAGCCGGCACGGTCGTGAACGTATTTGAAAGCGGACACGCGCTGAGCCTGCTCACCGATTCGGGCGTTGAGCTGATTTTCCATATAGGCATCGACACCATCAAGCTGCAGGGCGATGGCTTCCATCCCCGCGTAAAAGAGGGTCAGCAGGTAAAAACCGGCGACACCTTAATTGAGTTTTCCCTCGACACCATCACCGCGGCGGGCCTCGATCCGGTGGTGATGATGGTCGTCACTAACGGCGAAAGATTCTCGCTGACACCAGGCAGTACCGACAAACAAACCTCCCATCCGCATATCATCATGACACTTAAGGAGTCCGTGTAATGGATAAATCCCTCCCGTTTCCGCAAGGTTTTTTATGGGGCGGCGCGATTGCCGCTAATCAGGCCGAAGGGGCATGGAACGTTGACGGCAAAGGGCCGTCAGTGGCTGACGCTATCACCTGGAAACCCAATCTGTCGCTGAAAGACTATGACGGCCACATGGCGCTGACCGATGAGAACATCCGCGACGCCTTCGAGGGCAAAAATGACGCGCTGTATCCCAAACGTCGCGGGATTGATTTTTATCACCACTACAAAGATGACATCGCCCTGTTCGCCGAAATGGGTTTTAAGGTGCTGCGCGTCTCTATTGCCTGGTCGCGCATTTTCCCGACCGGCGAAGATGCCGCCCCGAACGAAGCGGGTCTGCAATATTATGAAGAGATGTTCCGCGAGCTGCGTCGTCACAATATTGAGCCGCTGGTGACGCTCTCCCACTACGAGATGCCGCTGGCGCTGAGTGAAAAATACAACGGCTGGGTGCATCGCAACGTAGTGGATGCGTTTGTACGCTTCAGTAAGGTCTGCTTCGAGCGCTATAAAGAGCTGGTACGCTACTGGCTGACCTTTAACGAAATCGACAGTATTCATCGGCATCCGTTTACCACCGCGGGCATCCGCGAAGAGAAAAGCCTTCCAGGCAAAGCAAAACAGGACATTTATCAGGGCCTCCATCACCAGTTTGTGGCCTCTGCGCTGGTCACCCGCGACTGTCACGACATTATCCCGGGCAGCCAGGTAGGTTGCATGCTGACTAAGCTCACCACCTATCCGCACAGCTGCCGTCCGGAGGACGTTGAAGCCACGCTGAAGAAGAATCTGGAGAACTACTTCTATGCCGACGTGCAGGTATTTGGCGAATATCCGCCGCTGATCCTGCGCGATCTGGCCAGCCGGGATATTCAGATCGATATGCAGGCCGACGATCAGCGTATTTTGAAGGATCATACCGTCGACTTCGTCTCCTTTAGCTACTACATGTCGCTGACCGAATCGACCCAGCCGGACGTGGAGCGGATCCCGGGCAACACCATTCTCGGGGTGAAAAACCCGTACCTGCCTGCCTCCGAATGGGGCTGGCAGATTGACCCGGTGGGGCTGAAGATCTCCCTGCTCGAACTGTACGATCGCTACCAAAAACCGCTGTTTATCGTGGAAAACGGGCTGGGAGCCAAAGACACCGTGGAGGGCGGAAAAATTCACGATAGCTACCGTATCGATTATTTCCGCGCCCACTTCGAGCAAACGTTGGCAGCTATTAATGAAGGGGTGGATGTGATGGGATTCACCACCTGGGGCTGTATCGACATTATCAGCGCGGGTACCTCGCAGATGTCCAAACGCTACGGCTTTATCTACGTCGACCAGGATGACGAAGGCAACGGCACGTGCAAGCGCCTGAAAAAAGACTCCTTCTGGTGGTACCAAAGAGTGATTGCCAGCAATGGCGCTGACATGAGCTAAACGGCCAGGCCGCAGGAATAAACGTGATAACGATAAAAAAATCGCTTAATAACAGCATGCTGCTGGTCGACAACGACCAGCGCGAGATGATTCTGTTTGGCAAAGGCATTGGCTTTGGCGCTAAACCGGGCACCAACATCGATCTGGCGCAGGTTGAGAAAGTCTTCCTGCCGCTGAGCGATCTCAAATCCCGCCACTTTTTATCGCTGACGGATACCATTCCTGCGGCATTCTTCGATGTCAGCCACGATATTCTGACGCTGGCGCGCAGCGTATGTGGCGATAAGCTCAATTCGGTGCTGCTGTTTACCCTTGCCGAGCACCTGCATTTTGCCGTAGAGCGCAGACGTAACGGCCAGTTAATCCTCAATAAGCTGAGCTGGGAGGTAAAGCGCTACTACCCGCAGGAGTACAGCGTGGGGATGCAGGCGCGATTAAAAGTGAATGCGCTCTTTGCCGTTGAACTGCCCGAAGACGAAGCGGTGAATATCGCCTTCCACCTGATTAACGCCAGCAGTCAGACTGACGACAGTACCGCCCACCAGCAGGTTGAGCTGGTGAACCGCATCGCAGAGATCGTGCGTTACAAACTGGGCAAATCCATTGATACGCAGTCGGTGAACTATATGCGGTTTATTACCCATCTGCGTTATTTCGCCGAACGGGTGTTAACCGGGAAAATTGTGGTCAGCGAGACCGAGGATTTTTATCAGGAACTGATGCGCCACCGCCCGGATGCGATGACCGTCGCCTGGGTGATCCGCGACTATGTGCAGGAAAAATATCAGCTCACCTTACCGAAAGATGAGCTGACGTGGTTGAGTATTCATATCAGCCGGTTGATGGATGGGCAGGGGTAAATCGTAAGCCGGGCAAGCGATAGCGCCGCCCGGCAATCGTACGTCGGGATTAACCCTGCTCGCTTCGGATTTAGTGATCCCTCACAAAGTACAAACGCTTTAGGAAATTAACCATACTTTTATAATTACCCATTCGGTATGCCCGGCGTATGCTGATTTTAATATCTATTATTAAAAACAGGAGATTACAAGATGGCTATCCCCGTCTATCTTTGGTTAACAGACGACGCAGGAAATCAGGTTAAAGGTTCTGTTGATATACGAGGAAGAGAAGGAAGCATAGAGATTATAGAGCTTATGCACTCTGTCGATCTTCCCATAGATGAACTTACGGGTAAAACTACGGGTAAACGTATTCATGGTGACTTTTCTTTAATCAAAGAAATTGATAGTTCATCGCCTTATCTTTACCACGGCGTATCGACTGGTAAAACATTTAACCAAGCAGAGCTTAAGTTTTATCATATAAATTACAATGGTCAGGAAGAAGAATATTTCCGAGTAACCATGGAGAATGTCAGAGTTAATGAAATAGAACAGTTAATGTTCGACATTAAAAACCCCACCTTTGAAAGGCACAATAATCTTGAAGCTGTTTATTTAGCTTATGAAATAATCACATGGCACTATCTGGACGGGAATATCAGATACTCAGATAGAAGAAATGCTAAGCAGGAGGCTATATTATGACGTGGGTCTATAAAGTGAGTACACATTCTTTTTATTTAAATGGCACGTACCAGTTTGATGGTCAGTATGCCGGAAGACCTGGATTTAAAGACGACACGGCGAATGAATGTTTAAAAAATAAAGGCCCATTACCAAGAGGAACTTATACGATAGGACTTGCTTTCTATCACCCTAAAACCCGAGCATGGACAATGAGATTAACCCCCTTCATCGGTAATGATATGTGTGGTCGTGATGGTTTCATGATACATGGTGACAGTTCAGCACATCCGGGAGAAGCATCAGATGGTTGTATCATCCTGAATTTACCCAGTCGTAAAATCATTGCCGCCAGCAGTGATAAAATATTAGTTGTGGAGGATTAAATGATTAAAAAACGACTCCTTTGGATATTGATAATGGTTCCGTTGTTTTCAGAAGCACAGAACAATGGGTGTGCTGCTGTAGGATCATCAATGGAAGTGGCTTTATTGAATACTGTTGCAAGAGACTTACAAATCGATACATCGACCATTTTAAGAAACAAAACGACCGTTAACGTTATCGACACTGCTTCCGTATCAAGGCTGTATGCAAAATCATTAGCTAAAATTGATTTCGAAAGCGCTAAGTCGCAGGGTAAAGCGACAATACCCGAAAATGCTTACTTTGAAAGCTATTATGAAAACCATACTCAATCGGTAACATCTAAGTATATTTATATAAATAAAGAGATGAAGAAAGATATATTTATTGCCTCCAGCCTTATTAATAAAGATGAATGTTCTGTAAGGTTTAATGGCTATATTACGCTTTCAAGGGAATTTTGATTTTCAGAAAGGCTTTATATAAGCCGGGCAAGCGATAGCGCCGCCCGGCGATTTCACATCATGCCTGACGCAGGTTCCGCGCCGCTTTTACCATGTTCGCCAGCGCGGCGCGCGTTTCCGGCCAGCCGCGGGTTTTCAGGCCGCAGTCCGGATTAACCCACAGACGCTCTGCCGGGATACGCTGCGCCGCTTTTTCCAGCAGCGCTTCAATCCATTCCACGCTCGGGACGTTCGGGGAGTGGATGTCGTACACGCCCGGCCCGATTTCGTTCGGGTAGTCGAACTCTTCGAACGACTCCAGCAGTTCCATGTCGGAGCGTGAGGTCTCAATGGTGATCACGTCCGCATCCAGCGCCGCAATGGAATCCATGATGTCGTTGAACTCGCAGTAACACATGTGGGTGTGGATCTGGGTATCATCTTTCGCCACTGCGGCGTTAATGCGGAAAGCCTCCACGCCCCAGGCCAGATACGCGTCCCAGTCGCTGCGACGCAGCGGCAGACCTTCGCGCAGAGCCGGTTCGTCAATCTGGATGATGCCGATACCTGCCGCTTCCAGATCCGCCACTTCATCACGCAGGGCCAACGCAATCTGCTTCGCGATGGTTTCGCGGGTCACGTCTTCACGCGGGAAGGACCAGCAGAGAATGGTTACCGGACCGGTCAGCATGCCTTTTACCGGCTTGTCGGTCAGGGACTGGGCATATTTCGCCCACTCTACGGTGATCGCTTCCGGACGGCTGACGTCGCCGATAACCACCGGTGGCTTCACGCAGCGGGAGCCGTAGCTCTGCACCCAGCCGTTCTGGGTAAAGACAAAACCGTCCAGATGTTCACCGAAGTATTCCACCATGTCGTTACGCTCGGCTTCACCGTGTACCAGCACGTCCAGACCTAAGCGCTCCTGCTCGGCAATCGCCTGCTTGATGTGTTCGGCAATGCCGGTGCGGTAGTTGCCCGCATCGAGGTTGCCCTTTTTGAAGTCCAGACGCAGGCCGCGAATCTCAGTGGTCTGCGGGAAAGAACCGATGGTAGTGGTCGGCCACGCAGGCAGGTTGAAGCGCGCACGCTGGGCTTCAGCACGCACTTCGTAAGCGTTTTCACGCTGGCTGTCCTGGGCGGTGATTGCCGCCAGACGCTGTTCGACGGCCGCGTTGTGAACACGCGTGGAGTGACGACGGGCCTGAATCGGGGCGCTCCATTCGCTAATCGCCGCCGTGTCGCCGCTGTTGAGGGCATCGCGCAGCAGGGCCAGCTCTTCACATTTTTGCAGAGCGAAGGCAAACCAGCTCTTCACTTCCGCATCCAGACGGGTTTCCACGCTCAGGTCGATTGGGCTGTGCAGCAGGGAGCAGGAAGAGGCCACCCACAGGTCACGAAGACCGACGATGTCTTTAATCTGGGCGTATTTCTCAGTCAGATCCGCACGCCAGACGTTACGCCCGTTCACCAGACCGGCAGAAAGCAGCCAGTCGGCTGGCAGGCGATTGTGCAGTTCAGCCACCTGATCTTTGCCGTGAACGAGGTCAACGTGCAGACCCTGTACCGGCAGAGCGGTAATGGTATTAAGATTCGGTGTCACGCCTTCGAAATAGGTGGTCAGCAGCAGCTTCACCTGACCGGTCAGCGCGTCATAAGCCGGCTGGAAGGCGTCCAGCCACGCTTGCGGCAGCTCCAGCACCAGCGCAGGTTCGTCTATTTGCACCCACTCAACGCCGCGTTTCGCCAGCTCAGCCAGCACCTGCTGGTAGACCGGCAGGATATCGTTCAACAGGCTCAGACGGTCAAACTGCTCACCCTTTACTTTGCCCAGCCACAGGTAGGTTACCGGGCCCAGCAGCACAGGTTTAATCTTGTGGCCCAGCGCCAGCGCTTCGTCCACTTCATCCAGCAGCTGGGTCCAGGTCAGTTTGAACTGCTGACCTTTAACGAACTCCGGCACCATGTAGTGGTAGTTGGTGTTAAACCATTTGGTCATTTCAGCGGCGGCAGCGGGCTCACCGCTCGGCGCACGACCGCGGCCAAGGCGGAACAGGGTGTCGATATCCACCGATCCGTCGCTGTTCTGATGACGAGCCGGCACGTTGCCCAACAGCAGGCTGGTGGTCAGAACATGGTCGTACCAGGCGAAATCACCCACCGGCAGCAGATCCACGCCAGCCTGCTTCTGCTGATCCCAGTGGCGGGCGCGCAGCTCGCGGCCCACCGCCAGCAGTTCTTCACGGCTGGCATTGCCTGCCCAGTAGCTTTCTTGTGCTTTTTTCAGTTCGCGACGCAGACCAACGCGAGGAAAACCAAGAGTGTGATTAATAATTGTCATCGTGTTGCCCCTTGTGGAATTTTTAGGATTTAGCCATCCAGATGTTTACACATCTATAATTGACAGTTACTGTATATTCCTCAAGCGCAAATTGTTCATGGCGAAGTGAAGGACTTTCATGATCGAGATAAAACACCTGAAAACGCTCCAGGCGTTACGGAACTGCGGTTCACTCGCAGCGGCGGCGGCTACCCTGCACCAGACCCAGTCCGCCCTTTCTCACCAGTTCAGCGATCTGGAACAACGCCTTGGCTTTCGTCTGTTTGTGCGCAAAAGCCAGCCACTGCGCTTTACCCCGCAGGGCGAAGTGTTGCTCCAGCTGGCGAATCAGGTACTGCCACAGATCGCCAGCGCGCTGCAGGCGTGCAACGAACCGCAGCAAACGCGGCTGCGCATCGCCATTGAGTGTCATAGCTGTATTCAGTGGCTGACCCCGGCGCTTGAGAATTTCCGCCAGAACTGGCCGCAGGTGGAGATGGACTTTAAATCGGGCGTGACCTTCGATCCGCAGCCCTCCCTGACGCAGGGCGAGCTGGACCTGGTGATGACCTCGGATATTCTGCCGCGCAGCGGTCTGCACTATTCGCCGATGTTTGATTATGAAGTGCGGCTGGTGCTGGCCCCGGACCATCCGCTGGCCGCCAAAACGCACGTGACGCCGGAAGATCTGGCTGCCGAAACGCTGCTTATCTACCCGGTTCAACGCAGTCGCCTCGATATCTGGCGTCACTTTTTACAGCCAGCCGGCATCAACCCACAGCTGAAAAGCGTGGATAACACCCTGCTGCTGGTGCAGATGGTTGCGGCGAGAATGGGGATTGCGGCGCTGCCGCACTGGGTGGTGGAGAGCTTTGAACGCCAGGGTCTGGTGGTGACCAAAACCCTGGGCGAGGGATTGTGGAGCCGGTTGTACGCCGCCGTACGCGATGGCGAGCAGCGTCAACCGGTTACCGAGGCCTTTATTCGCTCAGCGCGGAATCACGCTTGCGACCATCTGCCGTTTGTGCGGAGCGCGGAGCGACCCAACGGCGATGCACCCACAGTGAAGCCAGGATCACCGTTCCCCCAATAATAAAGCTTGGCCAGTGAGGTTGTTCCTGCCAGATTGCCAGGTTCACCAGCAGGCCAGCGGGGACGTGAACGTTGTTCATGATCCCCAGCGTACCGGCGTCCACCTGGGTGGCACCGTAGTTCCACATAAAGTACCCCAGCCCGGAAGCGACCACGCCCAGCCAGATCAACACGCTCCACTGCACCGTGGTGGTTGGCAGTTTTTGTGGATTGCCCAACATAAACCACGCCACGACCGCGACGATAAGCGCTCCCATATAGAACCAGGCAAAGGCGTTGTGCTGCGGCATCGGGTGGATCTCCATCAGCCGCTTATAGCCCACCATGCCGATGGCAAAACTGATATTGGCGAGCTGGACAAACATCAATCCGGTCCAGAAGTGATCGCTCACTTTGTCGTAGCGAATGATCGCCGCACCCGCCACCGCCAGCGCCGCACTCAGCAGATAACCCCAACGCAAACGGCGTTTACTCATCAAATCGTAGATCAGGGTGATATAGAGCGGCGTCAGCACGGTGAACAGCAGGAATTCCGATACCGACAGGTAGACGTAAGCGCGGAAGCTGAACAGATACATGATGCCGAGCTGCATAGCGCCCACCAGCATGTACAGCGAAATGGTTTTCAGCGTTTGCCCGCGCAGGCGCAGAAACGGCAGGAACACCAGGGCCGCCAGTCCGACGCGCATCAGCACCGAAAAGTAGCTGTCCACGTGTCCGGCAAGATATTCACCGATCAGGCTGAACGAGAAGGCCCACAGAATAGTGGTGATAATGAGTAGCGCCACAATGCTTGTCTCTCTGGAAGAAGGACAGGCATTGTAGCGAACTCTTTAGTTGACGACTGAGTGAATATTAACCAATCGTTGCTGAGTGAAAATTATTCAAGAAACAGCTTACGCAGGTAATTCGGTACGGCGTTGTCGCCATTGGTGCCAATCACTTCCAGCTCCGGGTGGAGATCTTTCAGGCGCTGGTGCGCGTTTTCCATGATGCAGCCTTTACCCGCCATCGACAGCATCTCGGCGTCGTTCATGCCATCACCAAAGGCGATGCAATCCTGCAGGCTAAAGCCCAGGCGTTTGGCGACCGCTTCCAGCGCATGACCTTTGGAAACCCCGCCCGCCATCACTTCCAGACAGGTCAGCGTGGAGAAGCTGACGTTAACCCGATCGCCCCAGCGGGCATTGATCGCCTGCTCCAGCGGCAGCAGCGCTTCGTGGGTGTCGGTGGTGAAGAACACTTTGCTGATGCCTTCTGGCTCCAGCAGGCCCGGCTCGTACAGGGCGTAGTTAAAGACCGCTTCTTTGAAGAAACGCATCTCATCCGGACGGTGGCGGTTCATAAACCATTCATCATCACGGTAAACGTTGGTGATGATATCGGGGTTGTTATGCACCACGCCGAACAGGTCGGCGGCGATATCGCGATCGAGGTTATGGGTGAAGATCAGATTACCGTCCAGATCGTGCACGCGGGCACCGTTGGAGGTGATCATGTAGGATTTGATCTCCAGATTATCGCGGATCTGCCCCACATCGACGTGATGGCGGCCCGTCGCGAAGACAAAATTCACGCCGCGGGCAGTCAGGAGTTTTAAGGTTTCTTTCGCGTAAGGCGATAAGGTGTGATCGGGAGAGAGCAGCGTGCCATCTAAGTCAGACGCGACAACCTGGTACATAGGAAAATTTAACCTCTGGTGAATATCAGTTATGCCTGCCGAAAAAATCGACGATGGCGTGGAGTGCGACTGAGCGCATGGCGTCCTTTTCGAAAAGGATCTCATGGTACAGATCGGA
>Ga0308165_1004208_pt1 | contig 14479 bp, 10 predicted proteins | sample PhyWR2_FD_201032 | JGI IMG/M metagenome (GOLD analysis project Ga0308165, IMG submission 201032) | Phyllosphere microbial communities from UC Gill Tract Community Farm, Albany, California, United States - DLSLW.R2 | ecosystem: Host-associated > Plants > Phyllosphere > Unclassified | place: USA...
ACGGCAGCGAACTTGCCGTAATAACGGGAAATATTGGAAAGGGTCAAAAAGCTCATTGCGTCTCCCTCTCGGCAAGACCTCCGCCATAGGCTGGGGGGACGGAAGCGCCGTGATGTTGTCTCACGTCGCCTCTTCGATAGGGCTTGGCTGGCGGGAGCGGCTCGACCGCGCCTTATTTGGCGCTGATCAGACTTGGATCGTTTGAACGCGTGTTTGTCCGGTCACTGATGCAACCGTAGCGTTCCCCTTACTTCAAGTTAAAACCGCCGACCCGCTTACAACATCGATTGTGATGCCTTTGCCGGACCTTCCCATTGGCGACGGATTTTAAATGGCAGAAAATTTTGAACGATTACAAATTATAATTTTCAATTTCGGAATAAATTATATATTTCTTTCAAAATACAAAATTTGGAAGCAATTTTATGGATGATATATCAGAAAATATGAAATCTGGTGCCTCGCTTAACTCAAGTCTGGTGAAGGCAATTCATATTCTGAAAGGTCTGGCAACGAGCACGGATGACGGCGTCCGCCTGATTGATCTCGCCCGCGATCTGGAACTCAGCCAGCCTTCGGCGCATCGTTTGTTGAAGACACTGATTGCCGAAAATCTTGTCGAGCAGCTTCCCGACAAGAAGGCCTATCGTCTTTCGCTTGAGTTTTTTGCTATGGCGGCACAAGCACGCCAGCGTGATGGAATCTTAAGTATTGCCCGCCCTTCATTGTTGCGACTATCAACCACCTTCAACGATACGGTCTTTTTAATGGTGCGCAGCAATTTCGATGCCGTGTGTCTTGATCGCGTCGAAGGCCCTTTTCCCATTCGTTCTTTCACCGGCGATATTGGCGGCAAGGTGCCTCTGGGCATCGGTCAGGGTAGCCTGGCAATTCTGGCGTTTCTGCCGGAAGAAGAACGTGAGGCGATCATTCGCTTCAACATGCCGCGCATTCTCGACAAGGCGACCGTTGATGAGGTGGATCTGCGCATTATGATCGAGGATGTGCGACGCACGGGTGCTGCGACCTATAATTTCAACATGATCGACGGCATGTCGGGCTTAGGCGTTCCTGTGCTTAACCGAAATGGCGAAGCGGTAGCAGCACTCAGCATCGGCACGCTGGCATCACGATTGACTGAAAAACGCCAGTATACGATCACCGACCTTCTGCGCAAAGAAGCGGCTATTATCACCGAGAAACTTAACCCTTTCGACCCCACCCTGCGTCATCCCAGTCAGGCACTCGTGAAATAATCAAAACTTTTTATCAGGAACCGTTATGGCCCGCAAAATCATCATCGATACCGATCCAGGTCAGGACGATGCGATCGCAATTCTTCTGGCGCTGGCAAGCCCCGAACTGGACATTCTCGGCATAACGACCGTTGCTGGAAATAGTCCGCTGAGCCGCACAGCAATCAATGCTCGTACCATTTGCGAAGTGGCAAAGAAGCCAGAGACGAAAGTCTTTGCAGGCTCTATTCGTCCACTGTTACGCCCTCTGGTGACGGCTGAAGAGGTTCACGGCAAGACCGGTCTGGATGGCTATGATTTGCCCACACCAGTTATGCCGCTTCAGGCGCAGCACGGTGTTGATTTCATCATCCAGACTTTAATGAGCGAAGCAACAGGCACCGTGACGCTCTGCGCCCTTGGCCCTCTCACAAACATTGCATCCGCGCTCATCCGGGAACCGAAGATCGCTGAACAGGTCAAGGAAATCGTGCTGATGGGCGGCGGCTATTTTGAAGGTGGAAACATCACGCCGTCAGCGGAATTCAACATATATGTTGATCCGCATGCCGCAGACGTAGTGTTTAAGTCAGGCATCCAGATCACCATGATACCGCTTGATGTTACACACAAGGTTCTGAGCACCGAACAACGTATCGCCACCATTCGCAGCATCTCCACTCATGTCGGCGAAGTGGTGGCTGCATGGCTCGAATTTTTCGAGCGCTATGACGAGGCCAAATATGGCACCGATGGCGGCCCGCTGCATGATCCGAATGTCATTGCCTATCTGCTCAAGCCAGAGCTTTACTCAGGCCGTCATTGTAATGTGGAAATCGAAATCAATTCGGAACTGACAATGGGCGCAACAGTCGTTGACTGGTGGGGCGTGACGGATCGGCCCAAAAATGCGCTCTTCATCAAGGATGTGGATGCAGATGGCTTCTTCACGCTTCTGACGCAACGTCTGGCAACGCTGTAAACAAAAGCCGCGCTGGTTGAGGAGCGCTGCTTTTCGAAGTTGAGAGTTTTAGTTTCTACCGAGCAATTCAGCGACTTCTTTTGCCGTCGGCGCAGCAGAACCCGCACCTGCCCGCGTGACAGCAATTGCACCCGCAGCAGATGCATAGCGCACGCAATCATGCAGCGATTGTCCCTGCGAATAGGCAACTGCAAAACCGCCGTTGAAGCTGTCCCCAGCCGCAACCGTATCGACCACCTTCACTTTGAATGGCTCGAAATGCTTAACTTCATCCGCGCTCACCAACAACGCACCGCGACCGCCAAGCTTGACGATGACGATCTTGGGGCCGCGCTCCAAAAGCTTGCGGGCAGCGGCTTCAGCTGACGCAATATCGGTGGGTTCAATTCCGGTGATTTCCGCAGCCTCAGTCTCGTTGGGTGAAATGATCTCGCTCAATGCAATCAAATCGGCCATGCGGCTTGCATCGCCCACAGGCGCAGGATCGAGCAATACAGTGCCGCCCGCAGCTTTCACGGCCTTGGAAACCGCCAGATTGACTTCATGCGGCACTTCACGCTGCAACAGCGTGATCTTTGCGTTTGCAATATCCGTTTTATAAGCATCAACATCCGATGCAGACCAAAGCGCATTCGCACCCGCGCAAACGACAATCGTATTCTGCCCGGCTTCTTCGACCTGAATAATTGCGACACCTGTATCGGCGCCCTTTTTAATCCGAATGCTATCGGTGCATAAACCAAACTCTTGCATCTGCTTGACGGCCAGTTCACCGAAGGGGTCATTACCGACGGCACCAACAAAGCGGATTTCCCCGCCGAGTTTCGCAACTGCCACGGCCTGATTGGCCCCTTTACCACCAAGACCAATACCGTAGCCTAACGCATTGATTGTCTGGCCTGGACGCGGAAGCGCCGCCATTCTGGCACTGACATCGACGTTCACGCTGCCAAAAACAAAAATCTTCAACGCAAATCTCCATACCTGCTCTGCCGCGGACCATAGCCCCGCAAGCTTAAGAATTCCATGGCGATGACAGCACGATACACAAATTACGATTGATAAAATCCCAATGTAATAGTATGAATTGTGAATTACCTATCAGTAAAATATTACTTTATTATTATATGTTTTATTACCCAATGCTATTATATTTATTTGTTACCTCATATTAATATTCTAGAATCGGGGAAATATTTGTGAGTCCAATCAGAATTTCAACAGACTTGATTGAGGAGCGCGATAGGAATGACTATTGGCGTGAAGTAACACGCCCAGCATTTGAGACAATTATTGATCCACATGAAGCACCAGGACTTCTTTACGGAGAGATAGCCGCCAAACAGATTGGTGAAATAGTTTTTGGTGAAACCAAGTTCAGCGCCCAGAAATATATCCGTGACGAGCACTCTATTTCAAGCTTTGGGCTTAACGACTATATGATTCAGGTTATTACTCAAGGAATACAGACCGGAGATTTCAACGGAGTGAATTCTCAGGCCGCTTTAGGTGACATTATTATAATGGACATGGCCTATAAGCTGACAACCGAGGTAACACCGGGCAGCAGGCTAACGATGTTGCTGCCGCGATCCCTTGTCCAGCGTAGCGGCCTGATCGGCAATATTCATGGCCTTGTTCTAAAATCAGAAGACCCCCTGACAGAGTTTTTGATCAACTGCACACAAAGTTTCATGAAGGTATCGCCGCACCTGAACCCCGTTCAGATTGAGGGTATACAGAATTCAATTGTCGATATGTTCGCATTGAGCCTAAATGGTAAGCAGTTCAATGCGGCTGAATCAGCAACAATGAACATTATAACCAAACAGCGAATATTGGATTATATTGACAGTAATATCGAAAATCTTTCGCTCTCCACTAGCAGTATCCAAAAACACTTCAGAATATCGCGCTCTCATCTTTATCGCATTTTTGCTGAGAACGAAGGCATTGCGACCGTTATCAGAAACAAACGGCTCGCACTTGCTTTCAGGCGTTTAAGAGCGGCGAACGGCAAGCGAATTCATCTCGCCGAACTGGCCTATCGGTCCGGGTTCAGCGACTATAGTTCGTTCTCGAAGCTATTTCAGGAAAAATATGGTGAAAAGCCAACAGACACGCGCAGTCGGATAAAGCAGAGCACATATGATGACATCGTCTATGATGGACAGCTCATAACCCATTTTAGGCGTTTGCGCGAAATCCATTATGGCAACGAGGATGATAGTCCTTTAAAAACAACGCTCTGATTGCAATCGCCGATTGGCACAATAGTCCCTTGATATATTAGCATGTATAGTGTGCAATCACCGCATTTGCTAGGATCAAGCAACGGGGAGATAGTGCGGGATGGCGGATAAATTGCATTCTATGCTTTCACGCATTCATCCGGCGATCCAACACAATATCCGGCCACTTGTTGGATCCACCCCAGCCTTCATTCTTTTCTTTTCATTTACCGATGCAAAATCCCGTGCACAAACCTTCACCACATCAGCTTCCAGTTTTGAAGACTGCTGGATTACCGGCACCACAAAACTTCTCCAAATCATCGAGCAATCGCAGATGCATGTTAAATGGTTACGGGTCGACTGGGTGGAAGCAGTTTCAGAAGTCCACAAGCCAGAACTGAATGCTCACCTCAGCCAAGTGAAACGCAACTATTTTCGCTATGGAATTTCACTTGATACAAATTTTCAGAGCGCGTTTCTGGAAACCGAGATCAATGGCAACGCAATGCTTTATGGCGGCCCGTCGATCGACCATGCGACCATCAACAAGGCGAACTTTGATCGTTATAAAAAGAGAAACAGAGACTTAGAAAGTGTTTCGATTTCAAGCATAGAAAACCTCTACATCTTTTCTACGCAGGCAATATTTACGTCCAATGATAAAGACACCGTTCATCTCATTCCGGGTGCAGGCCCAAACACAGGAAGACGCGCACTCCAATTGTTGGAACTGCCAGACATTGATGGACTGATCGAACGCGGTAGCCGCTTTCTTGCATCACAGATCGATGCAGAAGGACGTTTCATCTATGGTTGGCATCCCTGTTTTGATCGGAAAATCAATGCCTACAACACGTTGCGTCACGCCAGTACGCTCTATGCCATGATTGAATCCTGGGAAGTTACCCAAGAGGAAAATCTTAAAGCTGCAATCGACAGAGGGCTTTTTTATCTCACCGACACACTCATCAAATTTATCGTCAAAGATAATGTCGAACTTGCTGTACTTACGGAAAAAAACGGCGAGATTAAACTCGGCGGCAATGCCGTCTGTTTGCTGGCGCTCGTCAAATATAGCGAGTTAACGGGAACTGATCGCTATTTGCCGCTTCTGGAAAGCCTGGCTCTTGCCATTCTGCATATGCAAGACACTGAAACGGGCAAGTTCAACCATGTGCTGAACTATCCATCGCTCGACGTCAAAGAGCCGTTTCGCATTATCTATTATGACGGTGAAGCTGCGTTTGGATTGATGCGGCTTTATTCTCTGACAGGCGATTGTCGCTGGCTTAATGCAGTAGAAAATGCATTCCGATATTTCATCAAATCCGATCACTGGAAGGCACACGACCACTGGCTTTCCTATGCCGTAAACGAACTTACGCGCTATCGTCCCGAACGGAAATATTATGAGTTCGGCATCAAAAACTTCGCAGATTATCTGGATTTCGTCGCCAACCGCATCACCACCTTTCCGACGTTGCTGGAATTGATGATGGCAGCGCGGGAGATGATTGAGCGCATTCAATCAGACAAAACATTTGCCCCGCTGCTCAAATCTGTCGATCTCAAGAAATTCTATTTTGCGCTCGAACGACGTGCGCACCATTTACTCAACGGCCATTTCTGGCCAGAACTCGCGATGTTTTACGAAAACCCCGAAAGAATTAACGGAAGCTTCTTCATCCGACATCATGCATTTCGCATACGGATCGACGATGTCGAACATTACCTTTCAGGATTTGCAGCCTATCGCAAATATCGCATCGAATTAGAGCCTTCACCAGCAAAAGCATAACTGGCTAGAGCCATAAGTGTTGCTCATATCTCATATGCATAATACGCAACATATTTTCCTTATTAAATAGGATTTAGACCAGCTTTTGATCTGATTCAGTCAAATCCGCGCTTTATTAGTTAACTTTTATAAACGCATCTGAACCCGAAAAAAGCTCCACACTTTTCGGGATACGCTCCCATAATCAAGCTATCTTTCTTAGAAATTATGAATACAAAATATACTGGAACGGGCTAATTTATTTCTTATCGAATCCATCGGGGCGGAGGGGCAACGTGAAGACTAATCTTACAACTATGCTGACACTGGCAGCTGGCACATGTCTGTCGACGGTCGGCTTTATGACATCAGCACAAGCTATAGATTACTATGACATCAAAGATGCGGCTGGAAATCCGTTCATGCAGGTGCGGGTTTTTAACGTCGGCGATGGCCCTTATTCTGACGAGGACGAGTCCACTTGGAATTTGTCGCAACCAGAAACGCAACAGGTCCTGTCTGCGGTGCAATATTGGGCCGAAATGATTAGCGTGGTACCAGGGAATAATCCGGCCATCATCAATCTCGGAACTTACGATGATCCGGGGGCGTCTGCCCTCAGCCCGGTTTCCGTTCAGAAACCAGGTTCAGGTACGCTGGTTGAAGCCGCGATAACCAATACCGAAGTGGGGCCGTTACAATTTGGTGCGCATGGTTTCATCAATGTCGGCAAGATGAACTGGGCGCCTGCGCCATTCATCGCTTCGCAATTACCGCTGACGCCGCAAGTCGACATGACCAGTGTTCTTATTCATGAAGTGGCCCATGCTTTGGGTGTCAGTTCAGAAACAAGAGAATACCAGACTAACAACCAAATCTATCTTGCATTTCCATCGGTCCTCGATAACTGGTCGACCCATTTGCGCGACGATAATGGTAAAGCCGCTGCGCCTGACCAGATCGTTTATTGCGATGTTTGTTCTTTACCGGGCCAGGACGAAGATATTTTTGATGTGCGTCAGGATCGCGCTTATTTCACCGGAGATTACGTCTCTGAGGTGCTGGCAGGTGCAATGCCCGGCATTCCCGTACGCACAGGCAACGATATTGCTGGACTGGATACACCGGTATTCTCGCATATTGAGCTTAAAAACAGCCTGATGAGCCATCAGAACTATCGAAATTATACCAATCTGATGGAGGCCGAAGTCGCTTCCCTTCAGGATCTTGGTTATACGATAGACAGGCGGAATTTTTTCGGCTTCTCCATTTATGGAGATAATCAGACGCTGATCAATGATAATCCGTTCACTGCCCGCAATGCGAACGGAACTGGCTATATTGCCAATCGTTACAATATGTCCACGCTTGGGCTTGGCCTGCATGTTTATGGCAGCGACAACACTGTCATTCAGCGTGCCGATATTCTCACCGCAGGCGCTGGCGGAGGCGGCATTCGTGTCGATGGAGCCAGCAATGATTTGACCATCCTGCCCGGAACCCGTGTTTATGCCAATGGCGCTTATGCGCGTGGCGTTATGTTCAGCTATGGCAAGGATCATAGCTTCACACAGCGCGGCGATGTCGAAGCGCTAGGCGAACGTGGTATCGCTGCAAGTTTTGATTTCGGTCATAATTCGCTGGGCGATGATACAGAATATCGTGGATCGTATTTTGTCACATCCGACAGTCAGCTGGAAACTGATGCTCCTGAGTATTATCAGTCAGCCCTTGCCGAAGTGAGCGGACCGCTGGTTGCTTCCTTCGATCTCACAGGTCGCGTGGCAGGCAGTTACGCCGCCATTTATATGTCTGACAATGCCTATGTCGGCGCAGTCAATGTCATGGACGGCGCTGTGGTTTCCGGCGACATCATTTCCAATTACAATCAGGTCGATGCGGAAGGTAACCAGCGTCTGACAGCACTGAACTTCGGCCTGAAAGCGGATGCCGATGGCCTTTCAACCGGTGAAGCGGATGCGGGCTTTTCCATAGCCTATGATGGCGATATGACCGGCATCAACAATTTAGCTCTGACGCTTGCCGGTGGCACCACGCAATTAACGGGCAATCACGAACTCTACAATGTCGATATTGCGCAGGGTTCAACACTGACAGGCAAGGGCAGCTATCTGCTCAACGGTCAGGGCGCATTTACCAACAGTGGCACACTCGCTCCCTCAGCAGTTGGACAGGCGATTACGATTAATGGTTCCTACGTCCAGTCTGCTTCCGGAGAATTGCAGCTCGCATTCAGTGATAAAAGTGAAATCAGCAGCCTCATCGTTCAGGGCAATGCGGAGATTGACGGGACTCTGACATTCGCGCCTGATCGTGGCTGGTATCAGAATGGTTTCAGCATCACCTCTGACCGGTGGCTTGATACGGACACGACCACAGGTGCTTTTGCCAATGTTGCAACCACACTTGCTTCACCAACACTCACCGCAACGGCTTCTGACAATGGCGACAACAGCTATACGGTTTCACTAAACCGCGCGGCTGATGCCTACGCGCAATATGGCGATACCGCAAACAGCAAGGCAATTGGTGCAGCTTTTGACCAACTCTCTGGCGATGCCGGATCTGGCCTACAATCGCTTATTACTGCGTTGGACTTCTCAGAAGCGGATGGCTCGACAATTCGTTACGCCTTGCCGCAACTCACCGGCGAAGCCTATGCATCCACATCTGGCGCGCTGATCAATATGAGTGGCGCAACACGCTCGGCGGCCAATAACCGCTTGCAGCAGGCTTTTGGTGGTAAACCCAACGCACCGGTTGCTGTGATGGCATTTGGCCCGGATGAAAAGACAGGCACAAAGCAGCATTCCGGCATTGATCTGGTGGCACCAGCATCCACTGACGATCTGGCGCGATATGCGGCTTGGGCTTCGGCTTTTGGCAGTTGGACAAACCAGTCTGGCAATGGCAATGCGGCAGGCAGCAAATCATCGCTTGGCGGATTCGTCAGCGGCATTGATGCGGCCATCTATGACAACTGGCGTTTGGGCGTCATGGCTGGCTATAGCCGTTCAACATTCAAGTCGGCGGAGCGCGCTTCGTCAGGCTCCAGCGATAACTATACTCTGGGCGCTTATACCGGCACCGAGTGGACCGCCCCACAGGCCACTATCGCCTTACGTTCAGGCCTTGCCTACACATGGCATAATCTGGAGATGAACCGTTCCGTTGCCTTCCCCGGCTTTTCCGATAATCTGTTGGCAGATTACAATGCTGGTAGTTTCCAGATTTTTGGCGAACTTGGTTATAAGGTCAGCGTCGCGCCGCGCTCAATGATTGAGCCTTATGCGAACCTTGCTTATGTTCATCTGCACACCGATGGCTTTATCGAAAAAGGCGTCAATGGTGCAGCGCTGACTGTTCAGTCCGATAATATGGATACCACGCTTTCCACGCTTGGCATGCGGGCATCGACAGGATTTGAACTTGGCAGTGTGCCAACAACCGCGCGGGTCGATCTTGGCTGGCGTCACGCGTTTGGCGATGTCACTCCGACATCAACGGCAAGCTTTGCAGCAGGATCTTCGCTGTTCACAGCGACCGGCAATGCAATCGGAAAGGATACGGCACTTATCGAAGCCGGATTTGATTTCGAGTTGAGCAAGCAGGCCGCCATCGGGGTTTCCTATCAGGGCCAGTTCGGTTCCGGTCTTACCCAGAATGGCATCAACGCAGATCTGCGTGTGAAATTTTAAGCTGGTTAAATATGAAAGTAACAGGGCGGCTTTGCACAAGCCGCCCTGTCATTCATTTCAGATAATGGATATGCGGTCGAGCGCTGTGAGGCGATAATTCCACCCGCGCATCAACGCAAAACACGTCTTTCAAGACACGCTCATTGATAACATCTTCCGGTGTGCCGGAGGCCACAATCTTGCCTGCCTGCATGACAAGCAGCTCATCGCAGAACATGGCCGCATGGTTGAGATCATGAAGCGCGATAATGCTGGTGATAGGCAGGCCTGAAACAAGCCGCAGCAGGCTCATCTGATGCTGAATATCGAGATGATTGGTCGGTTCATCAAGGATCAGCTCTTTAGGCGTCTGTGCAAGTGCTCTTGCAATATGCGCTCGCTGCTTCTCACCACCCGACAGGCTTTGCCAGCTTTCATTGCGTTTGCCTGTCATGCTGGTGCGCTCGACAGCATCCTCGACGGCTGCATCATCCTCACTCGCCCAGCCGGAAAACATCGATCTGTGTGGAAATCGACCAAGTTTGATAACGTCTATGACCTTAAGATTGGCATTGGTCGTGGCATGTTGTTCGACAAAGGCCACGCGTTGAGCAACGGCACGCCGCGCTATCGCTGTAATATCCGTGTTATCCAGCAGAACGCGCCCGGAATTTGGCCGCTTCAACCCTGCAATCAGGCGCAGAAGCGACGTTTTGCCGGAGCCATTTGGTCCGAGAAGGCCCAGCATTTTCCCGGATTTCGCTTCAAACGAAACATCATCCAGAATGGTCTTCTTACCAATTTTCCAGGTTAGATTTTCTACCTTGATCGTCATGACGCGCGCTGAAACCGATAAAGAATGATGGAAAAGACCGGCACGCCAACCAGCGCGGTTACAACGCCAATGGGCAAGACCTGGTGCGGTATGAGTGCGCGCGAAGCAATGTCGGCCAAAACCATGAAAATCGCGCCAATAATTGCGCAGGCTGGCAGCAATCTAATATGCAGCGGGCCTACAATAAAGCGTGCCGCATGCGGGACAACCAATCCGACAAACCCGATAGAACCGACCATACTGACGATTGTAGCTGTCATCATTGCAGTCAGCGCAAAAAGCACAATACGCGCACGACCGACATTGACGCCCAGCGAAGAGGCCGCTTCATCACCAAAGGCAAAGGCGTCGAGAACATGCGCATAAAGCAGGCATGCCAGAAGGCCGAAGGTAATAATGATTGAAACCAGCATAAATTCAGGCCAGCGAACGCCACCAAAGCTGCCGAGCAGCCAGAACATCACATCGCGCGCCTGCTGCGCATTTCCCGATGTGGTGACAATGTAAGAGGTCGTGGCGTTGAAAAGCTGAGATGCTGCAACGCCCGCAAGAATTGTTCGGTCTGCACCGCCCCGTGTGCCGTTTGACAGAAGGGCAACAAAGAAGAAAGCTCCGAAAGCACCAACAAAAGCGCCCGCAGACAACGACACCGCGCCCGCGCCAATCCCCAAAATGACAACAACAACCGCACCGGTAGAGGCACCCGCCGAAATGCCAAGCACATAGGGCTCCGCCAAGGGATTGCGCAACAACGATTGCATAATTGCGCCCGAGAGGGCGAGGCCCGCACCGCAAAAAGCCGCCACGAGCGCACGGCTGAGGCGATAATCCCAGATCACCGTCTCATGAATGCGGTTCAGCTCTACGCTCGTCCATCCCAGACGATTGGTTATTGCAGCCAATGTGGTCGATAACGGGATGGGCAAATCGCCAATCCCGACACTAATACCAACGACTGTTCCAATCGCTGCAAGGGAGGCCAACAGCAAAAGACTGAAAGCCCCCCAATGCCTCAGAGCTGAGAGCTTCAGAGATTGGCTTGCGACATTCACTTTAGAATACCAAGTTCTTTCAACTGGGTTGCAACCTGCTCGGCACCATAGATCGTGCGAATGGTCGGGTTCATTGCCTGACCATCCATAACAACGATAGCTTTGTTCTTCACAGCAGGTATCTGGCTGACAGCCGGGTCGCTGTTGAGAAACGCAATCTTGGCTTCTGGCTTATCAAGTTCCCAGCGGTTGCGATCAAGATTGGCAACAACAATAACATCAGGATTGGATGCAATGATACTTTCCCAGCCAAGTGTCGGCCATTCGGCTTCCGCCTTGATCGCGTTTTCACCGCCAAGGACGTCGGCTATATATGTCGAGGCTCCATTTCCGCCGCCCAGATACGCATCAGCGGATGGTGACTGGCTGGAGAACCAGAAGACATAGGAGAGCGTTTTATCACCAGCGGATACGCTCGCGCGCAATGCCGCTTCACGCGCCTTGAAATCAGAAATCAGTGCCTGACCGCGATCCGCAACGTCAAAAATCTGCGAAAGCTCATCGATTTCCTTGTAAAGAAGATCCATGTTCCAAAGCTTGTCACGGCTGCCATATTCGTCCTTGACCTGCTCGGTGCTCAGGCATGTGCTTGGCGAGAGATAGGTTGGAATTTCAAGCTTATCGAAATCTTCGCGCTTGGCGACCTTACTGCTCGGTCCAATGAGGCTCGGCAATGCAGCAGCTACGAAATCAGGGTTTTCCGCGAGGATCGATTCAAAAGTCGGAAATTCGACGGTCAGAAGCTTGACCTTGGAATTGGCAGTTTCCAACTGCGGCAGAACTTTACTCGGCCAGAACGCCGTTCCGGCCATCTTATCTTCAAGGCCCAGAAGCAGCATGATTTCTGCGCTGTTCTGTCCAAGACCGACCGCACGTTCCGGCGCCTTCTTAATCGTGATCTTCGCGCCGCAATTATCAATAGTCAGCGGATATTGTGTAGCCGCAGCACCAGCCGGGCTCATTTGGAAAGCCAGAACAGCGGCAAGGCCGGAGGCGGACAGGAAAGACTTCAATGATCGCACGGAGAAACCTCTGGGTTAAGCGCTGGGGGCCATTAGAAATGGCCTGATATAATTTGCTACCCTATAATCCCTATGCCTGGTTAAAAACAAGATCGTGCAAGTCATATTTTAAATGCGGTTGTAACCATACTCATATTGTTTGAAGGGTGAGACCTTTTTTTGAGATTCCACCCATAGAGCGCATCCCGAAAAGTGTGAAACGGTTTTCGGGATGCGCGTTAAAACAAACATTGAGAGCGCCCGTCTGATTCAATCAGATCGAAACGCGCTCTGAGTGTTCTCAGCATGGCTGCGTTTGCGGCACTCGACGACTTAACTGGATGAGCGCCAGAGCGACCAGCGCTGTCATGCCACCGGCAACGGGTACCAATGCATAACTCATTCCAGCATTGATGACAGCGCCGCCTATCCCTGCACCAATGGCATTACCGAGATTGAATGCACCAATATTGATGGAGGACGCAAGACTGGGCGCTTCCGATGCGGCCTGCATGACACGCATCTGCAAGGGAGGCACGATGGCGAACGCAGCAATTCCCCAAATCAGAAGCGTCAAGGCCGCACCGACCGCGCTTGTCATCAGAAATGGCGAAAGCAACATAGTGCCTGAAAGCAATGCCAGAAATATTGTCGCCGCTCCGGTCAGCGACCAATCGGCTGCGCGACCACCAATCCAGTTACCAATTGTAAAGCCGACGCCAATCAACATGAGCGCAAAAGTAACAAAGGTATTGGAGGCACCAATCTGGTTTTGCAGGATCGGCGTCACATAGGTATAGAGCACAAACATGGCGCTTGCACCCAATACGGTCGTGAGCATCGGAAGAACCACTTCCGCACGTGTCATCACGCGCAGCTCGCGCCGCACATCTGGCTTCCGACCGGAACCACCTTTTGGGAGCGCTGCGGCCAGTCCGCCCATAGTAATCAGTCCAAGAACTGCGGTCGCGCCAAACGCCTCGCGCCATCCAATCTGCTGGCCGATCCATGTCGCGACAGGCACACCGCCAATATTGGCAATTGTAAGACCCATGAACATGGTCGCAACCGCTGCCGCTTGCTTCTCCGGCTTCACGAGACTTGCTGCAACTACAGCCCCCAGACCAAAATAAGCACCATGGTTGAGGCTCGTCACAATGCGCGCCATAAGCAATGTCCAGTAGCCCGGCGCAAATGCTGACATCACATTGCCGATGGTAAAGATAGCCATCAGAGCGATCAACGCCGTTCGCTTGCCAAACCGGGAAAACAAAAGCGTCATGACCGGTGCGCCAATCATCACCCCAACAGCATAGGCGCTTATCAGCAACCCGGCTGAGGGGATTGAAACATCCACACCCTGTGCGATGACAGGCAGCATGCCCATCGGAGCGAATTCCGTCACACCAATTCCGAATGCTCCAACCGCCAGCGCCAGCAACGGCCAGTTAAATCCGCTCTTTTCCATACCATTTCCTCGAAAAATTCTTAGCCGCTTATTGAGAACGCAAAACGTTTCGAAAGCGGGTAGTTGGAGCAGAAATAAGCCAGCGTCAAATCCTTGACAACGCCATCACGCGGCATATGATTTATGAATCATTTTCATAAATGGAAGCGAATATGGACAATCGTGTCGGTGAAATGGATGTATTTCTACGCGTCGTA
>Ga0308165_1004209_pt1 | contig 14469 bp, 14 predicted proteins | sample PhyWR2_FD_201032 | JGI IMG/M metagenome (GOLD analysis project Ga0308165, IMG submission 201032) | Phyllosphere microbial communities from UC Gill Tract Community Farm, Albany, California, United States - DLSLW.R2 | ecosystem: Host-associated > Plants > Phyllosphere > Unclassified | place: USA...
CCACCGCCTTGGCGGCGGCCAGCACATGCAGGATGGCGTCGCTGCCGGCCGGGCTCAGGCGCAGGCCCGGCGGCGCGCCCGGCACCTCGGCCAGCAGGCCGCGCGCCACCAGCGACTGCAGCGCGCCCGCGCCCAGGTCCACACCGGTGTAGGCGATGTGGGCGGCGATCTCGGCGCCTTGCAGCGGCTGTCGCACGCTCAGCAGCGAGAGCACGAAGAAGTCGGTGTCCGACAGGTGGCGCTGCTGCAGCGTGCCGCGGATGCCGTGGATGAACTGGAAATGCGCCCGCCCGAACAGGTAGCCCAGCAGGTTTTCCGAATACGACGCGCCGTCCAGGTCGGCCAGCGGCTCGGTGGAGACCGGCGCCGCCATGCGCGCGGCCAGCGCGTAGCCGCCGGTGACATACAGCAGCGGGGGCAGGGCGCAGCTGTCGTACTGCAGCACCTCGCCGACGAAGATCGTGTGGTCGCCGCCTTCGTACTGAAAGGCGGTGCGGCACTGAAAGCGCGCGGTGCAGCCCGGAATCAGCGGCGCGCCGCTGGCCGGGCCGTCCAGCGCCAGCCCGGCGAACTTGTCCTCGCCGGCGCGGGCGAAGCGGTTCGAGAGCGCCTCCTGTTCGTTGGACAGGATGTGCACGTTCCAGCGCGCCGCGCCGCTGAACACCGGCAGGCTGCGCGCATTGTTGGCCAGGCTCCACAGCACCATGGGCGGCTGCAGCGAGACCGAGTTGAAGCTGTTGGCGGTGATGCCGACCGGCACGCCGTCGGCGTCGCGGGCGGTGACGATGGTCACGCCGGTGGCGAACATGCCGAGCGCGCGGCGAAAGTCCTTGGGATCGAAAGGCGTGGAAGGCGGGGCGATGGGGTCCATAAGGGTGTCTCCTGATACCTGGACGCCAAGCTTGCCCGGCGCCGGGCGGGAGGGAATCCTTCACACGGACTAGGCGCGTGCTCCCCGGTGGCCTGGCCGCTCAAGCGTGTCGCTTCTGAGCCGCTGATGGCGCGGCCTTTTTGGCCTTTTCGCGCCGCGCGCCGCGCCCGCGCTGTTCGGGCCGTCTTGTGCGTGGCAGGCCCTCAAGCGCCCGGCTGGCCCGCTGGCGCCTTACCCGGACGGCCCGGAATCATCGCCAGCATGTGGTCTGAAATGCCGCCATCGACCACCAGGCTCTGGCCGGTGATGTAGCTGGCGCCCGCGCTGGCCAGAAAGGCCACGGCCGGGCCGATGTCCTCGGCCCGGCCGATGCGGCCCAGCGGCACCAGGGTTTCGCGCGTGGCCCGCGTCTGGGCATCCTGATAGACCGCCTCTGTCAGCGGCGTGCGCACCATGCCGGGGCAGACCGTGTTGACGCGGATGCCCTCGGCCGCCCATTCCTGCGCCAGCTGGCGGCACAGCATGATGAGCGCTGCCTTGGCCGCCGAATAGGCGCCGTAGCCGGGGTGCGGGGTCAGGCCGGACATCGAGGCAATCGCGGTGATGCTGCCGCGCGTGCGCGCCAGCTGGGGCCGCGCCGCCTGCGCCAGCAGCCAGGCCGAGCGGGTGTTGAGGTTGAACGTCGCATCCCACTGCGCCAGCGGCAAATCGGCCAGCCGGCCGGGACCGGACGCGCCGGCGTTGCATACCAGCGCCGTCAGGTCGCCGCCGCCGGCCTGCGCCTGCCGGACCAGGGCGGCGCACTGGGCCGGATCGGTGAGGTCGCCGCTCACGCCGCCGGCGCTGGCGCCGGCGGCGCGCAGCTCGGCCAGCAGGCGTTCGAGCTTGTCGCCGGGCTGCGAGGCCGCCGCGCTGATGTGCAGGGCCGCGCCGTCCTTGCGCGCCTGCGCGATGAGGGCCAGGCAGATGCCGCGCCCGATGCCGCCGGTGGCGCCGGTGACCAGCGCATGAATGGCGGGCGTGGAGGAGAAAGAAGAAGCGGTTGCCGTCATGGGAAAAGCTTTCGAAAGGAAGTTGTCGGGCCGCCCGGGCCGCAGCGCCGCCGGGCGACGAAATTCAAGCCAAAAAGACCGCCTGCGCAGGCGGCGCCTGTGCAGGTTGCTCCTGAATCAATAGCAAAATACCTGCCACCGACGCGCCGGAAAAGCCCAGGGGCCAAAGGGCCATGCGCGCGGCGCGCCAGGCTCAGGCCGCCCGGTAATGCTGCAGCGTGGCCGCAATCCCTTGCGCCAGCGGGGTCGTCTGGCGCTCGGGCAGCAGCGCATCGAGGCCTTCCTCGCCCAGGCCGGGCGCAATCGTCAGCGGCGGGCCTTCGGCCTTGAGCTGCGCGCCGGGCGCCTGGCGGCGGATTTCGGCCATGACCTCATCGACCGTGGCGCTTTGCCCGACCAGGTTGTACACGTGGGCGCCCTGCACGGGCGTGAGCAGCGCCTGCTCGAAGGCCTGCGCCACGTCGTCCACATAGACCAGCCCGGCCGCGCCGGTGTAGCCCAGCGTGTAGGCCTGGCCGCGCGCGGCGGCGCGGCAGGCCAGGCTCGGCCCGGCGCTCACGCCGGTCTCGCGCCCCGGCCCGTAGACCACGAAGGGCCGAAAGCCGATGCTGGCGATTTGGCGGTCGTGCCAGTAGGCGCGCGCCGAGCCTTCGGCGGCCAGCTTGAAGGCGCCGTAGTGCGTCATCGGCAGCGGATGGCGCGCGTCCAGCGGGCCATAGACGCCGGCCGAGCTGGCATAGGCCACCTGCGCGATGCCCGCGGCCTGCGCGGCCTCGAACACGTTGAGCGTGCCGATCAGGTTGATCTGGGCGCCGCGCACCGGATGCGCCGCGCAGTCGGGCGTCAGCACGCCGGCCAGGTGGACCACGCCACCGCAGCCCTGCATCGCCTGGCGCACGGCCTGGCCATCGGCAATGTCGCCCACGCGCCAGTCGAGCCGGTGCGCCGCGTCGCCGGCAATGGCCGCCACCGTGGCCCGGCGGTCATGGATGTCGAACACCCGCGCCTCCAGACCGCGCGCGGCCAGGCGCCGGATGATCCAGGCGCCCAGAAAGCCGCTGCCGCCGGTGATCAGGATGGGCTTCATGGCGGGGGCTCCTGCGTGCCGGCCGTGGTCCGGCAGAGCACCGGCTCATCGGGGCTGCCGGTGCTGGCCAGGTTGTTCTGGTACACCGAAAGCGCCGCATCGAACTCGGTCACCTCCAGCTGGCAGCCCAGCCGGTGCTTGTCGAACAGCGGCCCCATGGCGTCCAGCACCGCGCCGAACAGCAGCTGGCCGATGCGCTGGCGCAATGCAAGGCTGCGCCCCGGCGCGATGCGCACGCTGAGGTTGACAAAGCCGTTGCCCGCCTGGCCGTTGCCCACGCGGCAGTCGTCCACGGCGCGGGCGAAGGTGCGGATGCCCCACACCGGAAAGATGCCCGAGTCGATGGCCGCCTGGTGAACCCGGTCCACCAGCCGCCCTTGGGCCACTGCATCAGCCAGGCTGGCGCTGTAGTCGATCTGGATGTGCGGCATGCCGGCCTTTACATCTTGCACAGGGCCGAAGGCGCCGGCACGATGGAGGCCGGGAACGTGTGCTCGATCACCGGGCGCAGCACGCCGTCGGCCACCTTGGCGCGGCCCACGTAGTTGGGCAGCAGCAGCTGGTTGTCGGCCGCGCGCATGGTCACGCTGCCGTAGAGCGTGTCGAGCTGGGCGCCGCGCAGCGCCTTGCTGACATCGGCGGGCTTGACGCTGCCGGCCTTCTTCACGCCGTCGAACATCACCTGCGCGCCGTTGTAGGCCTGGCCTTCGTTGTCGGTGGGCAGGCGGTTGAACTTGGCCTTCCAGGCCGCCACGAACGCCTTGTTGCGCGGGTTGTCGATGTCCGGCGTGTAGGCGGTGGTGCCGGGCGTGCCTTCGAGCGCCTTGCCGGTGCCGTTGATCATGAAGTTTTGGATCAGCGAGTGGCCGATCAGCCGGGTCTTGGGAATCAGGCCGAACTCCTCGGCCTGCTTGACGAAGGCAATCGCGTCGCGGCCCGTTTCGGCCACCCAGACGGCTTCCACGCCCGAGTCCTTGAGCTGGGCGATGTAGGGCGAGAAGTCCTTCGTTCCCATCGGCACGTACAGGCTCAGGGGCACGCTCTTGCCCGAGGCTTCGGCGGCTTTCTTGAACGACTCGCCCGAGTCGCGGCCCCAGACATAGTCGGCGGCCAGCACGGCAAATTTCTTTTCCTTCAGGCTCTTGGCCCACTCGTTGATCATCGCGATGTCCATCGCGTCCGAATGGTTGGTGCGAAAGCTGCGCGGGCGGCAGGTGTCGCCCGTCAGCTTGTCGGACTTGGAGGCGACGGCGAAGTAGGCCGCGTCCCAGCGGTCCAGGTTCTGCGCGATGGCCAGCGAGATCGACGAGGGAATCGCGCCGATGAGCAGGTTGTGGCCGTCGCGGGCCAGCTTTTCGGCCACGCGGCGGCCGGCTTCGGGCGTGCCCTCGTCGTCGCCCGTCTGCACCTCGACCTTGCGGCCATCGACGCCGCCCTTGGCATTGGCCTCGTCGATGGCGAACTGCACGGCGCGCATCACTTCCTCGCCCTGCTGGGCGAACACGCCCGACTTGGACGACACCAGGCCGACCTTGACCGGCTCCTTGCCCTGCGCCAGCCCAGCCAGGGGCAGGGCGCCGACAAGGGCCAGGGCGGCCAGGGCGCGCTGCAGGGGGGTGATCTTGAACATGGCTTGTCTCCTTACTTTTGTAAAACCGGAAACGGTCCGGTGGCCGCTGTAAAAAAAGGGAGGGAATCGAAAAAAACTCAGACCATCACATGCGCTTCGAGGTCTTTGAGGCTGGCGCGGCTGTCCTCGACCGGCCCCTGGGCGACCACCGAGCCCTTGGCCATGGCGCAGTAGCGCTCGGCCACGCGCACCACCAGGCTCATGTTCTGCTCGATCAGCAGCAGCGCCGTGCCCTGGGCGGCCACGAGGTTGAAGATCTTGGCCAGCTGGTCCACGATGACCGGCGCCAGGCCCTCGGTCGGCTCGTCGAGCAGGATGAGCGACGGGTTGGCCATCAAGGCCCGGCCCACGGCCAGCATCTGCTGCTGCCCGCCGGAGAGCGCCGTGCCCGGCGTGTGGGCGCGCTCCTGCAGGATGGGAAACAGCTTGTAGACCTCGGGCACGGTCCACGGCCCCTTGCGCTTGACGGCTGCGCCCAGGTGCAGGTTTTCCTCCACTGTCAGGTTGGCCACGATGCGCCGGCCCTGCGGCACCACCACCACGCCGTGCTGGGCGGCCTGGTAAGGGCGCGGCTTGGGCAGCTCGTGCGCGCCCAGGTGAATCCTGCCGCCCCTGAGCGCGGCCAGGCCCAGGATGGTGTTCACCACCGTGGTCTTGCCCACGCCGTTGCGCCCGATGAGGGCCACGCGCTCGCCGGCGTTCACCGTCAGGCTCAGGTTGTGCAGGATGTGGGCCGAGCCGTAGAAGGCGTTGACGTTGTCCAGTTTGAGCAAGGCGGTCATGCGGCGCTCCCCAGGTAGGCTTCGCGCACGCGCGGGTCGGCGCGCACGGCGGCCGGCTCGCCGCTGGCGATGACGCGGCCGAGTTCAAAAACGGTGACGACATCGGAAATGCCGAACACCACGTCCATGTCGTGCTCCACCAGCAGCACCGACACGTCCCAGCGGGCGGTCAGCGCCTTCAGGTGCCGGGCCAGGTCGTGCGACTCCTGCACCGACAGGCCGGCCATCGGCTCGTCCAGCAGCAGCACGCTGGGCCGGCCGACCAGCGCCAGCGCCAGGTCGAGCCGGCGCTGCTCGCCGTAGCCCAGGTCCTCGGCGATGGCGTCGGCCAGGGGCAGCAGGTCCAGCTCTTTCAAAACCGCGTCGGCATCGGCGCCGGAGTCGGCCACGCCCATCTTGTGCGAGGCCAGCTCGACCTGCCGGCGCACCGGCATCTGGCCGAAGATGCTGGTGCGCTGGAACGAGCGCGAGAGGCCGCGCATGCGCCGCTGGGTGGCGCCCAGCGCGCTCACGTCCTGCCCGCCCAGCCTGACGCTGCCGCGCGTGAGGCGCACGCGGCCGGTGATGGCGTCGATCACGGTGGACTTGCCGGCGCCGTTGGGGCCGATCAGGCCGCGTATCTGGCCGCGCGTCAGCGTCAGGGACACGCCATCGACCGCCTTGACGCCGCCGTAGTGGATGGCCACGTCATCGGCCTGGAGTACGAATTCGCTCATGGGATACGCTTCCTTTCAGTGGACGGCCTGGGCGGCTTTGGAGACTTGCGCGCTGCTGCCTGCCTGCATGGCGGGCGCCTGCGTCGTGGACGCCGTGCGGGCAGTGGTTGCGGCGCGTGGCCGGCCCTTGGCTTTCTTGCCCCGGACCAGGCGGCCCAGCGCGCCGGCCAGGCCGGTGGGCGAGAACACGATGACGGTGATGAGCGCCACGCCGAAGATCGCCATCCAGTGGCTGGCGTAGTCGCCCAGGATGTCCTTGGCCAGGAAGTACACGATGGCGCCCAGCGCCGGGCCCCACAGCGCCTTGTAGCCGCCGACGATGACCATCATCAGCGCCACGCCCGAGACGCTCCAGTGCAGGCTCTCGGGCGAGACGAAGCCGGTGTTGAGCGCCGTCAGCGTGCCGGCCACGGACGTGATGCCGGCCGACAGCGCAAACAGCGCCGCGCGCGGCAGCAGCGTGCGGATGCCGATGAAGCGGGCGCGCTCCTCGTTGTCGCGCACGGCTTCGGTGATGGCGCCAAAGCGTCCCCGCAGCAGCAGCGCCACCGCGCCCAGGCACAGCACCAGCACCGCCCAGCACAGCCCGAACATGTGCGCCGGCTGGACGATCTCGGAGATCGAAAAGCCCAGAAGCGTGGCCGGCCACTCGACGTTCATGCCGTCGGCCCCGCCGGTCAGGCCGCGCGAGCGGTTGGCGGTCAGGAAGAACATCTGGCCGACGGCCAGCGTCAGCATGCCAAAGGCAATGCCCGGCACGCGAACGATCACCAGCCCGAGCAGGAAGGCAAAGCCCGTGATGCCCAGGATGGCCAGCGCGATGGCCGCTTCGGCCGGCACGGCCTTGAGCTGCAGCAAGATGCCGATGACGTAGCCGGACGCGCCAAAGAAGGTGGCATGGCCGAAGCTGGCCATGCCGTTCTGGCGCAGCAGCAAGCCCACGCCCGAGGCGAAGATGGCGTAGATGGTGGCCTGCGTCAGCAGCGAGAGCACCGTGCCCGAGCTGACCGCCAGGGTCAGCGCCAGGCCCGCCACCAGCGCGGCGGCGCAGAGGGAAAAAATGCGTGAAATGGACATGATGGATGACTCTCTTTTTCAGGTGCGGCTGCCGGCAAAGCCGGCGGGCTTCCACAGCAAAATCGCCACCATCAGCACGAAGGGCAGCACGGCGGACAGGTCGGGCAGGTACACCGCGCCGAGCGACTGGATCAGCCCCAGCGCCATGGCGGCGATGAAGGCGCCCGACAGGCTGCCCAGCCCGCCGATCACGACGACGACGAAGGAGTCGATCTGCACGTCGCTGCTCATCGAGGGCGACAGCGCCAGGAAGGGCGCGGCCACCACGCCGGCCAGGCCCGCCAGCGCGGTGCCCAGGCCGACGACGCCGGCGCTCAGCGCATCGGTGTTCACGCCCTGCATGGCGGTGGTGGTCGGGTCGGTGCTGGAGGCGCGCACGAACAGGCCCACCCGCGAAAAGCGCAGCCACAGGCTCAGGCCCAGGGCCACGGCCGCACCGACGGCGATCACGCCGATGCGGTAGGCCGGCACGGCGGTGCCGAACAACGTGACCGAGGTGTTCAGCAGCGCGGGCACGGCCACCGACAGGTTGCCCTTGCCCCAGACGGTCTGCACGAAGTCCTCGACGATCAGCAGCAGGCCGAAGGTGACCAGCACCACGGTCAGCGGGTCGCGGTCCTGCAGCAGGCGAAAGCCGTAGCGGTCCAGCAGCACGCCGACGACGGCCATGATGGCCGGCACGGCAACCAGGGCCACCCAGAAGTTGCTGTGGCTCGCCAGCGTGTAGCCCAGGTAGGCGCCCAGCATGTAGAGCGAGCCGTGGGCGAAATTGACCACGCGGCGCAATCCGTAGATGAGCGCCAGGCCCGAGCACATCACGATCAGCAATGCGCCATAGACCAGGCCGTTGAACAGGTTGATGGCCAACATGAATTTGTCTCCTGTGTTGTTGAAATGAGGAAAGCGCTGCGGCCTTCAGGCCGCCTCGTCCGCCAGGTCGGCCAGTGCGCTCTCGGCGGCGCCGAAAGCCGTCCAGCCGCCATCGACCGGAATCAGGGCGCCGGTCACGTAGCTGGCCCGGGGGCTGGCCAGGAAGGCGATCACCTCGGCAATCTCGCCGGGTTCGGCCATGCGGCCCAGCGGCGTGCGGCGGCGGATGGCGCCGACGTCAAGCGCTCCCTTGCGCTCCAGCTCGGCCACCAGCGCGGTGCGCACATAGCCGGGCGCCACGGCGTTGACGCGGATGCCCGCGCGCGCCCACTCGCTGGCCATGGCGCGCGTCATGCCCAGCACGCCGGCCTTGGCCGCGCTGTAGGCGTTGCGCGCCGGCAGGCCGGTGCTGCTGGCGATCGAGCCCAGGTTGACGATGGCGCCGCGCCCCCGGCCCGGCGCGGGCGCGGCCCGCAGCATGCAGTCGGCAACGGCACGGCTCATCAAAAAGGTGCCGCGCAGGTGCACGGCCAGCACGCGGTCGAAGGCGGCCACGCTCTGTCCGGTGGTCGGGCCGGTCTGGTCGCCGATGCCCGCGTTGTTGACCAGCGCGTCGATGCGGCCAAAGCGCGCCACCACGGCGGCAACGGCGTCCTGCACGCTGCCTTCGAGCGTCACGTCGCAGCCCAGCCCGAGATGGCTGGCGCCGAGTTCGGCGGCGCGGGCCTGGGCGGCCTCGGCGCGCAGGTCCAGCAGCGCCACGCACAGGCCGTCGGCGGCCAGCCGCTGCGCCGTGGCCCAGCCGATGCCGTCGGCCGCGCCGGTGACGATGGCCACGGCGGCGGACGCCGCCGGATCGCGGGGCGCTGGCGCCAGGACATCTGCGTTCAAAGTTTCAGGCATGGGTGTCTCTTTCTAGGAATGGGTCGAATGGTACATAAAACTGGAATAGTATTCAACTATTGAATTGAATTCCATTATTTTTCATGTCACCGTTTGCATGCGGGGCGGCGCGGTTCAAGGTCCGGGCCGCAGGCTGGGCAGGTCCAGCGCCCGGATCAGCCGCGTTTCCTGCGCCGTGATCAGGTGGCCGGACGCCGAGAGATAGGCCGGAAAATCCGGGTGCGTGTCGCGCGCCCGGCAGCGCTGCTCGTAGTCGGCCAGGCTCTGGTAGGCCCACAGGTGCACGAACTGGTTCTGCGGCCCGACCTGGCTGACGTACATGCCCACCGGATGGCCCAGGGTTTCCAGCAGGATCGGCATGGCCAGCCGGTCGAACACCGCCAGGAACTCGGGCATCTTGCGCAGTGCGATGGTGTAGATGCGGTGATCGACCAGCGGCAGCTCCAGGTACAGCGGGCTCATGCGGCGACTTCGGCCTGGCGGCGCTGGTTTTCCGATGCGCTGGCTGGCGCGCCTGGCCTGGCGCCGGCCGCGCGGTCGGCGATGTGGTGCGCGGTGAGGTAGCCAAAGGTCATGTTCGGCCCGTGGGTGATGCCCGCGCCGGGGTAGTTGCCGCCCATGATGCTGGCGCGGTCGTTGCCCACGGCGTACAGGCCCTCGATCGCCGTGCCGTCGCGCTTGAGCACTTCGCCGACGACGCTGGTCTTGATGCCGTCGAACGTGCCCAGGTCGCCCATGACGACCTTGACCGCGTAGAACGGCCCGGTTTGCACCGGCGCCACGCACGGGTTGGGCTGGTTCTCGGGGTCTGCCAGGTAGCGGTTGAAGGCGGTGCGGCCGCGCCCGAAGGCCGGGTCTTCGCCCTTGACGGCGCCCGCGTTGTAGTCGCGCACCGTCGTTTCGAGCCCGGCCGGGTCGATGCCGGCGTTTTGCGCCAGTTCGGCCAGCGTGCGGCCCTTGATGAGGTAGCCCTTGCGGATCAGCCCGCCCAGCGGCATGGGCGCGGGCTTGGCGTAGCCCAGGCCGTACTTGGCCATGGCGGTCCTGTCGCACAGCAGCCACATTGCCGTTTCCTTCTGGCCCTCGCAGGCGCGCACCAAGGCCGCGCCCACGTCGTGGTAGGAGTTGGACTCGTTGGCAAAGCGCTGGCCGTTTCGCAGCACGCCGATGATCCCCGGCTTGTAGCGGTCCAGCAGGTGCGGGAACACGCCGAACTCGCCCTTGCCGAACGGCACTTTGGACACCGGCATCCAGGCGGCGGCATCCTTGAACACGATGTCGGCCGTGCCGCCCACGGCCTCGGCCATGGCCACGCCGTCGCCGGTGTTGCCCAGCGGCGTGGGCGAGAGGTGCTCGCCGCCGCGCTGCAGGTGCGGATACGCCTTGGCGATGCGCTGGATGTCCTGCGGAAACCCGCCGCACGCCAGCACCACGCCGCGCCGCGCCGTGATGCGGTACTCGCCCTGCGCGCCGCCGATGCACGCGCCCACGGCCCGGCCGCGCTCCATGACGATTTCCTTTGCCGGGCTGCCGGTCAGGATCGGGATGCCCAGGTCTAGCGCCGACTGCGCCAGCCGCGCGGCCAGCGCATTGCCGCTGGTCACGTTGATGGCGCGGCGGTACAGCGCCATTTCCTTCAGGTGGCTGGCCAGCCGCCGGGCAACATAGAAAAAGGAGGTCAGCGACTTGGTGACGCGAAAGAAGTGCTTCAAATCGGCGTTCGACGAGTTGAACATCATGCCGATGAAGGTGATGGTCTTGAGCGGCGGCTTGAGCCGCGCCATGTCCTTGCCCAGGCCGCGAATGTCGTAAGGCGCGGCCAGGATGGAGCGGCCGATGGCGGCGCCGCCCGCCACGTCCGGGTGGTAGTCGGGGTACATCGTCGGGACGAATTGCATCGCCGTCTCGCGCTCGAAGAATTCGACCATCTTCGGGCCGTGCTCGATGAAGGTCTCGACCGCCGCCGCGTCATAAAACGCGCCGGTTTCCTGCATCATGTAGGTGCGCACCGCTTCGGCGGTGTCGGCCGGATTCTGCCGGCGGCCGTGCGGCCCCAGCGGAATCCACAGCACGCCGCCCGACAGCGCCGTGGTGCCGCCAAAGACGGGCTCCTTTTCCACCACCACCACCTCCAGGCCGCGCTTCTTGGCGGTGATGGCGGTGGCCAGGCCGGCAGCGCCGGAGCCGACGACCAGCAGGTCGCATTGCATGTCTCGGGTCATCTTGGGTTTCTCCTGGGGGTGGGGTGTCAAGCCCGCGCGGCCTGGGCCGTCTGGAAGGTCTGGGCGGTCTGGTTGAAGCCGGGGCGCGGCACCATGTCCATCAGCATCGAACTCATGCCGCCATCGACGGCGATTTCGGCGCCGTTCACATAGGCCGAGCGCGGGCTGGCCAGGAACAGCGCCACGTCGGCGATGTCCTGCGGCTCGCCCACGCGCCGGCTGGCGGTGACGGCGGCGCGCTTTTGCTCAAAGCCGGGCTCCTCGTAGAACCTCGCCGACAGCGCGGTGCGGATCATGCCGGGGCAGATCGCATTGCTGCGCACGCCCTGCGGCCCCCATTCGACCGCCATCTGGCGCGACATCAGCAGCACGCCGGCCTTGCTGGCGCTGTAGGCGCCGCTGCCGGTTTGCGGGAACAGGGCCGAGATGGAGGCCACATTGACGATGCTGCCGGTGCCGGCCTGGCGCATCGGCGCTGAAAACGCCCGGGCGCACAGCAGGTAGCCCGTCAGGTTGATGGACAGCACCGCGTTCCAGTCGTCCAGGCTCACGTCGGCCAGGCTGCCGGGGCGCAGCAGGCCGGCGTTGTTGATGAGCGCATGGCAGTCGCCGAGTTCGGCCTGCACGCGCCGGGCCGCCGCCGCCACGCTGGCTTCGCTGGCAATGTCGCAGGTCACGGCGATGGCCTGAGCGCCCTGGGCGCACAGCGCGGCGCTCACTTTCTCGCAGCCGGCGGCGTCGCGGTCAAGCAGCGCGACACGGGCGCCGGCCTGCGCCAGGCCGTGGGCAATGGCCGCGCCAATGCCGCTGGCCGCGCCGGTCACGACGCAGTTCCGGCCCGCCAGGCCCAGCCAGTGGTGTGTGAAATCAAGCATGAAATCTCCAGGAATTCGATGCTGGATTGTTGGCTTGGGCGGTTTTGCATGGCTTGACGATTACAGCGAGCAGCCGGACAATTCGTGCATTTTTTCCATGAAAAATACCATGCCGAGGGTTATCCCTAGCTATGCCTTGTATGGCGACCAGGCGCAACCGGGCTGGCAAAGCTCGTTTGATTTTGAATGGATTCCGCAGCGCTCCGGCCCGTACAACTGGGAAATCCGCCCGCATGTGCATGAAGCCTTCATCCAGATCCTCTACCTGATCCAGGGGTCGGTGGAGGTGCTGCTCGACAATGCCCAGTGGCGGGTGGCGGCGCCGTGCCTGCTGGTGGTTCCCGCACAAACCGTGCATGGCTTTCACTTCTCCGCCGACGTCAACGGCCCGGTGGTGACGGCCACGCAGCGCCCGCTGGAGTCGCTGGCGGCGCTGGCCATGCCCGAGCTGGTGCAGACGCTGCGCAGGCCGGCGGTGATCTCGCTGGGCGCGGACAGCCGCCATGGCGAGGGGCTGATGCCGATTTTTCTGGCCATCGAGCGCGAGGCGCGGCTGCATGCGATCGGCCAGTTCGCCGCCGGCATGTCGCTGCTCACGGCGCTGTTCGTGCAGGTCGCGCGGCTGGGCCATGCGCTGGCGCCCGCGCCGCTGGCGCTGAACTTGCGCAAGACGGCGCAGATCGAGAAATTTCGCGCGCTGGTCAACGACCACTTCAAGAAGCACCTGCCGATGGCCTTTTACGCCGGCCAGCTGGGCGTGACGCCCGGCCAGCTCTCGCGCCTGTGCCGCGAGGTGCTGGGCTGCTCCAGCCTGGCGGTGATCAATGCGCGCATCGTGCACGAGGCCCAGCGCGACCTGGTGTTCACCAGCAGCAGCATCCAGCAGCTGGCCGATGCGCTGGGCTTTGCCGACGAGGCCTATTTCGGCCGGTTTTTCAGAAAGCACACCGGGCTCACGCCGCGCGAGTTCCGGGCGCGCGCGCTGCAGACCATGCTCAAGCCCGACAGCGGGCCGGGCAATGCGCAGGAGGCGCCAGCGGTGGCCGGGACCGCATTTCAGTGAACGCGCAGGCAGGCGCCGGCCAGCAACCGAATTTTGAGCATCAAACAGGCTTCTTGCGCAGGCGCCACCTGCGCATGCAGCTATCAATTCAATAGCGAGCTGGGCTCGGTATGCGCTGGGGCCCGTCAGGCGGACGGCGCGCCACGGGGCCGGCCTGGCCGCGCTCGCCTTTCGCCGGCTTGCAGCCCTACCGGGTCCGCCAGCGCGTACCGGCCGGCCCTGGCGTCAGCCGGCCAGGTAGTCGTCGGCCGACTTGACCGTGCCGTAGCCGAAGGCGAACGACGCCATCATGGCCGCGTGCACCTGCGCCGCAGGCACGGTCACGTCGCCGAACGCCAGGTCCAGCGTGGCGCAGGCATCGTGCAGCACCGTGACCGGGTAGCCCATGTCGGCGGCGGCGCGCACGACGGCATCGACGCACATGTGGCTCATCGCGCCGACCACCACGACCTCCTCGACGCCGCGTGCCTCAAGCTGCTGCTTGAGGTCGGTCTGGCGAAACGCGTTGATGTGGTTCTTGACGATGACCGGCTCGTCCCCGGCCGGGGCCACGGCCGGCTGAATCTGCACGCCATCGGTGCCCGGCACGAAGACCGGGGCTTCGCCGTTGGCAAACTCGTGGCGGATGTGGAACACCGGGAGGCGCTTGCTGCGCGCATCGGCGATCACCCGGGCCGCATTGGCGCTGGCCGCCTCGATGCCCGACAGGGGCAGCTTGCCGGTGGGCAAATACTCGTTTTGCAGGTCGACAACGATCAAACCGCGTTTCTTCATCATGTTCTCCGGGTGGGTTGAGGGGTGAAGCGGGATGGTCGCTGCAAAACGCCGGGGCGCGAAGTGTCGCTGCCGACAACTTCAGGGTCGCTACCGACAGCGCGGCGCCCGCGCCCGGCGCCAAGCGCTCAGGGCGGCGCCGCCAGGCTGGCACTGAAGCGGCGGCGGTACTCGCCCGGCGACAGGCCCACGATGCGGCTGAAGACCTTGCGCAGGGCGCCCGGGTCGCTGTAGCCGACCTCCCAGGCCACGCGGTCGAGGGAGGCCGTGCCGAACTGCAGCAGCTCCCGGGCACGCCCGACGCGAAGGCGCTGGCAGTATTCGGTGCTCGTCATGCCGGTCGCCTTCTGAAAGCGGCGCAGGAACGTGCGTTCCTCCAGACCGGCCTGCGCGGCCAGGGCCGCCAGCGCAACGTCCCGGGCCTGCGTCGCCTGCAGCCAGTGCTGCACCCGCAGCACCGCCGCATCCCCGTGCGTGAGCCGCGGGGAGAACACGCTGTAGTAGCGCTGCTCGCGCCCGGGCGGGTCCACCAGCAGCAGGCGCGCCG
>Ga0308165_1004211_pt1 | contig 14459 bp, 9 predicted proteins | sample PhyWR2_FD_201032 | JGI IMG/M metagenome (GOLD analysis project Ga0308165, IMG submission 201032) | Phyllosphere microbial communities from UC Gill Tract Community Farm, Albany, California, United States - DLSLW.R2 | ecosystem: Host-associated > Plants > Phyllosphere > Unclassified | place: USA...
CATTAATTTTTTGCACACATGAGTAACATACATTTTCAAGAAAAATTTGAAGATCGTCACAACGGACCAAGATCGGTTGAAACGAAAGAAATGTTGGAATTTTTAGGCGTTGACTCGCTTGACCAACTTATTGAGCAAACTGTTCCTGCACAGATTCGTGCTAAACAAGCTTTACAATTGCCTGCTGCTTTAAGCGAAGTCGCTTATTTGAAAAGGGTAAAACAAATTGCAGAAAAAAATAAAGTGTTCAAGTCTTATATCGGACAAGGTTATTTTGATGTGATTTTACCAGGTGTTATTCAAAGAAATGTCTTTGAAAATCCAGGATGGTATACACAATACACGCCATACCAAGCAGAAATTGCTCAAGGCCGTCTACAGGCTTTGTTAAATTTTCAAACTGTTATTTGTGATTTAACAGGATTAGAGATCGCGAATGCGTCTTTATTAGATGAGGCTACTGCTGCTGCTGAAGGTATGTTTATGCTTTACTCAGCTCGTAAAAATAAAAATGCTCATGTTTTCTTAGTTTCTGAAAATGCTTATCCACAAACGATCGATGTATTAAGAACTCGTGCATTATCTTTTGGGATTGAACTTCGTATTGAAGCTATTTCTGAAGATAGTTTAACGGATGATGTATTTGCTGCATTTGTTCAGTATCCTGCTGGAGATGGTTCTATCATTGATTATAAAGCTTTCACTACTGCCGCTCACGCTAAAAACATTACTGTTTGTGCTGCTGCAGATTTGATGAGTTTAACTTTGTTGACTCCTCCGGGTGAATGGGGTGCTGATGTTGTTGTGGGTAATTCTCAACGTTTTGGTGTACCAATGGGTTTTGGTGGTCCTCATGCTGCATTTTTTGCAACTAAAGATGCTTTCAAACGTAATATTCCTGGTCGTATTATTGGTGTTACAACTGATTCTAACGGGAACTATGCATTGCGTATGGCACTGCAAACTCGTGAGCAACATATCCGTCGTGATAAGGCTTCTTCTAACATCTGTACTGCACAGGCTTTGTTAGCGATCATGGCATCATTCTATGCGGTGTATCATGGTCCTCAGGGAATCAAAGATATTGCAAGCCGTATTCATGATTTGACTCAATTGTTAGATCAAGCTGTTCAACAATTAGGTTATACGCAATTAAATAAAAACTATTTTGATACTGTACGTTTCGAATTAGGAGGTGAAGTTGCTGGATTAAAATCTGAAGCTTTAAACAATGAAATGAACTTCCATTATGTTGGTTCGGTAGTTGGTATCTCTATTGACGAATCGACGACATATGAAGATATTTTAACGATCGTTAAAGTATTTGCGAAAGTTAAGGCAAAAAATATAGCAGATGTTGATTTCGAATCTATTGAATCATCACTGACATCAGCGTTGCCAGCTGACTTGGTTCGTACTTCTGAGTACTTAACGCACCCGATATTCAATAGCTACCATTCTGAGCATGAGATGTTACGCTACATCAAATCTTTGGAAGCTAAAGATTTATCATTATGTCACTCGATGATTCCATTGGGATCATGTACGATGAAATTGAATGCTACTGCTGAGATGACTCCAGTTACCTGGTCTAACTTCGGTGGTCTACATCCATTTGCTCCTGCAGACCAAACTTCGGGTTATATGCAGTTGATCGGAGAGTTGAACGAGTGGTTATCTGAAATCACGGGTTTTGCTAAAATGAGTTTCCAACCAAACTCTGGTGCTCAAGGTGAGTATGCCGGTTTAATGGTGATTCGTGCTTATCACGAAAGCCGTGGAGATCATAACCGTAATATCTGTTTAATTCCTGCTTCTGCGCACGGAACTAATCCTGCTTCAGCTTCTATGGCTGGACTGAAAGTTGTCGTTGTTAAATGTGATGATCGTGGTAACATTGATGTTGAAGATTTGAGAGCGAAAGCTGCAGAACATGCGGCTAATTTGAACTCATTCATGGTGACTTATCCGTCAACACATGGTGTGTTTGAAGAGCCTATCATTGAGATCTGTGAAATTATCCACGAAAATGGTGGACAGGTATATATGGATGGTGCTAATATGAATGCTCAGGTTGGTTTGACTAGCCCAGGTCGTATTGGTGCTGACGTATGTCACTTGAATTTACATAAAACATTCTGTATCCCTCACGGTGGTGGTGGTCCTGGTATGGGTCCAATTGGTGTGGCAGCACACTTAGTTCCTTTCTTACCAAACCACGAAGTAGTTGAAGTTTCTGGTGCTGAGGGTATCACTGCAGTATCTGCTGCTCCGTTTGGTTCTGCATCGATCTTGATTATTTCGCATGCTTATATTGCAATGATGGGTGCAGATGGATTGACTAATGCTACGAAAACAGCTATTTTGAATGCAAACTATATCAAAGCTCGTTTGGAAAACCACTACCCAGTATTGTATTCTGGAGTAAATGGCCGTTGTGCACACGAGATGATTTTAGATTGTCGTTCTTACAAAAATGTAGGTGTTGAGGTTGCGGATATTGCTAAACGTTTAATGGATTATGGTTTCCATGCTCCTACAGTTTCTTTCCCTGTGGCTGGTACTTTGATGGTAGAGCCTACGGAGTCTGAATCTAAGGCGGAATTAGATCGTTTCTGTGACGCTTTGATTGCTATTCGTCAAGAAGTTGCTGCGGTTGAATTGGGGGATGTTGATCAGGTAGATAACGTGTTGAAAAATGCACCTCATACTGCATCTGTTGTAACCGCTGACGAGTGGACGAAATCTTATTCTCGCCAAACGGCTGCATATCCTTTGACTTATTTGAAAGATCGTAAGTTTTGGCCTTCTGTTGGTCGTGTAAATGACTCACAGGGTGATAGAACATTAATTTGTTCATGTCCTTCTATTGAGGAGTACGCTGAAGCTTAATCCAGGCATATTCTTGTTAAAAGCCTTCATTTGATCAAATGAAGGCTTTTTTTTATAAAATGATCTGGAGATTAAGTATAAAATTTTACTGATGCAGCAGGCATATGGTAACAGTGGAGTATCTAAGGGGATATCGCTGTAAAATTTAAAAAGATATTTTCTGTTATTTAATAACTGTTTAAAACAAATTTATCTAAGTTTGTTTGTACTGAGGTAGGCGTTTGCTGATAAGGCGTAGCAAAAGCTGTCGGAGAATTAATTAGAGATAAACGAGTTAAGTGCACATCGAATAATCACATTGAAAATGAAAATAAAAGCAACAATAACCTTTCTAGTAATAACAGCACTATTTGCTTCCTGTTCGACAGGTAAATACGCGGCTACTGAAAAAGTCTATAAGAAAAAAGCAAAGCTCCTTGCCAAAGAATATGCTACTACTCCAGTTATCAACCAAGCTATTGGTAAATTGCCGATATCCGTTGAAAAAGAATGGATCGCATCCATAAACTTTGGGATGCGCAAACCAAACTATGTGGTCATCCATCATACGGCTCAGGATTCATTGGGACAGACGATACGTACTTTTCACTCTGAGAAAGCGGGTGTTAGTGCGCACTATGTCGTTGGTCGTACTGGTAAAGTCGTGCAGATGGTCAATGATTATTACCGTGCGCATCATGCGGGTATAGGCAAGTGGGGAAATGATACGGATCTGAATTCTTCTTCTATTGGTATTGAATTAGATAATAATGGAACCACCGATCCCTGGACTGATGCCCAGATCAACGCACTGACGGAATTATTGTCATATCTGAAGGTGAAATACAATATTCCACAGGCAAATTTCATTGGCCATATGGATTTGGCGCCTACCCGAAAAAATGACCCTTCACGCTTTCCTTGGAAAACGTTAGCAGATAAAGGTTTTGGTTATTGGTACGATGAATATCTGGAGACTCCGCCGATAGATTTCAATCCAAAATTGGCATTAAGAATTATTGGTTATGATGTTAAAAATTTAGATGCAGCGATAAAAGCTTTTAAACAGCATTATATTCAGAGTAATGCCAATGTAGCCATTTTGAAGGATAACGATCTGAAGATCTTATATTCGATCTACAAAAAGTTCTTATAAACAATATAGGCTCCATTCGGAGCCTATATTGTTTAATATCTGATGTTGTTTACACCGTTTTCACATATTTAATGTCGTAATTTTCGATGTCTATGATGTAGCCATTTTTAATTAGGAAATCGAATAGGGGTTTTGCTTCTTCGGAAACAGACATATTTTGTGTCGTAATAATCTTGTTTTCCTTTTTCAATAAGTAAGGATATGCATACAATTTGATGTTCTTGTTAAACATACCTGAAATATAGGAAAGCAACTCATTCGTGTAATGCTCCTTATTGTAATTGTCCGAATTAAAGATATTTTTTAAATTGGAAACGTTGGTTGCAATACCAATATTTTTTGGTTTAAAATTATTGATAAACTCTGCAAGGTGATTATTCCTTCTAAAATTGCTGACAATAATATTGTTTCCTGTTGAGCACAGTTCTTCGGCACGATGTGCGAACTCTTCTAGATCTTTGTCGGTAATGATATGATCTTCTTCAAGCACATTGCCCATCAATACTTCAATCAGTACAACTGTATTTTCTGATGTTGCTCCTGTATTCTTTTTAAATTGATCAACTGCAAGGTTGAATAAGTCAAAGTTTGGCAGGGATTTTTGTCTATATTTTGTTCTTAAAAGAATGATATTCTTTTTGTAAAGGTAGTCTTTGATCTGTGCTGCTTTGCCATCTGGTTTGAAGATAGCTGCTTTAGCAAATCCTTTTGCAATGAGATATAGGTTAATAAGCCTTTCATTCACATTTTCAAATAAAGGACCACTTACTTTTACAAGATCTATTTCTACTGATCCAACAGATAAATTGTCAACTAATGACTCGATCATCGTCTGTACGTTATCAGTATAGTAATAGGCTGCAAAAAGTAAATTGACGCCAATGATGCCTAGTACTTTTTGTTGTAGCTGATTGTCACTATCAAGAAGTCTGACGTGTATAATGATATCATTGGTAGGGCCATCTACTTCATGTTGAAATCTAACACCGATCCAACCATGTGGTTCGTTTGTTTTTGTGAAGTTTAATGTGGTAACGGTATCGGCAAAAGCGAAGAATTTTTTATTGCAGTATTTTTCACCATGTAAGCGTTTTGTCAATAGATCAAATTCATGTTTTAACATTTTTGTTAAACGGGTGCGGCTTACATATCGACCATCTTCTTCTTCTCCGTAGATGGCATCGCTGAAGGCCATATCGTATGCAGACATTGTCTTGGCTATTGTTCCCGATGCAGCTCCTGCATTGAAAAAATTACGAGCGACTTCTTGACCGGCTCCAATTTCAGCAAAAGTGCCGTAAATCTCTGAGTTTAGATTTATTTTAAGTGCTTTTCTTTTGGTTTCAAATATTTCTCTTACCATCATGCAAAGGTACAAAAAATGATAGGGTGGAGAAAACGAATGGCTGAATCTCTGATATTTAATCAATTCATAATAATAGGGTTATTTTGATATCAAAATAACCCTATTTGTGTCAAGTTTATGTTAAATATGAATCTATTTTGCCTAAAATATTTTCAATTTGTGAAAGGCATAAAATAGGGCAGAACTTTGCAGTGCCTGTCCAAATTTATTCTGAAGAAGTAATTCTTTAGCCTCTTCCATCGATACTAACATGACTTCAATATCTTCACTTTCATCTAAATCTTGTTCTTGAACTTTTTTACCTCCTTGCATCAGGTAAGTATGCGTAATATTTTTACTTGTTGCCGGATTAGCATATAGTTCAGCAATTTTCTCGATCTTGGAAAAAGCATATCCTGTTTCTTCTAGCATTTCTCGTTCCGCTGCAAATTGGGGTTCTTCACCTTCTTCCATTGTTCCAGCTGGAATCTCCAGAATAATTTCTTCCGCGGCATGGCGGTATTGTTTGATGACAAGAAGTTTATTGTCTTCTGTAATACCTACCATGTTGACCCAATTTGGATATTCGAGCACGTAATAATGATCGTTAATCGTACCATCAGGCAGTTTGCATGTATCTCGACGCAAGGTTGCCCAAGGTGCTTGACTGATATATTCTGATGAGAGTAGTTTCCACTTTTGCATAGCAACGATTAAATAATATCAGCCATCATTCGATCTACTTTTGCTGATAATTCTTTTTGAAGTTCAGCGTAATTGGATTGATCTGTTAATGCTGCTTTTACAGAACAATAAAACTTTATTTTAGGTTCTGTACCGGATGGTCTTGCTGAGATAACATCTCCGTCTATGGTGATAAATTGTAAAACATCTGATTTTGGTAATTCGATGGCTTTTTTATCTCCAGATGCCATATCAATCGCAACCGAATTTTCGTAATCGCGGACTTCTACGACGGCAATATGACCTAGTGATTTGGGTAGGTTTGCACGTAGATTGCTCATCATGGATTTGATTTCTTCTGCACCAGCCTTACCTTTTTTTGTTAATGACACCAATTTTTCTTGATAACATCCAAATTCTTGATAGATATCCAAAAGAACTTCATATAAGGATTTGCCTTTTGATTTATAATAAGCGGTCATCTCGGCCAAGAAGGCACAGGCATTTGGCGCATCCTTGTCACGTACAAGGCTTCCAACTAAATAGCCATAGCTTTCCTCTCCGCCGACAAGATAAGTTGCTGAGTCGCCTAATTTGGTCATTAGCTCGCCAATATATTTGAAACCAGTCAATGTTTCGTAATATGGAACTTGAAAATGGTTGGCAATTTCCGCTTGTAGGTTGGTCGTCACAATGGTTTTGACGACGTATGGATTATTGTGGAGTTGATTTTGTTCCTTTTTTGAACTTAATACGTAATAAACCAATAGGCTCCCGATCTGATTACCATTCAATAACTGGAAATTACCTTTATCGTTTTTAATGGCAATACCGACACGGTCGGCATCAGGGTCGGTAGCTAGTACAAGGTCTGCATCTACCTCTTCGCCTTTCTTTTTTGCCAAGGCCATCGCGTCTTCTTCCTCTGGATTAGGATAAATCACAGTTGGGAAATTGCCATCAGGGGTCGCTTGTTCATCCACAATGATGACATTTTCAAATCCCCACTCTTTTAAAAGTTGGGGAACAATGGTTATTCCTGTTCCGTGGATTGGGGAAAATACAATTTTAAGATCTTTCTGCTCTTGTACTGCTTCGGGATGTATGCTTAATTTTTTATTTTCTTGAATATAGATTTCATCTATTTCTGGTCCTACGGAAACGATATTTTCAGGATTAGACTGAAATCGTATTTCCGATACACTTTGAATAGTATTTACTTCTGTAATGACATTCTCATCGTGGGGAGCTGTTAATTGGCATCCATCGTTCCAATAGGCCTTATATCCATTATATTCTTTTGGGTTGTGAGAGGCTGTAAGCATGACACCACTTTGGCAACCAAAATGACGGATGGCAAAGGATAATACCGGCGTAGGTCTAAGTTCATCAAATAAATAAACCTGTATGCCATTAGCAGAAAACACATCAGCGACTAGCTGTCCAAATATTTGTGAATTATTGCGACTGTCATAAGAAACTGCAACCTTGATCGGTTGGTTTGAGAATTGTTTTTTTAAATAATTAGCTAAACCTTGAGTAGCTTTACCAATGGTATACTTATTCATTCTATTGGAACCTACACCCATGATTCCACGTAGACCTCCTGTACCAAATTCTAAATCTTTGTAGAAAGAATCTGTTAATTCAGTTGTTTCGTTGTTGTCGATTAATTTTTTTAAAGCTGTTTTCGTTGCTTCGTCGTATTCTGAGCCCAGCCATTGATTGACTTTTGCTTGTATTTCTTGATCCAGACTAATCATTTTTTTGTGAATTAAAACTGTCAAATTAAAAATTTTTTTAGGATTATGATGCTTTTCTCGTGAAATATAATTTCAGGTTAAGCATCACAGCTTCCATAGGCACGATCTATAACCGTTAATACCCATCGATTACTTTGCTTCGTGATATGAAAGATAAGTGGTGCATTTTTGTCTGTTAAGATGACTCGGTAGCTTTTGGCTTCGAGTGCTTTTAACTTTTGTATTTCTGCATCTGATATTTTTGCTTCCAAAATTTCATTCATAAATTTTGCCGTTTGGGACAATTCTGTTGGATGTTGCTTATTGTTACAGAATAATCCTTTTTTATTCCAGGTTTCTTTTCCACAGTCGTATACGGGCAGTATTCCAAAGGTTACTTTTCCTGAGAAATTGGGTTTTGGATAGGGATAATATTCTGGAATCGGATGATTAAAATCAATGGATGTGGCATGTACATATATGGCTTGAACTCCAGGTCTGTAAATGGTATAGAGACCTATTGTTTTGTCAATATACCTGTTTAATGCTTTTGAATCTTGCATGCTATACGCACGTACTATATTTGATATTGCTCGATCAATAGATTCATCTTGTGCGATTTCTTGCTTCGGGACAGCGAGTGTATCCATCACTTTTGGTAATGAATCTGCTGTGGTTGTAGCGATGGAATCTTGTTGACTTTCTTTTTTATCAGCAGTTCTGTTGCAACTACCGAGCGCGATGATCGATATGAACAAGAGAACCATTATATTTTTTAACATCATTGTTATTATCTACTAAAAATGGATTAGAATTTCCCTAAGTTATTTACAAAAATAGAACATCGGAGGTCTTAAACAAATGTGTCATAAATTAATCGGGTTAATTTATTGTTATTTTTTCTTGTTTGTCAAGTTATCGATGATTGTTTTTAATATACTACGTGTAGATGGTTTCCACCACTGTACTAATATTTTTTCAATCGTCTCCTCTTGCTTTACAGTTAACTGTTCAAAAAGTTCTGATCTAAAATTCAATTTGCAAGATTGCCATGTTTCTTTATCGAACTGTGTCACGGACTTAATTTTGCGTAATGCGGCTGTTTGGATGGCATTTGGTGAAACGACTTCGTCCACTAAGCCTACCGTAAGGGCTTCTTGTGGTGTCAACAATTTTCCTTCTAATAAGAAGCGATAGGCATTGGCTTTACCAAGCCAAAAGCTGTAGAGATGAAAGATGCTATCGGGTACGATGAGTCCAACAGGTATTTCGTTTAATCCAATGATAAAATTGCCTTCTGCCATAATGCGATAATCACAACAAAGTGCTATCACGCAGCCTCCAGCAGGACTATGTCCTGAAATCGCAGCAACGAGTGGTTTGGGAAAGGATGCTAGATCTTTGGTGTTTTTCAAGAATAGGGTCCAAAATGCTTTTATTTCGGCTTCACCATAGTCATATAGCGCAATCAAATCTAAACCAGCGCTAAAAAAACCTTCTTTGCCATGTATGATGACTCCCTCAATAGCAGGGTCTAGTTTTAGTTCTTGAATAGTTGTGTTTAATTCTTGCAACAGAACCATGTCAATTGCATTGGATTTTCCACGGTCTAAAAATATATTTGCGATGCGATCTTCTGTTTTGATTACTATATGTTTCATAATATTTTTTGTTGTTGTCGATTTAATCTCTCACACTAATCTGTATTGCTTTTCTTCCTATTCTGCCGGTGAAGTCTATTCCTTCCAAAATAACGGTATAAGGGCCTTTTTCGTCCGATGTATAGAAATCAAAACTCGCTTCTCCTGATTGATTGGTAATGAGATTGGGCTCCCAATGTATCGTTGTTCTTAGGTCTGAACCTATTGTCGAAGCTTGTGTGGCGTCGTAGATTGGTTTATAGAATGTACGATTGAGGTAAAGCCCCTTAGGTATAAAGGTTCGGATGCCAGTGGGGGTAAAAGCACGTGCAGCACCATCACCTCTTTTGGTCGTGATTAAGATCAAACCATTACCTCCATAGGACCCATATATCGAGGTGTAATTAATATTGCGTAACACCTCAATGCTAGCGATATCTGGTGCGCTTAGCATTGAAATTTGATCGCTTTCAATATACATTCCATCAAGCACAATTTGCATGGGACCATTACTTCGGGTGCTATAGGGTATGCCATTTTGCCATCTAACCCCTGCTAGTCTTCCTGCAAGGCATTGTTCTAACGTAAAACAGTTTGCCAAATCTTCTTCTGTAAGCACTTGGTCTGCATTTCCTGATCCATTTAGATTACTTGAATTTTGAACAATTTTTTTCTTATTTGTACGTGTTATTTTTACTTCTTCGAGTTGAATGGACCTGGACATAAGTCCTGCTTTTTCGAGTTCGGAAAAGTAGGTTTGGGTACTGTTGATATTTTCCAAATATTTGGTGTTGATATGATTCATAATCTCTGGAAAATTTTTATTGGAATCATTTATTGGAATATCCAGCTCGTCTAAATCGATATCAAGTCTATTTTTATCTTTTTTTGATGTAGCAGTAATAATAAATTTGGTACTGTCTGGAAATAAGAGTTCATCAAAAGAAAATCTTCCGTCTATGCCTGTTAATGTGTCAATGGCGGCAAGCATATTGGACGTTGGGATTAAAGTAACAGTGGCTTGTGGTACAACTACTTTACGACTCAGTTTCTTCACTGTGCCTGAGATGGATAAACTCTTTTCAACCGGATATTGTGGTTTATTGAGGGTATCGTCTAATGCGGACCAATCCAATTTCCTCCAGCCTTGTATGAGCATGAGGTCGTCTAAATCAACTTTTTTGATCTCTTCATTAGCTGGAAAATAATAGTTGGGATTTTCTATGAAGCCGTTGATTTCTGAACATAGTAATAAGGATGTATAGATACTTGATCGGTGATTAGAATCAATTTTTGTCTTATTGGTATTGACCACAGATGCGGATAATGCGGAGATTCGAGTAGAATCTTGGCTATTTCCAGTTATAACTGTGATTGTTACTTTTTCTCTTAGCCCATATGTTGGTTTGTCTGTATTGGTGTTGATCGCTAATCGTTTATCAGACCGATAGTTGAAGATCATGCGTTCTAATATCGGTTTCAAATTGGCATCCAAGATGGACAATTGAATGACACCCAGCGGCAAGCTTGGTCTGGGAATGGAAAAAAGAATTTCTTTGGTATTTAATTTTTGCTTGGCTACATGGAAGATCGTGCCTTGGTAATGTGCGATCAAGTAAATCTGTTGTTGATCTATTTTATCTGGACTACCGCTTACCTGGACGAATACTCTATCGTCTATCAGGTTGGCAACATTCATATTTAATCCTGAAAGTTGTACGGCAGGAAAAGGAACTTCTTTTTGAGTGCCATCTGTAAAGGTGGCAATAGCTGTATATTTTTTTTGTGCGTCTAAATTTACCTGATAGCTTGCCATACCTAGCGGGTTGGTTTCGAATAGGGACATCACTTCATTGTTATTATCAACGATTTTGATTTCAGCTTTTTCTCCAAGTCCTCTACTATTAAGTGCTTTAAAGCCTATTTTTGTGAGTATGTTATGTGTAATGGTACCGGCTTCAGGTAGTATCTGTAAGCTATAATTTGATTTATCGGAAGGGACTGTCAGGAGTTTATGAACAGTGATTCCATCTATAGATTTGAAAGATAAATTAATCGTTTCACCAGCTGATATATCTTTCATATCAATCAAAATTTGACCTTTTTGATCTGTTTTTTGCCGTGCACTTTTTAATTTGCCATTTTTTAATTGTGTTTTATAATTGATATTAATCTCTGGTAAAGGATTTCCTGAAAGTGTTTTTAGATTTATAGCATAATATTTTTTATCTCTATCGACGATGATTTCCTCATCTGTCATGACGTGATCCGAACGGCCATTGTATATCGGTATTGTCTTATCAAAGAAATAGGCTGAGCTATCATTTCTCATCCATTGAGTATAGGCTCTGATGCGGTAAGAACCTTCTATGAGGGTGTCTGTGAGAGGGAAATCAGCAATTCCTAGACCAGCTGTCAACGGTATTTTTAATGTATTGATCGTTTTATTTTCGGGTGAAAGCAGATCAATGTAGGCTATACGGCTTAATCCGGATAATTGATTTTCTGGAGCAAAAGTACAATATAGCTTCATCCAAATGGTTTCTCCAACAGAATAGCTTTCCTTATCCATGTGGATATGGATTTTTTCTTTTGGATTTTGTGAGGCGTGACGCTGTAATTTATCGAGGAGTGGATGGATATCTGTTTGCCCAAATGATACCAATGACATGATGCATAACAAACCGAAGAAAATTGCCTTAAGACGCATAAATTGAGGATCAATAATTTGGAATAAATTACGAAAAAATATTAAATAATTTGTTGTTTTTAAATGGATATCAACGCAATTTTAAATTTTCTCTTATAATTAAGCTAAAAAAAATATCTTTGTAATATGAATATCCTAATCATTGGTTCTGGCGGTCGTGAATCAGCCTTCGCCTATAAACTTTCGCAAAGTAAGCGTCTTCAAAATTTATTTATTGCTCCTGGAAATGCAGGTACGGGTGTATATGGTCAAAACGTTGCTTTAAAGGTAACCGATTTTGATGGTATCGCAAGTTTTGCCTTGGCGAATGATATCAATATGGTTTTGGTTGGTCCAGAAGAACCGCTTGTTAAAGGTATTCATGATTATTTCTTGAACCGTGCAGATTTGAAACATATTCCTGTTATTGGTCCACAACAGGAGGGAGCACAATTGGAGGGTTCTAAAGACTTTTCAAAACAATTTATGGATCGTCACGGTATCCCGACTGCTGCATCACGCTCTTTTGACAAGAGTAATTTGGAAGAAGGGCTTGCTTATCTAGAAACTCAAAAATTGCCCATCGTATTAAAAGCGGATGGACTGGCTGCCGGAAAAGGCGTATTGATCTGTGAAACTTTGGAAGATGCTAAGTTGGAATTGAAAGCGATGATCGCTGATTCTAAGTTTGGTGCTGCAAGTGACGTGGTTGTTGTTGAAGAGTTTTTAAAGGGAATTGAATTATCTGTTTTTGTACTGACAGATGGCAATTCATATAAAGTATTGCCTTCTGCAAAAGATTATAAACGTATCGGTGAAGGGGATACGGGCTTAAACACAGGAGGAATGGGATCGATCTCACCAGTTCCGTTTGCTGATGAAGTGTTTTTAAGTAAGGTTGAAGAGCGTATAATAAAACCTACTGTTGAGGGATTGAAGAAAGATCAAATTCCGTATAAGGGATTTATTTTTATAGGCTTGATGAATGTAGAAGGGGAGCCGCTAGTGATTGAATACAACGTGCGTATGGGTGATCCTGAGACAGAATCGGTTTTACCTCGTATTGAATCTGATTTAATTGATTTGTTAGAAGGTGTTGCGCAAGGCAACTTAGATACACGTTCTTATACTGTTTCTTCAAAAACTGCTGTAACGGTTATGTTAGTTGCGGGCGGATATCCTGGAAACTATGAATCTGGCAAAGTAATCTCAAATATAGAGAATGTAAAAGAATCTATTGTCTTTCATGCTGGAACAGCGACACAGGATGGCCATATCGTCAGTGCTGGTGGTCGCGTTATTGCTGTGACGACTTTACAAGATACCTTATTTGATGCTTTGCAACAGGCCACAGCTGATGCTGGAAGGATCTATTTTGAAGGTAAATATTTCCGTAGAGATATTGGTTTTGATTTGATCTAATAAATTTTTTAAATCTTTTTTGGAAGATTGATAAAAATATCTATATTTGCATCTCCAAACAGGGAAATATCCCGATGGAGATGCCAAATGGCCCGTTCGTCTAGGGGTTAGGACGTTAGATTTTCATTCTAGAAACAGGGGTTCGATTCCCCTACGGGCTACTAAAACGACTTAAGAAATTAAGTCGTTTTTTTTGTGACTAAATTTTCAGAATGACTATCCAAGATGCTTTTTCTTGATACAATAATATTTCAAATGAATTATTGTCGTCAATATCAAATCAATGAAATCACGTGACCAAATAAAAAATCCATATTATATATCGGTTTATTATTTGGTCCATTTTTTTATCTTCCTATTTTCATATGGTCAATGTCAGAATTTATTAAGAAATAGGGTCAGTGCGTAGGCTATTTATATATCTATTGATGATAAATCAAGCATAGCTGCTAATAATCGATCGAGATCTTTTAGCGAATGCTCGATATATGCCTTTGGCACCTCGTTTGCATATTTCTAAAGAAAAAATGAAAGCGGTATAGTGGATTGGCATACTGATTATGGGTTAAGAGTTTTTATATTCTTAATCGAAAAATTGCTGTGACGTTTAATAATTCGGATATATGAATGGGGGTTATAAACATCTTTAATAGAATTATTTTTGGATAGAGGAGAGACCTTTTGGTCTTATGGATAACGAAGAGGTGCATTAAATTAGAAAACGAAGAATATGATTGGTATTATAGGAGGTGTTGGTCCTTTAGGGGGATTGGACATTTATAAAAAAATTATTGAAGAGACTATTGCTGTATCAGATCAGGAACATTTACCGGTCATGCTTTATTCATTTCCTAATTTGATTGGTGATCGAACGGCCTATTTAAATGGAAATTCAACCATAAATCCAGCT
>Ga0308165_1004212_pt1 | contig 14458 bp, 12 predicted proteins | sample PhyWR2_FD_201032 | JGI IMG/M metagenome (GOLD analysis project Ga0308165, IMG submission 201032) | Phyllosphere microbial communities from UC Gill Tract Community Farm, Albany, California, United States - DLSLW.R2 | ecosystem: Host-associated > Plants > Phyllosphere > Unclassified | place: USA...
AAAAGTTTTGATAGATTTCATGGTGTCATTCCTTCATTTCGTTTGATTGAGTGGGGCGTTCTGCCTCGTTGAAAACAATAATAGGCCGATAGAAGGAATAACGATAGCGGAGGGATTTGCTTATGTTGATCAAAAATATTGATGTAATGATGGGCTGGCGGGAAGAGGGAAATAGCGCTTCTGAAACCGCGGATATGAACCGCTGCCGCCCGTTACGGGCAGCAACGGCAAAGGGCATCAGGCGTCAACGATCGGGTCGCGAACGATAAACAGATAGGAGAGCGCGCCAATCACCGTTACGCAGGCACAAACGGTCAGTGCCAGGCTAAAGGAGCCGGTGCTATCAAGAATAAAACCGGTCAGTATCGGAGCAAACGAGGCAAACACGAAGCTGGCGAAGTTCTGGATACTGCCGACGGATGCGGTCATACGGGCGGTAACCGAGCAGTGGATCAGACCCCAGCACGACGTACCGGCAAAGTGAATGCAGAACAGCGCCATACCAATCAGCAGCACCGCGTCCCAGGTTCCGGTCGCGTAGGGCACCACGGCGGTAAAGGAAGCAGAAAGCAGCATACCGGCAACAATGCAGATCTTACGGGTTTTCAGCGGATGTGCGCCGCGGTTAACCACGGCATCCACGACGTAGCCGTTCAGCAGCATACCCGCCGCGCCAAACAGGAACGGAATGGCGGTCATCCAGCCGGTGCTTTTCAGATCCAGGTTGTAGGTCGCCTGGAGGTAGCCCGGTAGCCAGGCAAGATACAGCCATGCGGTATAGTTAATGCCGCTAAAGCCGATCATCATGCCCCACATGGTGCGGTTCTTAAACAGGCCGCGCCACTCTTTCATGGTCATCGGCTCTTTCTTGGCGACCACGCTCCCCGCATCCAGATAGTTAATCTCTTCCTGAGTTAAGGTATTGTTATTACGGTTACGGTAGATCGTGTACCAGCCGATAGACAGGAAGATCCCCAGCACGCCGATGGTAATAAACATCGCACGCCAGCCCATCGTCAGCATCATCGCGGCCAGAATCGGCGGGCTGATGGCAAGACCAATGGTGGATGCCGCATTAAAGATGCCCATCGGCATCCCGCGATGACGGATGTTAAACCAGTCGTTAATCACCTTAACGCCGCACGGGTTCATCGGGGCTTCACCGATACCCAGGCCAATACGTACCAGCACAAACTGGGTAAAGTTCTGCACCATCCCGGCCATCGCCTGGAACAGGGACCAGACAAACATGCCCACGCCTAACATAATGCGCGGACCTTTACGGTCAAGCAGCAGGCCGCACGGCAGCTGGGCGATGCCGTAAGCCAGAGAGAAGGCGGACAGCAGAATACCGATTTCCGTCCCGCTCAGACCGAGGTCGCCGCGGATGGTCTGGTTAGCAACGGACAGCGAGCTACGGTCGAGATAGTTAATAATCGCCGCCAGGAACAGCAGGATCATCGCCGTAGTCTGCACGCGCTTAAGGCGCGCCGAACGTATTAGTGGCCCACGTTCTGGCACCACCGTGGAGCGCGGCTCCTCATGGCTGGCCGGGCGGTTCTGACCGGTGACGGTCTGGCTATTTTCCATACGGTACTCCCCGATAAAACGGTATTGTTATTAGAATCAGGCCCCGGTTCACAAGCCAAAACCACGGCCAGAAAAGGGTTTAAGTAAGGCTGAATAGCAGACTAGTGGCGGCAGGATATGATGTTGCTAACTTGTTATTCCTTTCGTGCGACAGGCTGTGATTTACGGTTTTTAATCGGCTTTTAATCACGGTGGTTAACGGTTTTTATTAATAAAAAGCCGAAAATGCGCAAAAATTATCCTCTGTACTGACGAATAGAGCGCTGCATGGATTCTTTGGCCGTGGACAGATGACGGTGAAATTCGATGCTTGCCTCAACGTCGTTGCGGCTGACCATCGCGGTCAGGATTGCCAGATGCTCCTCCAGCGCCACGATATTGCGCTGTTTCAAATCGCTCTCATCCCACAGATAGTGGAAATGGAAAATCACTGAAATAACCTCAAGCGACTGATCGAAAAACGGATTATTAGCCGCCGAGAGGATAAGTTTGTGCATCTCACGATCCAGCTGTGAGAAATTGCGGTAACTGGTGGCGATGGTATCCCGCATCTGGCGGTGCCGGCTCAGCAGGTCGCGCGCCGCAATCCAGCGCGGATCGTCGGCGGGCAGGTTCATAAAACGTTTGAGGGCATAGATTTCCAGCATCTCCCGCAGCTCAAACAGCTTCTCCGCATACTCCTGGTCAAACTTCTTCATCAGCCAGTGGCCGCGCCGCACATTTTCGATCAGACCGTAGCGGCTAAAGCGCAGTAAAAATTCCCGCACGGCAATCGGGCTGACGCCTATCGCCTGCGCCAGCTGGAGCTCGGAGAAACTGTCGCCGGCCAGCAGCTGGCGCTGGTTGATCATCTGAAAGAACGCCTGCTCCACCAGATTCGCCTGTGCATCCGGCCCCGGCAGCGTGGCCTCAAAGCCGTCCGCCTCTTCCGGCTGGCGGGCGATGACCCAGCTGCCGTTGACCTTTTCCAGCACGCCGCACTGCTGCAAATAGTCCAGCGAGTGGCGCACCGTGGTGCGGCTGATATTAAACATTTCCGCCAGCGCAGCCTGGGGGGGCAGCGGTGAAGGAATATGCTGCCGGGTAATTGCATCCAGCATCTGATTAACAACGTTATGACGAAGGTTCTGCGTGCGGCTCATGGCGCCTCCCGGTTTTTTATCTATTAAAAACCAATTCGGAGCAGCGAAAGGCGCGCTGGTTCACAGATTCAATTCTTTAACAAACCGCGCCGGTTGATTTGCGCCATAACCCTGTGCAGAGACAACGGAGAAAAACCATGACAACGATGAATACGCTGGTGTGCCTTGAGCCAAAACAGATGGCTTACCAGACTCGAAACAAACCGCAGCCTGCCGCGGGTGAAGCGCTGCTAAAAATTATCAGCGCCGGGATTTGTGGTACCGATATTCACGCGTGGGGCGGCAATCAACCCTTCTTCAGCTATCCGCGCGTGCTGGGGCATGAGCTCTGTGGTGAAGTGGTGGCGCTGGGCGACGGCGTCAGCGGCTGGAAAGTGGGCCAGCGCGCCTCGGTCATTCCCTACCTCTCCTGCGAACAGTGCCCGGCCTGCCTCGCCGGGAAAACCAACTGCTGTGAAAATATCTCGGTGATCGGCGTACATCAGGACGGCGGCTTCTGCGATTACCTCAGCGTACCGGTGAAAAATCTGCTGTCGGCGGAGGGGATCGACCCCGATGCCGCCGCGCTGATCGAACCCTTTGCTATCAGCGCCCATGCGGTACGCCGCGCGGCGCCGGAAGCGGGCAGCTCCCTGCTGGTGGTCGGTGCCGGTCCGATTGGGCTGGGCGTTGCGGCTATTGCCCACGCGTCCGGTGCCAAGGTGGTGGTGGCCGATACCAGCGAATTCCGCAGACAGCACGTTATAAAAAATCTTGGACTGACCGCGCTGGATGCCGCCGACGAAGCGTTCCCTCAGCGGCTGCGCGAACAGTTTAACGGCCAGCTGCCCGCCACGGTAATTGATGCGACCGGGAATGCGGCGGCGATGAACGGCGCGGTACGGCTGATGGGGCACGGCGGCACGCTGGTGTTTGTCGGTCTGCACAAAGGCGATCTGCAAATCCCGGACCCGGAGTTCCACAAAAAAGAAACCACGCTGATGGGCAGCCGCAACGCCACGCGGCAGGACTTTGAGCGGGTTGCCAGCCTGATGGCGGAAGGAAAAATTACCGCAGAGATGATGCTGAATCAGCGCTTTGAATTCACCGCGCTGGCGGAGATCTTTGAACAGCAGGTGATTAATAATCGTGAACTGATTAAAGGCGTTATCCGCTTTTAATCTGCCTCCCGCCGGTGGTTTCCCCTGACCGGCGGGGTGTTAAGGCTACGGTGCCGCTCTGCGCATCAGGTGGTGAGCAGGGCGTGCAGGCGTTGCAAATCGGCGTTGACCATCTCAAGTTCCTGGGCGAAGCGTTCGTCCGACAGCAGCGGCTGGCGAAACAGGGTGATTAGCACCTGGGAACCGGCGCAGTTAGCCACAATCCGCATCGGCACAAAGATCTCTTTGCTCAGGCCGGTATCCACGTAGTGATCCATAATGCAGTAGGGGTTGTGCTCGGTAAAACGTACTTTTACCGGCCCCTTCGGCCCCTTCCCGCGCCACAGGCTGCCGTCCTGCTCCAGCGGCGTCTGACTTAATCCTGAAGCCCACTTTGGGAAAAATTCCGGTTTCCAGATGGTTTCGTACAAATCCACCCAGTTGCGGTGGATGGCCAGGCTAAGGGTATGTGAGGACAGCATACAAACCTCCGATCGATGATGAATCTACCCTTCATCTTGAAAATAGAATATGGAAAGCGGATTTAAGCACCGCGGCATGATAATGAGAAGTTATTAACATTTTCACCTCTCCAGATCACGACACAGCTCCCACTTTCAGCAGAGAAATATCCGTGACCGATAATGGCTTGTTTTGCCGGACGGCGACGCCTATAACTATCTCCGCGACAAAGGAAAGTCACTGACAGGAGAGGAAAGTGAAGCAAGGGGATATAGGCCGTTTACTGCTGCTTGCCGCAATTTGGGGCGCCAGCTTTCTGTTTATGCGGATAGCCACGCCGGTTTTTGGCTCACTGAACACCGCTTTTTTGCGCGTGCTTTTTGGTTTTATCGGGCTGGTTGCGCTGCTGCTGATTTGGCGGATGAAATTCTGTTTCAACGGTAAAGCGCTGCCGGCCATGCTGCTGGGCGTACTCAACTCGGCGGTGCCGTTCACCATGTACTGCCTGGCGGCGAAGTCGCTGCCCGCCGGCTACTCGGCCATTCTTAACGCCACAACGCCCATGATGGGCGTACTGGTTGGCGGCCTGCTGTTCAGCGAAGCGTTTACCCTGCGCAAGCTGGTCGGCGTGGTACTGGGGCTGGTGGGGATTGTACTGCTAACCACCGCCGGTAGCCTGGTGCTAACCCACGATGTTCTGCTGGGTATCGCCGCCTGTCTGGTGGCAACGGCCTGCTATGCACTGGCCGGTTTCCTGACAAAAAAATGGATTGGCGACCGCGGCGGGCTGGACGCCAGGCTGGTGGCGCTGGGAAGCCAAATGGGGGCGACGATCTTTATGCTGCCGATATTTATCACCTCGGTCGCCACTCAGCCTGCGGTGGACTGGCAGCATCCGGGAGTCTGGCTTTGTGTGCTGGCGCTGGGGCTGATCTGCACCGCGTGGGCCTTCATTCTGTTCTTCCGTCTGATTGCCGACATTGGTCCGCTGAGAACCCTGACCGTGACCTTCCTGATCCCGATTTTCGGCGTGCTGTGGGGTTATCTGTTTTTGGGCGAAACCCTCTCAAGCGGCTTTATCAGCGGCGGTCTGGTGATCATTGTGGCGGTGTGGCTGGTCACCGGCGGCGGGAAGCCCAGGGTCAGCGTAGTGGGTGGGGTGAACAAACCCTGAGCGCAGCCCGCGCGCCCTGTACCCCTCAGCCGGACCGCTGGCGACATTGACGTCGCTCACGCGGGCACCGCTGGTGGACTATCCGCTGGCCTGTCACCGGACATCGTGGTGCAGGCCAGCGACATTCCGTCGCTGAAGCCGCTGCTGGCCTATTTTCTTTCGCGGTAATCGCCGGAAAAACGGCCATTTTTATACTTTTTTTACACCTGCCGCCCCTATTTTTACACCAACTTTGCACGCCGCTCGCAACAATACCGCTAACCTGAAACGCCTCTGGAGGTGTGCTGTGAGCGTTGCCGTTATAACCGGTATTGTGCTGGTGTTTATCCTGCTGGGTTACCTGATTTATGCCCTGCTTAACGCGGAGGACTTCTGATGGTGGCCTCTGCCTTTTTACTGCTCGGTGGCTATATGCTCCTGCTGCTGGTTATCGCCCGGCCGCTGGGACGCGGGCTGGCATGGCTGATTGCCGATCGTCCGCTGCCCGGCTGTGCCGGAATGGAACAGCGGCTGTGGCGGGCAAGCGGCGTGGCGCCGGAAGGGATGAACTGGCGGCGCTATCTGATGGCGATCCTGCTGTTTAATGCCGCCGGGCTGCTGCTGCTGTTTCTGATCCTGCTTAACCAGCACCGCCTGCCGCTGAATCCGCAGGGGCTGCCGGGGCTGAGCTGGCACCTGGCGCTCAACACCGCCGTCAGCTTTGTCAGCAACACTAACTGGCAGTCCTATGCCGGAGAAAGCACCCTGAGCTATTTCAGCCAGATGGTGGGCCTGACCGTGCAGAACTTTCTCTCCGCCGCGACCGGCATTGCCGTGGCGTTCGCGCTGATCAGGGGATTTGCCAACCGTGCGCTGGACGATCTCGGCAACGCCTGGCGCGATATCACCCGCATTACCCTGTACGTTCTGCTGCCGCTGTCGCTGCTGATGGCGCTGTTCCTGGTCAGCCAGGGAGTATTGCAGAACCTGCACGGCTATCTTGAGCTGACCACGCTGGAGGGGGCGAAGCAGACGCTGCCGATGGGGCCGGTGGCCTCGCAGGAAGCGATCAAAATGCTCGGCACCAACGGCGGCGGGTTCTTTAACGCGAACTCGGCGCATCCGTTTGAAAACCCGACCGCGCTCAGCAACGTCGTGGAGATGCTGGCAATTTTCCTCATCCCGGCCGCGCTGTGCTTCGCCTTCGGTGACGCGCTGCGCGACCGTCGCCAGGGCCACACTCTGCTCTGGGCGATGTCGCTGATGTTTATCGCCGCCGTAGCGGTGGTGATGTGGGCGGAGCTTCAGGGCAATCCGCACTTCCTGACGCTGGGCGCCGACACCGCCGCGAATATGGAAGGCAAAGAGACGCGCTTCGGCATCCTCAACTCCAGCCTGTTTGCCGTTATCACCACCGCCGCCTCCTGCGGCGCGGTCAATGCCATGCTCGACTCCTTTACCGCGCTGGGCGGCATGGTGCCGATGTGGTTAATGCAAATCGGTGAAGTGGTGTTTGGCGGCGTCGGCGCGGGCCTCTACGGGATGCTGCTGTTTGTGCTGCTGGCGGTATTTATCGCCGGGCTGATGATCGGCCGTTCGCCGGAATATCTCGGTAAGAAAATTGACGTTCGGGAGATGAAGCTGACCGCGCTGGCGATCCTCGTGACCCCGACTCTGGTCCTGCTGGGCAGCGCGCTGGCGATGATGACCGACGCCGGACGCAGCGCGATGCTGAACCCCGGCCCCCACGGTTTTTCCGAGGTGCTGTATGCGGTGTCGTCGGCGGCCAATAACAACGGCAGCGCGTTTGGCGGCCTGAGCGCCAACACCCCTTTCTGGAACCTGCTGCTGGCGTTCTGCATGCTGGTTGGCCGCTTCGGGGTGATTATCCCGGTGCTGGCCATCGCCGGATCGCTGGCCAGTAAGACGTGCCAGCCGCAGGGTAACGGCACGCTGCCAACCCACGGCGCGCTGTTTATTGCCCTGCTGGTGGGCACCGTGCTGCTGGTCGGCGCGCTGACCTTTATCCCGGCGCTGGCCCTTGGGCCGGTGGCGGAACATCTGCACATGCTCAGTCGTTAACGGGCGGAGGATCGCGTTATGAGTCGTAATCAACGGGCGCTGTTTGACGGCGCACTGGTGAGCGTGGCGCTGCTTGATGCGCTGAAAAAACTGGACCCGCGCGTGCAGGTTCGCAACCCGGTGATGTTTGTTGTCTGGCTGGGCAGCGTGATAACCACGCTGCTGGCGATAGCGATGGCGGCGGGAAAAACGCCGGGTGAAACCGGCTTTACCGCCGCCATTTCCCTGTGGCTGTGGTTTACCGTGCTGTTTGCTAACTTTGCCGAGGCGCTGGCGGAAGGGCGCAGCAAGGCGCAGGCCAACAGTCTGAAAGGGGTGACCAAAACCAGCGTTGCCAAACAGCTGAGCGAAGCCCGCTACGGGGCCAGCCACCGGCCGGTGGCGGCCGACAGCCTGCGCAAGGGCGACTGGGTGCTGGTCGAGGCCGGGGACATTATCCCCTGCGACGGCGAGGTGCTGGCGGGCGGCGCCTCGGTGGATGAGAGTGCCATCACCGGGGAGTCTGCCCCGGTGATCCGCGAATCCGGCGGGGACTTCTCCTCGGTGACCGGCGGTACGCGCATCCTCTCCGACTGGCTGGTGGTGCAGTGCAGCGCGGATCCGGGGGAAACCTTCCTCGACCGGATGATTGCCATGGTCGAAGGCGCTACGCGGCGGAAAACGCCGAATGAGATCGCCCTGACCATTCTGCTGGTGGCGCTGACGATTGTCTTCGTGCTGGCGACCGCCACACTCTGGCCGTTCTCCGCCTGGGGCGGCACGACGGTCAGTATTACGGTACTGGTGGCGCTGCTGGTTTGCCTGATCCCGACCACGATCGGCGGCCTGCTGTCGGCAATCGGCGTGGCGGGCATGAGCCGGATGCTGGCGGCCAACGTGATCGCCACCAGCGGCCGTGCGGTGGAGGCTGCGGGCGACGTTGACGTGCTGATGCTGGATAAAACCGGCACCATCACCCTCGGCAACCGCCAGGCGACGCAGTTTCTGCCCGCGCCGGGCGTCACGGCGGAGCAGCTGGCCGATGCCGCACAGCTGGCGTCGCTGGCCGATGAAACCCCGGAAGGGCGCAGCATCGTGGTGCTGGCGAAGCAGAAATTTAATCTGCGCGAACGGGATCTGAACAGCATGGACGCCACCTTTATTCCGTTCTCGGCGCAGACGCGGATGAGCGGCGTTAACGTGCAGCGCCGCGCGGTGCGCAAAGGCGCGGTTGATGCGGTGCGTCGCCATATCGACAGCAACGGCGGCCACTTCCCGCCGGAGGTCAACAGCCTGGTTGAGCAGGTGGCGCGGGCGGGCGGGACACCGCTGGTGGTCTGCGACGATGCGAAGGTTATGGGCGTGGTGGAACTGAAGGACATCGTGAAGGGCGGCATTAAGGAACGCTTTGCCGAGATGCGCAAAATGGGCATCAAAACCATCATGATCACCGGCGACAACGCGCTGACCGCCGCGGCGATTGCGGCCGAGGCGGGCGTGGACGATTTCCTGTCGGAGGCGACGCCGGAAGCGAAGCTGGCGCTGATCCGTCAGTATCAGGCCGAGGGACGGCTGGTGGCGATGACCGGTGACGGCACCAACGATGCCCCGGCGCTGGCGCAGGCCGACGTCGCAGTGGCGATGAACTCCGGCACCCAGGCGGCGAAAGAGGCGGGGAATATGGTCGATCTCGACTCTAACCCCACCAAGCTGCTGGAAGTGGTGCATATCGGCAAACAGATGCTGATGACCCGCGGATCGCTGACCACCTTCAGCATCGCCAACGACGTGGCGAAATACTTTGCCATCATCCCGGCGGCGTTTGCGGCGACCTACCCGCAGCTCAATATGCTGAACGTGATGCATCTGCACTCGCCCACCTCGGCCATGCTGTCGGCGGTGATATTTAACGCGCTGATCATCGTCTTTCTGATCCCGCTGGCGCTGAAGGGCGTGAGCTATCGCCCGCTGAGCGCGGCGGCGCTGCTGCGCCGGAACCTCTGGCTGTACGGCGTGGGCGGGCTGCTGGTGCCGTTTGCCGGTATCAAACTGATCGATATGCTGCTGACCGTTACCGGTCTGGCGTAAGGAGAACTATCATGAGTCAATGTCGTCCCGCTCTGTTTTTACTGCTGCTGCTGACGCTTGTCGTCGGCGTACTTTATCCCCTGCTGACCACCGGACTGGCGCAGTGGTGGTTCCCGCAGCAGGCCGGGGGATCGCTGATTGAACGGCAGGGCGTGCTGCGCGGGTCTGCGCTGATCGGGCAGTCCTTCAGCCGCCCGGATTACTTCCAGGGACGGCCGTCGGCCACCGGCGATACGGCGTATAATCCGCTGGCCTCTTCCGGCAGTAACCTGGCGGGCAGCAATCCGGCGCTGGACCAGGCGGTAAGCCAGCGTGCGACGGCGCTGCGCGCGGCCAATCCACAGGCTCCGGCAGCCATACCGGTGGATCTGCTCACCGCGTCCGGCAGCGGGCTGGACCCGCAGATATCGCCGCAGGCGGCGCTGTGGCAGGCACCGCGCGTTGCCGCCGCCCGAAATCTGAAGCTGGCGGTGGTGCAGAAACTGATTGAGCAGCAGACGGTAAGCCCGATGCCCGCCTTCATCGGCAGCCCGACGGTGAATGTGCTGGCGCTGAACCTGGCACTGGATGCAATGTAAGCAAGGAGTAACATGAACGACGAAATCCAGCGGCCGGACCCGGATGCGCTGCTGCGTCAGGCGGTGGCCGAGGGCCGTGGCAAACTGAAAATCTACTTTGGCGCCTGCGCCGGAGTGGGCAAAACCTGGTCAATGCTCCAGGAAGCGCAGCGGCTGCGGGCGCAGGGGCTGGAGGTGCTGGTCGGGGTGGTGGAAACCCACGACCGGCCCGAAACCGCCGCACAGCTGGTTGGACTGACCGTGCTGCCGCGCCGGGCCACCGGTCCACAGCGCTATCCTGAGTTTGACCTCGACGCTGCGCTGGCGCGCCATCCGGCGGTGATCCTGATGGATGAGCTGGCGCACAGTAATGCACGGGGAGCGCGGCATCCGAAGCGCTGGCAGGATATTGAAGAGCTGCTGGACGCGGGCATCGACGTGATGACCACGGTGAACGTGCAGCACCTTGAAAGTCTGAATGACGTGGTGGGCGGCGTTACCGGCATCCGCGTGCGTGAAACGGTGCCGGACCCGTTCTTTGACGCCGCCGACGAAGTGGTGCTGGTGGATCTGCCGCCGGACGATCTGCGCCAGCGGCTGAAAGAGGGCAAGGTCTATATCGGCGACGGCGCCGAGCGCGCCATTGAAAACTTCTTCCGCAAGGGCAACCTGATTGCCCTGCGTGAGCTGGCCCTGCGCCGCACCGCCGACCGCGTGGATGACCAGATGCGCGCCTGGCGCGACACCCAGGGGCGCGAAAAAGTCTGGCACACCCGTGATGCCATTCTGCTGTGTATCGGCGATAACGGCGGCAGCGAGAAGCTGGTGCGCAGCGCCGCAAGGCTGGCCGGACGCCTCGACTGCGTCTGGCACGCGGTGTATGTCGAAACTCCCCGCCTTTACCGACTGCCGGAAGCCCGGCGGCGCGGCATCCTGCGAACCCTGCAACTGGCCCGCGATTTAGGCGCGGAAACCGCCACCCTGTCTGACACCAGCGAGGCGCGGGCGGTGCTCCGCTACGCCCGCGACCACAACCTTGGCAAAATTATTCTCGGTCGCCGCCCGACTAAGCGCTGGTGGCGGGAGCGTTTTGCCGATCGGCTGGGCGAGCTGGGACCGGATCTTGATATTCTGATTGTAGCCCTCGACGAGCCGCCCGCCGAGGTCAGCCCGCCGTTAGCGCGGCAGAACGGCAGCAGCGAAAGCCGCTGGCGCACGCAGATCCGCGGCGCTATCGCGGCGCTGCTGCTCTGCACGCTGGTCACCCTGGCCGGACGCTGGCTGCTGCCGAGCGTGGATTCGGTCAATCTGGTAATGGTCTATCTGCTGGCGGTGGTGGTGGTGGCGCTGCGCTACGGCCGCTGGCCGTCGGTGGTGGCAACGCTGCTGAATATCATTGCCTTTGACCTGGTGTTTGTCGCCCCTACCGGCACTATGGCGGTGTCGGACGTGCAGTATCTGGTGACGTTCGGGGTGATGCTGGCGGTGGGTATTATCGTCGGGAATCTGACCGCCGGAGTGCGCTATCAGGCGCGGGTGGCCCGCTATCGTGAGCAGCGCGCGCAGCATCTTTACGGTATGGCGAAGGCGCTGAGCCGCGCCCTCAGCCAGCAGGATATTGCGGCGATCCTCCGGCACAGTCTGCAAAACACCTTACAGGCGCGCAGCGAGCTGTATCTGCCGGATGAACGGGGCGAACTTAGTCCGGTAGGAGAGACGCACCTCAGCACCCGGCCCGATCGCGCCATTGCCCTGTGGAGCTTTGATAAGGGGCAGCCTGCCGGTGCCGGGACCGATACGCTGCCCGGCGTGCCCTGGCAGATGCTGCCGTTAAAAAGCGGAAGCGAAACGCTGGGGCTACTGATCCTGGAACCGCTAAACCTGCGCCAGCTGATGATCCCCGAACAGCAGCGGCTGGTGGAAACCTTCACCGTGCTGATTGCTAACGCGCTGGAGCGGATGGCGCTCAGCCAGCGCGAGGCGGCATCCCGGCTGGCGGCCGAACGCGAGCAGCTGCGCAACGCGCTGCTCTCCGCGCTGTCCCACGACCTGCGTACGCCGCTGACCGTGCTGTTTGGCCAGGCGGAAATCCTGACGCTGGATCTCGCCAGTGAGAACTCCCCGTATGCCCCGCAGGCCAGCGCCCTGCGCGAACAGACGCTGAACACCATCCGGCTGGTGAATAACCTGCTGGATATGGCGCGGTTGCAGTCCGGCGGTTTTCTGCTGAAACGCGAATGGATGGCGCTGGACGAGCTGATCGGCAGCACGCTGCGGGCCATGAGCGCCTCGCTGGTGGATCGTCGGGTCCAGCTCGATCTGCCGCCGCAGCTGCTGCTGATTGACGTGGATGCGCCGCTGATGGAGCGGGTGCTGGCTAACCTGCTGGAGAACGCGCTGAAATATGCCGGGCCGCTGGCCGAGCTGGGCATCCGCGCCAGGGTGTGCGATGGCCTTTTCTGTCTGCCATTGCAGGAGGCGGGTTGGTCAGGGCATAGCGGTGCCGGGGAACCCACGGGCAGTGCCGGTGTGGAGGCGGTCATGGAGCAGGCTTCCCGGCTGGAACTGACGGTGTGGGACAGTGGGCCGGGAGTGCCTGCCGGGCAGGAGAGGCAGATTTTTGAGAAATTCTCACGCGGTAACAAAGAGTCATCGGTGCCGGGCGTCGGGCTGGGGCTGGCCATCTGCCAGGCGATAGTCGCGATGCACGGCGGTGAAATCCATGCGGAAAATTCCCCGCAGGGCGGGGCCAGCTTCGTCATATCGCTGCCGCTGACGCCACCGCCGACGATTGAAGATTATACGTTATCCGCGCTGTAGCGGGCGATTCTGATGACGTCAGCGTTTCAGGCCGTGCTCAGGCCAGACGCGCCGCAATAAACGCCGCCGCCCGCTGTGCGCCGCGGGCGGAAATGGTGTGGCCGGTGCCGGGTTCAAAATCGCTGCTGACCTGCACTCCCAGCTCACGCAGCCGCTCCGCCGCGACATCGCTTTCCGCCACCGGAATAACGCCGTCGGCGATGCCATGGATCAGCAGCACCGGGGTATTCAGCGCCGGGCTGTACGGCAGCGGGGAGGAGAGGCGGCCAGAGAACGCCACGATCCCCGCGACCGGCCAGCGTCCGCTCACCAGCGCGTCCAGCGCCATAATCGACCCCTGCGAGAAGCCAACCAGCACCACCCGGTCCAGCCGGTCCAGCATCTGATGCTGTTCGAGGATCGAGGTCAGCTCCCGGTCAAACGCATCGCGCGCGTCGGCGACCCGCGCGGGGCGGTTCTCTGCGGTAATCCCCGCCAGGCTGAACCACTGATAGCCCGCGCCGTGCTCAAAATGGAACGGTGCGTCGGGGCTGGCGAAGCTGACGTCCGGCAGCTGCGCTGCCCAGTGGCGGCCTAAACCCGCCAGATCGTCGCCGTTGCTGCCGACGCCGTGCAGTAAAATAATCAGTCCTGCCATAACTCTTCTCCTGAGACAGATAATAAACCGTGGGCGCTTATCTCCGGGCTGACCGCTCCACTCCCGTTCAGCGCCGGATAATCGCGCAGCTGACGCTGATTACACTGGAAGTTGGCGTGGCAGGCAACCTCAAAGCGGATTATCCGCACGCCGCAAATATTTTTTCCATCCTAAAGGCACTGACTGATGTCCGTTACCCAAAGGGATGCATTAAGCTTGAGGGTTCCGTTGGTCAAGTGAGCTCGTGCTATGTTTTATCGCCGTTTTGAAAAGATGATCGATACCTTCAGGGAGCCGCCGCGTGCCACGCCGCCTGACCGCGTCTGGCCCTTCTATCTGTTTTATCTGCGCCAGGTGTGGCCCGCCTTTGCGCTGCTGTTGGTGATTGGCCTGATCGCCTCGCTGATTGAGGTTTCGCTGTTTCGTTATCTCAGCCAGATTATCGACCTGGTGAATACGACGCCCGCGGCGGCCTTCTTCCGCGATCACGCCGGGGAACTGCTGTGGATGGCGGCGGTGGCGCTGCTGTTCCGGCCGCTGTTTATTGGCCTGCACGATCTGCTGGTCCACCAGGTCATTAACCCCGGCATGACCAATATGATCCGCTGGCAGCACCATAACTATGTGCTGCGGCAGAGTGTGAACTTCTTCCAGAACGACTTTGCCGGGCGCATCGCGCAGCGCATTATGCAAACCGGCAGCGCCCTGCGGGATTCCGCGGTACAGATGGTGGATGCGCTGTGGCACGTGGTGATTTATGCGGTGACCACGCTGGTGCTGTTTGCTGAGGCCGACTGGCGGCTGACCGT
>Ga0308165_1004213_pt1 | contig 14457 bp, 15 predicted proteins | sample PhyWR2_FD_201032 | JGI IMG/M metagenome (GOLD analysis project Ga0308165, IMG submission 201032) | Phyllosphere microbial communities from UC Gill Tract Community Farm, Albany, California, United States - DLSLW.R2 | ecosystem: Host-associated > Plants > Phyllosphere > Unclassified | place: USA...
ATATAGATTTTTATATTAACGCAATCCTTTTGTCAAAAAACTGTACTTTTTAAAACCACTTATTCAAAAATACCATACTATTATTAAGAATTCCCTAACCTGACTGTTTTAGCCATTTTTATTTAACATGCCCCATTCAAGTTGACAGTATTATTACAACTTAATTTTCTATTATTATTTTGCAAATTCAAAATTAAATTGATATTAAGGTTGCGATTGTAGGATAGTTTTAACATTTTTGCAAGCACCTTATATTACATATAATACATAAGAATGAAATTACTTGAAGGAAAAACTGCTCTAATCACTGGAGCCTCAAAAGGAATAGGAAGAAAAATTGCTGAAGTATTTGTACAACACGGTGCAAAAGTGGCATTCACATATTTATCATCTGTGGAAAAAGGTCAAGCTTTAGAGCAAGAACTTCAAGCTTTTGGAACTACTGTAAAAGGTTACCGCTCAGATGCATCAAAATTTGATGAAGCTGAAAAATTAATCAGTGACATTGTTGCCGATTTTGGTACTATTGATATTGTTGTCAACAATGCCGGTATTACAAAAGACGGGTTGTTAATGCGTATGACTGAAGAAAACTGGGATGATGTGATCAATGTAAATTTAAAATCTGTCTTCAATGTTACTAAAGCAGCATCCAAAATCATGATGAAAAACCGTAAAGGTTCTTTTATTAATATGAGCTCTGTAGTAGGAGTTCAAGGAAATGCAGGTCAAGCAAATTATGCTGCTTCCAAAGCTGGTATTATCGGCTTTTCAAAATCAGTTGCTAAAGAGTTAGGATCACGCAACATCAGATCCAACGTGGTGGCACCAGGATTTATCCGTACCGAAATGACGGAAGTATTAGATCCTAAAGTAGTCGCAGGATGGGAAGCTGGTATACCACTGAAACGTGCTGGAGAAGCGGAAGATGTCGCAAATGTATGTTTGTTTCTTGCATCCGATCTATCTGCATACGTAACAGGACAAGTATTACCAGTAGATGGCGGTATGTTATAATCACATATATATCAAAACATAAAAAAGGTTCTTAGGCTTTCAAGCTAAGAACCTTTTTTATGCGCTAAATTTTTATTGAAAGCCTCATTGCCACTATCCAATACAGATATTAACAGCGTAGAAATTATTCATATTCCTACAAACATAAGTCAAAAGCAAAAAAAATGAACGGGTACATGGATTGGCCTGTCATGCATTTAGGATTGTAAATAAAACAATTTTATCTAAGTTTGTACTGAAATTTATAGCGTATGAACTGGGACCGGGTATTTACTATTCAAAATCAAAAAGAATTTAATAAAATCTGCTTAGACACTTTTCATTTTCAAATGGAACATGTCCGTATTTACAAAAAATATGTGCAGTACCTCAATATAAAAATAAATACGATCGATCATTACACTAAAATCCCATTTCTGCCAATCGAGCTTTTTAAAACTCAGGAAATTATTGCCGACGATCTACAGCCTGAGATTATATTTACAAGTTCAGGCACCACAGGAATGACTACCAGTAAACATCTTGTTGCTGATAAAAAAGTTTATGAGCAAAGTTTCAGAACTGCTTTTGAACAGTTTTATGGAAAAATGGAAAATATAGCCATTTTAGCTCTTCTACCCTCCTATTTAGAGCGCACTGGATCTTCATTAATCTATATGATTAATGATTTAATGCAGCACAGCCAACAGCCAGAAAGTAACTATTTTTTATATAATCACGAAGAATTATACCAAACACTCTTACAATTAAAAACAAAAGGGACGAAGACATTACTTTTCGGAGTAACATTTGCCTTACTAGATTTCATAGAAAAATACGAATTATCATTTCCAGAGCTGATCATTATGGAGACGGGAGGCATGAAAGGCAAACGTAAAGAAATGGTTCGAGAAGAAATTCATGATTTACTTTGTAAAAGCTTTCGGGTCTCTGGCATACATTCTGAATATGGAATGACAGAATTATTGTCTCAAGGATATTCCTATGGAAATGGCATATTCAAGCATCCCAATTGGATGAAGATTTTAATTCGAGAGACAAATGATCCACTAACACTTGCGACAAACAAAAAAACAGGAGCGATCAATGTTATTGATTTAGCAAATCGATATTCTTGCTCCTTCATCGCAACCCAAGACCTCGGAAAAATTTACGATGATGGGTCTTTTGAAGTATTAGGTCGATTTGATCAAAGCGACATCCGTGGATGTAATTTACTGGTGCAATAATAAAGAGCTATTTCAAATCAGCATATAGCATTTTCAACAATTGATTGATTTAGATCTACGATCTACAAAAAGTAATTTGAACATCAGATCATTATAATGCCGAGTATTAATAAAAAAAGCTTTTCTTACAAAATCAATAAAAAAGACCAGATTTAACATTCTGGTCTTTTTCATATCGTTATTTCAAACTTGGATCTTCGAAAGTATTTCCACTAGTCATATCACCAGAATCGTATCCTTTCTTAAACCAGGCACGTCGCTGTGCTGAAGTTCCATGTGTGAAAGAATCGGGCACAGCATAACCTTGAGCCTGAGTTTGTAATCGATCATCACCAACAGCTTCCGCAGCGGCCATACCGTCCAAGATATCATTGTAATCAATCTGTATATCAGATAGTTTATTAACATGGTGCGCCCATACTCCAGCATAAAAATCAGCCTGCAACTCGGTCATCACCGATAATTTATTATTTTCAACTTCACTCAATTTACCGCGCATATTATTGGTCTTAGGGAGTAAACCAACTAATTGTTGAATATGATGACCAACTTCATGTGCGATAACATAGGCTAGAGCAAACTCACCTTTAGCACCAAATTTTGTTTTCAATTCTTGATTGAAAGTTAAATCTAAATAGATCCTATGATCGCCCGGGCAATAAAATGGTCCATAAGATGCTTTTCCTACACCGCATCCATCAGTTTCCGTACCTCCATCATAAACCACCAAACTGGTTGCTTCATAATTTTTACCCAACTGCTCCTTAAAAAGTGTCGTCCAAACAGTCTCTGTACTCGCTAAAACAGTTCTTGAAAAATCAGTTAATTTTGCTTCCTCTTCACTAATTTCTCTTGGCTGTCCAGTTTGCTCTGTACCAGTCATATTTTGCGCCTGTTGTAATAATTGCGCTGGATCTCCCCCCATCAAAAATCCAATAATCAATACAATTATTCCACCTACGCCCCCTAAAGTCAGTTTTTGACCACCAGACATTCCCCTTCTATCCTCAAAGTTGTCGCTCTTTCTACCACCTTGCCATTTCATGTTTATTCAGTTTTAGTTTAATTTCAGTTAATATTAAATAAGATACAAATTATATCGTTTACTGCATTGCAAATTATATTCCAAATTATCAATCCTTTATTTTTTGAGTTGTTATATCTGCTATTTTTAGATATAGAATTATAAATATTCACTATGTTTGCAACTTATCATTTGCAACTTATCCAAAAATTAGATGAATTTAGAAAATCAACTATTCGAAAGAGCGGGAAATAAATGTGAATTGAGTCAAGCAACTGAAGATTTAGTCTTATACACACTACCTCCCGATTTACAAGCCAATGCCGACAATACCATCGTTTTATGCCAAAAATGTGCCGATCAATTAAATAAGACGACACAATTAGATGCCGAATACTGGAAATTCTTACCCGATAACATGTGGTCAGAAGTACCTGCTGTACAAGTAGCTGCTTGGCGTATGTTGAATCGCTTAAAAAATGAAGGTTGGGCCTCAGAAGCGTTAGATATATTATATCTGGATGATGACACCCTAGAATGGGCGAAACAAACAGGAGATCACGAAAATGATGGCTATGTAGAATTTCACCTAGATAGTATCGGACAACAATTGTTTGATGGTGATTCAGTAGTACTCACCAAAACATTAGATGTAAAAGGATCTTCAATCCGTGCAACTTTAGGTACCGTTGTTAAAAATATCCGACTTGTTTTCGATAATACAGAACAAATTGAAGGAAAGATTGATGGTCAGACCATCGTGATTTTGACAAAATATTTAAGAAAGCAGAATTAGAATAAAAAAAGATCCCCGACATTTTGCTGTATCGGGGATCTTTTTTAAATAAAGGATTTTATTAAACAGCCTTTTTTATTTCTGTTTAGGATAGTCGCGCATATGCGCAAATTCATAATTTGGATGCAATTTCAAACTATCAATCAAATCACTTAACATTTTCTGTGCTTTTCTAGTTTGAAACATATCATCATGCATCAATAAAACAACATTATTCTTAGAAAACGACGTACCATTACGCAACCTATTATTAATCTGACGATAAATAAAACTTACAGACTCTACCGGCATACCCGATGGTTTACCCTTTTTCCATTCACAATCCCAGCCCATCGATCGGTAGCCATTTTGGTATAGCAAATCTGCAGTGCTCGATCCACTTTGCATATCAATACGTTTGCGATCAGCAAAATACCAGATATTACGACCAGGCAACCTGACAATTTTATGTTTTAGATTTAAATCCTTCTCATTTTTATCAAAATCTTCATAAGCAGACTCGGCATTACTATAAAAATAAGTAAACTTATTATTTGCATGGTTAAAACTATGGTTATAGCAATCCACTAATGGATTATCCATATAACGTTCATAATACTTATGCAAGCCTTTGCTCATTCGATCATGCTTTCCAATAAGAAATACATTTATTTTTATATTTTTTGCTGTTGCTATCGAATCAATAAATTGACTGCCATTCAAAGGACCATCGTCAAACGTCAGATAAATATAACGCGGCGATACAGAGTCCGTTAATAATTTAGCAGTATCCACTTCATGATGTAAAATACTCTTTTTCTCCTTAGTGGCAATTGAATCTTTTTTCATGTTTTCAACCACCGTATCCTTATCTATATCATCAATTGCTTTAGTACTATCAACAGTACTCACAGGAGCTGCACCTGTTTTTTTATTTCCATCTTCATTGCATGATTGCAATACAAAAGATGTCACTGATATTAACCCAAGGAACAACCCCAGATTTAATGCTTTCTTCATGTTATAATTCACCTTTAACCCTACACGTAAACCACTCAAACCAATATTTGAAACGTAGTGGTTTTAACGATGTAAAAGTAAGATTAAATTTATCAGTAATCCAATTTTATGAAATCTTTTTTCGTCAAGAATAAAAACATTTTTCATCAGATTAGTCATCCAAAGCTAATTTGATTTCACAAAAGCTGCTAGACCCTCATTCAAATAATTTAAATAAGTAATAGGATCATAATCAGCACCCTTAGGCTTGACCAAAACCTGACGATTCGTCGAGTTCATTAAAACATAAAAAGGTTGTGAGTTAGATTCAAACTGGCTCGCTTGCAAATAACTCCATTTACTTCCTATCGTTTTTAATAATTTACCCGCACTCGTTTTTTGTTGATCTTCCACAGCTAATTCTGTACGATCGTCCACATAAAGTTGGATAATAATGACATTATTCGTCAAAAAAGAAAGAACTTGTGGATCTGTCCAGACATTAGCCTCCATTTTACGACAATTGACGCAAGCATGCCCAGTAAAGTCAAGCATCACCATTTTCTTTTGAGCTTTAGCATATTCCATCCCCTCTTCATAATCAAAGAACACATTTAATCCAAGCGGAGCATGAAATAGATCTGCATACTTGCGATTAGACACATCTGCTACCTGTCGAGTCGTACCTCCAGATGCTTGATTCAAGTCAAAATCCTGTGTACTCTGTGGCGGTAAGAATGCAGAAATGGATTTCAATGGTGCACCCCACAATCCAGGAATCATATAAACTGTAAATGATAAAACGATGATTGCGAAAAAAGTACGTAAAACAGATAAATAAGGCAAGTTGCTATCATGAGAAAATTTGATTTTCCCAAGTAAATAAAAGCCCATCAAACCAAATATAACAATCCACAATGACAAGAAAACTTCACGGTCGAACCAATTCCAGTGGTATGCCAAATCAACATTAGAAAGGAATTTAAGCGCAAAAGCTAATTCTAAGAATCCCAATACGACTTTCACACTATTCAACCAACCACCAGATGTTGGCATCGCCTTCATAGCACTTGGAAATAAGGCAAATAATGCGAATGGTATAGCCAAAGCTAGCGAAAAACCAAACATCCCTACAGCAGGACCTAAAAGTGCACCACTCGTAGCAGCCTGCACCAACAAAGTACCTATAATGGGTCCAGTACAAGAAAATGACACCAAAGCCAAGGTAGCAGCCATAAAAAATATACCTGCCCACCCTCCTTCATCAGATTTTGCATCCATTTTATTCACCCAAGAACTTGGAAGACTAATTTCAAACGCTCCTAAAAACGAAGCTCCAAAAGCGATCAGCATCAAGAAGAAAAAGAAATTAAAAATACCATTCGTTGACAAAGCATTGAGCGCATCAGAACCAAAGATCATCGTCACTGCCAAGCCAAGAACCACATAAATTACAATAATAGAAATCCCATAAAATAAAGCCCGGATAAAAGACTTTGAGCGATTTTGACTGCCTTTGGTAAAAAAGCTGACCGTAAGCGGTAACATTGGAAATATACAAGGCATAAGTAATGCAGCAAATCCACCAATAAATCCTGCTAAAAATATACCAAAAAGAGAATCACCACCTTTAGTCCCCGAATTTGAGATTATGGCCTCACTCTTGCGAACAACCTGTGTCGTATCAGAGACTACAGTATCCGTCTGAGCTTCACTAACACTTCCATCCACAAATTCCAATTCATCCATTTTCAATAAAGTATCAGTTTCTTGAGCTTGGGCAAAAATAGGACAGAAGGCTATTAACAGCAATAATTTTACGATTAAACTTTTCATAAATAATTAAATAATAATGTCGAGCGACAAATTGCAATTGGTTAAACCTGACAACAATGGGAGTACTCCCATTGTATCAGATTCTACTTAACATAAATATACTGCCCAATATCCCATTAGGCTGAAACAAACACTATACAGGTTCAGTATTGAAAAGAGACTTTGTCAATCTACTAATCGGTTGAAATCCCGTAAAAGAAAGATCTGTAGAGATATACCCATCAATAACGGGTTGCTCTTTAACTAGATCAGTACTTAAATATTTTTTATTATCATCACAAAGTAAGGTCACCACAATGGCATCATTCCCTAGTTTTTGTTTCAGTTTAATGGCACCTATCACATTAGCTCCTGAAGAAATCCCTACTGCTAACCCCAATTCCTTCGCTAATTTTTGAGCCATAATAATAGAATCTCCGTCCGAAGCAGCAATCACCTCATCAAGCTCATCCAATTTTACAATAGCAGGAATAAATTCATCTGAAATCCCTTGAATACGATGCGAACCAACTTTGTGTCCAGTTGACAAGGTCGGACTCTCTGCAGGCTCAAGAGGATGAATCTTGACGTGAGGATTAAGACTACGAAGATGGCGTCCTACCCCCATTACCGTCCCACCTGTACCTACACCAGCTACAAATGCATCTGCAACAAGACCCTTTGAGGCAAGTTGAAGACCAATCTCTCGACCAGTAGTAAATTCATGCGCTTCGGCATTAAATTGATTTTCAAATTGCCTAGGCAAGAATACACCGCCCTTTTTAGCTAATTCCTCACTCAACTGGATACTACCCAAAAAACCACCTTCTTCTTTACTTACCAATTGAATATCTGCACCCATACTTTTAATAATATCGATACGCTCTTTACTCAACCAATTGGGCATGATGATCTTTACCTGGTGTCCCAAAGCTTTACCAATAGCAGAAAAAGAAATACCTGTATTGCCACTGGTGGCTTCGATAATCACATCTTTAGGATCTATTTGGCAATTCATATATGCCTTATACATAATGTATAAAGCCATACGATCTTTAATACTACCAGTTAAATTATAGTTTTCACATTTCACATAAATCTTTCCAGCCTTACCTTTATATGTGTATTGCAATTCCAACATTGGTGTATTGCCAACTAAACACCATAAATGTTTAAATCTACTATCGAGTTCTGGAGATAAACACTTACTAAACATCAATTCGTTAACCATGATCAATTATTTTTTAATCATAAAGAGGTCATGCATACACACCCTCCATATTATCACCAAAATTGAGTTAAAACAAAATAATATTCAACACAAATGAATAACATCGATAAATTTTATTGAAAAATTGATATATTTAATAAAAAATACAAAACAGATGTTCATATTTCATCAATATCAATAAAAAATACATATGCACCTCGATGATACAGATATCAAATTATTAAGAATATTACAGCACGATGCAACCCTAAGTAATAAAGAACTCGCATTCCGTTTACACAAATCTATTGCTGCAATCTATGAACGTGTTAAAAAATTAAAACAGCAAGGCTATATCAAAAAGACTGTTGCAATTCTTGACCGGCAAAAAATTAATATGGGTTTGATTTCATTCTCTCAGGTATTCTTAAAAGCACATACCGCGGAAGTTTTGAATGAATTTGAAAAAGAAGTAGCAAAATTTCCAGAAGTCATGGAATGCTATCAAATGGCGGGGTCATATGATTTTATGCTTCGCATAGCCACTAAAGATATGCAAGCTTATCATGAATTCTTAAGATATAGACTCGCGGTTCTTCCACATGTCAATACGGTACAAACCTATTTCGTCTTATCTGAAACCAAAAGTGAAACCGCATATCCTATTTAGCTCATTGAATAACAAAAAAGAGGAAATTTTCATTTCCTCTCTTTCTAATAAACACATCAAAAATTAACCTTTATCTTCTTCCATGCCCTTCGCCCCTATCTGAGCGGCGATCGTGGTTTTTTTTATCATTTCTTTTTTCGGATTTTCGATGATCTTGCCGATCTCCTCTATGATCATTGCGGCGTTCCACACGATGATTATCATATCGGGCATTGTGACGTGGACGATCGTGGTCACCTCTATAATCCCTTATGCTAACTTGGTTTCTACGATTTGCATAATGTCCATAATCTCTTCTATAACGATCATGATGTCTCCAAGGATCTCGATCATTAACAACTACTTTATAAGTATTATAAAAATTAAAGTTACGATATCTCGCAGGTAAATTTCTGCTCGTGACCCATCTTCGGCCATGATAATGTGTATATCGTCGGTTGATCACATCGTAATAGACATTAATTTCAGGAATGTAGTAATAACGAACATAATCATAACCTACCGGTCCCCATGAAGGTTGATTTCCAATGTTAATACTAACATTAACTTGTGCTGCAGCAGGCTTTACAAAAAACAAACCGCCAACTAATATCGTTAAGTAAACTAATTTTTTCATAGCTGCTCCTCCCATTATTTTAATATTTTTCAATTTATTTATAAGTAGGACTCAAGTACTGAAAAGAAGATTAACGACAAGATGTTAACATTTGTTAAAAATATAAAAACAACCTCATCATCAATCAATTAAAATTAAATTTTACATGAATGTGTAAAGAATAATAAAAAATTCAGCATTTTATTTGGTTAAAAATTTATCCACATCAAAACGAATAGAAAGAATCATTTTTTATCTTTGTTAGACATTTAAATCCATCATCCATTGACAACACAAAATACCACGTGCTACTGCGGCAATCGGCAGCCATATGAAGATTGCTGCATGAGAATTCATCTTGATCAAAAGCAAGCACAAACTGCCGAACAGCTTATGCGTGCAAGATACAGCGCTTTTGCCGTTCAAGATATTAACTTTTTATACGAAAGCTTTTATGTTGCGACACGTGGTTTTCAAAATAAAAAAGAAATCCAAAAATGGGCAGAGGAATCGAAATGGTTGCAGCTCCAAATAGTACGAACAAATATAAATACAGTAGAGTTCGAAGCCCACTATTTAGACGCCAAACTAAATCTTCAAATTCATCACGAGATATCCCGTTTTAAACAAACTGAAGGAATATGGTATTATGTCGATGGTGACCTGTTATCATAACAAAGGGTCTTACAAGATGATGTAAGACCCTTTGTTATGATGATAAATATCCTATTAGCGCTCTAATTCAGGTTGTTCGTGATCATCACGATATGGTGCTTCTTCATCGAACTCTCCTTCCCATTTGGCTACTACCACTGTCGCTAAACAGTTACCAATTACATTTACCGAAGTTCTAGCCATATCCATCAGTTCATCTATTCCCAAAATAGCCGCAATCACAAATGTTGGTAAACCAAACTGATCAGCCGTCGCTATTAAAATAATAAGGGAAGCACGTGGTACAGCAGCAACTCCTTTGGACGTGATCATCAATGTAAAAGCAATCATTAATTGTTCTCCAAAACTCAAGTGTATTCCAGCCGCCTGCGCAACAAATATAGCCGCCAACGACAGGTACAATGAAGTACCATCTAAATTGAAACTATACCCTGTTGGTATAACAAAAGATACAATCTTGCGTGGCACACCAAATTTTTCCATGGCCGACATAGCCTTTGGCAAAGCAGCATCAGAACTTGTCGTTGCAAAAGCGATGGAAACAGGTTCTTTAATTGCATTGATAAACTTCAGTATTGGAATTTTTAAATATAATGCAACAGGCAACAAAACGAAACACATAAAACCAATTAATGCCAAATATAGCGTTGCTAAGAGCATAAATAGGTTTTTCAGAATATCCACACCCAGATGTCCAACTGTAAAAGCCATAGCTGCCCCCACCCCAATAGGTGCAAAATACATGATCAAATTCGTAAATTTAAACATGGTTTCAGACAAACTTTCTGTAAAATCGACTAAAGGTTTTCTTTTCTTTTCGTCGACCATAGCTAAGCCAATTCCAAATAAAACAGAAAAGACTACGATTTGAAGCACCTGATTATCATACACTGCTTTAACGATATTCTCAGGGAAAAGATCTCTAAAAAAGGCGGTAAACTTGTATACAGGATGTACATGTTCGGGCAATGAAGCTAAAATATCCGCATCATTACTAATATGAGTCTTCGGCAATTCTTCATGTGGCATATGCGCGACATCAACACCCACACCTGCTTTTGTCAAATTGATGGCCCCAAGTCCAATAAAAATAGCACAAGTCGTTGCGCAGAAAAAATACAACATGGATTTCCATGCCATCCGACCGACTTGTTTCAAATCAGAGTGACCAGCTATACCATAGACTAAGGTCGCAAATAAAATTGGACCGACAATTGTCTTGACCAACTTGATAAAGCCTTTACTCAATGGTTGTAATGAAATAGCAATATTAGGAAAATCCAGACCCACGAAAATACCTAAGATCATACAAGTCAAAATCCAGGTCGTTAGATTTTTTCGAACCAAAGCATTCGCTATTAACACAGTGGCAACAATCCATCTTACTGCCATTAAAAATGATGGAGAAAAATTGACCCAACTAAATTCGTAACATATCGCAATAATTGCTGCAATTGTTACCGAAACAAGGGTAATTAGCCCCATTTTTGATTTATACATCGGCACACTATTATAAAGGTAAAGTACAAAAATAAAAAAATACTAGTCTTTCACAAATATAAATATGGCAGTATTACCATAACTTCAAACTAAATGCAAACATGTGGTCATAAAAAAAGGTAGAATATTTGAATATTCTACCTTTTTCGAAATAATATTTTAAAAGCAATACTTTTTATTCAGCATGTAGCCAAGCTTTCTTCGCTAATAACTCTTCTTGTGATTCTCGAACTTCTTCATCGTCGACACAACAGTCAACCGGACAAACTGCTGCACATTGTGGTTCATCATGAAAACCAACACACTCTGTACATTTGTCTGAAACAATGTAATATACTTCATCTGACACTGCAGCTTGAGAATCGTTAGCATCTAACGTAACTCCATCTCCAAAATCTATAACTCCATCTAATGCCGTTCCATCTGAGAATTTCCAACTCACTCCAGCGTCATATATTGCATTATTCGGGCACTCCGGTTCGCAAGCACCACAGTTAATACACTCGTCTGTAATTTTAATCGCCATTTATAACCTCAAAATTATGATAAAAAACTATTTTTGTACTGTCATTTATACAATCAGATCATTTTACACGTTTAAAATATAGTAATTTGGTTTGCTGATTGTGTATTGACAACACAAATATAAAACAAATTTGTGTATACATGTTTATTAATTTTCACATTTTGACAAAGAAACAACGATTAGAAGGTTTTGCAAAACTTGCAAACTTATTCCATACAGATAATACAGAACTACAAGAATTAATAACTGCTGCTCAGCATAAAAATGCCTGGTACACTGCAGAACATGTTACTAAGGCCTTTGATTCTTGGAAAGCTAATTTAGAAATTCAAAAACTTGAAAACTGGATGGCACCCTATCCTGATATTGAAAGTGATCAAATTGTAGGCCTTGTGCTAGCTGGAAATATACCATTAGTGGGTTTCCATGATATTTTGTGTGTATTAGCAGCAGGATTTAAAGCCAAAATAAAAGTTTCATCAGACGATGCACATTTGACCACCTATGTGATACAAAAATTGATTGAATTAGAGCCACGCTTCAAAGATAAAGTAGAATTAGTAGAGCGATTAACAAATTTTGATTTAGTCATTGCCACAGGTTCAGATAATTCTTCACGCTATTTCGAACATTATTTTGGAAAAAAACCAAATATTATAAGAAAAAACAGAAACAGTGTCGCTGTACTAACGGGCAACGAGTCTCCAGATCAACTAAAAGCACTCGGTCATGATATATTTGATTATTTTGGTCTAGGCTGCCGTTCCGTTTCTAAAGTATTTGTTCCTAAAGACTATGACATCAGTCACTTTTACGAAGGAATAGCATCATTTGAAAAAGTAAACACACATTTCAAATACAATAACAATTACGATTATAATAAATCCATTTACCTGATCAATGCAGACAAACATTATGATAATGGATTTTTATTATTAAAAAAAGATGATAAAATAGCATCACCACTAGCAGTCATTTATTTCGATGAGTATGAAAATGTTAATGATTTAACCCAATACTTAGATATTATAGCAGATCGATTACAATGTGTGACATCAGAGATGCCGTTAGCAATAAAAACACCTTCTTTTAAATTTGGAGCAAGTCAAAACCCGGCGTTGGATGATTATGCCGATGGAGTCAATACGCTCGATTTTTTATTTGCAAACCAATAAGCATAGCCTTATATTCGTAGAAGAGTATTTGAAATAAAAAGTACTAACTTTGTAAGTAGATGTATATAATCAAAGTAAAAGGAGTCGCCAAAATCCCGGATTATGTTCAATTAAGAGATGATTCATTCACTCTTTTAGCATATTTCAGGGTAGATCGACCTGACAAATCATTAGACAAAATCGGTCTTGGAGATAAGTCAGAGTATATTATGCAAATGGTAAAGGACTTGCCATTTGGACAAATAAAAAAATTAGAATTATAGTTCAATGTCTGGAAATACAGTAATCACATTAAAAAACGTCGATATCTATCAACAAAAACATTTGGTATTATCAAATGTAAATTTGAATATTAATAAAGGCGAATTCCTTTACCTCATTGGTCAATCAGGGAGTGGGAAAAGTAGCTTACTTAAAATTATTTATGGCGATCTATATATTGGAAATGGTGAAGGATTAATTGCAGGATTTGATCTTAAAAAACTGCATGAAAATGATGTGCCATATCTAAGACGTAAATTAGGAATCGTTTTTCAAGACTTTCATTTGTTATCAGATCGTTCGGTAGAGAAAAATTTAGAATTCGCCCTGAGAGCAACAGGTTGGAAAGATAAAACACAAATTGAGCACCGTATGCTTGATGTGTTAGAAAAAGTAGGTCTTCGCTCAAAATTAAAGAAAATGCCGCATGAGCTTTCAGGAGGTGAGCAGCAACGTATCGTTATCGCCCGTGCATTACTCAACAATCCAGAAATTATTTTGGCCGATGAACCAACAGGAAATCTAGACCCTTCCACTTCAGAAGAAATTGTTTTGCTTTTACGTGATATTGCTTCATCAGGAACGGCTATTTTAATGGCAACTCACGATTACCAAATCATTCGTAATATGCCAGCCCGTATCATAAAAACAGCCGATGGAGTACTGGTAGATCAAGTAGAAATATAGCCTGTCAAAACTGACAGAAAACCTTATCGTCCGACATTTTGTTAGTCCAATTCTTGGGTTACTGACAAGCTGTCGGATTTTTCTATTTTGGCAACAACTTTGACTGTATTTAGATTTTAAAGAAAGAACATTAGTTTCCAACATAGAATTTAGAAGAAATGAGCGAACAAGAGAATAATAACGAGACGATTCAAGATCCTATTGAGGATAATACGACAGAAAATCAAGAAGAAACAATTGAACTTTCTGTTGAGGAGAAATTAAATGCTGAATTAGCAGAATCAAAAGATAAATATATT